>VTLG01000691.1_pt1 | contig 36836 bp, 57 predicted proteins | sample 4694571 | NCBI WGS metagenome assembly VTLG01 (sample SAMN12604809, study PRJNA352737) | marine metagenome | biome: ENVO:00000447; feature: ENVO:00000209|ENVO:00000569|ENVO:01000036; material: ENVO:00002151; isolation source: viral sequences binned using virsorter ...
GTTTTAGTGCATAGCCCTGTTGACTTGACTTGTGATACGTGCCAAAATAAAAGTGATGCATTGTATAGGGTAGTGATAGACAAGGATTATAACGCTATTATAAAACGCCCCATGTGGAACTGCAAAGAATGCTATGAGAAAAAGAATAGAAAACGTGAAAAAGTGTAAAATGTTAGATGTCCAATTTCCGGGCCGACCCAATTTTTTGCTTACGTGAAGAAAAAGCATGGGTTAATATTAGATAAAGAAAGGTTATATATGTCTAAAACAGAGAGTAACATTAAGTTCTTGGATAATTTGTTGAACAATCATCCAGTTCTAGGTTTTCCAAAAACTAGAAGTGTTGATGAATATATTAGAGCAGAAAGAGAATATTTGTTACCAGCATTAGAAATGACTAATTTTTGTACTCATGTACAACAAATTTTTATTAATGAATTGATAAAAGGTTATTCGGAAGTAAATGGTAGAAAAATAAATTATATGGAAATAGGGCTATATTATGGAGCTTCATTAGTTTCTGCAATGGCTAATAATACTGATTATCTTAACAAGGTTATAGCCAATGATTTTTTTGAATGGCATGATAATAGTGTTCAAAAATTTATTAGAAGTTTTTTAAAAGCCTTTAATGAAATAAGCGGTAAAGACTATACGCTTGAAAATAAGGGTGAAATATTTACAGGATATAAAGATTTTGTATATAATTTATCATCCCAACGGATTATTCCAATTGTTGCGCCGATAGATTTAACTGTGGTGGCGGGCGATTGTTGGGAAAAGAAAAATGATATTTTAAATATGTGGGGCAATGAGAAAGTAGATATTTATTATTACGATGGAGATCATAGTCAAAAAGCTCAAAAAGACGCAGTGATAGAGTTTATTCCTTGTTATGCTGATGAGTTTATATATATGGTTGATGATTATACTAATTCTGGTGTTCAAGATGGAACAAGAGAAGGTATAGAACATCTTACTAATAATGGATATGATTTATTGTATGAGATAAACACTATGGACAGATGGGAAGGCCATATACATGAAAAAGATGGATGGGGTGATGGTTGGTATATATCCTATTTAAAGAAAAACAAAGAGAGATGAGTTGAAATTAAAAACTGTATTAGAGGCCATGTATAGCACTACTCAATACTGGATACTCCCAAGTGGGAAAGTCAAGAAGATGAGAAGGGGCCATGAAGAATACCTTACAGACACAGGAATGACTTATGGTCAGGCGTTCCATGATGGTCACATTCGTTTGGCAGTTGATGACAAGGACGGCACCCCTTCTGCAGAGTGGAGTAATGACGCAACTGCAGCGGCTAAAAAATCATTAGGGGCTTTTATAAAGAAAAGTGATGATGATGTTTTGTATTATGACCTTGTAAAGCCTAATAAAAAAACAGCAGCGTATCGGCAGGTAGATTACTTAAAAAGTGGTGGCACAGATTACAAAGGATATTTGAAGATAAAATGAAAACAGTAAAAGATTGGACTTGTTTAATACTAACTAGTGGGTTGATGCTATTGCTAATGGTAATAGTTGTTGGTGACTTTTACGTTTCTCTACAAGAGCATCGTCCGGTAGATGAAAGTGTGGTCAATCTTTTACAAATGGCTGTAACTGGTGTGATTGGAATCATTGCCGGTTACTTAAGCGGTAAAGAGAAAATATAATGAAACTAAGTGAAGCTAGCACCAAACCTATCAATGTTAATAAGACACGCTCTATTGCAGGGCGTATCATTAAAGATATTTGGAATGAGTTGGATAAGATAGGCGCAAGCAGCCCATCTGATAGAAGACGTTATCTAGATGCCATTCTTACATCTTTGCAGCAACGTGGTGATAAGATGGTTAACAGGGATTTGAAGAAGAAGCAATGAAACTAAAAGATGTAGTAGAAGCTCATAAGTATTCTAAAAAGGATGGGCGCGACTATGATCGGGAGCGAAAATTCAATGATACACCAAAGGCCCGGGCCTATCGGGCTAAACTCAATAAATACAATAGAGACAAAGGCACGTATGGAAACGGTGACGGAAAGGATGCGTCACATAAAGACGGACGAATCAAAGGATTTGAACCTTCGTCCAAGAACAAAGGAAGAAGAGAAAAAAGCAGAAAGCCCAGAAGAAGCAGCTAATCTAGTATCTTCTGAGTTAATGTTGGCTTTACAAATAATTCAATCTTTGAAGGTACCGCCTCTTCTCTTAGAAGAAAACGCAGGCGGTACAATTGATTATGTAGTGTGATATTTATTTTACGTGATTCTGCAGAAAAATGGTTGATGTAAAACGATTAACCGACATGGAGAATATCTATGGAATTTGGACCTATTCTCGAAAATGTAGCTAGTGTGTTTGCACTGTTGATTACTCTTTCTGTTATTGTTGAAAGAGGGCTTGCTACTCTTTTCGGGTGGAAGTACTACGTGAAACTCTTAGGCGGGAAGGGACTTAAGGTTCCTGTCGCTTTTGGTGTTTCTTTTCTAATCGCCAATCAAGTACCAGTAGACTTGGTAGCAATGTTGTTCAACGGTGAGACTTCGGTCTTAGGCCAAGTGCTTACTGCTGGTTTGTTGAGTGGTGGAAGTAAAAAGGTAGCGGAAACCTTTGGTGATATAAAGGCCGCGGTGGGCTAATAGCCCTTTATTGAATATGCAGACTGCTTTCGGGCAGTCTGCATAAATTATTAGTTTATCAAAACTGACTTATGGATTAAAATAATATGAAGCTAAAAACTATTATTAAAGAAGATGAAGGTAGCATTAGAGACTTAATGGCTCGCTTTGTGAATGCTAATAAAAAAGACACTAAACGAGCCCATGATAAATGGTTAAGCATGGTAGCCACAAGACTCATGGATTTGGGTTTTGTATTAAGGGTTCGTAAAGATATTATGAATGCTTTGGAAAATGTAGTAAATCAAAAACAATTTGACACTTTAATAGCAAAATATAAATTATTTGGTGATTATGCCGACAGTTTTAAACCAACCGAATCTACTTTGATGAATGCACTACGTGAGGCAGAAGAAGGCGATGATAATCCTGCAGATGATGTAGAAGGTGTGGAAAAGAAATTTAAATTAGTTTTAGAGATCCCTTTTACTACTTCAGAAAATAAAGATCAAAAAATAAGAAGACTGGAGTATGATTTCAGTGTTAACAATATTGATGTAGAGGATTTGCAAACAGTGAATGTGGCTGAGATAGGACAGGGGGTTATAGACTTTCAAGCAGTGGTATATATTTCAACAAAATTAACTCGCACAGAACTCTCGTCTGTACTTGAGCCTGATTATAAAATAAATAAAATGCAACGATTAGACCAGGAATCAGCTGATAATGCCGAGATTGAATAGTAAAACTCAACCTACCAAGACATTGATTGAAGGCATTAATAATAATCGTGTAGTTCGACTTCGTTATCAAAAAGAATCTAAAGAATTTAAAAAACCTAAACCAGGCGGCCATATTGAAAAAGGGGATACGGTAGTTAGAACAGTAGAACCCTATGAGATAAAGACGCAAGGAACTAAGCAGTTTTTATGGGCATTTGACGATAGTGCTAACACTATAAAAAGATTTAATTTAGAGGGGATTAAAAGCGCTAGGCTACTTCCTCAAATTTTTGAGCCTAGAGAATTTTAATATGAACGAATCAGAATTAAAAGAATATGTTAAATGTCGTAAAGATCCTGTCTATTTTTTCAAAACATATGGAAGAGTAAGGCACCCTCGCAAGGGGCTTATGCCTTTTGACCTTTATGATTTTCAAGAAGAAACTCTCAATAAATTTTTAGACACCTCCTATAATGTTATTCTTAAAGCTCGACAACTGGGCATTTCTACTTTGTGTGCTGCTTATGCAGGTTGGTTGGCTAACTTTTTTAAGGATAAAGAAATTTTTATTCTAGCGACAAAAAGAGAAACAGCAACTAACTTAGTAGATAAGGTAAGAGTATTTTTGCAAGAAATCCCCGATTTTCTTAAAAGTGAATTACTAGTAGACAATAGGCAGAGTATGGAATTGGCCAATGGTAGTAAGATAAAAGCCGGCGCTACTGGGACTACTTCTAAAGATGCGGCGCGTTCAGAGGCATTAAGTTTATTGATTATTGACGAGGCTGCTTTTATTAAGGCTATGGATACTATTTGGGTTGCGGCTCAACCTACTTTGTCTACAGGCGGCGATTGTATTGTTCTGTCTTCGCCTAATGGCATTGGTAATTGGTTTCATAAGACTTATATAGAGGCAGAAGCAGGCACAAGCGAAAAGGTAGGAGAGAAACATATTTCGTTTAATCCTATAAACTTACCTTGGAGTTTACACCCAGATCGCGATGATGAATGGGCCCGAAATGAAAAAAGAAAAATAGGTGATCAAGCTTTTGCTCAAGAACATGGCTGTGACTTCTTACAATCGGGTAATAATGTAGTAAGCATGAAGGCTATAGGTTGGTATGGTGAACATCCTACTGAAGAAGAGGCAGCTGATGATGGTTATCGGCCCTATTTGAGAGAACCAGAAGAAAAGACTTGGGTAGATAAAGGGTTATGGATTTGGAAGTATCCCGATTACACAAAACAATATCTGTTGTGTGCTGACGTAGCTCGCGGCGACGGAAACGACTTCTCTGCGTTCCATATTATTGATGTTGAAAATTATGAACAGGTTGCAGAATATAAAGGTAAGGTTAATACAGATGCCTTTGCTCATCTTATACATAACACTGCAGTCCAATATAACAACGCATACATAGTAGTTGAAAACGCCTCTATGGGCCATCATGTGGTTATGAAAATCATAGAGATGGAATATAAAAATATGTATTGGACAATAAAAGATTTAACTAGAGTCCATGAAAGTAACGCTAACCAATTACACTATGATATTTATAATGTTCCAAAGAATGCTGTGCCTGGCTTTACTATGAGCATGAAGAGTAGGCCGGCTTGTATTGCTAGAATGGAAGAAGATTTAAGAACACATGATTTTATATTGCATTCTAAAAGAACTGTGGCGGAATTAGAAACATTTATTTTCCATAATGGTAAACCAGAGGCATTAGCCAGCTATAATGATGACTTAGTGATGTCTTTATCAATGGGAATGTATGTTAGAACCACTACTTTAAAGTTTAATAGTCAAGATGAAGAGGTTACAAAAGAATTATTACAAGGATTAAATTTTAATAATACGCCATATGAGTTTGGTGTTTTTAGTGCAAAGTCACAAGAGCAAGAGAAACAATGGACTTTTGATGTAGGCCCTGGACAAAAGGAGGATATGAGATGGCTGGTGTAGATGAAAATGGATGGGCCCAATATCAAAAATTAGTAATGGAAAAGTTAGATGATCACGATGACAAGTTTAGTAATATAGATAACAAGCTTACTCAAATACAAGTAGATATTGCTACATTAAAAGTTAAGGCGGGCGTATGGGGCGGCATTGCTGGCCTTGTACCTGTGGTTTTAGGGTTAGTTTTATTTTATGTCTCAAAAGTTCAATAAAGGATAGCAAGATATGGCAGATAGATTTGATATACTAAAGCGTTTGCTTAAGGGCGGCTCAGCGACATATAAAGTGCCTACTGAACGACCTAGTAACATGAGCCAAAAAAGAGTATTTGATAGTTTTCATAAAGCTACTCAAACTCTCTATGGCGAAGGTCTTGTTGGTGGTGCTGAGCGATTGGAAAGAGTAAGAGATTATGAAGAGATGGATCATTATCCAGAGATTTCGCGGGCTCTTGACATTTATGCTGATGATAGTATGACTTATGCTGAAGATGGCAAAACTGTTCAAGTTATGTCAGATGATGATAAAATTGTAGGTGAACTAGAAGAATTATTATATCAGAGGTTGGATATTGATTTTCACTTGTGGACATGGATAAGAAATATGTGCAAGTATGGAGATCATTTCAATCTATTAGACATTGTTAACAAAGAGGGTGTGTTAGGCGCTATTGCAATGCCTGTAGGCGAAGTAGAGAGAGAAGAAGGTTATAATAATGATCCTAATAGTTTACGTTTTAAATGGTTAACACAAGGAAATACTGTATTTGAAAATTATCAGATCTCTCACTTGCGAATTTTGGGCGACGATAGATTTTTGCCGTATGGGCGTTCGGTTCTGGATTCTTCAAGAAAAGTATGGAAACAGCTATTGATGGCTGAAGACGCAATGCTAATTTATCGCATTAGTAGAGCACCAGAAAGGCGAGTATTTTATGTTGATGTTGGAAATATTCCACCAAGAGATGTGGAAGGCTATATGCAAAACGCGAGAGATAAGCTCAAAAGGATACCAGTTACTACAGAGGCAACTGGAGAGGTTAATTTACGTTATAATCCCGAATCTATATTGGAAGATTTTTTTATTCCAGTTCGCGGTGATCGTGGTAGTAGGATTGAAACCTTACCTGGCGGCGAAAACGCTGCTGCTATTGAAGACATTGAGTATTTACAAAATAAATTATTTATATCTTTGGGTGTTCCCAAGTCTTATCTTACTGCTGAAGAAGACTTATCGGGAAAATCAACATTAGCACAGGAGGATATTAAGTTTGCGAGAACTATTCAACGCATTCAAAAGATTGTTGTCAGTGAATTGGCGAAGATATCACTTATCCATCTCTATTTGCGTGGGTATGATGAGTCAGCTATTTATAACTTTGACTTGAAGCTAACTAACCCGTCTACCATTACAGAGATGATGCATCTTGATTTAATGGATAAAAGATTTGGCACTGCTAATGATATGGCAGAATCAGATATTATTTCACATTATTATGTGCAGAAGAATGTTTTGAAGTTGTCGGATAGTGAGATTGCGAGCATTAAAATAGAACAAGAAAAAGAGGCAGTTGCTAAAAGCATTCTTGAAAAGCTTGAACAAGGAGAGATGGATCAGCCAGGCATGCCTGGTGCTGGTGGTGATGAAGAAGAAGACGCAGGAGATAGCAACGAAGATCAAGATAGGGAAGATTGGACAAAGGATGCTAGACCTTATGATCCAATGGGCACCAGAGAGTTGCCAGGATATCCTAAAGATTATAGTCATAATGAAAATGGATTTGTAAGATTGAATGGTAAAGAGAAAGAAAAAGTCGATATATTAGATCGCACTATATCTGACATTATGCAATATAATTATGAAGCTAAGGGGATGTTGGAAAACTTGATTAAGGATCGACAGGAGAATAAGTTAGAAGGATCGTCCTTAAAAAGTATTATAACTGACATTTAAAAACTCTTTATTATATTTATTTTAGTAGTTATATCTTAATTTGCTATGGGGCGTATGATGAAGCATAATAAAAGAAAAAATGTAGGAGTATTATTTGAGATCTTGAACCATGCTGTTTTGACAGCAGTATCTAATAATAATATTTCCGAGGCTAAAAAAATATTTTCTCTTCTACGGGAAAATTTTGTTAAGTCAAGTGAAATTTCTAAAGCTTATAAAATTTATTCTCAATTTCTTTATAGTGAAGCAAGAAATCCATATATAGCTTCTAAGTTTGTAGACAATCTTAGAAGAGAGTATGGAAAGACTGTAAAGAATGAAAGATTAAAAGTTGAGCTTTCTTCCCTAATGGAAGAACTTAGTAAAATCACTAATACAAAAAGTTTGATGAAGACTCCAGTTCCTAATTATAAAACTTTGGCTAGTTTTCATATTAAGCTACATGAAGATGAACAATATATTAGTTCTAGAGATCGCCTTACAATAGATCAAAATTTATTTGATCATTTGATAGAAAATAAAGAAGCTGAAAGAGTAAGAAAACAACGTGATAAGTTTGATAATCCAGACATTAAGTCTTTAGAAGAAATTCAGACAAGTAAGTTAAGTTTAATTCTTGCAATTAATAAGTTTGATGAGGCATATAAGCACCTTCTCACTAGTGAGCAAAAAGATTATCTTGTAAAATATTATACCACTTCTAATAATGAAGAATTTAAAGATTGGGTTTGTAAGAGAGTAGATAGCTTATTAGATGAAGTGATGGATAAGTCTATGGTCATTCAAGATGAAACTATTAAAAGAAAGATTAACTTGGTTGTAGAGAAACTTCAAGGTATATCAGCACAGTCTAGTGTAACAACTAGTAATTTAAAAGACATATTACTTTCAGTAGAAATGAAAGATAAGTTAAAATTATTTTAGGAGAAGTTAATTGGCAGAGTCTACAATAATGGAAAAATGGAAAGAGTTATTTGGTGCCGAGGGTGAGCCTAGCTCGATGCCTAGTGCTGTTGCGGGAATAAACGCAGATGAGAACTCTACTACAAGACTTGTAAATTCAAGTTTAAGCCCATTTCGTCAATTCAATTCTGTTTTGGATGATGATTGGACCGCTTCTAAACCGATGCCCACACGTGCCGCAATGAGAGAAGGTGATATTGATGGTGGCGATATTGCATTGTTATGGTCATATTTTGGTCAGGATGGTGGGTTATCAAGTCAAACAGATGTAGGTATAGCTCTTAATGGCACATCACCTATTACTAATGCGGGATATGGCTTAAGCCAAACGAACAAGAGCAACACTCTTGAGACTAAGCTTGTAACAGGTGCAGGTGATGAAAAAACTGTTAGAGGTCAATATAGAGTAGGTTCTGCAACTACTATTGCAAATTATAATGCCTATACTGAATCGGCATTTACACAAAATAGTATGGATGATTTGCTGACCGATCAAGAGAGAGAGTCCGCGGACCAATAATTTTAATGATAGGAATTAATTAATGGCTAAAACTATTTTACAACTTTGGAGTGATACTTTTGGCGACACGATGCCGGATAATAATCGTGAAGCCACATCTGCGATGTCAGTACCAACAGGAGGATCTCCCGGAGTTCGTAATCCTTTATCAACTTCAGCTAAAGCTGCAAATCTTTGGACTTCTGATAACCAACTTCCACAAGGAAGAGCGTCTTCACGTATTGGTCATTTGTATAATGCTTTTTTTAGTGAGGGGTGGGGCGCTGAAAGTGGGCCATGGTTGACAGATTCAGATGCAACTCTTATGGCTGGCGTTGAAGGAAATGCAACGGTTCAAGATACTACTCAATGGGCGGCTGATGGAAAGGGACCGGCCTGGGACTATCAATCTATGGTTTACATGCAGGGAAATTTTGTTAGATGGTCTGGGCCGGATGTTTTTAAGGCTTTTCATACAGGTCAATACAAGGGTGTGAATTATTTGGCGATGCCATCGGATCGCGGCGGCGGCCAGTTTGCTGCATTTTTTGCTGCAGTAGATGATCATACGCAGATGAGTGAGGCAGATAATAGTTTTAAGCGTAATAATTATAGATTGGGCGCGGCTGATCCTAATGGGCCATGGGCTAATTTTACTTCATATGCGGGAGCTGATCAAGCGATGACTGGCCGTAATGGTACAGTTGAAGATCAAGATACTACAGCGCTCGGTGCAACGGTATAATGGCTCAAACTATTTTTCAGCACTGGGAGACATTGAATCCCGATAACAGTACAGCCAGGCCCATTGGCCAGCAGGTATGGGACTTTATGTTGAATGGTCGAGCGTTTGGTCAACAACAAATTGACACATGGGAAGCTAAGAATAGTGATATGAGTGATGATACAGATACCATAACTTTAGATGAATTACTATAAGAGATATAATGAAAAAAGTAAAGAAAGAAGTATCTACGACAGGGGATGTAGCCGGATATGATGGCGTTATGTCGGCTGTGGGCAATCCTACTGAAAAAGAAACCAACCAATGGCAAAAGAAGAAGAAGAAATTTATGAAATCTAAACGTAAACCTAAAGATAAAACATATAAGGCTAAAAGTGTGAGTGAAGCCGCTGATAACCTTATTAAAGACACCATTTTGAAAGTGCTTTTAGAGCAACCTGGTGATGAACGCATGGCATACATCATTCGATTGTTTGAGGGTATCTCTAAAAATCTTAATGTAAGCTTGGGTTATGCTCGTATGTTTATTCTGGATGCGTTGAAGATGGATATTGCTACTGGAGCGGCAGACTTGAACGCCAAGAGAGCAACTGCTGAACTAAATCATATTCGCAAAATGATTAATGATTTAGAAAGCTTGCTAGCAAAGATTGATAGTGTCAACCATGAAAAGCAGGAAAGGGGCCAAGAAGATGACTGAGATAAAAAACAATAACTCCAATCTTCTTCATTCTTTTTTGTTGTTTGAATATGAAGATGTAAAACCATCTAAGTCTAGTGACGGCATTGTTACCATGAAGGGAATTATTCAAGCTGCAGGTAAACCTAATGCTAATAATAGAATTTACCCTAGACCTATTCTTGAAAGAGAAGACAAGAAGTATCAAGAACTTATTACAGATCGAAGATCATTAGGTGAATTGGATCATCCAGATTCTCCTATTGTTCAGTTGGAAAATGTTAGTCATCTAGTTACTGGAACAGGGTGGGATGGTGAGAATTTGATTGGAGAGATTGAAGTATTGGATACTCCCAAGGGACAGATTCTTGGCAAGCTAGTAGACAGAGATATTAAGTTGGGAATATCTTCAAGAGGTTTGGGTAGCACGAGCCGCACCAATGAAGGCTACGACATGGTAGAGGATGATTTCAATCTTGTCTGCTATGACATGGTAAGTAATCCATCGACCAGTAATGCTTTTATGAACTTACAAGAAAGTGTAGCATATCAAACCTTGATCAAACAGAATAGAACGGTTCTGTTAGATGAAATCCTTAATGAAATATTGGAGCTTGATTAATGAAAATTAAAAAGTCTGAATTGAGAACCTTGGTAGAAGAGGTAATGGCCGAGGCACCTAAGCAAGATCCTAAAAAGATGGACAAGCGAACAGTTGTTGGTCCTCGTAAAAACCAAACTCAAATTAATAAACTATATGCTGGTGCTAATGGCTTCAGTGGTTTGATTAATAAGTTGGATACTAATATTGCTGCTTTGGTAAAAGCCAAGGCTATTTCTGCTGCATCAGCTAAAGTTATAAGGGGTAAGATTACTAGCATAGAGAGAGCCGCTAGACTGGGATACAGGGCTGAAGAAGATAAACATAAGAGGGGTAAGTAATATGAAAATCAAAGAACTACTTAATGAAAGAGTACCTAATAACAGTGTGCCAGCATGGATGATTTCCGGTAAATCAAATGTAGAGGTTGGGTTTCATAATGGCCTTAAGGCTCTTCAAAAAGTAACTGCGTCGATGGAAAAAGAAGGCTTTGGTGATAAGAGATTACATAAAAAAATACAGCAAAAGTTTAAAGAGCTGAAAAAGCTAGGTGATCAAATTGGATATGTTGAAACAGGTAAAGAAGGCCCCCTCAAATTCGGAAAGCAACAAACTACAGCAGATAAACTTGGTGGTATGGGGAATTAGATATAATGAAAATAAGGAAATCGGAACTAAAAGAAATAATTCGTGAAGTTTTAGCCGAGGGTGTAGGCCCAGCATTTAGTGATTCAGAGTATGCTGCAACTAAGGGGAAAGATCCCCGCGGCCGCGGCAATTGGTTTTTCTTTTTTGACGGCAAAGACAAAGACATTAAAGATGCATTTCGTTTTAATGGTGATTATAAGAAGGCTAAGAAAGCTGCTTATAAAGAAGCTCAAAAGCGAAACGCAACTCGTATAACACTAGGAACATAATTATGTGTGATAATACTAAATGTGAGTGCGAAGATTGCACCTGTAACCCATGTGAGTGTGAAGAATGAAACTAAAGCAAACCATTACTGAAGCAGAAGAAGTAGAGTTTGATTCGCTTGATAGTAAGCAGCAGAATAAAATCAAGGCTGTCCATAAACACGTTCCTGGAAAACGTGGTTATATCTTTGATGGTATACACGGATTGATAGTACAGTTTATTACTGGCGGCGATGTGGGTCAAATCTCTGGAAAACAAATTAAGGGTCTAGCCAAAGAAAACATTCGCTGGATGAAAGTTGAGAAAAAAGATATAGTAGTGGGAATATAAGTTAATAGGATTATGAAACTAAAGAATGTGTTAAACGAGGTAGAATATGCTTCTAAGTGGCCAGTTTTTGGAGGCGTGTGGGGAGTAAAGAATTATAGAACCACTCCTGGTAATAAAGTAGATCCAGTTGCTGCAGCTACTTTAGATCCATATATTGAAGAGCAATTGATTGATCAAGTTATAGATGTAATGTATAGAGACTATCCAGAGATGGTTAAAGAAAAAAAGGTTAAGAGACATTTAATTCAAATGTTGGTTGGTAAAGTTATGGAAGGTGAGGTAAGAGATATTATTGACATGGATCGTTTTATTAAACGACTTAAGAAACGTATGAAGGTAGAGACTATATAATGCAAATAAAGAAATCAGAACTAAGAAAAGTAATTCAAGAAAGACTTCAGATGTTCTTTTCGGATACTAAGCCTTTTGCTACAGTAGGAAGGGCACCTTCAATGAAGTCAGGCATTGAAGATCTAAACTCTGAAGATGTGGAGGTCGATCAAGATGCTTTGGATGCGGCTATTGCAGAAACTGTAAAGGATTTGGAAAAGGGGGCTTCTTTGAGAATGCAAGCAGAAGCTAAGGGAGTTACAAATTCTCGCGATGCGATGTTGAAGAAGGCTATTGGTAAAATGATTACTGAAATTTCTGGTGTTGATTCTCTCAAGCCCAATGATCCACACACTCCGGAAGATGAAGCAGAGAAAGATGCTGCTGATGATGTGATGGAGGCGGACCCCAAAGAAAAGAAAGGCAGACCAAGAGGCGCACCTCATATTGAGAATGTAAGATTTTGGGATTTGCCTGAGAGTAGTTTAAAGTACATTATTGCTGACGCAAGTGATGCTGTTAAGAGACTGCCGATGGCACGGAAGGCTAGCAAGTGGGCTGATGAAGTGAATGACGCTGTTACTGTTTTGCATTGGCGCAAGAAGAAGGGTATTACAGTAGAAGAAGGTAAGGATGAAAAGAAGAAGGGCAAGATTCGCAAACGTCCTTGGGTAAGTGGACTAGATCCTGCTGGTGGCATTGGCGAAGGCAAGGAAATGAAAGTAAAGGATAAAGAAGGATTTATTGTAGATACAGAGAGTAAAGACGCTGAAGAATGTGATCGCAGAACTGGCGGCACTTGGGAAAACAAAGAGGTAGGTAGTCTAGCTAAAAGTGCAAAGAGTAAGGCCATTGTAGCCAAAATGCATAAGATGGTTAAGGATAAGTTGAAGTTGAAGAGCATTGAAGATGTTCAGCCAATAAAAGATGGGGTTGCTTTTATCTTTGGTGATACAAAAGAAGGTAGAAAGTTTGCGGATTATTTGAAACAACAGAGAGCTTTAGGTAAGGTAGTAAAAATGAGAGGTGATCGTTTGATGGTCAGCCTTTATTACTAAGAGAAATAAAATGAGTGAAAAAACAACTGTAGGTAGCTTGATGAAAGAATGGAATAAATTTGTTCTCAGCGAGGAGGTTTCAGCATTTCATGTAGTGCCTGAGGCTCACCATGAAGAAGGTGCTGAGGAAAAGGCACCTATTAGAGTTAAGAAGTCAGAGATGGCCGGTGCAGCAGGCAATGCTTATTCTGAAAGAAGAAAAACTGTAGATGGCCTTATGACTACTACTCATAAGTTGATGTCTGCCTTAGATAAGGCGCAGAAGAAGGACAGTGAGAATTGGGCCTATGTTGGCACAGCCGGTGAGCTTGAAAATAAACTGAGTGATATTAATCAGATGCTTGGTGGCATCTAAGGATAAAAAGTATGGCACAATTTAAAGTATCAGACATTTCAGAATCTATTGTTAGTGGCGTAACTAAGAGTTTAGCCAAAATTCTTTTGCCTAGAGTTAGAAAAATGATTAGGGAAGAGATTGATAGAGGAATGAAAGATGTGATGTTAGAAGTTATTAAGGCCCAAGGAACATCTCAAATTAGTGAGACATCTCAACCAGCATCTACTGTTGCTGCTAAGGAAAGTATTGCTAAGAGGCAAAATAAGGCAAGAGATCGGGCTCGTCAAATAGTAGAAAGAAGCGGGAACACTGATCCTTTGTTGGATATGGTTGTAAATGCTGATGATCCACAAGAAGAAGAACAATTAAGAATACAAGAACAATTAGAACAGCCGATGATAAGCTCAAAGGATGTTTTAAAAGGTGATCCTACAATGCCTGAAAATATTAATTTTAATGATAGACTAGAAAAATTGGGGATTAGTTAATGTTTAATGATATCAAAAAAATGATATTAGAGTCTTTGGTAGAGACACAAGCGCTTTCACCTGCAGAAATTAGAGGGAGAGTATATCCCGAAGTTTTAGTTACAGATATGGCCCCCGAAGGATTAAGGGCTGCTGTTGGGCCTGATAGAATTGCTTATCTTGTTGGTACTGAACCATTGCAAATTGAGATTCCTAATGTAAAGGGTATTTACGAAGTTAATCCTTGTGATATTATCTTTGAGGCCAGTGGAGCATATGAAAAAGCATTTAGAGCTGCCATGAAAAAGTATGGCTTGCGCACTCTTAGTGATTTGGATACACCCGAAGAGAAAAAAGGGTTTTATGATTTTGTAGATAGAGTGTGGCATTCCAAAGAGGAAAAAGATAGGGGCGAGAAAAAGGGCACACACAAAGATGAAGGTGAATTTACTGATGGATTAAGAGATAAACATGATCGGGCAAAAGATAAGATGCGTGATGAGAAAGAAAGAGCCCGTGAAAAAGATCAGCAAGCTGCTGAGCAAGATCGCGAACAAAAGAAAAGAGAAACTAATGAAGAGCTTCCTTTGTATAGCGATCATCAAAAGGCGCATAAATCTGAAGATAAGGTGGTAAGTAAAAAAAAGAAAAAAGTAAAGAGTGAAGACTTGCCACTATATAGTGATCACGAAAAACAGCATAGAGAAGGTAAAAAAAAACTAGAAAATGAAGCTGTTGTCGGATCTGTGAGTGTGAATTATCATGGTCGGCCTTTTCGATTACTTCCCAAAAAAAGATATAATGTAATAGCTCTGAAGTCTAAGAAAGAAGGCACGCCTGAGTTGAAATTAGGTCAGAATAGTGCTCCAGGTTATACAGTATTACAGCGAGTTTATAATTTAGGATCAAGTGAAGTAGCAACAGCAATGAAACTTATGGGTAAGAAGTTTGGATCTGGTGTTTACTTTAGTGTAGAAAATGAAGATAGTCGCAGGGTGGGGATAGGTGTTTCAACAAGTGATCAATCATCTAAGTCAAAAGATAGAAGAATAGAGCAGGACGATCTTACTCTTCATAAGTCAATAAAGCAAAAATTATATAAGCTTATTTTTGGCAAAGATATGAAAAGAAAGAATGTAGATTTTGATGTTAATGAAGTGTCGCCGCCAGCACGTAGGCATCAGGCACATGGAATAAAAAAACATATCGGTAAAAAGGGCAAGAAGGGTATTCCGAAAACTTATGTTGATAAAAAAACAGGTAAAAGAAAAAAGACAAATCCATTCGCTTTAGCTTGGGCACAATATGACAAATATGGAAAGCCTAGTAGCGGGCCGGATAAAGGAAGCAAAACCATGAAGAAGGTTCCGAAGAAATAGAAATGAGGTTGGGATGGCTAGAAACAAGGGAACAAAAAGACAAGTAAGTGTTGTCTTAAGAGATATGAGTGACTCTGGCTCAATGGAAAGAGCCTTGAGGGAGTTGAAAAGAAAGTTAAAAAAGGATGGTTTTTATAAAGAACTCAGACGCAGAGAGTATTTTATTTCCCCATCTGAAAATAAGAAACTGAAGAAAAGAAGACGTAAAACTATAACCGGTGATGAATTAGATTGATTTTCAGTTTAGTGCTCTATATTTATTTATAGAGCAAAATAGCAATTTTAGCTGCAGTAAGTAAATATTTTATTTATTGTATTAATGGAGACAGATGATATGGCTAGAGACATTGTATCAGAAGCCGTCCAGCAAGCAGAAGCCATGAAAGAGGCCGCTTATGAAAACGCCAAGAGTGTGTTGGTTGATGCCATGAGCACCAATTTGAAGGCAGCTGTTACTGAGGCTATTGATGAAAAAATTGACGATGCCGAAGCTTCAGTAGCCGAAGAGGTTGTTGAGGACGCTGTTGCTGTTGACACTGAGGATACTCAGGAAGAGACAGTAGAAGAGGCAGCCGTTGAGGAAGATCAGAAGTATGGTGGCAACAAGGGCGATGAGTCCCGTAGCCGCCGTGATTTTGAAGAGGATGAGGATGAGGAAGAAATCGCTGATGACGCATATGATGTAGATGATGACGCCGGCGACGAAGAGGGTGAGGAAGATTTGGATGAAATGGATATCGAAGAAGTTATCGAAATCATCGAAGATGAAGATGAGGACGATGACGAAGACAGTATTGATGTTGATATTGACGTAGACGATGACGATGATTCTGATGATGAAGATGATGACATTGATGAGGATGAAGAATATGGCGGTAACAAGGGTGATGAGTCTCGTAGCAAGAGAGATTTTGAGGCTACCGTTAAGGAAAACAAGAGCTTGAAGAAGGAAAACGCTCGTTATGCTAAGGCGTTGACATTCTTGAAGAAGAGAATTGATGAAGTAAATCTATTCAATGCTCGTTTGGCTGCTGCAGGTGATGTAATGAAGGCTGTTACATTGACTAAGGGGGAAAAAGAGCAGGTTGTTGAGCATTTTGACAATTGTAAGAATGTTTCCGAGGTCAAGAGAACTTTCAAGGTTCTTACTGAGGCTTACAAGGCCAACGATAGAAGTGTAAAGAAGCAGCGCGTTGATAGACCCAATGTTCAAAGCGTTATTAGTGAAGAATCACAAGAGACTGAAGGCAATGGCCAGTTTGATAGGTTGGCCGAGCTTGCAGGTTTAAAGTAAAATTCTATTAGGGAGATGTAGAATATGTCTAATGTAATTGAAGAAATGACCAAAGAGTATGCGCCACTGAATCAGAACGCGCGTCTTTCTGGCATTATGGAAAAGTGGGGTCGCACTGGCCTACTGAAGAATCTGAGCGAAGATAAGTCTTCGGTTGTTGCTCAGCTTCTTGAGAACCAGGCAGTCGAACTCCGCAATCAGATGTTGAATGAGGAAAGCCAGACTGCCAATGTGCAGGGTTATAACAAAATTGCTTTCCCTCTCGTTCGCAGAGTATTCGGTCAGTTGTTGGCTTCTGAGCTAGTAGCTGTTCAGCCCATGTCACTACCTAGTGGCCTCCTTTTCTTTCTCGACTTTAAGTTTGATAGAAATAATGGCGGTGCTACTGCTGGTGGTAGTGTTTATGGTAATCTTGATAATGGTCAGCCTAATAACAACCCACAGTTGGATGGCATTGGCGCACAGGCCGCTTCAGGCGGTATGTATAATTTCGCTACTGCTGGCTATTCACGTAGACAGTTTCAGCTTTCAACAGCTGTACCTGTTTATTCAGGCGTAACAACCACCTCTGATGTACTAGGTGGCGCGACAGTTTCGGGTTATAACTTCCCACTGTCCGCATCCGCTGCTACTGATCTTGGCGTTCCTGTTGAGTTTCGTGTAGCTACTTCTGGTGAGGCTTCTTCAGATCGCACCAGTCGTGAAACATTCCGTGGTCTGAACTCTGTTCCTTCATTGACTGCTACGCAGTATTTTGGTCAGATGGACCCGACTCTTACTACTGTTACCGGTACTAACGTACAGGTATTCTTTAATATTTGTGGCGACCAAGGCAATCAGGGCGCACCCGATTACAAGTGGGGCGCAAATGGTGCAGGTCTAACCGCAGCTATTCTTGTTGGTCCCGCAATGACCAATATGACTGGTGCTAGCAATTCTGATAGCGGCGCTGGCGCAAACAATCTTGGTGATTTTGAATCGACTAGTGCGATTCCCGAGATTAACATTGCAGTATCTAGTGTCCCAGTACAGGCCGTCACTCGTAAGTTGAAGGCTACTTGGACTCCAGAACTAGCACAGGATATCAACGCATACCATGCTATTGACGCAGAGGTTGAGTTGACTACAATCTTGTCTGACATCATCGCGACTGAAGTTGATCGTGAAATCCTTAGCTCACTCTTGAGTGGTGCTGCTGTAAAGGCCGCATGGTCACGTTATCCAGGTCGTTATGTTCAGGCTAATGCCGTTGGTAATGCAGTTTCAGAAGTTACTGATCCTACCGGCATTTCCACCAACACAGGTTTCACAGGGACTAACCAAGATTGGTATCAGACCCTAGCTGAAACAATTATTACTGTCTCTAACGAGATTCACAAGCGTAACATGCGTAGTGGCGCTAACTGGTTGGTAACTTCTCCGGACGTTGCAACAGTTATTGAGGCTATTGCTTACTTCAAGCCCAACGCTACTTTCGATCCTACTGAGGTTCAGTACTCGCTAGGTGTTGAAAAGATTGGTACTCTTACTAACAGATTCACTGTCTACAAAGATCCTTACTTCCCAGTAGATAAGATTCTTGTCGGTTACAAGGGTCCAGGCTTCCTAGACGCAGGTTATGTATATGCACCTTATGTACCCCTGGTCTTTACTCCCACCATTTTTGAGCCCAACGACTTCACACCTCGTAAGGGCGCAATGACCCGATATGCGCACCAGATGGTTCGTCCCGAATACTACGGGCGCATTCAGGTTGTTAATCTTGGTGTAATCGGAGCACCTGCTAGCGTCGGCTAATAGAGAGTCGCTTGTAGCATAAGTAACAAATTAGGTGGTTCCCCTTTTTCAAGGGGGCCACCTTTTTTTGTTTATGATCTATATATTTTTTATTATAATAGATATAGCACTGGAGGATAATAATGAGTTTAATAAAGCAATTGTTTAACCCTTTGAGTACAGGTCAAGCAGGTACTTATTATCATGGCCTGTCGAACAAGGAGGTAACTCCTGCTTATTTATTCGACACACATGGTAAAGATGGAACTTTATGTCCTATCATTAGTTGGAATCCAATTTGGCAACATAGAATAGCTGGCGAGTTAGCAGCTCAACTGAACGAGAACTCTCATACTATTGCGAGAGATCAGTTGGAAACATATCGCCGTGATTATATGAGAATGTGGAGCACGTTGCCCTTGAAGAGCAACAAATCTTTTAGTTATTTTGTGGGAGCTTGTGCATTAGACGCTCTTACTAATACATATACCAAACGAAATTTAGACAAACTATTAAAGATCACTCTTAAATTAGTAAAAGATGGAGCTTTTGTAGAGGGTAGTCATTATAGTATATATTGTTCTACCGCCTTCGATAGAGTAGAATCTTTGTTAGATAAATTTTATACCCATGATTCTATGTGGGTAGATGTAAAACACAATATGCAAGTTTTGAATAAATGGCAAAGTCTTATTTCTAACAGTGCAGGTGTAGTAGCGTCTATTGGAGATAGTTGGTATGAAAAAGTAAAACCCTGCGATGAAGAATCTGACGGAGTTTACAACTATGAAGATATGACTATTCGCAGACAGGGAGAGTGGGTGACTGTTGAGAATCATAGAAAAACTAATTTTGCTTTACATGAGCATTGTCATGCTAATGAAGTGTTAGTGGCATATGGCGATGAATGGATTATACAAGGATCGGGTATGCCAAGTTATAAGCGGGTTATGGCTAAACCTTGGAGATGGCGAAGGCCGCGAAATCATTTTTTTACTGAATCTAAGTTAGATTGGTTTAGTATATGGAGATTAAGAAAAGGGGAAAGTAGAACTCGCACTGTTGAAATTGCTAATGACATGATTCTTATTAAAGATATAGGTTCAAAGACTGCACGATTTCCTGTAGCATCAGATTGTAAGTATAGTGTTACGGGTAATGCAGTTTTTTATAACTATAAGGGATTTTCATTTGTAACAAGGGGTAAAATAAAATCAGTAAAGGAAGATTGTGCATGGCAAAGTGGTGGTTATAATGAGGAAAAGAATATAAAAGTATTAAGAATTAAGGGAACTGATATGGAGACTACTATTAAATCTACACAATAAATGAAAGGTTATATATGAAAATTAAATATGATTTGGAACCTAGAGAGTACTTTATTGACCCCATGAATAGCACAGATAATGAAAATATTATCCAGCTTAAGTTGGGAATAGATTGGTATAGGGACAAGTGGGAAAGTGAAGATCGTCATAATATAGTGCAAATAGGAAATGTATTAGGAATGTATGGTTATTGTGAGAGCAATACTGTTGAGTTGTCTAAGTTTAAAGATGATAATAGTATTGAAAAGGGTTTTGCGGGCACTATAGATTATTATGATGATTTTAAAGATTATGATTTTACAGGTAAGGCTGTTATTTCGCTGGAAGCATTTAACAGAAATGAATACAATTTTGAATTGCTTACTAAGATAACTAATGAAGCTTCATCTTATTTTATAACATTTACTCCTAATTCTAATTCTGATCTTGACAGTCAAATTATCATGGAATTAGAAAAATGGCAGTGGCACGGATGGTGCCGAAAAGATCAAAGTACATGGGAATATAGCGCGCAGCGACCCGATGTATGGGAAAAAGAGAGAAATTCCCCCAATCCCGCAGCGAATGGTATCATTCTCATACACTCATAACACATAACTTCAATAAAAACAATAACTTACAAAAAAATAAAGAAAAGCCTTGACAAACACCCCATTATTTCGTATATTATAGTATAAGAAATTTTAGAGAAAGGTTTACATAATATTGGAACCCGATGATCAATGGCGTTGGTGGATGAGGATGGGTATTTTTGTTATTATTAGTTATTTCGTGTGCGTATTAATGCCTCAAGTGATTTATAAGGTGTGGTTACCTTGAAAATAGAAACGAATTTTCATCATTATCCAGACTTGAAGTTAGATGAGCAACAGGTGAAGAATTGTATCCGAAGACATTTCGGAACAATCAAGGCGCCAATCTATCTTTATATTGATTCCAAACTGAAAACTTCTTGTGGGTTACATGCGTGTAGAAACATAACCCATTATAAGAGATTGCCTGAGGCGACTCTTACGAAAGAGGCACGAAAGAATAAGAATCATTTTCATAAGATAAGTCTGTCTTATAAGCATCTATCTGAAGCAAAGAGCAGCTCGGTAAAGAAAATTGTGGAGTTTAGTGGCTGGCCCTTTCCCAAGTGGCCGAGGACTCATAGATTCTATCACTCCTACTTAATGACATTATTGACTCACGAACTACAACATGCTCGACAAACCGAACAGGGTATACAGTATAAACGAGAAAATTGGATGGGGTATGATGAACGAATAGATGACAAGTCGCCTGTTGAATATGATGCATGTATGGCAGAGTTTAAGAAGGCACACAAAATGCTAAGGAGTTATTGTGAACGATAGGTTTATAAATGAGATAACGTGTGGTGATTGTGAACAACTGATTCAAGAACTAGATAATGATTCTATTGATTTACTAGTTACTAGCCCGCCGTATAATGTAAATTTAGGGTTCAATAAGAAACATAAGAATCCCTATGATTTATACCAAGATAACATGCCTTATCAAGAATACCTTGAATGGCTTAAATCTATCTTTGGTAAGGTAAAAGATAAGATGGTTTCGGGTGGTCGTGTATGCATTAACATAGGTGACAAGGCCAATGGTAGTGTGCCAACCCATAGTGACATTATTCAATTTATGTCTTATGATTTAAACTATGTGCCCATGACTACTATTATCTGGAACAAAAATCAGATAGGTAATCGTACGGCATGGGGTAGTTATATGTCACCTAGTAGTCCATCGTTTCCTACTCCGTTTGAATACATTCTTGTATTTGCTAAGGATACCAAAAAGAAAGTAGGTGATAAAGATAAGATAACAGTTCACAAGGATGACTTTATAAAGAACTCTTTGAGCATGTGGAACTTTGCGCCTGAGACTCGACAAAAGAAGATGGGGCTAAGTGCCATGTTTCCAGTAGAGTTGCCTAAGAGACTAATAGAGATGTTGTCATATAAGGATGATGTGGTGTTAGACATCTTCAGTGGCATGGGAACCACTTGTTTGACAGCTAAATGCTTGGAGAGACAATACATAGGATTTGAAATGAGTGTAGAATATTGTAAGAAAAGCAGAACTCGCGTGGCGATTGGAGATTTGACGGCATGACTAAAAAGAAAATAGCTGTTACACAAGATGCGTTTGATGAAGCAGTGAAAAAAGCAGCGACAAAAAAAGAAAGTAAGATTAAAAAGAAAGAGACTCCGCCTAAAATAAAAGTTAAGGCTGGTTTGGGTAGAGATCCAGAGTCAGATGAGGAATGGTTGCAGAATATAGAAAAAAAGTATAATCAGTTGAAGGAGCGAAAGTCTAGCACCGCATTGATATTGATGAGTGAGTTTGCTTTTCTTTTAGAACTGGCACGTGAATGACAAACCTGCCTTATGTTCCTACAGAGTATACTGTAAAGCCTGGCATAAAGAAGCTAGAAGGTGAAAATCATTTTATTATTGATAAACTTCTACCTCTTTACAAGAATGAAAAACAAGATGCAAGAGCAGAAAACCTCTCTGAGTATTATTTGGAGAGAATAGAAAGTAAGAAGTGGGGCTTTACTGAGATACAACAGGCTAATCAAAAACACATGATGAAGACTGCTTGTTTTTGGATGGCAGAGCAACTCTCTAAGGAATATAAATACATAAGTTTTTTTAGTGAGGATGAGTATTATGTTTTAGATAATGAAATAACAGGTGAGACAGTTTATGTAGATGAAGACTTGCAGGTTATGCAGGTAACTAAATCTCCTTTATGTATGTGTGCCAAACAATGTAGTGGTTGTAAACATCCTACACCTACCTATGTTAATCTATTTGATGCACTTTGTTCCCAGATACAAGAAGATGTTTGTGTGATGCAACATGATAGATTGGTATCTGCTCATGTTTGCCTACCTTCTTGGTGGAGTCCAAGAGAAAAAATGATGATGAGTATGGCAGAGATACACAAGGATGTGCCTGGCATGGATCAAACTGCTTACGAACATATATGGAATGCTTGTTTGCATAAGGGTCCATTCATTAGATACAACTGGACATTGACTAGCAGCCCTATTCTCAATCAGCACCCAAGTAAAAATATTGGAAAAGATTTTGATAAGGATGATTTGTTTTTAAGAGTAGAGCGACAAGTGTTAAAAGGCATCACAGAAACACAAAGCGTATTGTTTCTGATTCGCACTTATGTGGCCGATATAAAGACATTAGAAAAAAGTCAACAAGAAGCACTGGCGATCGCTATTGATAATATGAGTGATGAAGAATTAAAATATAAGGGCTTGACAAACCATAAGGAATGTGTTATATTAAGATGTATAAATTAATTATCTTAGCTATTTTATTTGTGGGTTGGTTTATATTAAATATATTTCTTATTAATAAAGGTGATAGAAAGTCTTTATGGAAGAAAGGTTTCTAATGAAATGTTTTCGTAATCCTCTTACACCTCAAGTTTGGTACAAGATACAGAAAAAGTGGTGGTCAATAGTTGCTCCTACTCTGATGGCAGATTTGCAGCGACTAGAACAAATGACTTCTAAGGAGTGGGTTGAGTATGAAAGGCTGAATGATCGCATTGAAGAGTTGGAAGATAGAAATGCCGAGTTAGAGCGAAAGAACTCTCTAAACCAAGATGGGTATTGGCACATAACAAGCAACGAAAACTCAACGAGTTGTTATAGACTCAATGATAAGTTTGTGAAGTGGTATCAAATGTGGTGTGAACCTATTCAAATGAAGTTAGAGTTTGAGTATGAAAGAAAGATGACTAGAGGGGAAGAAAAAAAATGGGAAGAAAAAGAGAGATTAGAGTATGATGACGCTGGGGCTATTGGAAGAATTTGAGTAAGGTTATGCACCCGTAGCTCAATGGATAGAGCAACGGACTTCTAATCCGTAGGTTACGCGTTCGACCCGCGTCGGGTGTACCATTTGCGGTGTAGCTCAATTGGCAGAGCGGTTGACTGTTAATCAATTGGTTGTAGGTTCAAGTCCTACCACCGCAGCCATCTTAGGAGTGTAGTGTAATGGGTAACACGATAGTCTCCAAAACTATTAATCGGGGTTCAAGTCCCTGCACTCCTGCCAAACAAATCGAAGGAGAATAAAGGTTGACTGAAAAAGAGAAAGATAAGTTAGTAAAAGAAAACCGTTGGGTAGTAAGAGATGTAATAAGCAAGTATACACATTTGATGGAAAGAGATGAGTTAGAAGCTGCCGGATTGTTGGGCCTCGCAGAAGGAATAGAGAAATATAAAGAAGGTAAGGGAACTAAAGTAAGCACCTATGTTCGTCATTGGATAAAGGCGCGAGTAATTGCGGCTGTTTATGAGAATAGAACTGTTCATATTCCTTGGAATAAAATAAACCAACATATTAAGTTACAAAAAGAAGAAGAATTAGCTAATGCGGGCATTAGTGGTAACGGCACTGCTTTTGGTGTTTCCCTTCCAAGGCATTTCCCAAATAACTCCTATACTCCTAAATTTGAGCTTTCACTAGATAGTTTTTCTACAACTAATCAAACGGGTCATAATAGTAATTCTGACAGCACCAGTAGTGATCATATTGAACTACAATCTTCTCTTTCATCAGAAGATTTGTATATAATGGAGGAACGAGAAACACAAAATCATGTATTTTTTGCCTTGAACGAAAGTGATCTTTCAAATTTAGAAAAGAAGGCTATTAGTTTAAGATTTGGATTGGATAGAAAAGAAAATCCGATGACATTTGGAGAGGTAGCTGCCTTAACTGGACTATCTATAATGGGTGCGCAAAAAGCAGTTGTAAGAGGGTTAAAGAAATTAAAGAGCAATACACATATGAAACAGTTGCTTGAATAATGAAAAGGGGGTTACGATTAGTTTCTACCGAAATCAAGAGTGAACAAAAAGAATATGTTCAAGATGAATATTTTTGTGAGTGGTGTAATGTAGTAATAAAAAAAGAAACGGTCTTTCATAAGAAAATAAAATTGTTTTTATGTGAAGAGTGCTTTACTAAGGCAGATAAAGGAGAGATATGAAAACTAGAGCAGATGTAGAAGCATTGCGTCGTGAGTTGGAAACCCGAATAAGGGTACTGAGTAGCGATACTGTATTTATGAGTGATCCATTACGCGGCCCAATTGTGATAAGAACCCTAAGAGATCGTCTTAAGTTAGTAGATATGATTCGTGATAATCTTACTTTGCTCGATTGGCTTGTTAATCCAGCAACTGATGTCAAGCGTCAAGATCTAGTAGATCAAGATAAGATTTAAGATGCCTGAAGAGAAAGATATTTATGGAGAGGCTGCTTCGTTTGGGGGTAAACCAATAGAGTTGCCTTCAGAAGAAAAAACTGAAGAAAAACGAGTCACTTATCCTTTGCGGATATATTTTACCGGCGGCAGTGTAGATATTTTTTCTCCAATGCCTAAGGAGCAGTTTTTAGTTGATTTGATTAGTGAGATTACTGCAAAAGGCGCAGATCCTCAATGGTCTGGTTGGTTTGGATTTAAGGTGAAACCAAAGACAACTAAAGATAAAAAAAATAGAACTGTAAGCATAATGGTTCGACAAATTGTAGGTGTTGAAGAGCTGTAATGGGTATTGACTTAGGTAGATTAGAAAAGATTGGTAATCAAGATAAGCCTTTTATTGCACAAGGAATGCCTTTTGGTTATACAGAAGTGCTAACCATGAATAAGATTCCGTTTCAAGGAACGTCTTTTTTAAGAGAAGATTTTTATCAATGTCCTTTTTGTAAAAAGTCTGCTATAAAACAAATTATAGAATGGCGATGCACATCTTGTCATAGCAAAGTGATTTATTGGAAGTGTTATCTGACAGAGGAAGAAGATAAACATGGGTATTATGATCTCTTTATAAAAGAATTTTACGATGAGACAGAGAGGAAAATGAATGGCCTGGAAAAGAACAAGGGAGATGCGGGGGACGAGGAATAATCTTATAAATAAATGCAAATTCTCTTTCTTCGTAATGATTTTTGATTATGTAAATATGGCTTTGGATTTAAAAAAGGAACAATATGGTTTAAGGTGGCGCTTACATTCAACTTTGCTGAGGTATGAAAGTAAAACTAAATATAGAAAAGTGTTGAATAAACTATTTGAAGAAGCTCTAGAGTATGCATTTGTTCACAAAGATGAATTTCCAGACCCAATGGATAGACAATTAATAGATTATTTAAAAAGTTATCTATATCATAAGAAAACACAGGGGGAACAATAGTATTATGGCTTCATATTTATCTCTTCAATCGTTGCAGGAAAAGAAGAAGACAGAGAAGAATTATTCTACACTGTTACGGCATATTAATAATAAAAATCCGTCTTGTGGTAATAAGGAAATGTTTATTGGTGGACCTTTAGAGGGCGATGAAATAAATGCCTTGCATGAATTAGTGATTAATCATTGTCCTAAAGGAGATATTGTCGAAATAGGATCATGGCTAGGGCTATCTACTGTTATTTTAGCTATGAGTTTGAAAGAAAGATATCATCAACCACTTTATAAACTACATGCCATTGATCCTCAAGTATCATTTAGCGATCTTGAAACCGATCCTTCATTAACAAATCCGCAACTTATCGAGCCCTTACAATTGCTTAAAGATACTGGTAGGGATCATCACGAAGTTTATTTGCCAGCTACTAAAGAAGGTTGGACTTGGTATGATGTATTTAATGACAATTTAAGTAAGTGGGAAGTTGAGGATTATATAGAGAAATATAGGGAATATTCTCATTTACTAGATGTAGAAAAAAACAATATAAATAATATTGCAATGCTTTGGGTTGATGGGGATCATATGCCAGATGCTGTATTACAAGATTTAATTAAATATGCTCCATTAGTGGTAGATGGCGGATTTATAGCTATGCATGATATGCATTTACCTGGCGGGCCACCTGCCGCACTTGAACAGTTTTGCCATCTCCAATCTATAAAGTTAGTAGATTATGAAGAGAAATTAAATTTAAATTCTTCAACACCCCGAATGGGAATTTTTAGAAAGGATAATTATTAGGGGATATTAATTGATAATAGGGGAGTATTAGTGCGATTAGATGCTATTGAGTTTTTAATAGAAATATGTATAGCTGCCAGTGTTCTTAATGTGGTTCTTATTATAATCTTGTTTTTTATGATAATGGGTGTGAGTTCTAAAGCTAGTAGGCAAAAAGACCTTATTTCTTTTATTCATAAGAGAGCAAAGATAAGTGAAAAACGTGAAGAAAAAATGATGGAAAAGGCTACACCTAAGCGAATGACCGCAGCATTGGGCAAGGGGAATAAGTAATGACTTTTAAAAAATTATTGTTATCTCTATCAGTACTATCATTGTATAGCTATTTGGTTATGATAGGTTGTGGCTCTTATACACAACTATTCGACCCTAATAAAAAGCCTCCCGATCCAGCACCAGAAATTATAACTCCAATAAAAGATGATGCACTACCCAACTCAAGAAGGGAATATTATGCAGAACGATTGGCAAGAGATAGGTATTATCGCTATAATGCTTGGGATAGGTATACAGGTTATGGTTATCGCCCCTATGAATCCGAGAGAATTATTTATGTCGATACGAGAACAGTTCCACAACATACTCAAGTAGCACCAGTAACAGCGCCTCAACCAGTCCGACCATCCCAACCATACAACGCAGATAGAGCAGCAGAAGTATGGCAAAAACGTATTAGTCCAAGAGTTAGAGAAGCACCTACACCTACTAAAAAGGGAGAAAAGTAATGGAGGCTACACAAGAAGATGATGTCTCACTGATAATAAAAGGTTTTCATTTTGTTAATCACCTGTAGGATTTGGTTTTGGCAGTTTATAGAGGTTTGGGTTTGGTTTACTGGCGGACACAAATTGTCTGCACTACGACAAGAAAGACATCGTATCCGTTTAACTAAATCTAAGGAAAAAGAGATGGTTGTTTTACAAAAAGAATCAGTAACAAATTGGAGAGATGTGATTATATTGTATAGAATGATTAGTAGTAGGTTAATAAAAACTATGTTTATATGGTAGGATATGTTTAATGCTTACTAAAGAAAGGATTCAACAATCTTTTGATCGACTCATGGAAGTCATGGCCCCCATCGCCAAACATGCAGACCATCAAGCTACTTGGAGGTGTCCCTATAAAAATAAAAATAACAGATGTACAGCTAAGTTTGGTTGTAGAAATCAAAGAAAACCAGCAGTTGATGGGATGTTGCACTGTGCTAGTGATGATAAATTAGATTACCGAAATTTTTGGGATATGCCGGATGGACAAGATAGTTAAACGTAGAAAAGACATACACAAAAAAGCAATTAGTTTGGCAAAAGCGCACAATATCACGAGCCATGATGTATTAGCTAAGGCGATAATAACATGGGTAGAAAAAAGTATATATACTCCTACAAAAAGAAATAGGTAAAAAAATTTGCTTGTTATTTAATATCGGAGAAAAAACCCACTAAATTTCGTTCTTTTAAAGGTAGAGTTTAAATAAAAGGTTATATTTATTAATATATAAGTGAGAAAGATAACGAAATTTAGTTTTTAACCTAAGAAGGAGGTAAATCATGGCTGATAATGCAGAGGCGATTACAGTAGACCCTAATTTTATCGCCCAAATTACAGACGCTATTAAACAACAGGGTAATGGCAAACGTGCGATAGATAATCATGCTCGTAGTTTTTGGAGAGGTGAGCGCGAACCGCTTAGTGTGGTAGATGCATTTAGTGAATATCTAATGAACGAGTTTGATATATCTTCACAAAATCCTATGCGCCCGATTAAGGTGCATCTATATGCCGAAGAAAAGCCTAAGGATAATGTAGTGGCCCTTAATATTCACGATAATGGGCCTGGATTTCCAACAGGTGTAGACAATTTTCTGGATGTGTTTATGCAACAAATGGGCATCAATAAAGCCAGTACTGATCAAGATCTTATTGGTGAGGCTGGTATAGGTGCAAAAATAGCGTCTGCTTATTTGGGAGGTAGACATCATTATAGTTGGAGCGCAGGCGATGGCGAACCTATTTGTAATTTTATTGTAGACAAAGATACGTGGAACACTTGGGACTCTTATGAGTATTACGAAAATGAAGAACCTTATAGTGGTCCCAGTTTTTTTAATATACATCTTAGTAAGCTTAATTTTACCGCATCGAACACAATTAATCCAGCCAAACTTCGTGATCAACTTTCAGCAAAGTTTGCAGGATGTTTGATTAGACACCCTAATGTTAAAATATATACTTGTAATCCAAAACGCAAGAAGCAAACTGAACCATTAACTCCGCCACCGGCAATGAAATATGTAGATAAACATTCTTGGAGTGGTACAGTGTGGACATCTGGCATTCCTGCTGAAGTAAGTGTAGGACTATTAGATGCAGATAATGGCGTATTTCATAACGCTGCTTCTGTTAGTATTAGTAGAAGTGGTGTGAGACATTTTGAAAGAAAGGAATCTAAGGCACATACATTATTGTTTACTAAGAATGATGGTAGTCCAATGGCCTATCAAGGGCAATTATATTTTCGCAATACGGTTATAGATATAGATTGTGCAGCTTTTGAATCTACTCCAATAAAGAATGATTTACTATGGGGCAGTGAAAAGAATAAGCACATTCTTCATACTATTGGACAACATCCAGAGTTTAAGAATATGTTGACCAAGATAAGAGAGTATAATAATAACAGAGATGTAAAGAGTGAAAAAAATGTTAGTCACTCATATCAACAGAGACTTGAAAAATTAGAAGCTGCGGCCGCATTAGATATTAATGACATTCTATCTGATACCGATATTACTAATTTGGAATACCCATTCAAGCCTACATCAAATAATGATGAAAAAGAAACACCTAAGAAGCAAAGAAGAGTAACTAGGATTCCTAAAACAAAAAATTATGGTAATACACCCGACCATAAGAAACAACCTACTGTAAAGATGGGGGGCAAAAAGCTCACATTTAAAATTGAATGGGTAGAAGATATGCCAGGATCAGAACATCTAAGAGGTTGGTTAGAAAAAACATCTGATTCTTTTATTCTTAATGTTAATAATGGTTATCCAGGCTTTACGGATAAAATTAAAAGAGATGAGAAGAAGGAGGCTGTTTATTTGGCCGATACGGTAGGACATACAATTCAAGATTATCGTTTGCAAGTAATATTGCAGGAATCAAGCAATGTTACTAGCGATGAGATTGCAGTTATACAACGTGAGAGAGATAATTCAATTGCTAATTATATGTTAATAACTGTTGGGTAATACAGACGGTGAGATTGGGAAAGGGGCTCCGGCCCCTTTCCTTTTACTTGCTTACCTTGCTTACTTGCTTACCTAATTGGAAGTAAATAATATGAAATACTATGCACTTGTTGTGGAGAATGAAATAAAATTAATTATCCCTTGGAAAGAAAAAGAATCACCCACCCCTATAGAATTTTGTCAAGCTATCTCATCCGTATGGGCCAAGTCTGGTCCCGACTTTTCATTTGGCAAGAAACCCGAAGTGAGAGAGTTCCATGAATGATAAACAGACTGTTAGCTACACTCATAACACCATAAATGATCCTAATGGGTCCGGTAATCATGTTACAGGTATTTTGATAATAACAGGCGTAATAACATTGCCATTGATTGCTCTTACTGGCATATACTTATTAGCGAACTGGTTGTTCGGATAAAGGAAATAAAATGAATAAAGTTAACAACGATATAGATATAAGATTGAGTCATGTAATGAGGTATATAAACGCAATGATACCTAAAGATAAAAAGACCATGCAAGATAACTTCCCTGTAGAAATGTCTGAAGAACAAAAGAATTTTATTCTTAATCATTTACAATACATACGGGATAAAATAGCATGATTACCCAACAAGAAGTAATAGATGTGTTGAAGACTATCTATGATCCAGAAATACCTGTAAACATTTTTGACTTGGGTCTAATATACAAGATAGACATTAGTGAAGATGATGATATCCAAGTAGATATGACTTTGACCTCACCAGCTTGCCCCGTTGCTGAAACCCTACCTCCTATGATCGAACAAGCCATAAAGTTGCAGGTACCCGAAACCAAAATGAGTGTAGTGAATGTAGTATGGGAGCCGCCATGGGATCAAGACAAGATGAGTATGTCCGCTAAGTTAGAGTTGGGAATGCTTTAAATGCATGGGCCTAAGGAGAGTTGGTCAGAGGTTCTAAGAATGTATGAAGAACTCAAAGAGCAACGCTCAGGCTCCCTACTACTAACCGTATCCCAATTTGAAAAGCTACTGATCCATATAGAGAATCAAGAATGGCACCCCGAAGAAAATCCGTATCCTACTTTTGTTTATCATGGTGAGCACGTAATGTTGCATTTATAGCGGTGCCTAAAAAAATATGAAACCCTATAGAGAAATACCCTAAAAGAAGAAAATACTATAGAGAATAATAAAGAAATTACTCTATAGAGAAAAACCACTCTCTGTATTCAATTCTAACAAGCAGTAACTCCTATACCCTATACTGAACCTCTATTATATCGTTCGTCTACTGATGAAGGTATTAGAGTGTTTTATGACGGTTGTATGGTATGCCTATACATGGTGATTCCTGTGTGGTCTATAAATGACCTCTAGATGGGACGGTGGTGTGAATATATGGAAAAGAGAAGGAATAAACGAGCGATATAAATGGTTTCGTCATATGTGAAGTAAATTACTGTGAATAAAGGATTTAGGTAGGGTAAAATCTACTATAGGGTTAACTTGTAACCTATTGGGGCACATATGGTTACGGGAGAGTAAAATAAGGGGTATATATGAATTATTGTTGCTGTAAACAGTTGCAGGGCAATAACTTAACAATATAGCTTGTGGAAACCCCAAAAAAGCCGTATATTTTATATAGAAAGTTGAGAGGCAGTATTCAGAAGGGTCGTGGTGGCCCCTGTCGGAACCAAACGAGATTAGTACTGGGTTGGTTCCCTTGGAAAAGTCTCGTTGACAGGTGTTAGGGTTCGATTCCTTAACCTCTGTCTCTCACCTTTCCGGCGTAAATGATTGTTTTTAATAGACTTAGAGAAAAAATGAAAAAAAGATTGAAAATAGTGTCGATTTCGCTTGACTTATCTTCGATTTCTTCGTATATTATAGGTAGAGATTGGGAGTGAAAAAATTGACTGAGATAATGGAAAAATCAAGAGAGACAAAATCACTACTGGCCAAACTGATGGCCGCTGAGAATATCAATGTTGAGTATTCCGAAAAGGCCACAACTGCGGCCTTTGATACGGAAGGCCGAACATTGGTTATGCCGGTCATTAAGGATGTGGGTGAGGCCGCAACTGACTTGTTTCTTGGCCATGAGGTTGGTCACGCACTTTATACTCCGCAAGGGGCAATAAAGGATGTGATGGCCAAAGGTGGTCAGTTCAAGAGTGTTGTCAACATAGTGGAAGACGCTCGTATCGAGAAAATGATACAGAGTAAATTTCCTGGCCTAAGGCGTGATTTCTATGAAGGTTATGGCGAATTAGTGGATCGTGATTTCTTTTCTATCAATGGAAAAGATGTCAACGCCATGGGATTCATGGATCGCTTGAATATTCATTTCAAGTTAGGCATTCGTGCTGGTGTCAAGTTTTCCGATGAAGAAACGGCATATGTTGATCGCATGAGTAATCTGCGATCTTTCGATGACGCAATCAAGTTGTCGGAAGACCTTTGGGACTATTGCTCGGGTAAAGATGAAGAAGAGCCGGAAACGGGCATGGATGACGCAACACCGCAGTTTGACGATGAATCAAATGACGGTGATATGGAGTCCGATATGCCTATGGATTTTGACGGGTCCGATGACTCTGAAGATTCCGATGAAAATGAAGACGGCCCAGGTAGTCCTGGTGATACAGAATCAGAAGATTCTGAAGAAGAAGCAGAAGATGGCGATTCTGGTGACGATGGTGAAGGCGACGCTGAGGATGAAGAAAAACCCGAAGGCGATGTTGGCGATACCAATAGTGGCCGTCAGGGTGGCGATGAAACATCCGCCGCAAAAAAGAATCTTGAGACTGCTACGCAGGACAGTTTTGATCGCAAACTAGAAGGCCTAGTTGATACCGAAACTGAATATCACTACGCAACAGTTCCTAAATTGGATCTCACGGAAGTAATTGTTCCAATGGCTGAGATTCACAAGGTGATTGACGAAAATATCGCTAAGGAAATAAAGGAATATGCTAGTGACTATGGCAACGAGGCGGCAGACACAGTAGCTAAAGGAATGGTCTGGGCAAAAGAAGAGTTCGATAAGTTTTCTTCGGCACAGAAATCGTTGATCTCATATTTGGTCAAAGAATTTGAGATGAGAAAGTCGGCCGATGAACATAAGAGAACTAGAGAAGGCAAGACCGGCATACTGAATCCCAATAAACTACACGCCTATAAATTTTCTGAAGATTTGTTTCTTAGAAATTCGATTGTTGCCGATGGCAAGAATCATGGGTTTGTGATGTTTCTTGATTGGTCTGGGTCTATGTCCCATAGTCTGGGCGACACAATGGATCAACTGATGTTGTTGGCTCTCTTTTGTAAGAAAGCAAACATTCCGTTTGACGTTTTCGCCTTCAGTAATCATTATGGCGATGAGCATGGTCGCCGTGAAGATAGGTCGGAGAAATACACTGCAGGTCACGGTGATTTGGTGGTGGGCAAGTCGTTCAAGTTATTGCACTTGATTTCATCGACTCTGAGCACTAGCAATTTCAATAAGAGCATGATCTACTTGACCTACTTGAAATTGGCAATGACCTATCGCTCCTATGGGTATTATGGACCCGATAGTCATTCGGCCCGGGTATCATTACCGAGTCGATTGAATTTGGGTGGCACACCGCTGAGCGAAGCAATTATTGCGGCTTTAGAAGTAGTTCCGGCCTTCCAGAAGAAAAATGGTGTTCAGATAGTGAATACGATTTTCTTAACGGATGGCGAAGGCACTCCTATGAGATCGAAATGGGATAGTGGAGAAGGCATAGTTTCCTTTGGTAGTGGAACCGGTTCCAAGGCAGTAATTAGCGATCCTGTTACTAAACGACAGTATAATCACGACCAGTGGCGTGATCATCATGTTTTCTTCAACATATTGAAAGATCGCACTAATTGCCGAGTAGTTGGATTCTTTATCGCTCCATCACGTAAACAGAGTTTTTACACGGCGTTGATGAGCATTGATTCTAACGCATGGGACGGGCTACATGAGAAATGGGAGTCAGTAAAAAAAGATGGATACCTCTTAGTCGAGGCTGGCGGATATGATCAAATGTTTATGATCCCCGAAAATAGACTAAAAGAGGTTGAAGAAATTCAGATCGACAGCGATATGACTAAGGCTAAGATGAAAAACGCCTTCATCAAAAATCGTCAGAATAAGATAGCGTCTAAGACGATGTTGAGCAAGTTCGCTGAGTTTGTCTCCTAAGTGGTTGTTTTTATGGGACTTATGAAAAAAATAAAAAAGTCTGTAACTGCTTTAGAAACAAGCACTTATGAAGCACGATTTCTCTTGACTTTCCTTGGATTTCTTCGTATATTATATATAGAGATTAGAGAGAGATTTAGTTCCTAACAGATCCCTTATGGGAGAAAGATTCAAAATGTCCTACACAGCAAAACAGCAGTCCTTCATTGATTCGGCCAAATCATGGGCCGATAATCATGGCAAAGATTTGACATCGGTAACCAAAACCGATCTTACTGATATTGCCGATTCCGGTGGATTGAAGTTTCCCCATTGGATAACTCGCGTCCCAACCTACAAGGTTGGTCGTGGTTTGTGGATGGTTCCTGGCATAGATGGCTCACCTGCGATAAAGGCAGTGGCCGATAGTTCGGTAGGGGTAGACAAGGCCCCAGAAGTCATCGCCAAAACCGTTCCTGCTGTTCCTGTTACTGAAATAGAAATGACTAAAGGTAGCACTTCTACTGTTACCAATATTCCGAGCAAAGATCCTTTGTTCGTTCCTTTTGGAAATTTCTCTGATGTAGAGTCTATTATAAAATCGGAAATGTTTTACCCGATCTTTGTCACGGGCCTCTCCGGCAATGGCAAAACTCTTATGATAGAACAGGCATGTGCTAAGGCAAAACGCGAATTGTTTCGCGTCAATATTACTATCGAAACCGATGAAGATGATCTTCTCGGTGGCTTTCGCCTGGTCAATGGTGAAACCGTTTGGTTTGACGGCCCTGTTGTCGAGGCCATGAGAAAAGGATCTGTCCTTCTCTTAGATGAGGTTGACCTAGCGTCTACCAAAATTATGGCTCTTCAGCCTGTGTTGGAAGGCAAAGGCGTTTTTCTCAAGAAGATTAATGAATGGGTAGAATGTGCGCCTGGATTCAACATTATCGCCACTGCAAACACAAAAGGCAAAGGCGATGACACTGGCAACTTCATTGGGGCTGGTGTCTTGAACGAGGCATTCCTTGAGCGTTTTCCGATCACTGTGGAGCAGGACTACCCGTCCAATGCAGTGGAAAAGAAAATTCTGAACAAGGTGTTTGACGCATTGAATGTTACGGATGAAGAGTTCGTTGACAAGTTGGTCAATTGGGCTGATATCATTCGTAAGACCTACATTGAAGGAGCGATTGACGAGTTGATCACAACCCGTCGCCTGGTTCACATCAGCAACGCTTACAAAATCTTCAACATGGATCGTGTCAAGGCCATCAGCATGTGTGTCAATCGCTTTGACGATGAAACAAAGAATGCAATGTTAGACCTTTACACTAAGGTCGATGCAGACGCAACTGCAGTCGCTGATGAGGCTGATGCAGACACTAGTGACAGCACGGTCACGGAAGGGGTTGGCAATGAGTGTCCCTTCTAATGGCCCTTTAATGCATCCGGAGAGTGGACAGAAAACCAAATGGAGAGCGGTCAATAGTCCTATGAATGAAGAGTTGAACGAAGAAACAATCAAGTGGATGGAGCACAAGGTGAACTGCCTTCTCACCGGCGATGCTGACCCCATTGAGCCGGCGGTTTTCATGTTGGAGAAAGAAAAAGAATTTAAGTTCGGTAAAGGTAAAGAAATAATTGCTTTTGCAGACGGTGGCAAGAATAAGTTTGGAAAAGAAATTAAATATGTTAAATTCTTTTATCTTTACGAAAATAAATCCACTGTGAAGCCGAATCCAAAGACTTACACCTTTGGAGTCGCTAAGTCGAGGGATTTTTGGAACGATAAGATAACGGAAGGGTATAATCGGATAGACGTTAAAACAACCTAAAAAAGTCGCGGTCAAACAAAAATAAAAAAAATAAAAAACCGCGGAAGCTAGTTTTTGAATCGGCCCCAATTTTTGCTCACGTAAAGAAAAAAACAAAGGATATAACGTCAGTGACGAACAAATATTTTTCAAACCCCTATCTCATAAACGCAGCAAAAAACGCCATCGAACTATTAGAATCAAAAGAAGACGTATGGTGTCGTAATTCGGTCATAGAGAATCAGATGTCGGAAATAGTCGTCAATCTAAAAGAGGCCGTCATAGATACGGATAGTGAGAAGAGTGCGGAAAAAATGGACACACAAGCAAAAATAGACAAACAGTATTGGGATGCACAGGCCAAAAAATGAGCGACGTTGAAGTGTGGCAACTGCAAAAAGACAATCATTGTGTTATCTTTAAGATGGAAGAATGGACAGGATTACGAGGCCGACAAAAGATGACAATGGAAGTAGGAACGGGCAATGTCAATTCCGCATGTCTGTTTCAAAAGTGGCCGGTAGACCAAGCACGAAATTTGTGGGGAAGTAAAA
>VTLG01005221.1_pt1 | contig 36828 bp, 59 predicted proteins | sample 4694571 | NCBI WGS metagenome assembly VTLG01 (sample SAMN12604809, study PRJNA352737) | marine metagenome | biome: ENVO:00000447; feature: ENVO:00000209|ENVO:00000569|ENVO:01000036; material: ENVO:00002151; isolation source: viral sequences binned using virsorter ...
CGACCTCGGCAACCCAATTTTAACTATGACTGAGAAAGAAATCTTCAATACATTTGCATCTGTAATTGATTCTCCTGAAGCATCACCATTCTTAAAACGATTAGCACAAGCTGGCCTTGTTGCAATGCCACAGGATAAGGCACTTATCTTGAAAACATGGCCACGGATAATGATGCAATATGGCCCTCACACTAACAGGTACACAGATTCATGAAACTTAATTTAGATTTACCAAAACATAAATGGCAGTGTATTTCTCGACATTTGAAAGATTATAGGAAAGAAGATGAAACAGTAAACACTTTTTGTTGTGCTGTTGAATCTATTGAATTTGGTTCCGACTTTCCATCAAAGATGTATCAATTTTTGTCGTCACATTCTGAACTTAGTCCTTTAATTTTTCCAACTGTGCAGACCATACAAAAGCATGATGGAGGCCCAGGTATTGTTAAAAATATGTATCAAATTTATGAACACATCAGTCACGCAAGAACCGATTACTACAAATTTATTCAAGACAACTTCAAAATAGTTCAACAGGACAAATCATGACGACAGGATCAATTCAAATTTCAAACGAAAAATATCATGCTGACGATGCTATTTCAGCATCTATGCAAAAGGTTATGTGCAAACATGGCCCAAAAGCTTATTGGAACTCTTTCATTAATCCTGATAAACCTGAACATAAACCAACAAGTGCTATGTTGCTCGGAACACTGACGCATTGTGCGGTTTTAGAGCCTGATGAACTGACAAAAAGATTTGTTGCAGTATCATCCAGGACAACCAAAAAAGGTAAGGAGGAAGCAAAGGAAGCTGAAGCAAAAGGTCTTACTGCTGTCACTGAAGCTGATATGGAAAATGCGATCAAGATGAGAGATGCGGTCTTTGCAGAACCTCATGCCAAAAAGTTACTCAGTTTTGGTATTGCAGAAAAATCATATTGGTGGGATGACAAAGTTTCTGGTTTGACCTGTAAATGCAGACCTGATTGGCTCAACAAAGATATTATTGTTGATTTAAAAACCAGTAGATCAGGAGCAAACCCTAAAGACTTTGCAAAGGCAGTAGCAAATTTCACCTACCATTTGCAAGCGAAACACTATCTCAATGGTATTCCATCAGCAAAAAGATTTATCTTTCTTGTAGTGCAATCTGAATATCCATTTGATGTTGGTTTATGGGAGCTTGATGATGATGCCTTAAAAGAAGGCCAAAAATTATCTAGAGAAGCTTTAGATAAAATTGCCGAATGTCGCCTTCTTGATGATTGGCCAAGTTGGTGTCAAACAGGAGTTCAATCTTTATCCCTGCCCCGATGGGCATTTTCAACCCCTTAGAAAAATGAGTTTTACAGAAAAACAGGTTGAGTTACTACAACAACCTATTGACAAAAAAAATGTAGAGACAAGAGATGGCAACAAAGACGGCACGTTTCAATTGTCTTATGTCGAAGGATGGCACGTTATAAACGAGGCCAATCGTATATTCGGTTTTGATGGTTGGTCTTGCGAAACCATAGAAACAACTTGTGTTAATTCAGAACCAGATGCCGTGACTTATACAGCAAAGGTAAGGATTACAGTTGGCAATATCGTCAGAGAAGGCACAGGTGCAGGGCATGGCAATACAAAACAAGGTATTGGCATCAATCATGAATCTGCAATAAAAGAAGCAGAAACGGATGCAAAAAAACGTGCTTTGATGAGTTTTGGAAATCAATTTGGCTTGTCTTTATATGATAAAGACAAGGCATGGTCTAAGACTGAGGAAAGCCAACCAGCTTCCACCTCTAGTAATAAACCAATTGATAGATCCGACAGTGATAAGTTCATCAAAGAATGTGAAGCCTTTATTAATAAACCAGCTAACAAAGACAAGCTCGGTTTGTTAAAGAAAAACATTTCAAAACGATACGAAACTAATGCTATTAGTGAAGATCAAAGAGATGGATTACTGACACTTATTCTTGAGAAGGAGGATTCATGAATGAACTGATCACATCAGATCAATTAGCTGAAGAGCTTGGTGTAAAACCTCAAACTGTGCGACTTTGGAGAACCAAAACTCGCAGGGGTCATCCAAGTGGCCCGAAATGGACTGTTATTCTTAATAACACTATTCGGTACAACCGAGAAGATATTGAGAACTGGCAGAACAAAACTAACAACCCTAACTAACTAATTCAAATGGAATCAGCATTTACAGCACGTTTCAAATTTATTGCAAACAGAAAGAAAAAAAGCGGAAACGATTGTGACCGTTATTTATTAATTGACTTCACTCCAGAAGAAGCAAAGAAAGCAGCAAAATGGTTAACAGACCAAGCGGCTGCTACTGAAACTCCTGGAGGATCTACTATCAGGAAATATAGCTCTAGAACAGACTATGAAGAAATCCCTGGGTTTACCATCTTTGGCAGCCAGTGGTCTATTGATCCACATTCTGAGGAGGAATGGGTTGATGGCCGTGGCACGATAGCACCGAGAGTTTAACTTTATATGGGGCATTTGTAGAGTTGTAGTGTTCTCTATTCTGTAAGCCCCCTTTATTTATGGAGCAAAAATTTATGACCAGAAAAAAAATTATCGACAAAACAAAAGTTTTTAATGTTCCACTGACTTATGAGCAATGCGAAACTATTGCCTTCGCAATGGGTTTAGGCAGACTGAAAGCTATTGATACTAATAGATTTGATTTAGATGATCTTTTTGGTGAAGTTTATTTAAAATTTCTTAATTTATATCGTAAAGCATATAAATGAAAAACAAAGACCTCATCAAAAACTATTATGACCAGCTTGCAGAATTACAGAAAAAATTCTGGTTTGAACGGTTAGATATGAAAGAATATTGTGTAAGATATGATGCTATAAATAAAAGGATACAAGAGCTGGAAAATGAGTGATTCAAAAAAACTTAAAAAACTTAAAGAGATAAGACGTAAAAATTTAGAAAAAAATTTATTAGATGTTCAGTTGAAAGGATACGATCATTACATTTTTATTAATGAAAGAGGAAAAGCACAAGTGGTTTCAAAAGGTGATTGGGTTAAAGAGCATATAAGAACTGCTGTTCTTAAATTTAATATTGAAGTTGATAAGATTGACAAATTATTAGTGCGTGACTTTACTGATTACGAGCTTGACCAATACGAAAAAACTTTTTTAAAGGATTAGTTGGTTTATTATTTCTCATCTCTGCTACAACACGATTAGCCTCTAATTCAACCAGTCTATTTAACAATGAGGCCATAAAAATATCTTGGTCAAATTTTTTTCTTACAAGGTGTGTGCAATATCTTTTTAGTCCATCTAAGTCATTGGACTTCATAAGTTCTCTACATTGCATTTCAACTTCTAATTGCAACTCTGGAGGGGCTGGTTCTATATTAATGTTTAGAAATTTAGTAATTTTCATAGTGTAGGAAAAAGTTGTCTTTCTAATACATCAACAGCACGGTCATCAAGACTATTCGTGGTTTGTTTACAAATCGCTCGTAACAAATCAACGATCAACCTTTTACACGCTGTGGTGGTCAAAAAGGTTAATAAGATAGGTTTTAAAATCTTATACATAAAAAAAGTATGTGTTACATTCCAAACATACCAAACATTATTGAATCTTGCCTTCTAACCTGCTAACCGCTTGCGATAACTTGTTTAACCTGTTGTAAATATCAATTATGGTACGTTCTCTACGATTACTCATGTTTGACAAGACCATAACAAAAGCTGTTGCTGCTGCTCCTATCAATGCTGCTTGTATTTCTGTCATTTGCTTAAATCTTTAATTATGTCTAGTATGACTAATAAAAACAAGTTATGGCTGAACAAGAAAAAAAAGAACCTGTTTTAACGAAAGAACAAATTGAAGACGAAAAGCCCGATTATCAAGAAAAAATTACCTTTTTAATTTCTACTATTGCCCAAGCGTTTATTCTAGCTTGGTGTCTATTAGTGCTTTCTCTAGGATATATAAAACTACCTAACAGATTATTTGGCTTGGATATTCCAGATCAACCTAGAGTGGATAGTACATTTGCTGCTGGACTCCTTGGTAACATTCTTGGAGGTTTAGGTATTTCGGTTAACGCAGCACAAGGAGCTAAGAAGAAAAAGAAAGAAGATGGAAATAGTAGTAATGGTAACTCTTCTGGTAGCGTTTCGACTATAATAATAAAACAACCACTTGAGATCGTCACATCTAAACCTGACGTTATTAAAGTTGACCCTAATTCTTCTAAAAAATGAAAAAATTTCTTCCTTTGCTTTTATTAGCATTTCCAACAGCTAGTTTTGCAGACGTAACACATTCAATCCAATCAGTAGCTTCAGTGTCTACTCTAGGTGCTAGTGCCACTTCAGAAAGGATTGCAGGTGCTATAAGTGTTGCTGGTACAAACGTCACACCAAAAGCAAACACAGTAGCTGGTCAAATAGGTTCTCTTGATTTGGCTGATAATGGTATTGCTAGTGGTGTTCCAACTATTGATTACGACACTAGCTTCAATATTGTAAATACTGGTGATGCTTTCTCTGTCAGTGAATCATATATTGCAGCAGACGCAGTACCTAGCTTACTATCTGCCACAGTAACAAATGGGGCAGTTCCATCACTGCCTCTTTTGGGCAAGAATACGGTCATATCTGGAGGCGATCCTGGTTCTGTAGCAATCACAATGGATAGTGGACAAGCATTGACAGTAAACCTAGCTGATATGGGTGCTGGTACAACTGCAACTCTTCAGTCCACTATCACTCTTGGCCTTGATTAATGAAATGGTGGCTATGTCTACTTGTTGTTTTTATTCCAAATGCCTTTGCTGAGACTCCTAGATTTGGTGCGAACCAGATTCAAAGCAACTCAAGGAGTATTTCAAAAATAGATGAAGTTATTATTACTGAAAACTATAACTCAGGTTATGCGTACTCAGTTACAGGATCTAACATCAAGATTAAAGATGGCACGATCATTTCACCAGAGGCTACATACACAACAAGTCAGAATACAGGTAATGCAGGTGCGGTTAATTTTGAATGGATAACACCAGACCTAACAAGCAAACCTCAATGGGTGATCGTTTCAGAAGGAGATGCATTCTCATTAACAGAAAACTTCATGGCTCCTGGTTTAGACGCAGTAAGCATAATAAATCGAACTCAAACAATAGAAACAACACAAACTTCAGTCACATTGTTTCAATAGGACTACTATTTGCTAGTCCTGTTTATGCAGAAACTACCATATCAAATCCTCAGTCGAGTACCCAATCAACTATTGTTAACCAAGGATTTCAAAGTATAAGCGGATCTTTCCCTACACATAGATATAGCAACGGTATTCAATGCCAAACACCGACTCTTAGTTTTAATCCGTTCATAACAAAAGGAGAATATTACAACACTCCTAGAAGCACCATACAAAGAACAAATATATATAACCAAGCAAAAGATAGTGAAACTGGTCAGCTAACAAATCCTGGTGAAATACTCTACATAGCAGAACAGGAAAGGTTAGATCAGATAAACCATAACTTTTCATATGGAGCAACTATTAGTATTCAAGTACCACTAGGAAAACGATTTGATGATGAGTGCATAAAGGCAGCCCAAACTTATAGAAAGTATCAGGAGTTTATGTTGGATGCTAAAAAGCTAGAAGTCAATCTTAATCGTCTAAAAATATGTGCCGAACAACTTAAATTAGGTGTTAAGTTTGTAGGAGATGATGCTGTTAGTTGTAGAAATGTTGTACTGACCAGCGTTCCAAATCAGGTTATACCTCATACTCACAAATTAAAGTAGACAAGCCACGGGTATCTCACTTGTCTAAAAAAGCAAAAGCTCGCCCTTAACTAGGGAGTGTTAGCTGTGGTTAAGAGTTCTTTTGCTAAGTAAGCAACTGATCTATCCATCAGAGCAGAGGCAAAGTTAATTGCATGATAATGGGTCAAGTTGCTTAATATTATTGTACATCTTTTTTCTTCTTTGTCAGCTTCTTAATTATATTTTTTACTAAGGGTTTGACAATATTAAGTAGTAGTGGAGTAGTGGCAGCAACAGAAGCAATAACAGCAGTAGATACAACAACACTAGCTGTCGGTATGTACTGGTCAACAAACGGTACTTCTTCCCAGATTGCATCGCAAGAACCCTCCAATAGCCCACGTTCATATTTTACCAACTTTTCTAGCCTCATCTCATTACGCCAATCGCCTTTTCTATAGGGTGCGTTTTTAGGTGGACAGGGTACTAACTCAATTTCTTCCTCTTCTTCTTTCTGTCCTAAATTAATATTTACTGCACTTGCTTTTGGTTGAAAATTATATGTACCTTCTGTTTCTATAGTATCTTGTGCGTCATAAACAATAGGTCTAAATGTTTTAGCCTCTGGTTGAACTTTAATTGGTTGTGTGCCACCTATTGCCTGACCATTAGGACAAGTAGCATAAGCCTTTCTGCCATGAAAAATTATCGTTGGATTTTCTGATAGTTCTATATCTCTATTAGTTAAATCACAAGCAGGGTTTTCTCCTACTAATACAGTTTCAGGTACATATGGTGTTTCTGGTATATTTATTTTTGGTATTTTTATCTCAGGAATTTTAATCGTAGGCATCAACAGTCGTTAAAGTCAGAGGCCATATTACCTCCTATCTTACCGCCTTCTCTCCTTGCTTGGTTTGTAGCAAAGCCAGACAAAAACCAGCCCACGATTGGAAAATTTGCTAATGAACTAGTTAAACCTGTACCAGTAGCAACACTTGTCCCTATCATTTCTCCAGTGGCCCTACCTTTAGCAAGTTCTTCAATACAAGCTATTTGTTTTGCTGTTAACTCACCATTATTCACAACGGTAATATCTTTCTCTCCAGCTATCTTTTGACTTTCTTTTGTAACGTAAGCTTTACTAGCACCTAAAAAACCTGCTGGCTTTTTACTACTTTCAATGGATGCAATAATTCTTGGATCGTGCATTCTATGTCTTATCTTATAACTATCTTTATCAGCTTCAATTTCATAAGTAGAATACTTGCTGACAGGTAAATCAAACATTGGTAAATTTGATTTCTTGCTTAGAAGACTGATTGTATAAAAGTTGGAAGCAACAAAAATAGTTCCAAGTCCTATTGATACTCCTTTGATAATATTGCTATTCATGTAGGCTTAAAGTTTAGGAATACCAGGAATTTTAGTCGTAGGTACAGATGGTCCTGTCATGTCAGGTAAACTTTTATCCATAACATTAGGTAAAAGTCCTTTTACTTCACCAAGAATTTTATTTAAAATTTTTTCTTGAAATTGTGGAGATTTGAGATAGTTATATGTAAAGAAACCACCGCCTAAAATTCCTAAAACAAGAATTGTGGTTACGATAGTCAAAGCATCAAGAATTTTTCTTATCATGTTTAAAGAGGCGTTTTTAAAGGCTTTAGTACCTGTTACTATTATAACTTTAACAGGAATTTTAGCTTTGGCTCCCTTATACGTTACGCTAGGAATCGTAACAAAACAATTATCAACAGAAGTTAAGTAGCTTTTTTTCTGCGATAAAATTTTGTTTTACACGCATTAGAACAATATTTCCTACGTTGTTCTGTTGTAGAAAACACTTTACCGCAGCATCTACACTGTTTTTCTATTATTTCGCAGAAAACTTTTTTTCGGTTTTTGCCTCTGCTCTATCAGTTAAAATTGCATGAATAGCAACTGCTCTATCTTGTATGTTTCTTTGCTCTTGAACATTTTGATCAAATTTTTTTTGTAATTCTTGTAGTTCTTGCTTTAATTCCTCTTCTGTTTTGCGTGCCATAAATAAATATTGTGTTTCATATAATGTAACAAGAGTTTTATAATTTAGCTAGGTTCGGTAGGCCAAGTAATATTAAATGGATCTGATTGTGTACTGGGTATATCTCTCAAAGCTTGTCTATAATTCTTCCAATCATCAGATAATGTCAAATCAGTACTTGCTCTCCAATCTGTTTCTTTAAGTAGCATATCTCTTTCTTGTCTTACATTTTGCCATTGATTATTTTTTAATATTGTTTGTTCTTCAGTAGATGTAGATTCTACTTTTACAGTATATACTTTTCCATTTTCTAGATATGGATCTACAGTTGTTATTTTTTGTGTTGGCACTGTATAACTAAGATTTTCGACAAGTTCAACCACATTATTTGCAGTTAAAAAATCTGGATTTGGACCACCTATACTAAAACTTGTGTTAGGAAATAATTGTTGAATTGTACCAGTACTTTTTACAGTAGTACCATCAATGATTGCATAGTTCATACTAATAGTTTAGCTACGATAGCCCAAAACGAGCTTTTTCTGTATCATAATTATGTTCAACCTCTGTAGCTGATAAACCTTTACCTCTATAAAAACGAAAAATAGCAAACTTACCTAGAAAATGATATGTCGAAAAATTTACTAAAGTCCATAGGCAGGCATTATAACTAGGTGCAGAAAAACTATTATTAGTATAATTTGTGTCGGCTGTTTCAGTTTGACTAATATTACTCATTAAAGCACCATTTTTGTAAAATTTTAAAGCGGAACCTGATCTTGAAATTGCCACTTGGCACCAACCAGCGTAACTATTATTATTTGTAAAACTTCCTGTACTTTCATATACAAAACCCCCAGAAAAACCACTTGCGACAGCAAATTTAGATTGTTCAACGAAAACGTGTAAAGCTTCTCCAGAATAAAAATCCCTATATAAAAAATGTGTTTGTGCTTTTCCATATAAATTAAACCAAAATTCTAATGTGTAATCGCCAGTGCCTAAGTTATTCCAAATATCTGAACTTTGATATAGAATTGGTAGATTGCTTGTAGCTGACGGATCTAAAATCACATGACCACCATCAGAAGAGCTAAATGATAAATGAGTAGTTTGACTAATAGTACAATTACAGCTATTTCCAGATAAATCTGTAACGGCAGTTGTACTTACGCTTGAGTTATAACAACTTGTATTTCCAAAATCTATATGTTGTCTTAAATTAGTTGTAATAATACCATCAGGCAAACTTGAAACATTACCAGCAGCAGCACGAAGGCTATGCGATCTCATGATAAATCTCCCACTGTCGCTCCATATAATTGACTGCCAACTTTAAATAATTCAATTGCTGTAGGATTTGCACCACCTAGAGTTGGTGCAGAACCACCTCGCCATTTCATTGTAGGCCAATTTAAAGTGTAGTTAGAGCCACTTGCAGTAACTATGAGAAGCATAGATTGACCTGTAGTTAAGCCATCTGTAGCAGTTCTGTTAGATCCTAAAGTCCATGTTTGTATCATTCCATTTATAGGATCTAAAAGAACAGATGAAGCATCAGTGATAGCAAATACTGTTTCAGTTATTTCTTTCTGAAAAATTACTTCTGCTGAAAAAGTACCACCAGTGAGAGGCATTTTTGTTGAATCTGTTAATGCAGTCCAACTTGTACCGCCTGATCCATTTGATTGCAAAACCTGTCCATTACTGCCATAACCTGATGGCAGGATAAAACTAAGATCACCAGAAAAATCAGCATGGGCTGGTGCTTTTATGCCAGCATAATGAGCATTATTTGTTTCACAATAAAGACGTAATTCAGACTGTGCGCCTTGGTTTTTAACACCCAAGATTCCACTAGATATGAACTTAGAGTTCATATCCAAGTCTCCTCCAAGTTGCGGAGTTGTGTCTGAAACTACATCAGTAATACCTACATTCGCACCATCAGCCACGTTTATCATGGTGCGTAAATTGGCAGGTGTTATTTCTTCAATCACCCCTGCACCACTTGAATCTCTACCTAAAATTCTATCTGTAGCTGATACATTTTGAATTTTGGCATAAGTCACAGCATCATCAGCAATCTTGGCTGTAGTGACATTAGAGTCAGCTATCTTAGCTGTAGTTACGTTTGCATCTGTAATTTTAGCTGTAGTGACTGCATCATCAGCTAGTTTTGCCGTTGTTATAGCCCCATCAGCAACTCCGCTACTTCCTCCTATTTCTTTTATTGTTCCACCGTCATTTACATATAATTTTTTTGCTGATTTATCAATAGCAACTTCGCCATCAACAATATCACTGGTAGTTGGTGTGCTTGTACCTCTTTTTAGTTTAATGACATTTGCCATTGGCCTTTACCTCCTATAGTCTAAAATGTGCCGCCCTCTACAACATAACCACTCGTTGAACCATCAGAAATGAAACTTATGAGGTCTGACAGAGCAACCTGCTTCATAGACCCTGCATCATTGCAAACAAAACGGTCTGCTGTGGCAAGGGTTGTTGACGTTGCTGAAGTATCACCATCACAAGCTGTGTTTATTTCTGTAGCTGTTGCAGTAACACCATCAAGAATATTTAATTCAGCAGTTGTAACTGTAGCTCCGTCAAGAATACCAACTTCAGTAGCAGTTAATAATGCTAATGCAGCAGCAGCACCAGTTTGACAACTGGATAATGCAGTTAAATCTGCGTCTGATGCCTGTTTTGCATCTAATTGTGTTTGAATTGCTGATGTAACACCATCAACATAATTTAATTCAGTAGTATTTAAAGTTGCACCGTCAAGGATTCCCACTTCTGTTGAAGTAAGTAAAGCTAAAGCAGCAGAAGCACCTGACTGCATACCTGATAAATTATCTAAATCAGCATCATAGGCTTGAACATTTGTACCAATTGCTAAACCTAAAGCTGTTCTAGCTGCACTAGCTGAAGTTGCACCAGTACCACCATCTGATATGGCTAAAGTTCCTGTAATTGAACTGGCAGCAAGATCAACAGCTACTTCAGTAGATTCAATAACAAGACCACCATTTGCTTTTAAATCAACGCTTAATTCATTACCAGATTTATCTAGTCCGTTACCAGCAGTAACATTACCACTTGATGAAAAGGTACTGAAAGCTAAAGAATCAGATCCAACACTTGCACTACCTTTATTGGTTGTACAAACAAAACCTATATCTGCATTTGTTGAACCTTGCTCTACAAATGTAAATGCGCCAGCAGCGTCAGCACCAGCAGCTAAATCATCTGCTCTAACCCATGAGCTAGCTTTACAAAGATAAATTCCATTTTGTGAAGCAGTAGATTGATTTTTTACAAGGACTCTTTCATCAGCAGAAACCGCAACACCATCAATAGTTTGCGTACCAGATAAAGTAATATTTGCTGTTGTAGCAACCTTACAAGATTGTTTTACATCTAGACCCTCACTAACAGAATCTACATATCCTTTTGTTGCAAAATGTGCATCAGCAGTTGGTGTAACTCCTGAAACTGTACTTGTTGCAGATGCAAGTTGGTCTAATCTGTTTGTTCTTACTTGTGTGTCAAAATCACTTATTTTAGATGCTGTTAAAGTTGGAATATCAGCCACAACCAATGCTCTAAATGTAGGTGCAGCATCAGATCCAGTTGTTGGTCCAGCTAAAATTGTATTTGCACTTCTTGTATCTGTCTTATTAAAAAATGCACCAGCACCACCAATAGCAATAATTGAAGATGCTTCTCCAGATCCATTATCTCCATAACCATAATAAAGTTTTAAGTCTCCAGTATTTTCATTAAAAGCTAACTCTGATGGGGCAAGCGTAGAAGGTGCGCCAGCACTTCCACTAGATGCTCTTTTTTTTATTCTGATCGTGTTAGCCATTTAAAAACTACCCCCAAAGACTAATGTAAGTTTTGTTGTTGTTGAATCTGCTTTAAATGTAGCACTACTAGCATCATAATAGACAACAGATCCATCAACTTTATTAGTTTCATCAACTTGCAATCCACCAGAACCTGATCCTGATGCCCCCTGCGGACCTGCTGTAATAATTTCGACAGTAGTTACTTCATTTACCTGACTAACTTCAACTTTGTTAGGTGTACTCATTCTGAATAGCCCTCGTTTATAAATAGTGTACCTCGTAAATATTGAAATTTCTGTCCATTAGGTTGCGTTAGTTGTACATCATACTTTAATTCATGTTTATTAAAAGTTGCTGTTTGTGTATCTGTCAAAGCAATATCTACAACACCACCAGTTCTATTAGTATAAGTAATAGACCAATCAGCATATTTTGTATCTCTAAAACCATCTGAAGTTTCACTATAAACTTCAGCATCAACTGTATATCCTGTTAAGTTAATTAGATCTCTATTTCCATCCCTAAAAGTAAGAGTTAGAGGAAAGTCACTTCTTCTTGCAACATCAAAATCTTTTACAGCAGCGATAATAGCCATTAGCCAGCCTCCAATGCAGCAACTTTAGTTTCTAATGTTTCTATTTTAGCAACTGCTTCTTGTAATGCTTTTGTTAAAACGGAAACTATTGCATCTACGTTTAATGATTGTATTGAATCTCCATCTTTCACTCCATCCGCACCACTTGGGATAACCTCTTGTACTTCATGTGCTATAAATCCTTCTCTAATAGAATCATCAGCTTTAAAAACTTTATAATCTGCATATTGGTAAGTAATAGGTCTTAGTTGTTTTATTTTGTCTATTCCTGATTCCGTTTGTGTAGTAATATTTCGTTTTATCCTGTAATCAGATGATGGACCTTGTACTTGTCCCACATCAATTTCATCAATCCAACATTTTAATTTATTAGGTGAATCATTATTCCAATAAAAATTATATAAATTTCCAGATAGTGTGGCACTAGCATTTGATCCTGTTTTACTAGCTAATCCTTTAGGAACTATAACTCCGCTAGTATTAGCACCAGATGGCAAAGATGGTACATGTTCAGCCCAAAGAAACACACCAGCACTATCGAATTTCCATCTAGTAACTAAAGTATTACTAGCACTTACACCTAATCTAAAATCAATAGTCCCTCCATCATGCCCAATGAGTTCTAAGGCACCAGTTCCTCTATGTAATAATTGAGATTTACCATTAGCAGTCTGTAATCTTTTTACTAATAAACCACCAGTGGTATATGTTGTGTCGGCAATAAGATGGATAGCAGTATCATTTGCATTGCCAACTGTTTTTATATCAACGGCTGCATCACCTGAAGCTGGAGCAACTTCAAGTTTGCCTTTTATTTCAGTTCCTGTCGCTTTAAATAATGCTGTATTAACTGAGTTATTAGTTACACCTATTTGATTAGTTGTACTTTGATAAAAACCAGTCGTTGGAGAATTGGTAAAAGTATAAGACGGTATACTAACACTACCATCTGGACCAAAAAAGTTTCCGTTGCTTAAACTTATAAAGTCTATTTTGTCAGATGCGTTTTGCTTATAAAAAGACATCTTTCCAGAAGAGGCTTCATCTGCGTACCACATATACTTGTATTTCTGAGTTGGTGCGCCACTAGAAAAACCATTATTAATACTTATCGCATCAAAAATATTATTTAAATCAGTTCTTACCGCTGAACCCGAAGCATTATCAACTACAAAATCTGCTGGTTTTGCCATTTTTCTTTATGTTTTTCCTATTATACTACCCTTCACCATAACCGAAAGCACTATATGTGAATGATCTTGAGACAAAGCTAGAGCCATTTTTAATACTTACTACAAATTGTGTTGAGCTTACACTATCAATAGTAAAGAAATCCCCATCAATCATATTATTTATATTTATAAAAACAACTGGATTAAATGCCGTTGTACTACCACCAATAGCAGTTGTGCCTGTAAAAAACTTTTTATTAAATGTAACTGTTGTCGCTCCACTGCTAGAACTTGTTAAAACTCCATTTGTTGCACTTGAATTATCAATACTCCTTTCTGTTCTTGGTCTAAATATTATATTTACACCTAATTCTTCAATATCTACATTTTCGTAAGTGCTTGCATTATTAACAAGAACTTTAAAAGATACAGTTCTTGCAATCATATCTGTATTTGCAAAAGTTTCAAAACTTGTACTTGCAGTTCCTGTTTGACTTTTAGCAACCTGAAAAGTAAGTTCTGCACTTCTATCAAGTACTGTTGTGCTAGTTGTAAAAATATCAGGCCAATCATTCATGTTATCTGTGTAAGAATCCCATAAAGTAGCTGTATCAAAACCAGATTTTTTAAAATGTGGTTCTACATGAAATCTAAATGGACTGCCAAGATCTAAACTATTCTGAAAGGTGTAGTTACCTGTTGTTGAAACACCACTTACAACATCATTTATTGTATTAAAAGTTGTTCCATCAGCTAATGCAAGTGTATTGAAATCTGTAAGCGAATCTATAGTAGTTCCGCTTGTAAGTCGCAGACCTCCAATTCCACCATCATATACAACATTAACTTTTGACCCTGCAAAATTATTTGTATTTTCTCTTATCTGCGCTCCAACTAAATTGTTTGAGGTAATTGTTCTATTAACAACCACAGAAGTTGCAGTTTCGGATTCATTTTCGTTTACATCAATAAATTTTAAAAAATATTCTCCACTTTGATAATCATTAAAAACAATTTCATTTATATTACCATCTACACGTTTTTCTGGATTTGCATTTTGTAAAGTTGCTGTACCATCAGAAATAAGTGAAAGTTTAACATCAACAAAACCACCAAATAAAACATCTTTGTCAGTAGCACGATCAAATTTTAAAATAAGATTATCACCACTTTCTTCTGCTCTTAAATTAGTTACAGCACTTGGTTTTGCACTTAATCCTTCTGCTAAGATTGTTCTTTGAGAAGGTGTATCACTGACAATATATGCAATATTAACCGATCTTACGGAAAATTCATAACTGCCTTCATGATTATTTAATAAGACAAATTGTCGTGTAAAAATATTCTGTACAACGGGTTCTGCTCCGTTTAATTTATAACTAACTTGATAATGTCTAGCACCATCTACACTAGAAAAATTTAAAACAATTCTACTTGTAGCTCTACCATTTACAACGATCAGTTCTTCTTTAAGTTCTTGAATTTGTGGTGCTTCTAGAGTGTCAAGAAGGGTTGAAGGATCATCTCCTTCTCCAAAACTACTTGAATCGTCATCAATAAAACTATATTTATTTTCATCATAGGTTATCGCTGTAATCGTAAAAATAAAATTATCTTTTTGTTTGACGTTGGTTACTCTATATTTTCTATGCTGAACATTTCCAGTTTTTGTAGCCCATATCGTACCAGCTTGTGGTTCGGGATTTAAAGCAGATGATAATGTAACTGTGCTACCTGACACTGCATCTATTGTTTTTTCTTGGACTCCTCCTTCTTTATCAATTATCAAAAAAGTATCTCCAACCACTCCAACAGTAGTATCTGTACTATCATCAACTACAACTACAGTCGAACTTGTGACAGAGTTAATTCTTCCACTTGATCTAAATGTTTCCTTTAATCTATCCGCAACTTTAATTATCATAAAAGGTTCTAATATTGCTGCTGCTTCAATTCCACAATCAAAAGTTATAATCTCTGCTTCAAGAATACTTGTATACAATATGGATTTTCCTAATCTTTTGGCTTGTTGTCTATCAGTTGTATAAAGAGCTTGTATATTCGTTTGATTTAATCCATATTTATCCTGAAAACTTGAATCTACTTGTTCAGCACTAACAGAAATTTGATCTAATTCTTGTATTTGATTATTAAAATACGAAACATTTACTTGTGTGTATTTTTTATCTTTATCACTTCCAGAATAACTAAATGAACCATCTACAACATTTGCATTAGTAAATAAATATGAAGTTACGGTTTCTGGTTTATCAATTGCAATTTTTATAGACCCATTTTTGTAATACAGCGAAGCCCTCATAAGACTAGCAACTTCTTTTATAACGTCTAGTGCTTTTTTTCTTTGATTAAGAACACCATTAAATGAAAATCTTGGTGTAGTTTGACCTGAAACTGGTGTGGAACAATAGGCACTTGCTTCATAAAAAGACGCTTTATTAATTTTATCTTCACTTATTTGTAGGCCATAATCTTCAGTAAGCAGTGCATAAAGAATCCAAACTGGATCAGTAGTCCATCTTTTTTTACCATCAGTATTATTTAAAGAACTGAAAGAATAATCTGACGGATAAAGTATTCTCCCATTTTCAGAATCTATTGGTACAGTGCCGTCATTTGTTCCAGTTGGTACTTTTACTTTTATTCCTCTAATAAAATATCGCCTTTGAGGAATATTGGGAAACTGCTCTGCTGAATACCTAAGACCAATATATGCAGTTTTAGGAAATTCGGTAATTGTTTCTATTTGTGGCAACAGACCTTGCAGCCCTGCAAAGAAAAATTCTGTGAACCTTCTTTGTCCTTCTTCATAAATATTATTACCTTTATTATCAAAGGGATGTCTACCGCCTGAAGCTCTAAACTCCTGATCTGCCCTTAAAACGTCTATACTTAGAGGATAATTATTACTTATTGCACTTGGGTCTTGATAAACTACAAAAGGTATATTCATTCTATAACTTCTACTATATTGTCCAATCGATACTGCATTTATGAACTTTTCTTGCCTGTCAAGAACAGTACCATTCTTATTTCTCATTCGTAAAATTATATGCACATTGCCTGATTCCCCCTTAAATGGTCCAGTATTGATTCCTAAACCAACAGAACTTCCATCATCTGCACCTAATTGCCTTAAACTAGGCCATTGTAAAGTGATTTCGACTGCTCTTGGTGTGCTATTAATATCACTTCCTGCATCTATAGTTCCTGTAACCTTATTTGCCTCAGCATTACCATTATTTAAAACTTTTGCAGAACTTAAATTACCAGCAACTTTAAACTCATCCACTCCTGTCATTATTTGTTGATTATCACTGCCTGTTCTTATTGCCAAAGCTGTATTGGGAATATTTTCATTGCCACCTTGATCTCTAATTGCACGACCATCTAAAAAAATATCTTGTTGCGCTAATTGAATATAATTTCTTTCATCATCACTTACTAATTCTGGACTATTTGCAGTACTTGGACTTAAAAGAGAAGTAGGTATTGCCACATTATTTTTTGAAGGTGTAGAAAATCCTTCGATTTCAGCCCCATCAGAAACTAAATCAAGAAAAGTAAAAAATTGTACAGCCTTTATAAAGTTATTTGGTAAATCTTCTTGTAATTTGAAGTTAATACCACTTATTTCTCTTGCCATGATTTATGTACTATCAGCTATTTCTACTGTATCAGCACCTGCACTTATCACCACAGAACCAACTAAAAATTCACCAAATACTAAAGGAGCAGCACCACCAGCCCTTGTAGTATTTGCAGTTTGATTACTTAAAAATGATGTAACCTGTGGATCTGCTTGTGGGTCCGTTGGTGTTGGGGCAAGTAAATCAGATATAAAACTTAAACCGACATTGACAGCTAACATTGTTAATGCACTTGTTATTGTTGCTTTTGTAAAAAATCCAGCTATAAGACCCCCTAAACCTAAAAAATTTCCAGATATTAAAGGAATTACTTTAATATCACCTTCACCTTTAATAACTAAATTTGAAAAAGTTATATCTCTTTCATCCATAAAAATACTGTAACAAGCCTCTGCAATATGCTGTTTAGACTTTGGATAATTTACTTTTATAAAAGTAAATACTTGATCAACATTGGAAACATCTACTTCAAACTCTTTAACACCAGTTATTTTTTTTAAAGGGCCATATAGTTTTATTTTTTTCATCATATGCCTGTTTCCTCAAAATGCCAATTATCTTCTTTTATTGAATAAATATACCAATCAATCATGTACAACTTACAGTTATTTATATCAGCTTCAGAAGGCTCTGCACTGCCTTCTACATGAGAATGAATTATAGCTAAAATATCAGCACCGCTATCTTCACAAGCTGCAAAATCTAAAGGGTCTATAGCAAAAGTTATTTCTTCATCAACATGAGAAGCTATATTTTTACAAGGATAAAAAAATTCATCCCCCCCTTTTTCAACTAAAAAACCACAACCTTCTGCTGGTTGGCAGTTTATAAAATGTTTAATTGCATCTTTTTTCCAATTCATACAAATACATAACTCCCAACTGCTGGAAATCTATTTTTAGTTATCTGTAATCGTGGTATATGTTTACTTTCAAAATCAATAGTATTAACAAGCTCAAAACTACATACTTGATTATTTTCTACAACTTTTTTATTAATTAAAAAGTTTTGTTGTTCTAATTCTTTTGTCGGATCAGGTGTTCCATAAGGATTAGTATTACCAGAAAAGTTTGCAGCATCTAAAAACTGTGCCATAGTTCTTATTCTTGAGATTTGTGCTTCTTGAAGATCATTAAAAACAGTTACATTATTAACTATTTGCAAAATTGCTGAAAAATTACCAACTGTATTAGCAAAAGTCATAGTAGGTCTTGCCATGACAGAATTTTCACCTGTTTCAAATCCCTCAGCTTGGCAAGCAATAGCTGTATAAGAATTTCCCTTCCAAATTATATCAGTATTTATTTCATTAGTACCATTATGAAATCTGTACAAAGTAGTTGCTGTCGTATCTCCAGTTGCAAAATGAATAGGTGCAAAAAGTTGTAATTCAAATAATTCAATAATTGTTATATTATCTAATTTTTGTAGCTGCTCAACTGGTATTGTCATGGTTGAAATACCTCCTCAAATGTTGCTTGTATTGTAACTCTATTTAAATAAGTATTGGTTCTAGGATAATTTTCACAAATAAATTGTCTTGCGGTACTTGTATGAGGAGGAGTAAATGTAAAACTAGCACTATCTTTAGCTCTGGCATCTAAAAAAGCTAAAATTTTATCACCATCTGCAAGAGAAACATTGAAAGTCAAGCTGTAAGATTTTGGATTTTGGTTTAATCCAAAGACATTGCGAGACTTGTAACCATCCCCAAACTGAACTGTGATGTTTTTTGGTGATGCTGTTTCAACAGAACTGTATGCGGGTGTAGTTGCACCTGTAGTAGTGCCAAGTGTTGAATCATCAAATGTAGCCATTATGAAAGTAAACCTCCGCTTCGTTTTTGTCTCACTATTTCTAATTGTATTGCAGTTGCAAGTGCTTGACCAAACTGTTGACCATCACCATCACTTTGTACAGATGAACCAGAGGCATCTACACTAATACTAATATTATTTGTAATAGAAGAACCACCAATATCACTATTAGGAATAACAGTACCAGCAGAACGAGGAACAAAAAGTTCAGGGCCTCGTTCGCCCACGACTGAAATCTTATTAACAGGTGGTTGACCACCGTTTGCAAATAACCCGCCGAAAATCTTACCAATAAAGCCACCAATTCCTCCACCTCCACCACCAGTTGCACCCGCACCAAATGCTTGACCAAAACCTCCAAATAGATTATCTAATGCTTTATCAAGCAATTTATCTCTTATGCTATTAAGAACGTTAGACATAGCTTCACCGAATGATTGCGCACCAGTAATAGCACCTTTAAGATTATTTTTTATACTTGTTTCAATTTGCTCTCCAACAGCAGTCATTTTTTCTTTTAATTCTTTAGTTTTTTCTCCTTGTTTATCTAATTCGGCTGTACTTTTTTTCTCTAATTCAAGTTTTTCTTTTAATTTTGTATTGATTTGAACTAACCCATCTGTTTTTTCTTGATTATGTTCAAAATCTTTCTGTCTTAATTTTTCTGTTTGTATATTTGCATCTATTAAAGCTTTTTTTTGCTTCTCAAAAAATTCACCAGCTTCTTTATTTTTAAAACCACCAATTAGGTTTCTATCAAGTGCATCATCACCAAATTTTGTCGTGGTAAGTTTAGCAGCATCTTTTTGTGCTTTATTTTCTGCACCAAGAACATTACCAAAACCAATCTTTCCTATATTTTGAAATCTTTTCAAAAGATTATCTATTGCTTGCACTGCCCTTGTGGTTTGATCAAGGATAAATTTTATTGTCGGACCTAAAATTTTACCTATCGTTCTAGCTAAAGATTGAACGGTATCAACCAAAGTTGATAATTTACCATTTAATGTCGTTGCTTGTGCTGTTGCTCCACCAAAGAAAGCCCCTCCTTCATTTGTTAAATTTATCATTGCCTGGTTGACTAAATCAGCACCAATCTCACCTTGCCTCATTGCATCTGCAAATTCATCACCAAATTTTCCAGTTATTTTTTGTAATTCATCTGTTATATTTACACCTCTTTCTAATAGCTGTAAATTTTCTTCTTGTTGTAATTTTCCTTTTGCTTGTATTTGACCAAATGCAGTTGCTATACCAGCTAAATCTGCGCCAGTAGCACCTGCAATATCAGAAATTCTCTTTGTTGTATCAACAAGTTTTTCAGTCTCAAAACCAAAAGCTTTTAATCTTTTTGTTTGTTCTATTAACTCACTACTTGTAAATGGAGTAACAGAACCAAAAGCTTGTAATTCTTCAATTATTTGTTTCGTTTGGGTTAAAGATCCTGTTAAAACTTCTAAGCTTTTTGTTTGTGTTTCTAATTCTGCTGACTGTACAAAAACAAATTTAGCAGCACTTATAACCGCAAGTGCCTTCAACAATGGCCCCAAAGCACTGGTAAGAGTTCTAACGCCACCAGCCGACTTTGCTGCTGCTGGACCTGTTGAGCTTATTGCTCTGTTTGATCCGTTTAAATTATTTTTTAATTTATTTGTGTTTCTACTTAATTGTTGTGTTTGTTCATTAACTCTTTTTAGAGGATTTATAGCATTTGATGCATCAACTATTAATCTAACTGTTGACTGTGCCACAAATAAATAAAAACCTTTTCTCTATATTACCTTGAATTGCGTTTTTGTCGTTGTAAAGCAGTTTTTTCTTCGTCAGTTTTTACTTCATAATAGGCAGCCCAATTAATAAGCTCTGCCTCAGTCATATTCATCCTGAGTTCTTGCACTGTCTTACCAAGTTCTGTTGCTAGGAAAAACTCGAATCTAAACCAGCTATCCCCTTTTATTCTTTTTTTGCTGTATCAATATCAAGCTTTATATCGTTTAAGAAAAGCTCTAAATCGTTTAATACTTTTTCAGGAAGAGTTCTCTGTAAAACAGGTGCATCTGACATATCAAAAGCTGATGTTCCATCTTCTTTTTCAGCCATTTGACAAAGAAGCTGAGTTGATACAACTAAAGCATCAGCATCAGGACCAGCTATTTGTTGTGCTTTTACTCTTGCATATCTTGTTATTGGCTTAAAATATAAAGTCATTACAACTTCATCTTTTGAGTTTTTTACGTCAAACTTACGTCTTGTGACCATTTCATCTTGAAATGCTCCAATTAAAACGTCTGCGGTTCTTTTTGTTGCCATAAAATTTGGGGTTGATTATTAAGTTAATTAGATAGCTGAAGTGATAGTTCCAGATGGCTTAAATGTAATGCTTATTGTATTCACATCACCTAAAGATGAACTTTGCTCAAATTGTGTTACAAGTCCACTAAAGCTAATTTTTTGAGATCCACTGCCGCTATCAGGGAAAAGTTCAAAAGAAGCAGTACCAGCATCGCCAGTTACTAAAGCTGCATCTACAAATGTTGCAGTTTCACCTGAAGCAGCATTGTCATATACTAATTCAGCAGAGCCTTCACCTTCAATCAGTCCACCTATAAATGATTTAAAAGTGTCCCCTTGAACAGTTGTTTCTTGGGTATCTTTGGTGATAGACATAGACCATGATCTTGTTCCTAGAACAGGGTTAACTGAAGAGCCACCGTCATCAAATTTGACTTGGCCTACATCACCTTTAACAGCAGCCATAACAATAAAAAGAAAGATTTATAATTATATTAACCTTTTTTCAGTAAATTTTCTATTTCTGATATAAGTTTGTCTTTAGATTTTCTTTTATCTAACTCAACTCCTAATTTTCTACCTTTGTGTTCTAATTCATCTTTAGATAAATTTGTTAAATTTTTTTGTTTTTCCATATAACGTCTACATCTAGGGTCCCAATATTTAGGATCTCTTCTGCCTTTGACTGCTTCAATAGCATCAAGCATTTCTTCAGTAATTTCAATCATGGCGTAAGTGCTTCATATAATTCAAATGTAATTCTAACTTGCGTTTGAAACTTGCCTTCTGGTGTTGGCTCTATTATCTCTGGCCCAATTGGTGGATCAAACCTTACATCTGAAACAGTAATCCTATTATATAAGTCTCTTAATCTTTTACCAATAGTAAAATTTGCCCCTGCCCCTAATCCTTGAGCCGTATATATATTAAAAGTAGTAAGACCCACAACAAGGTTTGTTGCAGTGGTAGCAGAATTTGGTGCTTGCTGTGTAAGGTATTCACTTGATCCAAAACTTGTAATACATTGAATATATTGATCGACATTAGAGGCATCAAAAGGAACATTGTTAAAAACTAAAGGAATAGATGGTCCTGTTCTAAATTCGTCATTCAACCTTTTTTCAATAGTTGCTCTTACTGTATTTAAGTTTGTAGCTGCCATTATGATTTCCTGAACTCGTTTTTAATATACTCTTCTAATTGCTTTGCAACAAGTTCTGGATAACCTTTTATAGTGCTTTGACGAGTCCTATAAACCCCACCCCAGCTGGGAGGCAAGTTAGTTCCATAAGCCACTGGTTCTGCATATTCAATATTTGTGGAAACGATACCCATGTAAGGCTTGACTTCACTTTGCCATGAATTTCTTAAGGTTCCACCAACTCCAGATTCTCCTTTTCTAGGTCGAAATACAGGTGTAAATTGTACAATATCAGCCTCGGCTTTCAAAGTTGCTTTACGCACAGTCTTTTGTAATTTCTCTCCAAAATGATCTGAAATATCAGTTAAGTTTATTTCTCTAGCCATTACTACCTCAAGAAAATATCAAAAGCTATATCTGTATTATCTTGTTCATTGACATTAATTTGGATGATCTTATATTCTGTACCACTTATAATCACTCGGTCAAATGTAGTTGGAGTAAAAGTTATATCGCCAGCTGAAATAATAAGTCGTTTATCCTGGCTAGAAACTAAATCAGTCACTTCAGCCTTTGACACATTAGATACTACACCTTTTATACTGACATCTGTTTTTACTTCACTCATTGAGCCAGTGGTAGGATTGTATATGCCAGTGGTCACTCTTCTATAAGTAATATCGCCACCAAGAACTTTGATTGTTTTTGAAGCTGCTTTTTTTAATGCGTTGGCAATACTCATAAGTAATATGCTATGACTTGACCACTAGCTAAAGTAATACTTGTAATAACACCACAAACTTCAGATGAAGCTTTCATTGTGATGCCATTTATAGTCGAAGATCCGTTTTCAGTGATATTTTCTGCAACGAAAGTAGCACTTGCATCTGTTAAGCAATGAACCTTTCCAAATCTGCCAGTATGGGCAGATGTATCAGTAATAATAATTGCTGCTGGATATTCGTATGCCATTAGTTAAGACCTCTTGATTGATAAGTTTGCTCTTCCACCTATTCTAATACCCATTAGATAGTGGTCAACGATTGGTGGGATTCTGTCGATTCCTACAGCCCCATAAAATCTTGGGGTTACATCTATGTTACCAATAGTGACAGTATTAAAATCCTCAAGGCCACTAAGGCCAATACCATCTTTGTTGTTATTTAGATAAACAGCAAGAACAATTTGGGCGTGTTTTACACGATTTGGAATTTCAGTATCTGTATAATAATCAGCAACTAATCTATTTGGAAAGCTCAAGCCATATAGGTTTGTATATGTGTCAGGTTTTCTAACTCCTGATCTAGGCCATTCAAGTGCCTGTGTGTCGGCAACTCTAGCCCCTAAAAACTTTTCACGATCTATTCTTTGGGTTGCTGTAAACAAAGCCCTGTTTTTTTGATCGTCAGTGCTACTTGCCCAGGCGGTTACATCATCAGATTCAGTTAGCCCATCTATAAAAGCTTGAGCTTGAGTTAATGTAACGTAGCTGTTAGCTGTAGCACTACCGACTGTGGCTACTATTGTTATCGCCATTTAATTTGACCTTTTTAGGTTTTGGTTTTGGTTTTGGCTGTTCAAGAATTGGAGTTAATGAAGCTGCCTTTTGAGCAGCCTCATTCCTCGCTCTCATACGCCTAAAAGCGTACATTCCCATTAACTTGAAGCTCCTTTAAGAGCAACAAAGTTAATTACAATAGCCTCACTTAGGTTGCTACCAGATACGTTGGAAACTGTGATTGCAAACGAACCACTAGCCAGTGCATTGGCATTAACTAAATATGAACCAGCAGTTCCAGCAGAACCGTGACAAGCTACAACAACATCTGTTGCTGCAATCTTGCTATTAGTCACTGTGAAAGATACTTCAGTGCCAGCATCAAGCTGTGCATTGTTCATTGTGATTTGCCCTGACTCTGTGTTCAGAGTTACACCTGTTGATTTGCTTGTGGCTTGAGTTACTGTGCCACCGCCTGTTGGTCCAACTAGAAGACCAGCAGTTACGTCAAATAAAGAAGCCATGATTAATCTTGGTTACTTACGTTAGTTGCACGAACAATACCGATGTTCTTTGTCTCATAGACTTTCGACCAAGAGCCTACAGTTTCAAGTACTGATCTTGTTGGGTTGACTGTTGAAACAGCATATTTAATACCAACTGGATGATAGATGTAGTGGAGATCCACTGCCATAGCTTCTTCCAAAGCAAGGATGTCTCTATCTGTTTGAGTTCTAATTGGAGCCTGCTCTCCTGTCACAACTGCTCCTTGTGTAAAGAAGAATGTTGAATATTCAGTAGAAGAACCAGAACCAGTTGTTGGTACATCATCTGAAACAATAACTCTTAATCCCATAAATGTAGGGATAGATGTTGTTCCAGGGAAGGCACTAGCTGTTGTACCTGAAGTTGCATCTGTATCAGGTGCGCCAGTGTTGTCGTAAATACGATCAATTGCCTGCCTTTCAACTAAGTCGTAATACACTTTAGAGTGCATTGCAACGGCTGTAAGTTTAGATCCCTGATCACCAAGTAAAGATTGTGCTTTTGCAACGTGTCTTGGGCTTAATGTTGTTGGAGAGTCACTTGATTCTGAATCTATACAAAGATCAAATAGTGCAGAACTACTTGAGTTTGCATTGATAGAACCAAATGCACCAGTTAAGCAAGAGAATAAATCTTTCTGCTTTTGGTTGTTAACATAAGCAGCCATCTTTTGAGCGATAGCAGCCATTGGATCTGGACCACCACCAACTGCTAAAGCAGCCAAGTCTCTTGAACTAAATGCACGACCTCTATGAAGAACAGCAGCGATTTGATTGTCGGCTGTGATTTTTCCAGGTGTTAATGATAATGAATCTGTAAGAACTTCAAAGTCTCCAGATAAGTTTGCTTTGTAGAATGGAATCTTTACAAAGTCACCGCCTCTTTCTGCGGATAGATTTAATTCTGCTAGAGGTGTCACGACCCCACTCTGTAAGAAAGCATCTCTTTGAGTTGTTTCTTCAATCAGATAGGGGGTAAAAACCTCAGGGATAATTAAATCACTTCTTAATGTAGCCATTAAAAAATGTACTAATGATTTTTACTTTTCGGTGACAACACCTAACTTATACAAACAAGTTAACTTTATATTAACCGCTAACTGCATTTTTGAGCATATTATATTTATTAATGTCTGTACGATATAATCTAGCCTGCTCAGTTAAATTAAAAGATTCTTTAGCAAATGGGTTGGCTTCTCCTGTAATAACATCAGCAGTTACTTTTGTTGTTGTAGCACCACCGCCCTGTGGTCTTGGGTTTTTCTGTACCCATTGAGGCATCTTTTGTTGCGCCCAATCTTTAACAGGAGTTCTGTTATAACCGTCAACAATAACAACAGTGCCATCAGCTTCTCTTGCAAGTTGATCTCTGTTTATTCTCGACAAAACATATTGTGGATCATGTACAACATCAGCTAATGCACTGACAGCAGGGGCTTCAACTTCAAGCTCTCTTTGTCTTTGCTCAAGCTCTTGAATCCTTTTATTTTTGGCTTCTTCAGCTTCTCGATATTGACTCGCAAGTTTTTCTCTTGCCTCTTCATATTTACCCTGCGCCTCAAGTTCTTCCTGTTCTTTTTTCTGTTTATAAGCAATCAAAGCATTTACATCAACATCTGGAGGGATAGCTTTCCCTGCTTCTTTTGCTTTTATATTCTGATCTAATAATTTCGCATTATTAGCTTTTAACTTTTGTAACTCTTCCTGTAAGGCTGCATATTGTTCAGGAGAAGGGTTTGGCTTGATTGGCTCTTCTGACATAAAAAATCTTAATATTTATTTATAATATTATCGTGAAAATTACCATTTGACCTTATGTGACCAAAATAATGGTGAAAATATCGTTGGATTTGGGTTCTGGGCATTATGTCTTGCGTAATAACTAGCTCTTCTCTGCTTTTCTGCTTTTGTTTTTGGATTCTTGCCAGCACCTTTGACTCCCTGCTGTCCAAACCTGATTAATTTAACCTCATCACCCTTTTTTGCAAGCACAACATGAGATTTTGTCGGATGTCCTGGAGTTGGTTTTGCTTTGTTAACTTCTGTTAAGCCATACTTTTTTAATTTACGTTCTATCTTTTCTTTTTTACTTAATGTCATTTGCCTATCTTCTCCTGTGCCATTCTGTGCGCTCTTGCAAAACTCATGCCCTCACGCATTTTTCTTACCATGTAATTCATGTGCCTTTTAGTGTGATGCACTGAATGAGCTTTCAAGGTTTCTTTTTGTTTTTTTGTTAAAGGAGCCATTATCTTTTCTTTTGATATTTTGAATAAATCTTAGCGTCTGCTGTTCTTGCTCCACCTTTGCCTGTCATATAACTATTTACTCTGCCCATTGCCCACGCACCCATCGGCACATTACGAGATCCAGCAGAAAGATATGCACCCTGACCCTTGCGGTAAACTTCTGCAAGTTCACCATAAAAAAAGCGAGTGCCTTCTGCCTTTTTCTTAAGGCTAGCTTTTACGCTTTCGCTTAGTGGTTTTCTTCTTTTTGCCTGAGACATTTTGTTTGGTGCGTGATTTAGATACAGCTTTTATATCAATAAACTCTCCTTTTCTGTAGGCTTCAGCAGTCCTTTTGATTTCAGCAGCTTTTGCTCCCTTGTTTTTTGCTCCAGACAAATATTTTTTGGGAACACCTGTCTTTTTATCTTTTGAAACTCGCCTGAACTTTCTAGTCACTTTTTAGATTTTTTCTTAGTTGTTTTAGGTTTAACTTCACAGTTTTCAGCCTTTGGCTTGGTTTCCTCTGCTCCTTGAACTTTGAAAATATATCCCATTATTTTTTACCTCCCTTTTTGATTTTTTTTGTTTTCTTAGGTTTGCCGTACATAGGAAAAGAAATAGCTGCCTTTATCTTACTTCTTTTTACGTTTTTTAGCAGTTGATAAAGCTATCGCTACAGCTTGTGATCTTGATTTGCCTTCTTTCATCAACATTCTAATATTGCCTGTAATTGTCTTTTGTGACTTTCCTTTCTTAATTGGCATCTTTGTATTTATCAGCTAATTCTTTTAATGTTAGCTCTGTTCCATCTTCACGGATAATTTTTTTTAAAGCATTTGAAGCGTTAAGTTGTTTTTTTCCTCTTTTAGGACTCATTAAATAATTGAAATATCTTTTCTTTTTTCCTAAAACTTTATCTTGAATATCAGGGTTATCCTTTAGCCAAGTGGCATAATTCGTATCTTGAGGAACACGACCTGTTGCACTTGGTCTTGTATTAGGAAAAGCTTTTCCCAAATCATCGTCATCAATAACAGGAACAGTAGTTGATCGGCAGTTAAAATGTTGAGGAGGAACAGGCCCTTGATCATATCTGAATAATTGACCATCTAACCTTTGACATATAGAACTTGTCCTTGCATCAAGTGTTGCGACATATTGATATCTGCCAGTTATATCTTTGTTTGCTGCATACACCGCTTGACTTGCTGCATTTTGTACCTGATTAACAGTTGTTCTCACAACAGTCTGTATTTGTTTATTTGATAAAAGCATCCCCTCAGATTTTTTTAAGGCAGAGTTTAATGCAATTGCATTTTGTGGTTTAGCGTTGAATCTAAGGTTTGGCCCTTTAAGCCTTCTTACGATCTTTGGTAAAGATTCACCTTCTAAAACACCAAGCCTTATTGCTCTTGACAATCTTGAAGCAGAATCTTCCGCAATACCTCTAAATGATTTTTTTACGTTTTTACCGTTTGGCAAGGATATTTCTGATCCTCTTTTTGCCGTTAATGCAAACTGAGCAGATCTAAACACACCGTCTTTGTCTCTTAATCGAATAGTTAAAGCAGTCGGATCTCTTGTGACAATAGATTTTGCAAAGTCAGGTGAGACAGCAACTGTGTTTACCTGGAACTCTCCTTTTGGTAAAACTCTTTGAAGTTGATCTTGAACAAAACCAACTTGAAACTCCGCTAGATTTTGAATTTCATCAATCATATAAGCTGCACTTTCATTTTCCCAACCTTTTAAACTATCAACCATCTGTGCCAATATTGATCGCAGTCTTGCAGTTGTAGTTGGGCTGTTGCCCTCAAGATCTCTTATCTTTCTAAGAACATCTAAAATTACCTCATTAAACTGACTAGCAATTTGAAACTGAACCTTATTGCTGTATCTGTTCAGATCAATCGCTTCACGATAGAAAGCTTCTGGAACTGCCATTTACTATGATTCATCAGGTTCAGTTGGGGCTTCCATTTCAATCAATCCACCAGATTGTGTTGCCTCGACTTCTTCCTCTACATCAAAGTCATCACCAAGAATCTCACCACTGCTTAACTGTGTAAGTAATGTCTCCTGGCTGATAGTGCCAGCAGTAAATAATGCAAGTAATGATTGGATCTCCTGTGGTTCTAATCTTGACGTTACAAAATCTCTGTTTACAAAAGAACTCCCAGCATTTGGTTCGTTCAGATATTCGCTATGAAACTTGAGACAGTTATCAATTAGGTCTTGCATCTGTTGGGCTACGACCATCATTGTGCTATCGTTCTGTGACCTATCTATCCTCTTGGCCTCTGCCGACTCTCCTACCAACTTCTGTCCAAGAACTGCCGCCAGTGACAATGTATTGATCTGATCTTTCAAATCTTCAAGCCGTCTGAATTGACTTTCATAACTGTCACTTGATGGGCTGATATATTCCATTCTTGACTCAGGTGGTAATGATAGTGCTTCACTTGGCCCTGTTGTTATCTCATCACTGTTTGGATAACCAAAAACTGCAAGTAAAGGAACTGAACTGATATGCAGAATATTATCAAGGTCACTCTGTATCTGATAATGCTTGAGGTTCAGTTCTGCTATGTCATAAAGAGGGCTTCGGCTTTCGTAATAACCAACTCTGTTTGAATATGCAACAGAAAAAGGAATCTTATCCTTTATGCTCATCTCTCCCTCATCATGTAATTTATATTCACCCTTTTTGTCTTTTCTATGTATCTCAAACCTTCCAGGTTCTAATACTCTGATCTGCTTTACAATCTTCTCTCCATACTTACCATCAGGTTCGACAACCTGTTCCATTAATCGTAATTGAGTAAGCTGTCTTACACCATCAATAACTTCTGTCCTCCATCCCAGAATATTTTTTGGCTCGTATGTTACCCAATATGGTCTGACTTTATCTCCATCCTTTGGAGCATCTACAAGCACACCACAATGACCGTAAGAAATAACTGTTCTTGCCGTAGTGTAAAGCCACACATTCAAATCATCGCCCTCTAACGAAACGTCAAAAAGCTGCTCCCTTACTAAATCAGAGACACCATCAAGACGAACAGGTTTTCGCACTAACATTCCAGCTAACATCTTCTCGATTCGCTGCATAAAGGGAACTACATTTGACCTGGAGAGTCTACGATCATAGCTATCGTCTACCTCGCGTTCAAGTTGTGGAAGATATTTTCTATGCTCACTGCGAATTTTATATGTTCCTTCTTTTAAATCTTCAATCAGACCCCAGAAATTTGCCATTCTCTGATAGGCAGCATTAGGACTTGCAACCGTTGTAGGAGCTAGTGTTACAGGCTGATTGTAAATATTCAGAGAGCTATACACGGTTTTTCCTCATAGTACCATTACTTTTAATATATTCTAATCCCTGTTCGCTTGCCTGCCCTACCATATAGCAAATTAAATTCACGATAAATTAAATACCCAAGAGCATCATTCATGTGATCATATCCATTCTGTTTATCTGGATCTCCTGTCTTTTCATCATAGCTTTGCAATTCAAGGCACTCAATCAAACGAGAGCAACGGGCATGAATCGCCAAACGTCTTTCCCCTTTGCCGTTCTGTAGTAACGCATTGACGGTTGCAACTCGATCTTTGATAAAGGGGTTGCTCTTGAGAGCCATTGAACCGAAGCCGTAACCTTGGAGTATGGCGAGATCTGTCTTTGATGCGTTAATCGTTGAACGTGCTGAACCACTTGCGTCAGGGTAAACTAATATTCTGTTTGAAGGATAACGTCTAAGTAACTCTTGTGCCAACGCATCTGTATCTTTTTGCTTGGATATTTCATCAATAATCACCAGCTTGTCACCATCTCTCACACCAATGACGCAGTTGCAGTTCATCACATTGAAATCTATACCGCAAAGTAAAGTTTCCATCTTAATATCAAACGGTATTTTGTTGATGACATGATGCTCCCTGGAAAACCTATCGTAGACCTGTCCGCTAGTTAAATTGACCCATTGACCAAGAAGATAAGCTTTAATTAACTGCGGAGGATAATTCTCATACAATGATGGAATAAATGTATCGGGTAAATAAGGATTATCAGCCGTCTTTGCCTGTATCAATGCAGTGTCAGATTTTTTATTTTTTTCAAAAGTTTCAAAAGCCCAGCCATGACCTTCGGGAGTTGTTGTTGCGTAGAACTGTTGAACATTACCTGATCTAAGTCTTGCAAGTGCCATGTTCATTGCACTTTCCGCATCTCGTTTCGGGATAGTGTCTGCCTCATCAAATCCTACTGCACAGAGGTTTTGGCCTCGGAGACGTTGATATGTCAGCATTGTCCTTAACAAAATAGTATGTGTTCCTTCCTCCCAGGAAAGTTGATACTCAGGAAGTGGTGATGCTCTGAATGTGTAAGGTATTTGCCACTGATCTAATAATTCATTAAATGTACGAATTAAAATGTCTCTTAGCATCGGTGCTGTTGGTTGAAAAACAGCAGATACATGACCGATATTCAGACAAGCAAGCATTACAGCCTTTGAACATAAGGCATAAGTTTTACCAGCACCAAAGCCACAGACAAGAGCTAGTTTTCTATGATCCATGTCTTGACAGAACTTTGCCTGATGCGGAAGTAAACCTTGATAAATTCTTTCTATCGTTTCTTGCGTTGTAGGAAGATTATATGCACCAATCTCATATAAAACTTTTCCAGGTTGAACTGTATCTAAAATGCTCACGAAATAATCTGTGCAAGTTTAGCTGCTGTATTGATCGCACCAAGAGCAATGTGCAAGTGACCTTTTTCTCTTGCTTCAACTTGAAGCGTTGCAGCCTGCGCTAAAAGATTTGCAACCATTTCAGGTCTTTCCATATCCCAATCAGCTTTCATCTCGGCTCTTACGATTTCAAGATATTTGTCTACTGATTTATAACCTACCCCCCATTTTTTAGAGGCATATTCTATACAATCAGATCTACGGCCACCTTTGGCAATGATTTTGCCAAGTTCTCGTGACCTGATCAATGTTTCTATTTTTGTACCTTTTTTAGCCATTACTTAGATGTTACACGGAAAAGCGAGAATATGAATATTTATTAATTTTGAGACTCATTTGAGACTGAGCAAGTGTTCCCACGTTCCCGATGTTCCCACCTTTGCACCAAACTTACCTTGTGTTATATTTATCCTATATATTCTATAAATATACTAATAATATATTTATATATAATATACTAGGAACATAAGGAACATATATATATATAGTAGTTATAGAGAGGGTTTTGAGCGTTCCCGAAGGTAGGAACAGGGAAGGAACAGTAAGGAACATCAGGAAGATTTTTGAAACCAGACCCATTTCGGTGTTCCCATCACTCTTTTCTTTTTTCGATCATATTTGAGACTGCGTAAGATTTGACTTACGGTCATCATGTCACTTTTTGTTTGTCTTTCGATAGGTTTTTCGATGGCATCTGTTAACAAAACTTCAATAGTAATATCTTTAACTGAGTTGGAGGGATCATTCAACCAATGACTGATAACGGATGACCAGGGAGAATCAACCATATAAGATAAATTTTCTTTTTCAATTTCATGCTCTTGTTCATAAGAAAGAAAGTGAGGTTCATTATCTTTAAAAGCATGAATAGCAGCCGACCACAAAGCATCCCGATCAAGTTGTAAACCATCAAGATCAATAGATTTTGCAGTGCAGGGGATGACATGAAAACGTCTGTTGCCAGTGTCATCTATCAATAAACCTGATTCTTTGTTTGTAGATCCAACAATAATCCCTCGTCTTGGCCATTCTTCTACGGCTTTACCATAAGGAACTCTGAGAAGATCTGTTGATCTTGACAAAAATGCTTTGATTACCCCTGCGTGTTTACGACTTGTAACGCCATCAATTTCAGACCATTCCATCCCCCATGAACGGTGAAGGACTAAAAGATCATCTTTTGATGAAATATCACCGAGAGCATCTGAGAAGAAGGGACCAAATAAGGTTTGCCAAAAAGAAGATTTTTTTATTCCTTGTGAACCCTGTAAGACAGTGGCGGTGTCATGTTTACATCCTGGCATATAAACTCTTCTTACTGCATTTATCAGAGTAAGTTTGAGCATGATGTCATATATTGTTGGTTCGGTAAGGTTTTGATCTTGTGGTCTTAAATAACAGGTTGCCAATCTATTGATTGTATATTTTTCTGGTTGAATTTCGTTGTAGCAGTGGTCAAGATAAAGTTTTACAGGATCATATTCATTTTCATGAGCTACTTTGAGGAGACAATCAACTGCCATTTCTTTTGGCACTTTATAACCAAGTTCTGCAAGGGTAAGATAAAATAATTCAATATTTTTTATAACTTTGCCATCCATTTCTATTGAATGAGAGAAGGTATTAAATCTAATTTCCTGTTTTAAGTTGCGTAAAAAATTTATAAGTTCTTGTGATGTAAGTTGTTCTAATTTACGAGGAACAGGAGTTGACTCTTCAGCTGGTGTTAATGAACTGGGAAAAGTGCGTGGTGGTGGAGTCCAACCATCTTCAGAGGCAAACTTTTGGAGAGTACCGAGAGAAACACCTGATGATTTGAAAGATGACCATTTCTTTTCACATTCTCCTGATTTATATTTGCTATTCTTCTGTGATAACTGTTCCCAATCTGATAATAAGGAATCATCTCCAACTGAATGAGCAGCCATACCAATTTTTACCCATATATCATAATCATCTAAACGGTTTGGATTTATTGATTGAAGAAGTGAACGTGCCTTATCTGAATCTGAATTATATGTCTGAATTTGAGGAGTTTTTGCCTTTTTTTTCTGCTCCATCATCTTTTCAATTATTTCAAAAGGAGCCTCTGCCAATTCAAGATCAGAAGGTGATCGACCATCCATCCATCTATAGCCGTCAGTTTTTGGATGTTTACCAGAAACTATTGATTGCGTACCATTCCAACGCAACTCTATTTGTTCAACAGAACCATCTTCATCTTTTACACCTGTCTGGAATTTCCGTGTTTTAATCTTTGGCCAATACTTTTCTGGAACTTGATAAATTATTTGAAATCTACCAACCCGACCTGATGTGACCATCCATGATGGTGGAAGTGATGATAATGAAAAACCCCATTCACCTAATATCTTTGCAGCCGAGGGGCCATCATGGTCTAAAAACAAAAGCCCACCAGAAGGAGTCCCACAACATACCCCTATACCTGTTGATCTATTAGAGGAAATTTCTTTAAATAATTGTGACCGTGTGAGAGGGTTATTTTGCCAATCGTTTTGATATGGTCTTTTATTTTGAACGGCAACGAAACCCCAATGCTTTGGCAAGCGAAACAATTCTTCTTTTGTATCCATTTTTAAGCAGCCTGCTCCATTTTTTCAGCAACTATTAGTCTGAGTAAACAAGATCTAGATTCAGACCCTTTATTATCATCAAGCCATTTTATCTGACCTTGTGAAAGTTGAATATTGATTGTTTTTAAAATTTGCTCTTGTTCCATATCTAGGGTTGTTTATGTGTAACTATAGGGTAAGATAGCACCATATACAGTATGGTCAATGGTTAAATTACGAGACTATCAAAAAGCTGCAAGCAGAAAGTTAACCAGGCTTTGTCAGATCAAAAAGTGTGCATATTTAAGTGGTGAATGTAGAACAGGCAAAACAATGGTGGCATTATCTGTTGTTAAGAATATGGCACTTGAAAAGGTTTTGGTTATTACTAAGAAAAAGGCCATCCCAAGCATTGAAAATGATATAAGACAGATGAATATGGAAAAGGTAGTATCTGTCACTAACTTTGAGATGTTAAAAAAGTATAGAGGTTCAAGCTGGAATATGATTATCGTTGATGAAGCCCACAGTGTTGGTGCATTTCCAAAACCATCGCAAAGATATTTAAATATTTTAAAACTTAGATATAACAGTATTATTTTGATGAGTGGAACACCAAGTCCTGAAAGTTTTAGCCAGTTGTACCATCAATGGTCATTAACACCATTTTTATGGAGTCATTATCAAAACTTTTATAGGTGGGCGAGTGATTATGTTGATGTAAAGGAAAAAAGAGTTGGTACTGGTATTGTTATCAAAGATTATTCAGATGCAAGGCAAAGCAGAATTTTAAAAGATATTGAACCTTATACAGTACAGATGACTCAAAAGGAAGCTGGTTTCACTCAAGAAGTGGAAGAAGAAGTGCATATGGTGAAGATGTCGAGAAGAACTTATCGTCTTGCGTATAGAATTTTAAAAGATGGTGTCATTGGCAGTCCTGGAGGAAGATCAGTAGTTGCAGATACTGGTGCAAAGGTAATGAGTAAATTACGTCAGATTTATAATGGCCATGTGATAACAGAAAGACATGGGGCAATAGTTTTTGATAAAAGTAAAGCTAATTATATAAAAAATAATTTCAGTGGAAGGATCGCCATTTTGTATTGCTTTATAGCAGAAGGTAAAATACTGAGAGAATATTTTGGAGATAGGGCAACCGATGATCCAGATATATTTAATGCTGTTAGTGATTCTGTTTTTATTGGTCAAGTTAAAAGTTGCAGAGAAGGGGTAAATCTAAGTAGTGCCGATCATCTTATATTTCTTGGGATAGATTATTCTGCACTTAGTTATTTGCAGGGAAGAGAAAGGGCGAGTTTTCTTGGCAGGGATAGAAAAAATAAAATACATTATATTTTTGCAGAGAAGGGAATCGAGCCAAAAGTATATGATGTTGTTAAATTAAAGGAAAGCTACACGATCAAGCATTATAGGAATGACCGAAGCTCAATATCAGAAGAAGCTGATCGACAAGCACGAGAAAGAAGGATGGACAGTTATCAAGTTAATTATGTGCAACAAAGCTGGTTTACCTGATCTGATCTGTATGAAACCAGATGAGGTCAAGTTTATTGAGGTTAAAGGACCGAAGGGCAGGTTAAGTGAAATCCAGAAGTACAGGATTGAAGAGTTGAAAGAAAAAGGATTCGATGTAAAAGTAATGAAACCTTGTTGACAGTTGTTGATAAGTATGCTTATAATATGGGTATAGAGTTTCAACCCCACTATGGACAACTATTTAAAAGATTTTGGATTTACAAAGCAAGAGCTTGATGATGCTTTTGATAAAGTACATTTTCCAACAGGTAATTGGAAAGATCCAATATTTTGCAGAGTACATAAAAAAGATTTAAAAGCTGTTGAGGCTGCAATTATTGTCAACTGTGGCTGTGTTGCAGAGACATGGAAGGATGAGAAAGATGATTGGGAAGATATGTATTTTGTTAAAGCAGATGGTTATTACTTATCAGTAGGAGCTTAATCAAATGACCCAAGCAGACTTGGATTACATGATGCGTATACTTTCTGACAGAAAAAAGCATATTGATAAAACACATTTTATTACTCTTTCAATGGGAAGAGAGTTGGAATCAATAAAACGATGCCTTAAATTTTTGGACAGACAGCAAGAAGATATCTTATGAAAAAATTAAAATTATTAGACACTTTCAGTGGTATAGGAGGTTTTTCTTATGCTGCTGAAAAACTTGTTGGCGGTTTTGAAACTACACAATTCATTGAAATTGAACCATACTGTCAAAAAGTATTAAAAAAACATTGGCCAAACGTACCTATTCACGATGACATCAGAACATTCACAGCAGAGCCTTTTCAATTTGACGCAGTATGCGGAGGGTTCCCATGTCAATCAATCAGCACAGCAGGCAAAGGAGAAGGCATCACAGAAACTTCAAAATCTGGTATGTGGTTTGAACTCATCAGAACCATACGCATGGTACGACCAAAATTCTTCATCTTGGAAAACGTGTCAGCGATCATTAATAACGGATTGGACATCGTTCTCAGAGACATTTACGAGGCAGGGTATGATGCGGAGTGGTGTTGTATACCAAGCAGCTTTGTTGGAGCCTGCCACCAAAGAGATAGATGGTGGCTTGTTGGATTCCCTTCCGACCCCAACAACAATGGATCACCTCGGACAAAGAAGTCCCGAAGCATTAAAAAGACAAATGGAGGGACCGAGAAAAGGAAGAACCAAACTTGCCAATCTCAGGGAGGCAGTGAATCCAAAAACACAGAAGCTATTCAACTCAATGTTACCAACCCCGACAGCGACCGACTACAAGGGAAGATCGGGTCAAGGTTACATAGAGCGACATGGAGAACACAGGATATCAGACGTATTAACCCAAGTTGGAG
>VTLG01007652.1_pt1 | contig 36808 bp, 71 predicted proteins | sample 4694571 | NCBI WGS metagenome assembly VTLG01 (sample SAMN12604809, study PRJNA352737) | marine metagenome | biome: ENVO:00000447; feature: ENVO:00000209|ENVO:00000569|ENVO:01000036; material: ENVO:00002151; isolation source: viral sequences binned using virsorter ...
CCTATTCCTATAGACCCGTATCAAATAATAATCACCCTATCGGTTTCCTAAAAACCCCCCCTTAACTTAAATTCCGTGTCCCAATGCTTCAGCTAACCGCTAACAAGTGGCCGTACCCGAACGGCAGTCGGCTGGGCTTTGCCCAGACTAACCAGCGCTGGTGCGCTGGACCCACCTAGTCCCTACTACCATACTACTCCACCGTCTTGATTTATTATGTTACTACTACTCCCCTTTCTCTCTCTCTCTTTTCTTTCCCGGAGGGAATGAACCCCTTATAGCTACTACCTAAGTAAGCGAAGTAAGGGAAGTAAGAGTAAAGGAAGTATCGTATCTATGTATATATGATAAGAGTAATATATTCAATAATGTTATGGTTGGAAGATTATTTATTTCCACTTGGCGTAACAGGCTAAGTGGCTGTTATTCGCCAAGCGTCCCTCGCAGGGGCGACAACGAGTGCTTCCGCTATTTGCAAAGAAAATAAAGGGAAGATTTAAACTATGTATAATAATTATATATAAAAATAATACTTCTAATAACTAATGATTAATATAGGATTATTATATTAACTAATGAAAGGATAAAATAATATGGATAAGTTAATAAATAAAATCGTAAAGTTAATCTCTGATTCAATTAATGAAATGGAAGATTTAACTAAACAAGCTATCGAGGATAACAATTGTAAACCTAACAAATCAGGCTTTACAAATATTGCAGATGCCTTTGCAATTAATATTTGTTATTCTTTAAGAACTTCAGCAGAATGGCATAAACAAAAAAGTCATGATGCTGGAATCCAAGCTCAAGCAAATCATAAGAGAGCTGGATCAGCTATGTTCTGGAGTGAAACCGAACACAGAGAAAAAGTTGTATCTGAAACTATCTCAGAACTTCTTGAAGTGTTTACTCAACAAGCTAAAACTCTAGGTTATGCCACTTCTTGGAATGATCTTAAATCAGAAGTTAAAGCAGTTGAAATACCTTTGTCATCTATCAATGAGATGAGAAATAAACAAGGGTTAAAACCTCTAACTGAATAACAATTATTAATCCTCACTAGGTTTAAATATCTAGTGGGGATTTTTTCCAACTTAGATAAGAACAAAACAAGAACAAAAAAATTTCGGCTCGGCTCCGCCTCGCGAGGAATCAGATAGACCTGAGAAAGGAAACGATATGAATCAATGGAGATTAAAACATAGAGAACCAGTAGTGAGAATATATCATTCAGGACAAGTAGAAGAATATAGTATCAGAATAATGTGGTCATCTAAGTTAGGACTAAGATACAAAGAAGTCTTTGATGATTATGATAGAGCTAATGAATCTCTTAATAAAATTAAATGGTCTAAGTATATAGATATAAGAGAGTGGGATAAAGATTTCTATCCTAGTAAATATTATCTACAAACTTATGCAGATTAAAGAAAGGAAAAACTATGAGATATATAATAACATTGTGTATGCTAATGATAAGTTCAATAGTATATGCTGAACCAATTACTAATATACAGATAGAAGAATGGGATGATGTATTTATAATTACTAATGGTGATAAACAAACAAGAATAGATTGTGTACCAGATGAAGATCATACACCAGATATAGTAGGGTTTTGTAATACAATGTATTCAACATATTATTATTGTGATCAAGAATGCATGATAGATAAAGCAATGCAAGATCCAGCTCAACATATATAACGAGGTATGATTATGATAAGATATTTAAATCATTTGATCTTAGTAGTAATAGCAGTAGCGATACTAACTAATCTATATATACAATATAAGTTTAATCAATCTAACTGGTGTGAATCAGAAATAGATGTGTTACGATTACAGATAGATCAGATACATACAGAGATTGTAAAAGATTAACAACAAAACAGAAAGGATAGTACTATGAAAAGTCTAGTTGTTATGTTTGTAATGTTAATAGGTAGTGTTGCCTATGCAGAACAAACAACTAATCAGTGGGTACCAGACACAGAGAATCAAATAGTTCTTTGGTCAGTACAATCTGATAATGAGAACGCTCCAAAGTTTTCAGGATATATAACTGATAACGAGGGTAGAGTTCTAAATGTAGCTGTATGGTCTACAGTTAATGAAAATTTCCTACAGGGAAACGTGACATTAACAGATGAAACCATAAACTAAAACAGGTAGAGGTAGATACTTGATGTTCAGTCGGGTTAAAATCTACCTCACCTTAAAGATATTTAGATATTCTAGGAGACATCCTAGGGCAGAGAGCAAGAAAGGTAAAAGATTATAAAGTTATGTACTTTATACGCCTCACGACAATAGGGAACAAAGGTTGTTCGTACTGGAGAGATCTCATATAACAGTATTGTCGTGGCTCTCGTAATAATAAACTGAAAGGAATAATATGAACACACAAAAACAAATGTATGGTACTACTAAAGCAGCTGTACTAAATCAATTCAAAGAAGTACAGAAACTTTATGGTAGACATACTAACTTATATATCATGGGTATACTATCAGATGCACAGCTTATGATAGAGCATAAAAAATATAATACTGCAAGACAATTTATAAACAAAGCCAAGTTATTAATCTCGGATAGAGCGAGTGAATACTTGGAACGAGCGAAAGGATAGACATGACATTTGAATCAATAACAAATACCAGACGAACAGGTGGTACGAAGTACACAACTGTGAGTGTAACAAGAGAACTTAATATAGAAGCAGATAGAATATGTGCTGAACTACAATGTAGTAAAATAAAATTTGTTTCATTAGCTATTAGTAAATTGGTAGACGAGTACAATAGAAAGAAATCTAATGACTGATAAAATTACACAGTTAAAACCTAACAAAGATAGGACAGAGTTTACCATCTATTCAGAGGGTAACCGTAGACCTATCGTTAAATCATTTCTACAAGAAGATATAATGATGTTGAAGTCTATGCTCGAAGATGTATGGACTCAGTATCTAATAGATGATAAAAAGGGTAGACCATTAGCAGATAGATATTGGATAGAAGTAACATCAAGAAAGGATTAGTATGATAGATAAAGACAAACTCATATATGAACTTACTGAATATATAGATTATGTTGATGCTCATGTAGATGTATCATGTAAGTATGTAAAGTATGATGAACATTTCTATAAACTATTAGGTTCATTAACAGATATAACTAATAAGAATAGAGATCTTATCAATAAAATTATTAGAGATAAATGGAGGAGGGAGCATCAAGATGAACAAGTTTCCTGAACATCATAATGAAGATGAGGATGATCTTAATTTTCCTTCATATAAGAAAAGAAAAAATAGTAGTTTCTATTCTACATTACCTATATCAGATGCAACTGGTAGAGTAATAAGAATGTACGCTAAGAAATATAACAAAACAACAATACAGTTCTTAGAAGATATTTTATATGATCATATTATAGAACTAATAGAAATAGAAAGGGAAGAAGATAATGCCAAATGAATGGATGGATGAGATCAATAAGATCTTAGACGATTACTATAATAATAAGATAGATAAAGATAAAACAATTAGTAAGATCACATCATTGAATGCTGACTATCAAGATCAATTTAAAATGTGGGAACAATCTGTAACTGATGAGATGAATGAGTCAGAGAATAAGGAACCAACATATGAATAATCAAGATGCTTATGATTTAGCTGAGAAGTTAATAGACGAATCTATCTTTAGAGTATCAACAGGATCTAATCAAGCAGAAGAAATAGATAAGTTAATGAAAGAATCAGTTGTTCAAATTAATTTCGAGAAGCAAGAATTAGAAAGTATATTCCAATTCGAATTACAAGATCATAGAATGTATACTAATATTAAATCAAGAAAGATACACTAATGGATAGAGAAGAAAAAAAACTATGGCAACAAGAAATAGATTGGAGAGATAAAACTATTAAAGAACAATCAGATGTTATCTTTCATCTACGACATAAAGAAGCTATAAAAAATAAACCTATACCATGGACTATCATAGGATTTATAGTATTTGCATTTGTGATATTCAGTCTGTTGCCTGGCTGAAACTATGGTAGAAACTTATGGCAACAACTAGCGTACTTAATAAATAATTTCCTCTGGTCTCATAGGGACTGGTGGTACAATGGATTTTAGAAAGGAATCAATATGAAAATAGATAGAGCATATCCTATAAAAGATCATAGAGTAGGATTAAATGAAGAATCATATCAAGGTGTAATTAAAGTAGGTGATAAAATATATGTGTCTAATTATGTAGGAAATAATAGATGGCGCAATCGTACAGGTATTATTAAATTAATAAGAATAGCTATGGGTGAACATGATGTAGCAGCAGAAGATGATACAGGTGTTGATGTAAATAGTTATGATACAAGATTAGAGTATCAAGGATCAGTAACTTATGGTGATGGTTACTGGTGTTACTTTAACCAAATAAAAAAAGTAATTTAAAAAATTAGAAAGGAGTACGTTATGAATCCATCAATAGATCCTGATATAAATCAAGAAGTTTATATTAAGGCCTATCCAATTAATGAATGGGATACCACAAGTGGTAAGCCAGTTCATAAAGGATACAAAGGATATATGCCGATTCAAATTACTAATACATTAATGTTTAAAATAAATGAAATGATTAGTATTGAACAAGCAGAAGCTTTAGTTGATAACCCTAAGATAGCATTCTCAGTTGTTGTTAAACCAAAGTATATTTAAATATTCCTTAGTTAGAGGAATAGGGAGAGTGGTATTGGTTGTTAACCGAGTACTCGGAATATGATTAAGTTTACCCTATAGTTCATAGTACTACTCTCCCGCTTAAAGAAAGGATAAGATATGGATGAAGAAATATTAATGTATAGTATGTTAAGACCATTAGAAAATCTTTCAATGAAAGAAGCAGCCTATGCATTGTATGAAGATATAAGGGAACATGCTAAATCAATAGGTCATGATCCTGATTGTGAAGTTAGTATATCTCCACCAGGTAAAGGTGATTATCCAAATACATATCAAGTAATTTATGAAGCTGGACCGTTTGATTGGGGAGTTAATTATAGTTTAGGTAGTGCGCCCAAAAGTTATTCATGGCCCGATATAAAAACTGATTGGTATTTAGAAACTCATTATGGTTTTGATGTAATATTTGCAACACATGATAAAGGAACAGATGTATATGCATCCTAAAGATCCTAAACAAAATGGTTGGAAATATTTTGCTATCAATCTAACAGATAAAGATCATAAAGAATTAACTGATATGATGGATGAGCTATGCCTAATGACTGGTGTAAATAAGAAACGAATCATTCAGATATTAGTTAGAGACAGACTAAATCAACTTAAAAAAGAAAGGATAAAGTATGAGTAGAATGTCAGAAAGACAACGAGAGTATTTACTTGATAGGGTAAATGATCTTGTTCGTTTAGAGAAACAAGGATATGAATTACAATTAGCCGATAAGAAAGAATCAATGGTTAAGAAATTATTTCCTATGTTTCTAAAGAAAGTAAAGCTAGATAAAAAGTTAGCTAACCTTAAGCAACTTGAAGATGACTACAATAAAACGGTAGAAAATCTACAAGGTGTTGTAAACAGAATGTTTAAAGATCAAAATAAGGATACTTCTTGGTATGCTAATACTGATTATAGCGTTATAGAAAGTAAACTTAAATCATTATCAACTGATGTAATTGAACGAGAGTTTAATAAAACACCAGAGGGTGAAGCTTTATTACATTTAGATACAGTTCATCAAGAACTTAAAGATTATATTTGGTCAGCAGGATCTGAGACTGAACAGTTGTTCAAGACTATAGGTCATGTGTTAAAGAACAAAGCAAATATACAATTAGGTTATAACAAGATAGCATTACCTAATAAATAATTCCGATTGGATAGAGAGGGTAAGAGATATAGGTATGATCATCTTAAAACTAGCTTACTCTCTCGCTATAATCTTTCTTTAAGATAATCTAGTAACCATTTATTCTCACGGAAGATTCCGATAAGATAGTTAGTAAAATTATTAACGACTCGTTCTTCTACTTCTTCTTTATCTAATGCACCCTCGTTAGTCTCATTAGTCAACCATGAAATACAATGTAACAATTCATGAAGCGTTGTGTTCGCCTCATCTATATCTGATAGACCTTTATTAATTTGTATAAGATTCTTGCGCTTAAGGTAGTGTCCATAACAATCAGTAAGATTGTCCTCAGAAAACTCAGGTTCTCTAAGTTCAATGGTGATGTCGGTACAATGTACCTTTATCTTTTTACCGTCAATGGATAGTTTCTTTGACATGATGTATTCTTAACTGATCCTCAAGATCAATTAAATAATCTTGATGTTCTTCTTCTTCACATACTAGTTCAAGATAGATCTTTGCAGATATAAGTTTGGCTATAGCATTAGCAACTTTAGGTGGACAATTGAGGCTAGTCTCTACTGACCTAGCTAATTGGTCCATATCTACAGTCTTTATATAGTTATCTGATTTGGATAAGTTATTGATTTGTTTCATAAATGATACACCTGTGGCAATTCTACAACAGTTTGTAAGTTATTGAAGCCTACTTGTCAAGTGTTTTTTTAAATAATATTGCAGCATATATAGATGGTTCAAGGTTGCGTTCATTCCAGAATCTCCGTTCACCATAGTGATGAAGATGATAGTGACACATTGGACACAGAGGTACGGTTAGGTTGTCATCAGATTTCATAGACATTCCATTTGGTCTGATATGAGTAAGGTGATGAGCCTGTACATCCTGGTCAGTACCACAAGTTGAACAAGGATACTCCCTTACATTCTTTAAATGTTTAGCGTTTCTTACGATCACGAATAGTATTGCCTTTATCTTTTAAACCATAGAAAATAGCTGCTTCGTCTAAAGATTCCCGAAATCTATGACCACCATAGGATCTAGGAAATTTAAACTTATGATTAAGTTCTCTTAAGTTATGGCCTAAACCACATACATATTCTAGTATATCGTAGGATTTCTGACCTACCATATAATATAATCTATTCAGATCATTCATAGCATCAAGCTTTGCATCAGGTATAGACATATTGATAGATTGATCTACTCGTACTTTAATCTCTGGTCTAGAAATAAGCTGGGATAACTCCCACTTTTTCCTGAAGATTGAACCAGCATGGTACTGAATAGTATCTATATGTTTCTTGTAATACATTGTCTCAATACTTGATTCACGGATATTAACAATATGTGCAGGTTTATTTTTATTTGGTTGAGTAATGATTATTTCTCTATTATAATTAGGAAACGGTTCATCGTAGTTAGACATATAAAAACAATAGGTGATTTAAGAAAGGATAGCAATGAATAAAAAATGTATAAAATGTGGTAAAGAATTTCAGGTCTTTACAAAGATAGCATATAAAATAAAAAAGTATTGTTCAGCAGAATGTACTCAAGGGTATCATAATAAAACAAATAAAAGGAGAACTAATGAAGATAGCAGATTATAGACATAGTGCTAGTCGTGGTAATGATTGGTATAATAATCCTTCTCTATGGGTGTATAGAAATCTTATGGGTGTTAAGACTGAGACTACACCTCGTATGGGTATGGGTCATTCAGCTGAGTTTGGTTGCGCTGTTGGATTATTTTTCAATAGATCTGATGCTGATATAGTTAAATATAGTACAGATCATATGGTTAAACAGTTCGATGGTGAATGGTTTGATGAAACGGACAAAGTATCAGGTATATCTTTAAATCTTCATAACGCTATCAAAGAACACTTTCCTCAGTTTGGGGTTCCCCACCTCTTCCAACGCTATAGACGCCACAATTTGGACATCCTAGGCCATCCTATCACTACTGTAACTGACTTTGAATGGGAGAATATGATTGTAGATACTAAGGCTACCCTAGCTGTACCCTCTAAACCAAGAGAAGATCATGTAAGACAACAGTCTTTATACTCTGTACTTATAGGAAAACCAGCAACATTAGTCTATGCCTCACATAAGAAGTCAGCTGTCTTTGAATTGGATGAAGAAACCATTATGAAAAATTATGAAACTATGATAAATTCGTTTACATCTTTGGAAGTATTTATGAGGACAGTACCCAATACAAGAACATTTAAACAAATGATTCCATTAAATACAGATGGATTCAAATGGAGTGAGGTAGATCGTGAGTACGCCAAAGCGAATTGGAATAATTAAAAAGGAGAAACATATGGAAATGAATAGTTCTATAGGTACAGTAGATTATCTATCACCACCTACAGGTGGAAAGAAAGATTGGTTCATGCCAGTCTTATTAGATAATGGTACTAAAATAAAATTCTATTGTAAGTTTGATCCACAAACTGCAGTAGGTGAAAGGGTTATGGTTAAGTATGGCCCGGAAAGAAATGGTAATGCAACTGCATATGAAGTTACTAAGCCTGATGTAGACATATCAAATGAGGGAGCAGCACCTACTGGGACTGCGACCAAACCAATCATAAGTAATTCAAAAGATCCTACTGATATGATACGAGTAGGATTAGCAGGTAGATTAACGGAAGCTGCGTTTCATCTTGAACAAAACAAAGGAGTTAAGTTCAAAGATCCAGAAGTTAAAATATCTGAATGGATCCAAGTAGGAGTTAATGCTTATAACAAATCAAAGCTAATTGAAATCAAAGCTGGTATTAAAGAAGCAGAATGGGATGATATACCAGACGAAAAGAAACCATTCTAGAAAGGATAAAGAATGACAATCATATCACAAGAGGCTATGGAAAATGCCTTGCAAGAAAACTTTGATAATGAAGATAAGGATGCATTAGATGCTTCTAAGTATAGTGCAGTCAAAGAATATCTAAAGACTATATTAGCTGAACAAGTATTCAATGCACCGAAAGATTTAACAGGTGCAATGAAAGAACATTGGGCCAAGCAGACTAAAGAATATAAGCAACATCTAAGTGCGATAGAACTAGCTCATTATAAAACATTACGGAATAATTTTCACCGAGAAGATAACCAAACATTATGTTCTCAATTCCAAACTCTATTTAAGAGTGGAGTAGTATGACAGATCCATTGATAGAAAAGATAGCAAAGCGTATGTTAGCTCGATCTAATGCTGGTATTATTAAGTATGGTAATACTATGCGTACTGCCGAGAAACCTTTGGTTGAATGGATTAATGATACTCAAGAAGAACTAATTGATGCAGTAGTATATTTAGAAAAAATAAAAGAGAAAGTTTCACAATGACAACACCAGAACAAAACTTATGGGTAGCAGTAATAGCCCAGGCCTTTACTGATGCTTCTAGAAATTTACCTAAAGATCAGTATGTTCATTGGAGAAACGATACTGCTGTTGCTAGACAATGGTTGAGTGGTACATCAGAAGATTTTAAATGTACTTGTTATTTAGCTGGTGTTAATCCTGAATGGGTTTTACGAGAATGGAATGCTCTAGAATCTGGAGAAAAGATCAGGGGTGAGAAGAAGAAATATAAACGAATTCGTTAATATTATAGTAATTTAATTAGTCGTTCATCTCGTTGTCTAAAGGATTCTTGCATACTTATTTCCCACAACTTATTTTCATTTTCCCAAAACTCATCAAAAAATTCTTGGCCTTTTTCTTTTCTGTCTTTAGCTTCTGCAAGGTCTTTCGAATCTTCAATAGAAAATCCTTTATCTAAATATTCTTGATAATATCTTTTAATCTTTTCACTCATCTTAACTTTGTTTCCATCTAAAAGTTTGTTCAAGAGTAATTTTATTGCCTGATTTAATAGTGTCATTGTTAGAAGAAGTCTTATCAGTAGTATTGTTTTCTTGCTCCCACTTTATTTTTGTAGTTGATGGGTATGGATTATAACTACAGCTCACAATTAAGAAACATAATAATATAATAATACGCATTTCATTACTTATCCTTGTTCTTCTTCTTCGCTAATTTATTTTTAATGAGCTTAAATTGTTTATCGATAGTTTCGTGTAGGTGTGTTTGTTCGTGCTGAATCTGCAATAATTCTTTTTGTAAATTAATTGTTGAAATTAGATTCCAACTTATTAAAGCCATTAATCCTACAAGTGCTATGCCTATTACTTTTTCTGCTAGGTTCATTAGTATGAATATCTTCCTGAATTATCTGTATTAGATAATTGTCTAAATAAATCTTCATGTTGTTGCATAATTTCCTCGTCCATATTCATCATATTATCCATTTGGTCTTTAAGTTTTTCTGTTAGTCTTTCAAGTTTATCAATTTTATCATCATGTACAGCTTGTGTTGTTGATAGTTCAAATGTTCTTGATAGTGTCCACCCAGCTAGTGCAATCATAATTCCAATAACTAATGTGATAACCTTTTCAATCATTCTATTATCCTCTTAATTTTTAATCTGCAATTATCAGCAACACAGTCTTGGTAAAGTTCTGCCTTTACTTCTTTACATTGCATTATAATTCCCTCTTGTTCTTCACCGATAGAACGAGTAACAATTCTTTTTTGTTCTAAGCAATTAGCCATTCCATCAGTTGGAACATATTCAATAACGCTTCCGTTCTGAATCATCAGTATTGCAAATACAACTTTAATGGTTTCCATTTTTCCTCACAGCATCTTTTAAATCTTCAACTGAATCTTCTAGTTTAAGGATTCTATCTTCAAAGAAATCTATTGTTAAGTCTTGGCTTCTATCTTTAGGTAGATCTTTTAAATCTTTTTCCATTTCTTCTATCTGTTTACCTATGTACTCGATCAACATAAATTGTTCTGCGTCAGCAGGTAGTGATCCTAATTCCCCTCTTGGCCATTTAATTCTAAACTCTGTATTCTTTTCTAAGTCAGATTTAAATAATTGAATGTCTGTTTCTATAATGTTTAATCGTTCAATAACCCCAAAGGCAAACCAAACGCCTACAGCTACGCTCCCGATAATTGAGAGTAAGTTACGCATTGGCATACTTACACTTGTATTCTCAGATATTTTCATACCTCTGTTCCTTTACTCATTGATTTACATTCAAGACGGAAAGCTTCTATTGTGTAAGTTGTCCCCTTATATTCATAATCTTTAAAGGAATTTTCAAAACTCTTTTTTAAATGATCTCTGTGTTCACTTAAGTACCGCACACATCTAGCCTCTGATTGAAATAAACCACCTTGATAGTTTGTATACAAGGGTAATTCTAGCCCCACATAAAATATGGTGGCCGAGATGTACCATATCATTTTTTACCAAAGAATTTTGTAGCTCCACGTATTGAAAATGTCGCAGATACGATTAAACCTAAAGTGTACTTGTACCAATCAGGCGTTTGAGCTAATGCTGCAAAGCCTCGTTCAACATACTCAACTGTAAAAGGTATAAAACAAAGTAACAAAGGAATTGAAAAAATGATTGTAAGATATTCGTCTTTCCAACTGTCCTTACTTGCTTTCATTGCCTCAACATCCCACTCTATTTCTCCAGCTATCTGTTTCTTTTTAATTTCAGTTTCAGCTTTAATTGCAGTTAGCTTCTGTTCTGCTTTAGCTTTCTTGGTATCAACGAAACCTTTAATCACATCACCTGCTACACCGAGTAGAGGTTTAATTAACATTTGTATCATAGGTTATCTTCTTTCCATTTCTGTACATCAAAGCAAGGACAATCCTTTTCACTTATCTCATTGTGTCCTATTACTTTAGCATCAGGATAGTCTGATAGCTTTTGTTTAATAAGATCTAGTAAGGCAGTCCATTGTTGTGCAGTAAAATTATCTTCAGTAGAATTATCTTCAGCCATCCCACCCACCAGGCAGATACCAATACTCTTAGAATTGTATCCCGCTGCGTGTGCGCCAGTATCACGAATATTACGACCAAGTTCTACTTCTCCATTTCTTTTAATTACATAATGATAACCAACATCACGCCAACCTCTTTCGTTCACGTGCCAATTTTTGATCTCAGATAGACCAATATCCATTGATGGTTTGGTAGCAGAACAATGAATGACTATGTATTCAGTTGAACTACGAGGTTCCATTATGTAACTACTAAAAATATAATAATTACTATAACAACAGCTATACCTATCTTATGGTTTTTATTTAAAGCTGACCATTTCTCTTTTATAAATTCTTTAATTATTTCTAAATTCATTTAATTCTCCAGGTAGTAAGATTTAATTAGTTCATCTACTATGATTCCTTGTATAGTAGATGCAGTTCCATCAGATCTGCGTGGTGCAGCAGATGCCATAACTTCTAAGGCTCTCTGTGGGTTCTTTCTTGTTTGTAATCTCTCAGTTATGTTAAGAGATAGATCTATACACATATCATGAAACTGTGTACCAGATTTCATATCGCTAAATATCTTAACTACTCTTGGTAGCATAAGATTATCGTATTGAACATTCACATAGAATTTGTTGTTATCAAGATCGTATCGTCTTGTAACTCCTATCCTTCTATTGTTTGTTGGTTCATACATATAAGGCTCCTCAGGTAAGTTGGTAAGCTGCGTTGAGTAATTGTCGTGCAAGTTCGATACATTGTTCTGGCTTAAGTTTTGTTTCGGCATAGATTCCCCTTGATGAGTTGATATATAAATATAATTTTTTCTTAGACATTTTCAAACCATGTTTAGGTTCTGTTAAATATTCTAAGTCAGTTGTTGATTCCATAAGCCACCTCTGTTCAAGACCATAGGTATGAGTTTTGGTAATCCATTAAGGATAATACCACAACCTATGATAGGTCTTGACTTCTGTGTTTTCATGTATTCGAATGCTAATGAATCGGAATCAATTAAGCATCCTACTTGCATTCCCCAGTTTAAACTGTTGGGATTTCCCCAGTATTGTATTGAATAAGAGCTATGATAGTGGCCCTGGACTGTAGGACAGCCATATTGCTGTGCTACTTTCAATACATTGGCATACTTACCATGACAGAAATAACAATCCTGTCCGTTAGACATTTTAATCATCAGGTCGTCATGCCACTTCCAACCTGAACCAACCTCTAAATATTCATTATAGGTTTTCATTGCAGCTCTTGGTAGTCCACTAGCTTTCTGTCTACGATAGACTAGTGATCCGTGATTTGAATCCATAAGATCCATAACTGGAAAGAGCTTTTCTAATTCTTTAATTGTCTTTAGTGATTCTTGATGTTCATCACCTGCATTATATAAATCAGGATCAGAATCATGGAACGATATATTATGTGAATCTATTTCATCACCTATATGTATTATCTTATCAGGTTTATATTTCTTCTTAATTGCTTTAAGAAAAGCTATAGTGTCCTTATGATGATAAGGTATGTGAGTATCACTAATAATTAATATTGATTTGTTCATAGTTTATTTATCTATGATTTGTAGAAAAGAGTCAAATAATGGTACGGATAATTAAATAGCACATTTGTATAAATACTGTTGTGCCTATAAACCATACTAATGTTCTTAGCTGACGCATATCTCTCTCGATATGGGCAAGGTGGTTATCCTTGAGGGTAGTAAGCTTATTGTCCATAAGCTCTAGCTTACCCTCGATACGGATAATTGCTTCTTTATTCTGCTGTTCCATTGGCTTTTACTTCCTTTGGTTCCTCTTTAGATTCCTCCTTAGATTCATCATTAGGAAGTTCGGCTTGTAATTGAGCAGTCCAAAAATTAGCTACTATATCTAAGTCAGATTTCTGTTCTCCAACTCTCATTAGTTTTAGATAGGCAGCTTTACCTTTGTCAGATAAAGTAGCTTCATCATATTCTTTTTGATTTAATGTAAACATTATTTACTCCTTAGTTTTAAGCAATAGTACTTACATCAAAGTCTTTGTCAACAGTCTCAACTACAGGTGTAGCTGTCCATGAAGCATACTTCTTGTTAAACATATCGTCCCAATGGTCTTTGTCCATTAGAGTCAATAGTTCAGCTTGAGTATAAGCACTTGGTGCTTTTGATGGTGACTCAATCTTTTCAGTTTTGTCAAATGTATGTGAATGATCATTTAAAGTATAACTATACTTACAGTTCCATTCAATTACATTACCATCAGCATTCATTTTTGGTGTAGCTGATACCCATGCTTTTGTTGCATCGTCTGCGTGTGCCATATTATTCTCCTATTTTTTGTTTGAGAGCTTTAACTTCAGCGGAAAGCTCTTGTACCGCTTTTATTAGTGGAATAACAAACATTTCACGAGAGGTATGTTGCATACCATCATCTCCCTCTTTCCACCCACTAAAGTCTTTATCATTATCAGTTGCGTGTTTATCTAAAGATTCTTTAACTTCTTGTGCTATAAAACCATGCATAATAACATCGGTGTCCATATTATTTTCTTCACTATAATCATTCCACTCTTTAGGAAATTCATTACTTGGCTTCCATTGAAAACGCACAGTTCTTAAATCATTAATAAAATCTAATCCTAATCCTTGATCGTATATATTTTGTTTTTTTCTAACATCAGAAGAACGAGACCAGTTAGCATCAGCATCAAAATCATTTGTTACAATATTACTTGCTTTACCAAAAGAAAAGTCATTAGCTGCCGCTGTTATGGCATAACCTATTGTAATACCAAAATCTTGAGCTGCATCTGCCACATCAGAACCAGAACCTATACAAATATTTGCACTACCCCCATTTATAGTATCACCAGCATTTGAACCAAAACCAACATTGTCAGTACCAGCTTGGACAGCAGTTAAAGCATTATGACCAACTCCAGCATTATTATCACCAGAAGTTATTGCATCACCAGCAAAAGTACCGACAGCTACGTTGTATTCTGCACCAGCAAGACTACCTCCGCCTAATGCACCACTTCCGATTCCTATATTATATGATTCAGTATCGTATCCGTCACCCGCTTGTTCGCCTATCATTATATTATGTATTCCTGTTGTAATCGATAAACCAGCATCTCTGCCAATACCTACATTACTTCCGCCTGAATTAACTGCAGATAAAGCTTGATAACCAACAGCAACACAATAATCAGCACTTGTTAAAGCAGCTAAAGAACTGTTACCGACAGCTACATTAGCTTCACCACCAGCTATTGGTCCACCTAAAGCACTACTTCCGATTCCAAGATTATGTGTTTCAGCATCAAAACCATCTCCAGCACCATAACCTACAAAAGTATTATAACCACCAGTTGTGATTGCAGCACCTGCATCTCCTCCAATAAGAACATTACTCGAAGCAGATGTTTGAGCTGTCCCTGCAGCATTACCTATAAAAACATTATTTCCACCACCTTGTAAAGCTCCACCGGCTGCATAGCCAATGGCAACATTTTGATCTCCCGAAGTCAAAGCATCTAAAGCCAAGCTACCAATGGCTACGTTGTATTCGCCACCATTGATTGGGCCACCAAGTGCATCTTTACCAATTCCAATATTATCATTTTCAGCATCGTGACCATCTCCAGCATTATGTCCTATAAAAATTGTATGTTCTGCTGTAGTTAAACCTCCCCCAGCATTTCCACCAAGAGCAACATTTTCACCGCCTGTGGTTAAAGCTGTTAAAGCTCCATATCCTATTCCTGTGTTTACAGCACCACCAGCAAGTGTAGTATGGACTAAACCAGCATTTGCACCTACAAAAGTATTATAACCACTTGTGGTGATTGCACCGCCCGCACCATAACCTACAGCCACATTATAATCAGCAGTAGTAACTGCGTCTAATGCTGTTAGTCCATAAGCCGTATTGTAAGTTGCTGTGTCGTCTGTGCCTGAGACATCGTGTGTGTAAATTGATCCTGTGTCACCATAGAAAAAAGGAATCCCAGCAACACTTGTAGCTGTACCTTGCGCACCTAATGTACCTATAAATGAACTACCAGATTCAGCAGTCAATGTATTGGCTGTGATTACAAAGTCTTTTGCACCTGCTACATAGATATCAATAGTATCGTCAGTAGGAGCTTCGATATATGTATCGCCATCGTCATCAAGGATTATTTTCCCACCAAATACAGCAGTATCTATACCAATTTCAACTTTTGTAGGAGTACCAGAAGCTAAAGTAATACCTGTCATATTGATAGTTTGTAAACTTGATCCGTATGAAGTAGACGCAATTGTCCCTTCGACTACATTAGCACCTCCATCAGTTACTCTGATCTTTCTACCTGCAAAGTAAATTGCAGATAAATCAGAACCTGATGCAACGGTTAATGAATCGGCATCAACACGTGCAATTGTGTACGTACCATCGCCATCTCCATACTCAAAGTATCCGTCTCCGAGTTGTTCGTACATATCTCGCATATGTCCCATTAATTCTCTTGCAGCATTATTGACATTACTCGGTGCCATATTTTCTGCAAAGTTCACCGTCATATTGGCAGTATTACTACCTGCAGTTGAACTAAATTTTCCTACGCCTGTTCCAGCCATTTTGTTTTCCTCCTAGTTTGTTAAGTCTTTTAAACCTGGAAGTTTATCTTTCTTACCAATCGGATAGATTGGGTATCCAGTTAAACCTCCTAATGATATAAGTACTTCACCTATAGCATCTTGTATAGATATACCACCTTCTTCTGCTATTTCTTCCACTAATGGGCGAAATGCAAAAGGTACGAATGACATACCATAATGTCCTGCATAGTCATAAGCTCGTTGTAAAGATAATATATTTGTTTTGCTTATTGGACTAGGCCAAGGACTTGTTAAATATTTTTTGTTAAATAAAGCTTGTTCTGTAGTTTTAAGTATAGAACTTTGTTTAGCGATTGCATATTGGAATGGGTGTGTAGCCCAATGTAAAGGTTCAAATAGTTGTTTAGATAATGATATACTATATCCATTACCTAAGTCTACTCTAGTTGGATCTTTATTATCCCATATATTTGTACCAGTAAACATTTGTTGTAATGCTGCACCTCCAGTACCTACTATCAATGCAGCTCTTATAGTGTATGCCTCATATAATTTACGAGACATAGGATTATCGTTAATACCAGGAAATGCTCTGCTTATAATTCTAAAGTTAGCAGTAGTCCAGTCTGGTGCAAAGATAATTCTTTGCATCCATTTTCTTCCTGATGGTCTGTAAGCATATTCTTTCATCTTTTTTAGAATAGGATCATTGGTACTCATATAGAGTTGTTGCCAATTTAATCCGCCATAGCCATCATTAGTAACTATAGCTGCTTGTTTATAAATTTCATTTATTGGAGCATTTTTAAACTTGGGATTGTTTAATAACTTCATTACATTTGTTTGCCAGGCATATAGTTTACCTGCATTAAAGACACGATCCCAAGTAACCATATCTATATATTTAAATGGTTTCTCTACAAGATTAGTAATACCAGCTTTAGCCAAATAAGATACCCAAGATGGATGACTATCTAACCAATTCTTAGCTCCTGACCATGTTCTATAGAAACTATTAAATCCAATATCTTCAGGGTGTGAAAACTCTACACCAGCTCTAGTTGCTGCCTTAAGCATATCACCATGCCCATCTTCCATAAGCATTTTAAATGCTGTGTTATCTTTCCATTTAGGAATAAACCATTTAAACGGAGCTATATTACCAGCTCCCATAGCAGATAAAAACATTTTACCAGCACTAATTGGATGCATAGCCATATATATTGAGCTTTGTAGTAAAGCTCCAGCATGGAAGAATGAATAACCTACACTAAATCTTTTTTGTAAGAAGTTAAAATTAGATACAGCTTTTAATATTGCTCCTTCTTCTCTTGCATCAAAAAGCATTCTCATTACTGGTTCAGCTTCTCTTAATATAAGAGGGGACATACTATCTAAATGTTTTCTAGTATATTTAGTTACATCTATTTTCTTATTCATAAATGCAGGATGATAGAAAGGAACATAATCAATAGGATCTAATGTAGTATTTGCAAGTTCTTCTTTGGTATACATTAGTTTAGCAAGATTTCCTTTACCATCACCTCTACCAGGGATAGTAGCCTGTTTAGCCATAGATACTAATCTTCTTTCAGCTATAGCTCTTGTAGTTGAATCAATGTAAAGACCTAATATATCAATAGCGTTTGTTGTGATAGGTTTAAATCCAGCTTCCATACCAGCTTCATATGTAGGAAATATTTTTTGAAACTCAGATCCACTAAAGCCTTTTAGCGATGGTGGTTTACCAGATCTTTCAATCATATCTTTCATAGCTTCAGCTATTGCTTTATCACCTACACCTTTAAAATTCCAGAAACCAGGTAAGAAGTGTTGATGATATCTAAATTTAAGTTCGCTACCTTCTAAACTTTTCCACATACCATCTAGTATTTTCCTAATATCTTTAGCTACTTCTAATTGTGGCTTTGTTAAAACTACTGGTTCAGAACCTTGTAACCATTTGGTTATAGCTCTGCCTCCAGCATCATCAGGAACTTTAGCTTTCATTAATTGATATATTCTAGATGCATCTATCATACTTGAACGATAGAAATCTCTATACCCATCCAATAATGAACTAGAAATATATCTTGATTGAGCTAACATTACTTCTTCAGCTCTACCTAAATTTCTTAAATCTGCTTTTTTAATATCAGGACTTTTATAAAATGAAGGAGAATCTTTTAAACCAATATCTTCTAGCTTCATTCCTTCAGGTAAATTTTCTTTTATTTCTGAGATACGAGTACCTAACTCATCTTCTGTAAATTTTTCTTTAGTTAATTTTTTACCAGCTTTTAAATGATTGTTTCGTGTAATCATTTTACTAGCTACTTTCCAAGCACTAACTCCACCAGCTCCTATTAATGCACCTGTCCAAAATTTTTCATCATCACCTGATGCTAAAAATAATCCACTTCCTAGTATTGCTCCTGTAACTGCTGGGGTTTTTAGATGTTTAATATTATTAATATGATAGAACTTACTATGATTAGCTAATTTAATATCTTCCAAAGCCTTCTTTGTAAATGGACTCATTGCATCTTGAACTGATTGCTTCCATAAATTAGATTCATAAGAACGATTACCATGATTTTTTAAAGCTTCTTGTTTAATAAGATCTTCATTCCATTTAGTTCTATTCTTATAACTTGGACTATTTTTTAGTCTTACTACTTCTACTTTGAATGCAATATAGTCATCTACATCTTTAAAAATATCTTGAATTTTATATTTCTCGCCAGACATAACACGAGGATTAGCTTCATATAGCTGTTCATAAACTGAACGATCTATATATATATCGTCTGTTTTTTTACTTTTCCATATACCTTTTTCTTTAAAATAACCAAAAGGCATCCAACGTGTAATACTTTTATCTTTTAATTTCTTTTCATTTAACCAATTTATTTTGGATTTCTTGGTTGTACCTGGAATCATTTCCCATGCACTAGGATTAAATCCTATAGCTCCATCTTCTATACTATCTAGTAAAGCTTTGGTTGCAGATTCAATAGATGCTAATGTTGGTTCTTCTCCTATTATATAAGGTTTTGCTTTTTCTGGTCCTAATTTACGAGTCCAGTAATTATTAATTGCAGTTCGCATTGCTGGTGTAATATCTTCTGGCTTCATACCTAAGATGCTACCTAGTTTACCAGCAGATCCTCCAAACAATGCACTCATACCAAATACTGCTGCCCCACCAAATGCCATTTCTGCAGCTAGTCTTTTAGGTTTTAAACTACCATCTTCAGATAACTGATGTATACTACTATATGCTGCAAGTGTTGGTGTAGAACCAGCAGTTCTTATAGCAGCTTCAGCTATTCTAGGAGCAGTCGTTAGCATCTTAGTCCCAACTGAACTTGCTTGTGCAGCTTTCATTGCCCATCCACCCCAAAACCAAGGAGCTAATAAATAAGGATCAGCAACTAACATATTAACCATTTCAGCACCAAACATCTTTGGATTAGATTTGATAGCTTCTACTACAGCACCAGCATTAAAAGGTTCAGGACTTAATGTATGACCATAATGTTTTAAAATCTTTTGAGCTGATTTATATTCTAATGAACTTGTTTTAGTTGGGTTTGCATCTATAAATGATTGAGCTTCCTTTGCTTGTTTCTGTTTAGTATTACCACTCATCCAATAGTATAAAGACATTGGGATACTATCATACTTCCAAAGATCTAATGGATTCTTTAATGACTCTACAAAACCTGGTTGTCTTTGTTGTTGTGCGCCTTGGTAAGGATTAGGTAAAGCAGCTTTTTTAAAAGGATCTGGTAATATATTAGATTGAACATTACCTAGTTGTAAATTTGATTTCTCCTTAAAAGGATTTGCCAATGTCATATTTAAATTTTTACTAACCAAGGAAAATTAGCTTGAATAGAAGCTTCTATTTCTTCTTTTGAGGCATCAGGATATTCATTTTCATATCTAGTTAATGCATCTTTATATGAAGTAGGATACATAGCAGCAGTATTTTGTGTTTGAATAGGTTGTATATTTTCAGGACTAAACTTACCACCCCAAGATAACCAAGTATCTTTTGTTATACCTCCACTACCTTCAGCTAATTGAATAGCTCCCATTAATGCAGAATATTCATCTGGATAAGTACTAGGACTTTGAGCTTGTAAAGCTTTAGCCATAGATGCCATAGCAAATGCTGCTTCTGTAGTTTGATCTCCTAGATCGTAAGGATTCTTACTTAGTAATTCATTAGCACTTTTAATTAAATTTGAACTTGGTGCTTCTGCTTTACCTATACTAGCAAGTAAATCTATAATTCCTAAATTTTGTTTAACTAATGATACTTCATTTGCTTTAGCTTGTAGCAAAGCATCAGTAACTTTTTGTTTATGTGTAACTCCAGCTTGTAATACATCTACTACATCTCCACCGTCTTTAGCTTCTGTGTGCATTTTTAATACTGTTTGAAAGGTAGGATCATCAAGGTTATCTAAAAAGTTTTGTACTATTCCACCTATATTTTGATACCATTTTTGTTTATCTGTTGTATCTGTTATGTCTGTTTTTTCTGATCTTCTTGCTGCAATTCCTGGTGGTATTTTGGGTCTAGATTCTACTGCTTCATTTAATTTTGTAGAATATTCTTGTATCATTGCATTTTCATGGGTTGTTCCTTCCCATTGACCAGGTATATATTTTTGTTTACCTTTTAAATTTTCATCATCTATAGGTGTAGCTTCTGATAACGTAGGACTAACAGGTATATATTGTTGCCTACCTTCATTATTATCTACATTAGTAATATTTTCTGTATTATTTAATAAAGGATTAAATCCTGGCATTCTGTTTTGTAATCCAGTTCCCATATAAGTTTGAGCTTGACCTGCTATAGAAGCAGGATCTGCATTTAATAAACCGTTATTTTGTTGTTGGTTTCCCCAAACGTGCCACCATTTATGTGCCATATATATCTCCTATAATAATCCTGTTATTCCACCTAAAGCACCTAAACCTGCCATCCAAGGAGCTGATACTCCCATAGCAGCCATACCTGGCATACCAGCAATACTACCACCTAACATAGCTCCAGTTAAGCCAGACATTAATGGACTGGCTTCTGGTTGATATTGAGTACCAGCATAGCCCATACCAGCAAGTGGATTAACCATTTGTGAATAAGCAGCAAGTCTTTGATAAGGACTTTGTTGTGAGAAATTGTATCTTGCCATTTGTTCTTGTAAATTTCTTCCAGCTAAACCTTCATAAGCTCCACCAACATCACCAAGTTGTGCAATACCAGAAGCAGTTCTTTGATCCATCATTTGTTGCATTCCAGGTAATCCAGCAGCTCCTGTTAATCTTCTGCCTAATCCAGCTTCTCCTGCTTGTTGCGCTCTTGCAATGTCTGCCTGTGATGCACCATATAATCTTCTTTGTTGATCTAATGCTGCTTGTTGTTGTCTGGCAATGTCAGCTTGGGATGCTCCGTACAATCTACGTTGTTGAGCTTCTCCTGCTGTTAATTCTCTAGCTCTTTCAGCTTCAGCAGCCGCTTGAGCAATTGGAGCATATGCTTGAGTAAATCCTCTAGACGCTGCTTGTTGTGCGCCTGGACTAGTTCCTGTTCTTCCCATTCCACCAAACTGTGTGGCTATATTACCCATAACATCACTACCAATAGAACTTCTTACATCACTTAAATAATCTGCTTGTGGAGTTAATCCTCCATATACATTGCTAATACCTAAACCTAGATTAGGACCACCATATCCTGATCCTACACCAACACCAAGATTTGGCCCACCATAAGAAGTACCCATAGCTCCAGTAGCTGCTCCTGTCATAGTATCAGCTGCAGTTCCATAAATATTTGATGGATCCATTAAGTCAAATGATCTAGCTTGAGCTAAATCTAATGCTTGTTGAGTTTGTGGTGTAAAAGGTACGACAGTAGAGCTTGGATAATATTGTGTACCTACATCACTTTGATAGATATTCTCTGATTGTTGCAGAATATCTGTTAAGTATGGTACCGCTGGTTCCCAAGGGTTTACTTCACCTGATGTTTGAGTTGTTCCGCCTCCAGATGACATATGTTATTCCTCCAATTTCTTTTCTAATATATAGTGTGTTATTTTATATTCTTTGTCTTTAAGTATGCGAGACCACCCGGGTCGAGCATACGTTTCTATATGAGTACATCCTTGCTTCTTAGCATAATCTTCAAGGACAGATATTTCATCTTGCCATTGTTTACGATTACGCCCTGTTACAATAAATATATTCAGGACTGTTGTGTTTGTTCTGTTAAGAATCTTTGTAACACCACATCCTTGAAAGTTCTGTTTCTTTTTTTCATTCCACAAAACCCATAGTTGCATTTCTCCTGCTGTTAAGGAGTTCAGTATATCATCTACAGTAAAATGATTTCCTGAATACTTAAGTGCTTTATCAATGGAATCTTTAACCATTGGAAAGACTTTTTCAATATTTTCTTTAGGTATAAATACTGGTACCGTCATGTAATTTCTAAGTAACTAACTACAACATGAAGATCATTAGCATTTTCTGCTTGTACTTTTAGTTCTTCGTCTGTGTTCATTACTAATGGATTACTCAATAATTCTGTAGTTGTTTTAGCACTTATATCTTTTTGCTTGAATAAACTAAATACTGTATTACCTGTATTAAGTAAAGTAACTGTTATCTCACAAGCATTACTTGCATCATCATTAGATACTAATATAGATTTTACAATACTTGTTGTAACTGCAGGTACTGTATATAAAACAGTATCATTAGTTGATGATAAATCTACTTTACTATTTTTGTATGTGTGTGCCATCTTTATTGTTTAAATTTTTATGAAATTCATCTAGTGCATTGTGTTCGCAATTTTCACAATCACAATGAGGTAATTGACAACAACTATTAGTAGCATCACAATGACAAGTATGATCACAATTTCTACAGTTTACGCTAGAAACCATGCTGCTACCTCCTGATTTTCTACGTTATGATATCTGACTAATTGATTCGTAACATCTTCTGAAACAAGTTGGTATTCATATGTTGATAATAATATACCTTCCCATGTATAGGCAGGATAGTTATAAACATATTCTAAATTTTGTTTACTAGACATTAGATGTGGTGGCCTCCAGCGAATCCTGATCCACCTACTGGTCCACCTGCTGCTGGTCCACCATTTTGACCATTACCTTGACCGCCACCAAAAGGTGCGCCAGGTTGAGGATCTCCTGTTGTAGGAGAACCATCATCTTGTTGACCGCCCATAGGCTGACCAAAAGGTGCGCCAGGTTCAGGATCTCCTGTTGTAGGAGAACCTTGATCTGATTCAGCAAATCCTGGGCCTAAAAATCCTTCTCTCAGATTATAATTCTCTTGAGTTTCATGTTGACTGTAATCATCTAAACCTGGTTGTCTTGAAGAAATCTGTGTTGCTTCAGCAATATCTTGATCTCCTTCTAACAAACCTGATAACTTAGTAAACATTCGTGTAAGTAGATTTACTTTAAGATTTCTTTTTCTACCATATTCATCATATGCTTCTATATATCCTTCTTCATTAGGTTGTTGATCAGGGTTATATGTAAATGTATCTGATCCTAGTCTGTTTCTAGAAAATGATACAGTTCCATCAGGGTTGCCTGTAAAACTTGCTTGAGATAATCCAGTAACTGGATCTCTACCACCACCAATTTGTGGTCGTGTTTGAGCTGTTGTTCCTGTTCCTGTTCCACCTTCTCCTGGAATAAGACCAGCATAACCTGGATCTCCATAATCTGTATAAGGATCATAAGTAGGCCATCCAGTAGTTCCAGTAGTTCCATCACCAATCAAACCACCTTGTACTCCTTCACCAGGCATTCCAAATTGTAAATGATTTCGATCATCATAGAACCATTGGTTTTGAGGTACATCTCCTAGATATGTTACTTGTGATGGATCTAGCACTTGTGTATATGTTCTATCGTTATATTCATCTAATAGTGAACGGACAGCAGATGGGTTGTTCCCACTTAAATTACCGTAGTTCATGTTTCTGTATCGTGCTACTAATTCATCAAATAATGACATTATCTATAACCTTCTTTAATTGCTTCTATATCTATTCCTTGTGCATCTGTCCATGTGGTAGATGCAGGAACTTGTAAATTGAATTTAAAATATCTTGCGCTATTATGGAACGGTATTGTTCCTGTTGTATGCATTGAACTTGTTGTTGTAGTTGTTGAAGTATCAGCAACTCTGTTTCTAAAACTTAATGTACCTGTAGCAGATGATGTATCTACAATAGGTCTTACATGGGTAACTAATGAACGTCTTTGTGGAAACAATTCTGTTTCTCCAGTTCCAATTTCTGCTTTTAAATTATCACCACTAAATGATCCTAAGTAATGACTAGTATTAAATACACCAACAGTTCTAAGTCCACCCATAAATATTGGGCTATCAAGTGATACAGTAATAGCATCTATATCATCTGTGCCTGATGATGGGTAGTCATCTAATTCTTCTAAAGTATAACCAGGTGATAGGTAGTCTATAATAATTTCATGATCTATTTCAACTAATGACCAACGATTACTAGCAATGTGATAAATTAATATCTTATCATTTTGTGTGCCTGAGTTAGCCCCTGTAGCAGATGGATAAGACCACATGACCAATTTGTTTTCATGGTCATAAGATGCTCTGACTCTAGATCTTAATACAAATTTTAAATCATTATAAAAGAAACGATCTACTTTATTTGCACCAATAGGTTTAGAAGCAGAACCATCAGTAACATAAAAACCATCTTCAGATAAAAAGTAAACAAGATTACCAACTTGTATTACATTCTTACCTTGTACAGCTCCTCTGTTATCTTCTATTCTTCTAAAAGAAAATATAACATTACCGCCACGATAGTCCATACGAGTAATTCTACTCTCTTGGAATATCAATCCATACTGTCCACCAGTAACTCCTGTGATAACTCCACCTTCAGGTAAAGTTTCTGAATCAGATTGGTTAGTACCTGCTGTCCAACTTGTCGCACTATTAACAGCAGACCATTGTACTTTGTTTTGTGCAGTAGGTTGAAATCCTGTTACAACAAAATTACCTACAACAGCTGCGTGTCTAAATACTGGAGGTGAACCACCTAATGCAGCAAAGTCAGATGATGAATCTAATGTCCATGCTTGTGCAGCATCATCGCCATTAAAAGCAATAACAACTTCACCAAATCTAATAAAATCCCAATGGTAATCTCCTGAGAAACTAAATGTTGTTCCACCGCTTTCATCAACAAAAGCATTAGTTGTTAGTTTATATAGTTTAGTTGCATCACCAGCGAATATACTAACTACACCACTATCAGATTTAAATGCTTTTCCTCCTTGGCATCTCGCTGTTAAAGCATTACTTGATGTAGCACTTATATTTTGAAATGGTCTGTAACTGTTAGCAGCAGGGAATACATTCTTAGCTTCAGTCGCACCAGGGTTTGCATGATCTGGCAGGTCTGGTAGCCATTCTCCAAAAGGTACTTGCATTATACGTTATCTAGATTGTTAATATTAATTCCTGATCTTTGAACTAATGGTGCGCCATTATATTTATCTTTAGCATCAGCAATCTCTGCTTGTTGAAGCGCAGCTTCATACTGGCCTTTAAATTGTGTAACTGTTTGTGGATCCATTCCTCTTAGAAATGTAGATCCAAAATATAATGATCCATATAAATAAATATCAGGATGATTAGTTATAATATGATTAGTTGTTGTAGTAGAATCTATTGCATCAAAAGCTTTGTAATAAGTTAATCGTGCAGTATAGGTTGAGTCAGGAGCAGGACTAAATCTAAAATTAGTTCCTTCAATAGAGTAAGCTCTAGGTTGTCCTGATGTATCAGATCCACTAGTTTCCATTTGATGGAAAGGAGTCATTAAAACTAATCCACGATCAGGATCAGGACTAGTTAAAATAAAACTTCTTACTTGTAAAAACCCAGTAGGTAATGCTTCTGTAGCTGAATCAATAGTAAATGAAGTATCAACATTTTCCATAGATCTTATTCTTAATCTACGGTTAAAGTCTGCTTCTGTTAAATCTATAAAGTCATCTATTTCAGAAGTAAGATCATCTCTTGCTAAAAAGTTTGCTATAGCAGTTTTTAAGTTTGCATAATTATTTAAAGCCATTATAATTTCTTATCTCCTGTTCTAAAAAACATATACTCATTACTGTTTACCATTTCTTTAATAATGTTTGTTTGTTCTTCATTATTAAGTTTGTAAAAGTTTGAGTGACCAAATCTTTCTTTTGTTTTAATCTTTAATGCAATCACAGGTATTTGTGCTATACGTTGTAGATCACCTTTTTGTGCTTCTGGTATATGATTACGAAATACTTTATTATCTTCTAAGATAGGAGTAGTGTCTTGACGACTTCTTACAACAAGTTTCCTTGTACCCCTATCAATATGTATAGGTTGATTGGAATTATATATGTCCTCCATATTATAGCTCCGTTGTATCTACATCGTAAGCGTCTATTAAGACTCTCCATCCATAAGTTGAACTCATATATACAAGACCGATACCAGTGCTTTCTGTACTTAATGTAAGGTCTGCTGTTAAGGCTTGTATTTTTAAACTGTTTCTTGCAACTGTTAAGTTGTTATTATCAAATGATGCTGTTGAATCGAGGATATGTATTTCATCTCCAACTGCAGGTGAGGCAGGAAGTGTTAATGTCCATGCACCGCCAGATGTATCAGCAAGTATTCTGTCTCCAGCTACTGCTGTATAGTTAGCAGTCTTAGCTGTCCATCTTTTTAATGAACCGTTTAATGCACCAGTTGTAGTAATTGAATCTATATAAGCATCTTTAAAGTACAAAGAGGAAGTACCTAAGTCTACATCTGAATCTGTAATTGGTCCAAATACACCATTAGATAAACTTACTTGTTCATCACCAGCAGCAACAAAAGCAAAAGCATCTGATGCGTGTTTATAATGAATACCACCAGAGTTAGAAGCTCCATTATCTCCAAAGTCAATTAAACCTATGTTATTAGCACTACCGACAATTTGTATACCTGGTCTATTATCATCTTCAAATACAGCACATTGGTTACTTGCATATTGTGGACTTGATGCTTCATCATTTACTACATGAAGTCTTAATGCAGGACTATCAAAGTTGATACCTACTTTATCTTCACTACCATCAACAAATAATAAGTTAATTTTAGTATCACCTTCAAATCTTGTGTCTACTGAATCACCATCTTCGTTAAATACAGTTCCTGTAAATAAATCTGTTACCGTTATTTTTTTTGTAGACGTTGCACTTGTATCTACAATAGGCAGCACGTCTGCAGCAGCAGCCGATGTCAATGCTGTCAATTCACTAATTTTACTGTCAGCCATGTTTTATCCTCTTTTTAATTTGTTTCTTTCTTTGATTATTTTGTTTAAGTTGTTTAGAGTCTTTCTCTCTCTCTTTTAATATTTTGCAAAGCTCTTCAAAACTTTTTACTGTGGTCATCTATGTTTGCCTTGACCACGATATTTTTTAAAATCTTGTTTCTGTTTTTTATTCATTGAACTTGTTTTAGGGTTGCGACCAATGGAAGTGCCATTAAATATAGCTTCGTGGGAAGAATGGGCTTTCCACTTTTTAACCATTAGTTTCCAATAGGAGTATCTGTTTCATAAGAGACACCAACTCCTTGTGCAAGAATTATATTATCTCCACCTTCTTTTAATAAGTAAGTTAGATCTTCTAGTAACATAGCATCATTAGGCACATCTGTTCTTCTGTTACGATACCGATCCTGACTTCGTATTGATATAAAGGGCGGTCTCATTATTGACTAAGTTCAGTAACTCTTGCTGTTCCAGTAGTAGAACCTACTCTTAGAAACGCAACCTTAGTTGATGGTGTTACTCTAAAATATTCTACAGTAAATGCAGGTACTATAATAGAAGTAGAAGCAGCAGTTGGAGATGCAGCGTTCATTTCTACATAAGCGTCTACAGTTGTAACAATTCTTATTTCATATGTTTGTGAACCTACTGCATTACTTGAAGCGGCAGAAGATGCACCTACAGCTACAGTTTGTGTAGTGCCTACTTTAAATGTTGTTGGAGATTTATTCATGTGTTTTCCTTATTTAGAATGATTCTAAAGTAAGGGAGCCGAAGCTCCCTCACTATTTATTATTATTGGTTAATATCTAAAATGATACCGTGTGCGGCTTCATTTCGTACTTCCAATGTGTACTCAACTAAGAGTTGTTTCTTTTCAGAGTCACCAGTTTTTGATAAATCCTGAATCATGAAATCTCTTAAGTAAGCAGCAGCCAACATATCACGCTGAATAAGGAATACATCCTTTGCGTCAGTTGTGGCCATTACTCTATTAGGTACAACTTTAAGATCACCAAAGTCTGAGCTATAGACATCTATAGCAGCAAATTCAGTTTTCTTGTCTGCTGGACCGAAACGAGTTGTATTAGCATTGAAACCAGAAATATCTTGTTTCACAGCTGGTGGGCATACTAACATATCCATGTCTCCACCTGAGTTGTAAACTTCTTTGATAACTGTTTTCAAAATTGCTTCTGTTAGGTCTCTGTCTGTACCAGAACCAGGTAGGTCAGCACCAGCTCCTGTAGAAAGAGTACCACTTGTTCCTGCATCACCGTTAGTTTTAATCCAAGTAGGAATAGATCCTAACTCTCTAGCGGCAGTTGCAGAACCAGCTACTTGAACATTAGGTTCGATAATATCGAACTCCATGTCTTTTTTCAACTCCCGTGATTTCTTAGCGATTTGGTAAGCCATTTCATCGGCTCTACCTGCTGCATCTACAGCAGATTGTGTGCCAGAAACAGCGATTACTTTGTCAGAAATTTGACAGTAGTTGAAAGCTCTTGTTGTAGCTCCACTATCAAGGTCATCAACAGTTGCTTCATCACCTTCAATAACTGCGTTAGTTGCAGGTGTAGCTAAACTGTCAAGTTGCCATTCGTGTTTAGTTGATTTTGCTTGTGCGCGTGGTATTGCACTTAGTATTGGAGTATCTTCAGGACTAACATTATAAATAACATTAACTAAATCTTCTCTAATACCTATAGTACTATATGTATCATACAAGCCAGTTGGTTGTGCCATATTGGCCTCCTATTAAAGAAAGTCTTTAAAGACTTTAGCAGCGTCAGCTACTTTGCCAGTCTTTTTAAGACGGTTAAGTTTTTCGTTTCTAAGTCGAGCAACTTGTTCAGCATTAGTCTTGGTTGTACCAGACTTCATAACTTTAGGAGCATTAAGAACTTTCTTTTTAACTTTAGGATTAGCACGTCTAATTTTATCATATGCCACAGCATCTCTAATTAATAAGACTTGTCGTGAATCATAGATAGTATTTATCTCTTGATTATTATATCCAACATTAGTTAGATATGATTTCATATCAGACTTTAACTTACTGGCTTTGCCAGGATCATTAAACTCTGGTACTAATGATAAGACTTTAGATTGCTCTCCTTGTATGAACTTTTGTAACTCAACATTCTGAGCTTGTTGTGTTTCATACTGGATCCTTTGTAAATTTTCTGCACGTTTTCTCATCTTATGTTCAAGCTTACTAGCCTCAACAGGATCATCTTCGTACAGTCTTTCAAAGTCAATGTTCGCATACTCCGCTTGTAGTTGTGATTGCGCTGAATTATTTAAGTCATTCAACTTAGCGAGTTTTTGATTTATCTCAGTTTGAGATTGTTGAAGTGTTTGATCAAGCCTTGATTTCTCTAAGGACAGATCTTGTTTACCTCTTGTGTAATCAGCTTCTCGTTGGTATCCCTGAAGTAATTCATCAAGGGTGACGTTCAATGTTTGGCCATTAACTTTGACCTCATATGAAGGTTCCTCTGAATTTTCATTAATATCTTCTTGAGCTTCATCTGTAGCTTCCGCTACATCAACTTCCTCAGTTTCCTCTACAGGTAAATCTTCGGTTGTTGGTTGTTCAACTTCTTCAGTTGGTTCTGATTCAGCAGGTGCTTCCTCAGGTTTGTCTTGATTCTGCATAAGACCAGCAATGGTTTTACCAGCGTCAAGGACACTCATAGCTTCATCAGCCATAGTACACTCCTTTGTTGGTTGGTGTTAATTTAAAGCACTCCTGAACGGTTGGTGCTATTTTTTCTTGCGCAATTCTTCTAATTGTTTTGCAGCAAGGATTCCTGTTTCCATAACGGAACGGAAATGATTTTCAAACTTACCTAAAATCTGAAATGCAAGGTAGATCTTTGTCCTTGCTAGTTCGTCATTTGGCCCTGTCTGAAATATCGCTTCAGAGTATGCATCTTTTAAGGTCTGTATAGACTCTTTATAAAGAGGATCCTCTAGAATATCTTTAGCTCTTTGGCCCCTTGTTTGTTCCTTTTGTAGGTCCGACATCTATTTCTATAAAAGTATCACTACTTGGTTGTGGTTGCCTTGGCATTGGTTGCCTTGGCATACCTTGGTTTGGTTGTAACAGACTTTTAGTTGCCTGGTCAAGCATTTGTTTATTAGATTCTGAAATACCTTTCATCTTCATAGCTTCACGCTTAATAGCCTTCTCATCTATGTCAGCTTCGTATTTCATTTCTAATTCTTTAATCTTAGCTTCAAAGTCTAACATCATCTTTTGATATCTTAATTCAATCTCACGCATTCTATTTTCATATTGCATCTGAGCTTCAGCTGCTTTTTGTTGCGTTTGAATCTGTGAAACTTTTTCAAACTCTGTTGGTTCTTTAGGTTTTGGTGGTGGCATATTTTGCATACCTGTTTGTGGATCAGTAAAGAATGAATCAACATCTTTGAGTCCTGCGTTCTCCACAATCTTAGCTAGTGTATTATATATGTTAGTCATATTAACAATAGGACCAGCTGGTGAACCTTGTAATTTAATTCCTTCTATTTGTTGTCTTAGTATTTGATTAAGGATTGAAAGTTGTTGATCTCTTGATCCTGTACCTAATCCAACTTGAATAGTTACATTACAACGATCTCTCCACTCCATAGGATTCATTGGAACAAAGTTATTTCTAATCTTGATTATTCGTTCTTTATCTTGATATTTAACAACTAATTCAAATATCTTCTTGAATAAATCTTTAACACCTGTCTCTGCAAATATTCTTGCAATCAATTCTATTCTCATTTGTGATTGAGAAAGTATAGTATTAATACCTGATGCAGTTTTATTTAAGCTATCAGTATCCATACCTTGATTGTATTTAGTAATACCACTTCTGTTTTCTTTAACAGTATCTAAATACTCAAGTAATGGAAAAGCTTGTGTGTTAATTGTTTGAGTAGTCATTGGCATCATGACTTGTCCTGGAGCTGCTTTAGTTCTTACAACTCCGCCCGGTCGGTTAGTTAATAGATCTTCTAAATTAACTTGACCATCCATAACAGCTACTCTGTTGTTATTTGTAAGATACATATTGTCTAGTATCTGACGCATAACAGTAGACTTAATTAATTGAATGTCCTCAACTAACTCTGAAACTGATCTACCATAGAATCTATGTGGAACCATGATAGGAGTAATAGAACAGAATGGTTGGCTATCAACAATAACATCATCTAAAATAGTATTGCTATCATCACCTGATGAAGTAATCTTTCTTAGTTCTGCAATACCGTCACCATCTTCATCTATTTTAATATATGATTCACATATAGCAATCTCATCAGTAGAGCTGTCTCCAGTTTCTGAAGTAAAGTCATCATCTATATTTCTATGTCTTGTACTTTTTTCTTCGTTATATCGTTGTGTAGTTTCTCCTGCTAAACTATAAACTAAATCATAATCAAATCCCATTTCAACTAATTCACTTCTAGTTTTAGTTGTACGATGACATAAGAAGTGTGCATCTTCTAAAGTTTTAGCACGTCTTTGAATTAAAAATTCTTCTGGTGGTACAGCTTCAAACTTAACTTTTCCAAAAGTTTCTGTTCGAGTAATAACTACATCATGTAATTTAGGAACAGGAACTTCTTTTAATTGTTGTTCCATTAAATCAGCAGATACTTGATCTCCTACTGCATTTATTTGTTCCTTAATGTTCTCTTTATGTTCTTTAAATGTTTCGTCTGCGTACTCAGTATGTTCTTTTACTTCAACACCATCCTCATCAATAAGCATTGTGAACTCAGCTTCAGATAACTTTTCATAAGTTTCTTGTTTAGTATTTTCTGATGTATCCCAATATACTTTTACAATTCCATTTTTATGTAACAATGCATCTTTAAACATTGAATACAAAGTTGTAAATCCCTCATTGTCTTTATTAAATATATGATTTAAATAATCACTAGCTTGTTTAGCAATTTGTATATCTTCTTGTGTAACAGGATCAACTTTAACAATATTATCAGAGGCAGTAAATATTCTAAGTAGTGCAGGTAAAATAGATTCAATAGTATCAGCAACATCAGTTGAAACAACTTGTGATCTTCCTTCTACTTCATTACCAAATGCTTCACCAAAATAATATTCATTTGCTTTTTTCCTATCGTCAACAAGACCAGTATCAAAGTAACCATACGAATTTTTTAATTCGTTAGCTAGTATCGCACTTACTTCATGTTCTGATAATGATTTACCTTTTGCCATATAATTCCTTAAACTACATATCTAATATCTACACTCATAGGTCTGGTCCAATCAGTTCTTGTTGGACCATCAACGCTACATCCGTAACGAAATGCATCACTTCCATGTGATGCCCAATCATGCAGAGGTTTATTTTTAAATGTTTGCATTCTATCATCAAACTGTTTACGGTATTGTCGCAAACAATCAATACCATATTTACATCTATTCTTATCAAAGTAACAATTATCTAAACTGTTTCTTACTGCTTCAATTCCATGATCAATCTCTAGTCGTGGACAAACTTCAAAATCTGTACCTAGTTCTCTTGCTACTTCTAATCTAGATTTACCAGTACCCAGTTCTCTTGTTGTTATATCATGCGGTGCTACGTGCCTTCCATAGTTATAAGCTTTTTCTTTTAACATATTAATATAGAACGCTAATGATTCACCAGACGATTCAAAATAATCTATAAGATGTATTTCTTTTCCTGTTCTTTGTGCAAACCATATTGCAGTTGAATCCCCAATCCCTAAATCCCACCACGTTTCAACATCAATGTTTGGATCATAATCAACATCAGTAATTCTATTTTCTTTTTCTGCCTTCTGGATTTGTTTTCCATAGTAAGCCCCAGATACAGCAGCTTGAAAGCTTACCTCAAATTCTTGTTCGTACTGATCTTCGGGCATTGTAACCCTAGCATCTTCTAATTCTTCATCAGGTATAACTCCTGATTCAGATGCTCTATAGAGTTCAGCATACCAATCACCACCACGTCTTTTAGCTAGATCATATACTTCCCAGAAATGATTATGCCCCATTGGTGTACCAATAAAAATAACATAGCCCAATTTGTCGCTGATAGCAGGTCTTACAATTTCTGTCCAAGTCCTGGGTGACATTAAAGCAAACTCATCGAGTACTACTCCGTCAAACCCCAATCCTCTTAAAGAATCAGGGTTATCTGCTCCAAAGATTTGTATCCTGGAGCCATTCCATAGATCAACCTTTAATTCTGTTTCATGACGTTTGCCACCAAGTTTCATTAGAGGGTCCGTATATAGTTTTAAATAGTCGTAAGCGACTGCCTTACCCTGGCGATAAGTTGGTGCGATATACGCCAATCTAGAATTAGGTTTTTCACAGCAAGTCATAATTAAATGATTAACTGCAAGTACGGTTTTACCGAATCGTCTATGACAAACTAAGACATTGTAGCGTCTTAATTCGTTATGAATCTTTTCTTGTAAAGGTCTTGGTTCATAAGGTATTTCAATATTCATTGTTTATTAACAGTTCCATGCTCTCAATGATTTATTAATTCTTGAGTTAGGATCTCTTGCTGTTTTCTTTGAAGTTAATTTCTTTTTCATACCAGTCATCCTAGCGCAGAAAGATGCTCTCCTTGGATTACCAACCTTTTTACTAGGGGCTTTAAGATTACGTTTCTTACCTGTCTTAGTACGCCCTTTATTATAAGATGCACGACCTTTAGCATTCAATCCACCTTTAGGATTCTTGCCTTCTTTTCTCTGCCATGCTGGAGATTTAGGTCTAGCCATTACTTCTTTTTACGCCATCCTATTGTTACAGCTATAGGTTTATCATCATCACCAGTAATTGTAGTATTCAAAGATGCTCTCTTAGAATGTACGAATGGAGCTGCTTCTTTAGCTGCCCACATTTTCTTTTCAATAGATACTTGAGGATTGTTCAACATATTCAACATATATTTCAAAGGTGTAGTCTGTCCTTGACCTAGACTAGCAGCTAAGCGTTCTGCTTTTGTTCCTGCCTTTATACCCACAGGTCTACCAGCTCCTTTTCTTTTTCCTCCGTGTGTCATGTTAATAGTCCTAATTTCTGCATAGTAGCTAGTTTAACTAGCGTATTGTTTGGTCTGTTCCTGTTTTGTACCATCGTGTCTGGCATTCTATTTGGATATACTGGATCTATACCTGGTCTTATTACTGGTCGTGTACCTGGTATTGTAGAATCAGATGGGTATGTAGGTACTTCTTTAGGTATAACATTATTAGGATTCATATTATCACCAGGATAAAAGTCTCTGAATGTACCCCTAGGTCCACGTCTTTCTAGATCTGTACCTGGTAGTTTTATATAATCCTTAATATTAGTCTTAGGTATATCATATCCAGTATAGTCAGCTGCTTTTAATAGGTTCTTTTCATTTGCATCTAGCCCATCAAACTTAGAGTTAGGTGCTTTGATCTTACCATTTAATATATGCGCACCTGTTATTCCATCTGATGTTAAGAACGTCAATGCTGACGGTACATCTTTAAATTCTTTTTTATAATTTACAGCCATATTATGCCATCCACTTTCCGTTTTTACTTTGTTGCTTCTTAACCCACCATTCTTCAAAGTCTCGTTCTGTACGTTCTGGATTGTTTTTTAAAAATTCTTTAAGTTCTAGCTCCATTTGTTCCTGGAAACTATAGTCATCCCACCATCCAGGTTCATTTTTCTTTCTACCCATTACTTACTCCGTGTTTTCTTTTTCTTTTTCTTCTTGATCTTCTTCGGTCTACCGACTTTAGATCCGTATGTTCCTTTACCGTATGGCATAGTTAATCTCCTTTTAAATAGTGTTTAAATGCTCAAATATGCACGAGGATGCACATCATTTGCTTTCTTGAGGTACAGGGAACATATTTAAGTTACCTGCAACTGTACGTCTTTCGCCTTTTCCTTCAAATGGATACACAGTATGCTGCGCCCATGAGGGAAATACTAGCAACTTACCCACCTCAGGCTTATATGTTCTGGAAAATGGAGGTCTTAGCTCCTCTAATCCACGCATATTAGTCTGTCCGAAGTGAAATTGTAGGAATCCATCGCAAACCCCACTACTATTAATGAGGTTACCAGCAGAATATTCCGCTTGATCTGCTATTTGTGGTGGAATCTTAGTCCATGTCGTAAAACTTACACCCATAACGGTGTCAACCCCATGGTCATGCACAGGATTGTAGTCTCGTTCGTAGGAATGTACTGACCATAAGCTATGTACCCCAGGGATTCGCTGCATTGGCTCTGCCCCTATGGTATTACAGTACTGTTTTACGTACTCCTGTGACATTTGTGCCACAATTTTAATAAATGGTTCTACTAATTTGTCCTTTGGATCCATCTTAAGCTGTTCACCGTGGGCTATTTGCCCAACCAACTTATTAGCAAAGGACTCAGCCCCTTTATTGTGTTTCTTATCTAGATATTTATTAAGATCCTTTACCGCCCTTATAGGTAGTTGCGTTTCTAAAAATATAATTGCTGGGGCTGATGTAAACTTTAGTGTTAATTCGGTCATAGTGTAACTTTTGGACAGTTTGGACGGACAGGACACCTGTTTCTATAGTGTGGGAGGCCGAAAGGACAAGATATTAAACCCCCCACCATTTGAATATGTGTTATTTGTGTAGATACGTCAAGTATGAGATTGTTTTAACAAACCCCCCCTATTCCTATAGACCCGTATCAAATAATAATCACCCTATCGGTTTCCTAAAAACCCCCCCTTAACTTAAATTCCGTGTCCCAATGCTTCAGCTAACCGCTAAACAGCAGAGCTGGTGGTTCCCGAACCACAGTCGGCCTTGCATCACCACACTACTCCACCGTCTTGATATATAGTGTTGCTACTACTCCCCTTTCTCTCTCTCTCTTTTCTTTCCCGGAGGGAATGAACCCCTTATAGCT
>VTLG01008783.1_pt1 | contig 36806 bp, 42 predicted proteins | sample 4694571 | NCBI WGS metagenome assembly VTLG01 (sample SAMN12604809, study PRJNA352737) | marine metagenome | biome: ENVO:00000447; feature: ENVO:00000209|ENVO:00000569|ENVO:01000036; material: ENVO:00002151; isolation source: viral sequences binned using virsorter ...
GCGGCCTGACGTATTCCGGCACATCGACGTCCTCACTGTCCGGTCTGCATCATCTCGAAGGCCAGACAGTGCAGGTACTTGCAGACGGTGCAGCGCATGCCGACAAAACGGTGTCATCCGGTTCGATTACGCTTGATCGTGCGTGTACGAACGCAGCTGTCGGGCTTCAATTCAATTCGGTTTTGCAAACCATGCGTCTGGAAGCTGGCGCAGAAGATCAGGTAGCAGCTGGTAAGACTAAACGCATACACGGCGTGACAGCACGCCTGCATGAAACTGTCGGCGCACAGATTGGTTCAAGTGCCACGGCAAATGACATTATACCGTTTCGTTCATCTGCTGACGCAATGGACGCGCCGCTGGGTCTGTTTAGCGGCGACAAGAATATTGAATTTAGAACTGGCTACGACAATGACGGCTTTATTTTTGTGACGCAGACACAACCGCTGCCGCTCACTGTGCTGTCAATTGTTGCACGGCTTAACACCTTCGACGCAGTGGCAAGGACATCATAATGGGTATTGAGGTAGCTATCGCAGCCAGCGTGGCGTCTGCCGCCGTTGGTGCATATGGGCAGATGCAAGGCGCAGCTGCAGCGCGTCGTGCCGGCGCATTTTCGCAGGGCATGGCAAATCGCGAAGCCAAGATACTTGAACATCAGGCAGAAACTGCGCGTCAACTGGGCGACTACTCTGCGTGGCAGTTTATGGATCAGTTTGAGGAAAGTCAGGACGCAACGACCGTGGCTTATTTGAAGAACGGTGTTGAGCTTAAAGGCACCCCGCTTGATGTTTTGGCTGAAAACGCAGGGCAGGCTGAAATTCAGCGACAAGGCATTCTGTGGAATGCCGAGTTGCAGTCAAAGCAGATTGCAGACAGCGCCGTTCTGCGCCGCATGGAAGGTCAACTTGCTGCGATGAAGGGCCGACAGGTAGCGCAGGCTGCTACCGTTAAGGCGTTTGGTAGCCTGTTATCCGGGGCTGGTCGTGCCGGTGAACTTTACGCGAGGTTATAGATGGCTGTAATTCGCAAATACCGCTCCAACATTGGTGCATCGCTGCAACCCATTGCAGCGGGATCGACCGCGCGTATACGCCTTGATCCGGCATCACAAGCAAACTTGGCATCCGCGCCGTTCACACAGGTAGCGCAGGGCATCGATGCGGTCGGCAAGTACGCAGAAAAAATCTTCGAGCTTGATCAGGCGGCGGAAAAAAAGAAACGCGAGGCAATCATCCTGTCACGCAGTCTTGATCTTGAAACGTATTACAAGACCAGCCCAAACCCGTCTGCTTTTGACTCTGCCAGAGAAACTTTTTACTGGGACGCAACGCAGAACAAACACGTCAAACACCTGCATCCAAGCGACAACAAACCGCTGCAAACTTTCACTAATCAGTGGAAAAAGGTTGAGGCTGACGCGCTGAAAGGCGTGACCGGAAGCCGCCTTAAAACGCAGATCCGTTCCGCGCTAATGATTCAGGAAATGAAACTGCGTAATTCGCTGGGTCTTGATGCGTTGAACAGAACGCGCAAAATGGCGACGGTTGATTGGACCGCAGCCGTGATGAATGAACGCGGCGCTGCTGTAGCAAAAGCTATTGGAGACGGTAATTACACCCACCTGACTGACTTTTTGGCCGGTTTAAAAGCAGACGGCACAAGACTTGTGGGGATGGGTACGCTGACGCCAGCAACGCTGAATAGTTTGGTAAAAACTGAACGCCAAAACATTGCAAAGCAGGTAATCAACGCTTGGCGTGCGCAAGGTAACAAATCCTACACGGAAATCGCTAACGCGCTGCAGACCGGACATTTTGCAACTGCAAGCACGGACCCCAAAAATATCGCGATCAACAAATTAACGTCTGCGATGTACCGCGACATCCTGCAGAAAGATCCAACACTGAAGGGTCGGATAGAGAGTAACCTTCTTAAAAACGCGTCCGACCAAGTGACTGCTAAATCGGACAAGTTAGAAATTGCTGACGCAAAACGACAATTCGCCACAGCCGAATCCAACTGGCTGACCAAACTTACATCCCCGCTTGGGCCGGATGAAACACGTCAGTCACGCATCGCGAGTCTGCGCAGCGATTTAACCGCACTCAAAACAAATGTCGGTGTTGGTGGTTTGGGTAAAGAATTTAACGCACTTGCCGCAAGCCTAGACGCATACGAAGACGGCTTTGCACCGCAATCAGACCCAGACACGTTGTCGCAAGGCCGGGAAATGGCGGTCGACAAAACACTGACGTTCGACTGGCTTAACTCTAACAAAGATCAGTTGGACGAAGCGGGTTATTCCGAACTGATTAAAGCCATGAAACCCATTAGGAACGACGCAGAAAAAGAGGCGCGTAACACAATCAAACGCGCCTCACGTTACGACCTTGCGACAAGTCTCGGCGGCTCAAGATTGCCAGCGAACGAAAGACGCAAGATCGAACAAAACTATCAAACTGCGCTAACCGAACTAGACGCGTATCTAGCTGAAAACCCACGTGCCAGCAGGGCAGACATACGTGCGCAAGGCTTGGTGATTTCTGCCAAATTAAACCAAGGCACGGCTGAATTGATAACCTCTCAGCGCGACCTCGCATTAAGTTTTCGCGTCAAGCAATTACGGCAAAATTTTAAAGGTCAGTTTACGGATGACGATTTAATCGACTTTGAATCGATAGCAAAATTTTATGAAAAGAAGGGTCAAGCAAATACCGCAAAACAAGTGCGCAGGCAGGCGGCAACGTTTAAAGAACTAATAGGTAATAATTGATGGCAGAGACGCAGAACGCACCGATGCCACAGGCAGCAGCAGCATCAACAGCAGCAACAGAAACAGAAGCAGCAGCAACAGACAATGAACTCCAACTGGGTGGCAGCGCGGTAGATTTTTCGCAGATACCGTTGCTTGAAACGCAGCCAAAGATGGTCAACCCGCTGACCGAAAACTTGGATGATAACTGGGATGTATCAGACAGCATCGCGCAGGACACTGAATGGGTCATCGGTGATTTCAACATGCCGGAATTGCGGATCAAACATGACGCACCTATGTCGACCACATACTTGATGGGTTTGGGTGCAAACGGCGAAGCGTTTGAAATCGGATCGCAGCCCTACGGGACAGAGCCGGCGCAGCCGACAGAAGCCGACAGCGGTATTTTGTCGGTGCTGGGTCAGGGGTATCGCGGTGCATATGAGGGTTTTAAAGAACTAAGCAAAATATTTGGTGACCAATACCCTGACCGCATTGCAAAAATGTTTCCGTTTCTGCTGGCTGCACAAACACCCGCGTTGTTAAGCGGCGAAGACCCTGCAGAGTTGATGCCGCCGGAACGCGACAAGGAAGGTATCGCAGGCCCACTGGCATATGAATTTGGCCGCATAGGGGCGGGATATGGCGTTGGCGGTCCTGCTGCGGCGTCGATGAAACTGGCTAAAAATATAAAAGGGTTAGGTGCAGTCGGGACCAACCTGCTGCGTCTGCTGTCATCCGGCTTTACCCGGTCAATGGTTGCCGGTGGCATCGCAGAGGCCGTTACGTTGCCAGAAGACGAAAAGTCGATGATCGATGAGTTTCTGACGCCCTACATCACAAGCCTAGGTGACGACGAAAAGCAGTCACTCGCAAACGCGCTGATTGATACATACACAGATTTGTTTGCCAAAGACCCGGAAGCAAGCGAGTTAATTAACGACCTGCGAGTCTTTAATGCCGGCACAGTAGAAGGTGCAGCTGCAGACGCGCTGATCCGTGGCCTGATGTTTGGCATCAAAAAGATTGGCCTTAAACCTTTGTTGACAGCAGGCGGTTTGCTGACCGGTGCGTTTGCCGGGTCAGAAGCAGAAGCAGGTCCAATTAGCCCACTGCTGGAAGTGTTTGGCCTTGGCCCAGACGCGCTTGGGTTCTACAGCAAGGCTGCACGCGAAGTCGATCAGGTTGCACAGGAAACCATGCCTGCTGACGCTTGGCGCAGCTATTTGTTCGAAGGCAAGCAGCCGCGTATGAAAAAAGAGGAATGGGAATGGCTGGGCATGGACGACTTCTTTGCACGCAAAGGAAACCAAGCCACGGTCGACAAAGCCGACATACTTGAACACATACGCGCAAACCAGCTGGTCATTAAAGAAGAACGCCTTGCTGGCGGATCAGTAGACGAATTTGGCGAAACGGGCGAGGCGTATGTTTACGTCAATGACGAGGCATACAACGAAGCAGCTGACTACCGCAGAATTGTTCAACAATACCGAAATTCGAATGATACTTCTTTTGGTGGCCGCGAAGAAATGGGACGTGCCATTTCGAATTTAAATTCTCGATATGACGATCAATGGGGTGGCGGAAATCTTTTGCGCGGCGACATCGAAGTAAGCACCATCGACAGCGGTATAGAACGGGCGGGTGACATTGATTACGACGCAGGCGAATACGGCCAAATAGTCGAATTTGTAGACTACAATGCAAAGCCAAAACGTGACGGCATCACAAACGACATCCGCCGAATTTTTGAAGATTTTGGCGACGTCGATGCGCGTAGAAGTGAAACAGATTTAGCAGAAGAATATGGTGATTTATCGGGCGAAGTAACAAACGAAGATTTCGTAGATTCGTTGCGAACGCAAGTGCAGACAGCCGGCGAAGGTGCGCCGCTGTTTCCTGATACGCCGATCACCACGCCAAACGGTGCTGTACTGACACGCAAACAAGCACTGCAAATCATTGACGATTACGAAACCGGCATAGACCCATCGTATCTGACCTATGTGCGTGAACTTGAAAACGCAAAAGATGGAGAAGCCTTTGGTGCGGTGCTGCGAGAAATACAGCAAAACTTCTTTTCAGACATTGAAGCAAACGACGCGCTGTACCAAATTTTGCACCGGCAATCTTCGTACCGTATCGACGGTGTAGACGGTATCGACCCAAATTCTACGTTTACACAATACGACGATGCTTTGCAGGAAGCGCAAAATCTGCTGCGTGGAAACGTGCAGCGACAAGTCGATTTAATAAACAGAGACGTAGACGCAATTGAAGCAGCTGTAGACGCTGGCGACGACGAGTTTGCAGGCGAAGTGATACACGGCAAGGCAAAATGGGACATGCCGGCGTATCGCACACCCGGCGGCAAGAACTACCGCGAGTTCGCATTAAGGTTTCCTGAAGAACAGGGCATTACGCCTGCAGCACGCATGGGCGAAGAAAGGTTCCGCGAAGCCCATTTTGGCAAAGGCGTATTTGCGCACGCACGCATGTCTGAACATAAGGTATTAGGCGACAAAACCTACACAATCGAAGAAGTGCAGTCGAAACAGCATCAGCAAGGCTATGCAAAAGGGTACAAACGCGCAGACAAACCACTTCAGTTCGAGGAGCCGTTTCAGGCAATCGAAATGTCAATTAGTCCCGGTTTTTATGAAGTACAGGACGCAAACGGAAGATTCATTACAAACGTCATACACGATCTCGATGAAACCACCGGGGGTACAAGATCGGAGGCCAATGCAATCGAAGTAGCACGGACACGCATCGCAGAAGGCACGCCGGTAGGTGGCGCTGATCTGGGTGTACCAGACGCACCGTTCAAAACGACTTGGCATGAGTTTACGCTAAAGCGTCTAATCACAGACGCTGTTGAACGCGGCTATGATCGCATTGCATGGACGCCGGAAGCTGTACAGACAGAACGATATGGGTCAGCTGCTGTGCCGGATTTGTACGAACTTATTTACGAACAGCGCATGCCGCAGTGGACAAGGAAGTGGCTGAAGAAAACCGACCCTGACGTTAAGTTAGAGACTGCCGACGTGGGAACCAAAAAAGGTTATTTCACTTTTAAGCTCACCGACAAAATTAAGAACGCGGTCGAGCAAGGCAACTTTGAATTGTTTGCAGTCGGCACACCCCTTGCAGCTGCACTGACCGCAATACAAACCGGCGGCATGTTTGTGCCGGAAGACGAAGACTTGCGCGGCGGCATGACAAAGCAGCAATACATCGCCGCTAGGCGACAGGCGATAGAGGAAGGTCGCAGTCAGGCATTTGTCGACAGGCATTTTCCTATCGCGACAGAACCAAAACAACCACCCCAACAACAACCGGTCTACTAGATGGCAATTGATCTTGAACAACGGCGCGAAGCAATTCGTGCCGACAGGAAAGCTGCGCGTATGTCAGGCGCGGGTGGTCCGACGCAACGCATGCAGGGCGATGATGAAAAGATACAAGTTGCGGGTGCGTTAAAGGCGTTAAAGCCGCTGCTGTTCCCAAGCAAAGCCGGTGAAGCGTTTACGCGTGGTCGTGACGAAGTACGCGAAGCAGGCCGAGAAGCCGGGGGAGGGCAGCGGACTTTATCGCCCGTTACGCCGCAGACAGCACCGCTGTTGTCTGACGACCTTCAACGCACAGTTGATGAAGCGTTTGCGCCAATCATCGAACGTACACGCGGATCACGTCTTGATAGTGAGGCAGAGACGTTAGGTGGTGGACCAGCGGCAGATGGCGGACCACCAGCACCGCGTATGACGGATGATGAGTTGCGCGAGGCGCTACTTGAACGCCGCACACCACAGATGGCACGCCGTGACGCTGCAACAGCTGAACAGGAAGCGGAATACCTTGATGCGTTTAACTACTCGAAAGAGCTAGACGAAGACTACGGCATAGCTAACCCGCTGGCTGATGCTGACACCGACCAAATCCTGAAATTTATACAGGCACCGGAAGATGTAGACCGCGCCATCAGAGTAGTTGCCGGTTTGTATGGCGATGCAAAGACTGTGCAGAAAGACGCCGTTACACGCGAGATGGCGGCGGCGATGAACGTGTCGGAAGAAGTGCTGGATCAATCAACAAAGATTTGGGACAGCGCCACGACGCTTGCCGCCCGACATCTGCTTGCGCTGTCGGGCCAGCGTCTTGCGCAGCTGACTAACCGCGTTAATCAGTTAAGTAAAACTGGCGATGATACGCGGATTATGCACGCACAGCTGCGACGTCAGCTGGTGCTGCATTCAGTTATCAACAACAAAATCCGTGGCGTCCGCGCAGAACAGGGCAGGGCGTTGCGTGCGTGGTCGATGGACATCGATATAGACAATCCATTGCAGTCAATGGACCAGATCGATGCGCTGCTGGATCAAACTGGTGGTGTTGCGGTGTCACGCGACCTTGCAAAAAAACTTGGCAACGTATTAAACGAAAGGGGCGAAGCCGGCCTCAATACATTTTCCCTCGGTGGCGCGTATGCCAATACTAAAGAGGCTGTCCACTTTGCGTGGAAAGCGGGCCTGCTGTTTAACCCGCGATCCCAAGGCAAAAACATTATTGGCAATTTTTTGCTGAAATTGATGAGTTTGCCGGAACAGGCCGTTGCAGGTGTCGCGGGTTCCGCAGAACGCGGCATTCGCCGCGCAATAGGATCAGGCAAACAGGCAGAAGGCGTCTATATTGGTGAGTCAATGGCGCGTGCGCTTGCCATACACGATGGTTTCCGTGATGCGTTACGGATGATAGGCGCGTCCATTAAACAAGGCCCGACAAACCCATCTGGAAAAGTCGAGGGAATTAACACCAGCGTAAATCCAATCAGCGGTCAACGTGCCAGAGAAACCCTTGGCGAAACCGTTGGAAACAGACTTGTACCGGAAAACGGCATTATCAGCACAGGCATAGATTACATGGGCAAAGGCGTTGGAATGTCCTTTGCCGGCCTGCAATCGATGGACGAATTTTTCCGCACTGTCGTTGAACGCATGCAGATATACGAAATCGCGTACCGCGAAGCAGCGCGTGTGATGAACGACCCAGCATCCCGCAACACAGCGGAAGCGTTAGAACGTGCCACAAACGCCGGGGCTGAAATCTTGGCTGACCCGATGTCGGTAAAAGAACAGCTTATAGAAGCCGCTGACTACGCCACGATGGTCGACAAGTTTGGTGCCGTTGGTAGTAAATCAGAAATGTTTTACAACACCGCTAGAGTCATCCAGAACACTGCGGTTGGCGGGTTTTTATTTGGTTTTCTAAAAACACCCGCAAACGTCATCAAGCGTGTCGCGGAACGCAACCCGATGATGGCCGCACTATACCCAAAAATTTACAAGGAATTATTTAGAAGCGATCCGGTAGTGCGGCAAAAAGCAATTGGTCGACTTGTAACCGGCAGCATGATTATGGCCAGCGCTTGGTTTGCAACCGCAGACGGGCGTGTAACCGGATCAATGCCGCGTGACCGTGCGACGCGGAAATTATTGAAATCGTTAGATTGGCAACCATATTCGCTTGTTTGGCCGGGGGAAGACCACGACCCATCGAAGCCGTTATTTGACAAAAACGGCATACCTACTGGCAAACATAATTATTTAAGTTTTGCCGGTCTTGAACCAATTGGCGCTTTGTTGGCAATACCAGCAGCCACTTATGAACGTTTGTCACGTACTAAAGCACTTGATCACCCTGATTGGATACAAAACGCAATGGACATCGGTATGACCGCCGTCCTTGAGTCTGGTCGATACGTTAAAGAATTGCCGATGCTAGAAGGCATGTCGATGATCCAAAAAGCGTTGGAAGGTACGTTTAAAGAAAAGGACGGTTCGTTCTCACCAGAAATAGGAAGAATTTTAGAAAAGTTTGGCGGCACTTTTTATGGCGTCGTTCCCAACCCGGTCAGTTCACTGCAACGCTCTGTCTCACGCGAGGTTGACCCGACAAAGCGTGACACTGCGTCGTTTGCTGGCCGCTGGACCGAAGCAGAAATAATAAATTCAGTTGACCCACAGGTAAAAAATAACTTTGCGTTGTTTGGGCTAGAAAAAAACTCGCCAGCATCAACTGCAATTCAAGCGTTCTTTAACGCGCAACGCGCAATAGAGTTGTTTACCTCTGGTGATCAAGGCGACCAAGGCGAACAGCCGCTGCCGGTTAAATACGACCCTGCAGGTTTTCCAGAACAGGAAGGCACCGGTCTAACTAACGATCCGTATGTGTCGATCTACAACATGATGATGCCTATGAATTTGTCAGCGGCAGGTAAATCAAAAATGAGTGCCGGCCTGCGTGAGTCATTGTCAGAGGCGTATCGCGTTGGCGCAAACTTGGATCACGAAGGGTGGGCGTCCTTCAAAGGTGTTGACCTATCTCCAGCGGAAAAAGCGGAGTGGGTGCGTTTATCGAAAAACGAAGTCTCCTTGGGCGGGTTATCTTACCGAGACGCGCTGGAAAACGTTTTAATGCGGCCTGACTATCAACAGGCTTTGCAGGACGGTAACGACCACCAGATCCGCAAAATCTACGACACATTGCACAACGATTACAAAGCAGAAGCAATGGGCGGCAACTGGTCCCTAGAGGGCAGGCCAAACAACCCCTACGCACCGTTCGCAATCAAGTTTCCCGATACGTGGGAAACAATCCAGCGCCGCGCGAGATGGTCTGCCAGCACCGATGAGGGTGGCACAGGCGCAAACCCATCAATGCCACCACCACCACCGTATTGAGGATTAAATTATGACGGTATCGACAACCACGCTAAAAAATTCGTATAGCGGAAACGGTAGCACAACTGCGTTCGCGTATGGGTTTAAGGTCTTTGATTCCAGCGAACTGAAGGTATACATCAGATCCAGCACGGGTACTGAAACGCTGAAATCAGAAGGCACTGGATCGGCTCACTACGGTGTATCGGGTGTTGGTTCGTCGTCAGGTGGCAACGTTACTTTTGTGACCGCGCCTGCGTCCGGCGAGACAGTCGTTATTCTCCGCGATACCGCTCTGACGCAATCGCTTGATCTGGTCGAAAACGATCCGTTCCTGTCAGACTCATTTGAGGACAGCTTGGATAAGCTGACCCACACCGTGCAGGAACTCGACGAGGAAGTGCAACGGTCCTTTAAGGTAAGTAAAACAAACAGCATCACGACGCCGGAATTTACCGACAGCGCATCCGACCGCGCCTCGCGTTTACTTGGCTTTTCGTCGGACGGTAATACGCTTGAAGCAACGACGGGCAGGGTCAATACGGTCACCGTTTCCAACGTCGCAACAAGCAGTGGCTCTCCGGGGTCCGCTACCGCCAGCTTCACGACATCAAGCGGCGCGTTGGCGCTGGGCATACCAGTGGGACAAACGGGCCACGCTGGTGTGTCAATGCAATATTCGACGACGACAACCGACTCTGACCCCGGTGCCGGGTTTATCCGTGGAAATAATACCAGCCTAAACTCATGCACTATACTATATGTCGATGACTCTGACGGCACGACCGACATTAGCGCGTGGGTGCAATCGTGGGACAATTCCAGCAGCGGCTCAAAAGGGTTTATCACGCTGGCTGGCAACCCGAATAGTTCGTCGCCGCTGGTAATCTTTAAAGTCAACGGGACGGTCACAGACGCCAGCGGATATACCAAGGTGCCGGTTGCGTATGTAGCTGGCAGTACATCAATTACAAACAGCGCCGAGATCAGCGTGCAGTTCTCACCGGCTGGCGATGGCGATGTAGCTGGTCTCGATTATACGTTTAGCACGACCACCACCGACAGCGATCCCGGCACGGGCGTGCTGCGCTTGAACCACGGCACGATTGGCAGCGCCACAGCAATCTACATCGACGACAGTGACGCCAACAGCGCGGATGTGTCTGCGTATCTTTTAACGTGGGATGACAGCACGAACAGTGCTGATCGCGGCCAGATTTACATCACCAAGAAATCAGCGCCTGCAAACTTTGCAATCTTCAAAGTCAGCGGCGCAAGCACCGATGCTTCGGGTTACGTCAAGCTGGCAGTAACGCACGTCAGTTCAAGTGGCAGTTTCAGTGATACTGATCCGATTGCTGTTGAGTTTAACCGCACGGGCAACGCTGGCGCAGACGGCACGATGTCAGGGCCGGGGAGTAGCACTGATAACGCTGTTGCGCGGTTTAACGGCACGTCCGGTGAGACGGTCCAAAACTCTGGCGTCACGCTGGATGACTCAAATCATTTAAGTTTTCCAGACAGCGCCAAGGCGCAGTTCGGCGGCTCTAACGATCTACAAATCTACCACGATGCCAGCCACAGCTACATTAACGACGCAGGCACCGGCAATCTAAAGATCGCCAGCAGCCAGATTGATCTACTCGGCGGGACTGACGCCGGCGAGACGATGGCTACGTTTGTCGACGATGGTGCGGTCACGCTGTATCACGACAACACTGCCAAGATTGCGACTAGTGCGACAGGTGTTTCAATTACCGGCACATTGGTTGCAACGACCGACACTGACACGTCAAACTCTGGCAGCGTTACGCTGGACTTCGGAGCGAACCAGAATTTTGTCTTGACCTTGACCGGCAACGTCACGTTGGCCAACCCATCAACTGAGCAAGTTGGACAGGCTGGCGTCATTGTCTGCATACAGGATGGCACGGGTAGCAGGACACTAAGCCTCGGCACAGATTACGAAACGGCTGGCGGGGCTGGCATTACATTATCCACGGCGGCAAGCGCGGTGGATGTGATCCCATATTTTGTAAAGGCGTCCGGCTCTATACAGTTGGGTGCCGTACAGTTGGCGTTCGCCTGATGCCGGTAAGCTCACAATGGTTTGCTAATCCCGGCGTGACGTATGAGATAGATCAGTCTATTCGTTTTAATGACGACGATAGCGCCTATCTCAGCCGGACACCCGGCAGCGCAGGCAATCGCCGCACATGGACATTTAGCTGTTGGGTTAAACGGGGAAATTTGACCGGCGCAAATCAGCCTATCTTTTCCGCTGGTGGTGACGATTGGCTGATGTTTCTTAGCGCTGAAACGCTTGGCTTTAATACCGACGGCAGTAGCAATTATCGCATAGTCACAACTCAGTTATTCCGTGATCCCGGTGCGTGGTTTCATTTGGTGCTGCGTGTTGACACAACTAATTCGACCGCTGGGGACAGACTGCGCCTTTACATTAATGGGTCAGAGGTCACTGACTTTGGAACAGATACAAATCCGACGCTGAATTACGATACGGCATTCAACAATACCGGCGAACACAACATCGGCAAGCTGGTTGGCGCGTCACAGTATTTCGACGGTTACCTATCCGAAATACACCATGTCGATGGAAGCAGTCTCGGGCCGGACAGTTTCGCGGAGACCTCAAGCGACACCGGCCAGTGGGTGCCGAAGGCTTACTCTGGGAGCTACGGAACAAACGGCTTTTACCTCAAGTTTCAAGATAGCTCTAGCCTTGGTGATGACACCTCTGGGAATACTAATGATTTTACCAGTAACAATTTGGCAGCGGCCGACTCCGTAAGCGACTCGCCTACTGCCAACTGGTGCGTCTGGAACCCAATCGACACCTCGTTTAACGACAATGTTACGAGCGATGGAAATTTAAAAATTACGACAGCTAGCCCCGGCTATACGCGCTTTCAACTTGGCACAATTGGAGTGACCAGCGGCAAATGGGAGTGGAAATGGACGCCTACAGACAGCCTTAGTGACGGTGGTATTGGCGTGGATGATGGCACCAGCCAAGCGGCGACCGGGGCATCAAGCGGGGCAATCTCAGACCAGTCAGCTAATGGCGTAATCTACCGAAGCGGCGGGACAAAACTCGTTAACGGTAGTGCGACTTCTTACGGAGCCAGCTTTGCTGCTGACGATGTTATTCGTGTCCAGTTAGACCTAGATTCTGGCACAAAAACGATAGAGTTTTTCAAGAACGACGCCAGCCAAGGCACGATCAATCTCAACGACAATGTGACGTATTTCCCGGCACAGTTTTCCGCTGATGCGGGGCTAGTATCGGTGACTGACTTTGGGCAATCAGGATTTACTCCTGCGTCTGGGTTTGAGGCACTGAATACTTCTAACCTAGATACACCAGCAATCACAGATGGGTCAAAGTACTTCCAGAGTACGCTTTACGCCGGTAATGGCTCAACGCAATCAATCAACCAATCTGGAAACAGTACGTTCCAGCCAGATTTGGTATGGATCAAAAACCGCAGTGCCGCAGATGGTCACGTTCTGACCGATGCCGTGCGTGGCGCAACAAAAATTCTAGCATCAGATGCCACCACTATCGAAACCACTGACGCTGACACGCTGACAGCTTTTGAGTCAGATGGTTTTGCGTTGGGCGACGACGATAAAGTAAACACGAGTTCTGAAAATTTTGTAGCGTGGCAGTGGTTGGCCGGAAACAGTTCAGGCAGCACTAATGATGATGGGTCAGTAGACAGTACGGTAAGCGTCAATACGACAGCGGGCTTCTCAATTTGTAAATTTAATCCGGGTGGTAATTCCAATATCACTTTCGGGCATGGGCTTGGGGTAGCACCCCGTTTAGTGATTGTTAAAAATTTAGAGGACGCCACACACTGGCAGGTGCTGCACATTGATCAGGGCGTTGGAAATAAAATTTTCCTTAATACCACTGCTGCACGGGCATCTGACGCAAACATGTGGCAAAACACAGCGCCTACAAGTTCTGTTGTTTCAGTAGGAACGTCTCAAACAACTAACGAACAGAATATTGCATATGTTTGGAATGAGGTGGAAGGATATAGCCGTTTTCGTTCATATGAAGGTAATGGAAATGCAGACGGTCCCTTTGTTTATACAGGTTTTTCGCCCCAATTTATTCTGTTTCGATGCGTCTCTGCGGTAGATGCTTGGCAGATTTACGACACAAAGAGATATACTTTTAACGCACAAGGCAAAACTTTAGCACCAAATGATGTTGCCGCTGAAAGCAGTTTTTCCGCTCGCCTTGATATTTTAAGCAACGGTTTCAAGCTTCGGACAACAAATACTGCACTGAATGGGTCCGGCGAAACATACATCTATATAGCCTTTGCAGAACAGCCATTTGGCGGCAGCGGCGTGGCACCAGCGACAGCAAGATAGGAGAATAAAGTAATGTGGAAATACGGTGACACTACCGTCCGCGAGCATCGCGCTTGGACGGATAGCGACGGCATCCAGCACCCGCGCAACTGGCATATCTGGAGTGCAGAAGAAAAGGCCGCGCATGGGCTGAAAGAAATTATTCCAGAAACGCCGCCGGACAGCAGGCTTTACACTTGGTCGCAAAATGCAAACGGCACGATTAACAAAACAGCCAAGGCGTTGGACGATGCCGGTTCCGGCGATGAATTGGTTAAGGGCGTAAAAACCAACCTGAAAGATGAGGTGAATAGCCAGCAGGGTTCACTGCTTTCGCTTACTGACTGGTATGTAATTCGCAAGGCAGACAAAGGCACCGCAATCCCTGATGCGGTTCAAGATTACAGGGACGCTATCCGCGCTGCGGGTGATGAGATGAAAGCAGCGATTGATGATGCGGCTAACACTGCTGCAATGGCTGCGCTGTTCGTGACGTACACGACAAACGATGACGGCAGCGTTAGCAAGTCCGGCATCCTCTACGAGTGGCCAGAGTTAGAGTGATGCGATGGGCATGGCTTACGTTTATCACTGCCGTCTGTTTGACGGCTTTTTTTATGCCCAGACCAGCTGCCGCCCAAAATTTTTGTTTTCCAAATATGCAAACCGCCGTGGCCGAAGCCCAAAAGCACGGCGAGGTTTTAAGGTTTTCGGTGGTTATGAAAATTGGCGCTTTGTTACATATTTTTGCAAGCGAAAACACCATGACGATTTTGATTGAGAACCCAAACGGCCAAATTTGCACCGGGCCTGCTTTGATTGGGGATATTGTCAAAAATGTCAGGGACACCTGTGCCTAATGGACGGCGCAATAGATCTGCGTTTAGTCCTGACTCTGGGCGGAATTTTATTCAGTGTGGCATCAGCCGCCGGGGTGGCCCGCCTGCAGATTCGCCAATTGGCCGACGATTGCAAGGAACTCACACAACTCATTCGCAAGTTAGATGCGCGGTACGACAAGCTGCACACGCTGACTGAGACGCAAGAACAACGCATTGACGTTCTGGCAAAGATGAACAGTCCCGACAAATTGGAATTTCGGAACCGTGAAATATCAAAGCTGCTAACGGACACCGCGAACGCGCTGGATCGCGTGAAGCATTTGGAGGTGATGCACAATACAAAGCATCCACCCGTATCGAATGAAAGAAGGGCAGAATGATTGGTTTGATTGCAGGTTTGGTTAAGCCGCTGGTCGGCGGCGTCGTTGATTACGTCAAAACAGGACAGGAAATCAAAAAGGCAGAGAAGGAAAACAAGGCGCGTCTAATGCGCGACACTGCCAGCAACAATCACGAATGGGAAATGGCTAGCCTCCGTGACAAAGACCGTTGGCTGCGGCGCATTTCGTTTTCGATGTTTAGCGCACCTTTTATATGGGCGTTGTTTGATCCCGTCGGGGTTGAAACGTATTTCACAATTGCACTCAGCAGCGTGCCAGAATGGTGGCTTGAACTCTTTGGCGCGATGGTAGGCGGCGTGTGGGGTGTCAGCGCATTGAAGAACACCATGCCAGCCTTGGTTAACGGTGTTGTAAAAGCAGTGCGGAAAAAGTGACCTTCGAGGAAAAGCTGCGGCTAACGCTAGAGATAGACGAAGGCCGTGTTCCTGAGATTTACCTGTGCAGCGAAGGTGTGCCGACGTTTGGAATAGGGCATGCCATAAAGCCAGACGATCCTGAATACGAAAAGCCGGTAGGCACAGCTGTATCAGATACCAGAGTTGACGCTGCGTTTGAGCGGGACATTGAACAGTGCCTGTCGGACGCCGAATGGCTAGTGCCTGATTTTAACGACCTGCCGACTGATGCGCGTGTAACAATCGCCAGCCTTACCTTTCAATTAGGAATGCCAAGGTACAGTCTTTTTAAGCGTCACCTAGCAGCGATAAACGCAGACCAGATAGACTGGCAGGCAGCTGCTGACGAACTGCGCGACAGTAAGCTGTATCGACAGACGCCGGCACGGACAGAGCGTCACGCGCATCGGCTGGAAAAGCTGGCAATTTAAATCAATGGCTTTTTCTAGTCATGTTGACGGCGACGTGTGCGAGTCGATCTGCGCCGAACATTTTATGCGGCAAGGCTACTGGGTCTTCATTACCGCGCAGGGTACTTCCCCGGTTGATATGGTAGCTGTAAACGAAGACGGCGTACGTTTGCTGCAGGTAAAAAAAGATACAACCCGTGTGAACCCCGGTCGCAGCAAGCCGGCACGCATACATCGCGTCCGTTCGGACGTCCAGAAATCCCTTGGCGTAGAGATGGTTTACGTCAACTTGGATACCCGCGAGGTCTTTATTAGCGACCACGCTTATCACGCCAAACGGCGTAACCTTTGTGCCTAGAAAAAAGAAGCGCACAACCAACCATCTCCCCCAACCGTTACCAAAAGAAACTTGCGCCGCTTGCGGCCAGCCGCTCGACACGCCCGAATGGGTAGTGCTGGGCAGCGGTCAGCTGATCCACTACGGCGGCGACTATCGGCTTGACTGCTTTCAAGCCATTAACGATAATTCCAATTAGGCAAGTACAGTGCGTGCGATTGTGTGCGATTTGTGCGATTGTGTGCGAATTGGTTTTTATCGTTAGTTACTAAGTGTTTGAAATATATCGATTGTCCACAGGTTTACACCCGATATAGCCCACCGGACAAAACGTCAATGTTTTCAACGACTTATAAAATAGTTTGAAAATAATTGACAGGTTCGAGTCCTGGTGGGCGCACCATTTTTCTGGTGCAAAAACAAACACTTAGCTTTTGAAAAAGCTAATTTGTGCGATTTGTGTGCGATTTGGACAGAACCGCTCCTCTTGTAAATATGCCAAATAGGCATTATATTATGCCGGTAAGACATAACAGGAAACAGGAGCAATTTACATGACTCACACAGTAAAAATAACGGACGCCTACGATATGGCTCAAATGATCGTCGACATGCACGACATCGCAAACCGACGCCGCCCCCAAACCCGACGCCCATGTGTTGACCACGTAGAGAAATTTGTAGCCCTCTGCGAAAAGATGGACATGCAGCCAGTCAGCGACGCCTATATCCGCCACCTCCGCCGAATGGCAAAAAAAGCTGACGACGCAACCCGTGCCGCATGGCAAAAAGTGGGGGCAGGGCAGTGACTGACACAATCCTGATGGACCCTGACAACATCGCGGATTTTACGGTCCACTACACCCGCGCTGTGCGACACAACAAGGAACAGTTTACATGGCAAGGTCACGAACTGCTGACTGACTACGCCGGCTACATGCTGGTCTGGGCTACAGAGAACCTTGCAAAGCAGCTGCGGGGTGACGACTGATGGCGCGTAATCAATACGGCATGGGCAGCATACAAGTCCGCAAGAACAGGAAGCAACAACCGACCAGCTATTTCTGCCGGTACAAAGATGACCGGTCGCCATCGTTTGCTTACAACCAAGCAGGCCGCGAACAGGCGGAACAATGGTTGCGCGAACGCACGCATGAGGTAGTCGATCAGATGTATGTGCCAATGGCGGAGCGTCACACCTTCGGCGAGATTGTCCCTGCGTTTTTGGCAAAGCAGCAAGAACGGACAAAATGGAAGGGACGCAAAAGCATCCAGCAAACTAGGGTCGATGAATTTACAGCGCATCTGTCAAAGTTTTATGCGCAGATAGAAGTGCAAACGGCAGCTGGGAGAATGCGTCTGTACGACGTCAAATTGACGGACATCGATCACGGCATGATACAAGACATCGCAAGCAAGCTGCGTGTTGCAAAAGGGACAGAGAAGACTGCGCTGAACTGGTACGGCACGTTCACCAGTGTCGTGAAATTTGCAGCTGCGCACCCCAAATTGTCGGGCCTTAAAATTAATCCATGTCTGAACGTTGGCTTGTCGTGGGATACAAAAACACGGGCGGTCGATGCGGAACAGGATCTGCCGGACAGAGAAAAGCTGACGCCTGATTATGTGTCGTGGATTATACGCAACGCAGAAACGCTGCGGTCAAAAGCGTTGTTTGCATTAGCGTCAACAACCGGTCTACGGCAAAGCGAGATCAGAGCGTTGCAGTGGTCGAACTTAGACCTAGAACACCAGCGCGTGCATGTCCGCCAAACAATCAACAAAGACGGCAAGATCGCTGTCGTTAAAACCACTGCCGGCGAACGCCACAGCGCGAACGCATTGCCTCTGCCGCATGAAGTGACAGCGATATTGAGAGAATACTGGTTGTCGTGCGGCAAACCGAATGACCGGTTTGTTTTTCCAAACCCGAACAACCCGCTGACGTTTGTCAGCAATACAGATGCTTGGCGCGACGAACTCGACCGTCTCGCATTTAAGTTTGTTGGTTTGCGCCTTGCGCGTAAAAGCAATCCACACGCGCTACGCGTTTATCGCGGTGACGATTTGTTAGTATCGTATGGTGGTGAGACTGCAAAAGCAGATGCCTTCGCAGCGCATGGTGCAGATCGTGTAAAGTTTCACTGGTTGCGTCATTTTTACGCGTCGATGTTGATTCACCAGAACACGCCGACACAGGATATTACGCGGTTGATGGGCCATTCCAGCATTCAAGAAACGGAACGAACTTACAATTTCTGGTTGCCCAAAAAACAGTATGACGATTACGCAGCCAACGTTGTTAGCGAGATGAAACTATGACAGACGACGTAGACTATGACAGCGTGCCGGTCACGACCGAAGAACGCTACGACGAAGAAACCAAAAGCATGCGCTGGGAAATCCTAATCAACGGCTGGTCAATAGGTAACAGTAGCAGCGAGGCAAGTGCTATTGAGCGGGGCAAGTGGTTGTTGCAAGACCCCGGTGGCAGAGTCACACTGCGTCGACTCGGTATAAGAGATTGGATGCTTTCTCGCACGCCGGAAGAAGTGCAGCAGCGTCGTGAGGCACAGATAGCAGCGCGGCGTGAAGAACACCGTAAACACCGTGAGCAGCAATTGAGGGAACATCGTGAGCGACGACGACAAGAAGGATGATTTGGACGCCATTGATCGTGTGAAAAACATGGAACTCCAAGAAAAAGAAATGCGGGAGGGGGTTTGGAAAGAAGGTCTGGAAGCTGTTGAAAATGCACACCGGCATGGATTGCTTGCGTTTACACAATTGCAATACATGACGTTTGCGAAGTCGGTAACGGAGCTAGACATTTCGCAATTTAAAAGCCAGCAAGAATATGCCGACACCATTGAAGATATGTTCTTTACGTTTGCTGCGCCTGTAGATACCAAATTGCAGTAACTACGCCTGCCAGCGTCCGCTGTCGTTACCCATGCTGTCCCAACCATCGCGGTCTGTCCGGCTGAACATTTCAAGATAGGGACCGTTTACCAGTTCTTCAATTCGACCATACACGCAGTCAGGCTTGCGTGAATGTTCGCGGCGCGGCTCCAATATGCCCTGACGGACGCCTGCTGAGAGTCTCTTGGGCTTGCCACGCGTTGCAAGCAAACATAGTTCAGACGATTTGCGGGTCCAGTACCCAGTGCCGAATGCCGGCTCACCTTCTTTGGTTGTTTTCATCCAAGAAAATGCGACGGTCTTGTATGTAAAGCCCCACGCATCTATCAGGCGCAGCGCGTCTGGTATGTGCGTATCAATTGTCCACATAAACATCGCGCAGTCGTCGGCTGCTGGAATTAACAGCGCCTCAAGCTGGCTTAAACTCATTGTCGGGTAATGTTTTTCGGGCGACTTGTCTTTGCCCTTTTCCGACCAGACTTTAAACGACCACGGCGGGTCAACCAATATCGCGCGGTATCCGGGGTGAACCGGTCGCATGATTTTACTTTGTGTTGTTCCAACTGTCTGCAAGCCATTTGGTGTAGACAGCGGCTTTCTGTGCGTCCTCACTTGCTGTTTCAAGCGGTCGGTCTGCATCAAACATTCTCCAAAGATATTTTATGGCGTTGCCGGCGCAGTATTTTCTAAAACCGTCGTCGGTAAGGGCGGCGCGGATGACGTCGATACATTCAATATCCACGCCATCCCGCTTGTAGTGCTTTGGGTCAGCACTACTCCCACGCATCGTTGGGTGCCGCCTGCGGTGCGCCGGGGGATGCACCGAAGCCATCATCCGGTTTCACGTAAACATCTTGCACTTTTATGTCGACGCACTTGGCACCGGACTTTGTGTTGCCTTTCCATGCGGACACTTCGTATTCACCCGGTTCAAGGACAATGCGTTCATCGACTTTGTACTTGCCGTTGCGGAACCACGGTTTGTCTCCCTTTTCATTTGGAAACAGTTTCATGCGTAGGTGTACTGTTCTGTCGGTCATAAGACGTCCTTTCGTTTTTGATGGTGTTTCTCTTTCAGGGTTTCGAGTTCGTCATGGGTACAGACTGCTACGGCGGTTGATTGAAAAGCAGACAGCTGCGCAATGTCTTCAGGCGTTTCTGCGCGTTCGATCTGTCCCAGCAGCCACAGAAAAAAAGATCCGCCGTCTGCATCGATGTGCTTGTTAAACGCGCTGACAGCGCCGCTAACCCACCGCTCTATTTCCTCGGGCGATCTTATCGTCCCAGCAGACGCGGCCTGCTGTACGACGCCCGTTACAAAGATTGATCGACTTTCGCTTTTTGATTTTGTCTGCTGCCAACTCATTTGCGCCGCCGTATGTTTTCAGCCACGTCAGCCAATTCCTGCGTGACCTGAGCGAGTTGCAATCGGACATTTGTCATGTGGCCATTGCTGTGCGCGAAATCGTCGGCGTATTGCATCTGTTCTTCATATGCCGCGCGTCGTGATAGTTGCATTTGCTTTGCCAGAAGCAGCTGGCGTTTGTTTTCCAAGTCATCACCCATGTTCCATCCCCCACATTGCTTTTGCTTCTGCTAAATTTTCCGGCGGCATTTCCCACATGAACGGGTGATCAAAATCCGGCGCAACGAAGCGCGTCATTTGAGACAAACCACGCGGCAGTCTGAGAAGGTTTTCCCGCACGACGGCTTGTATCCGCATCCGCTGTAATGATTTCAGCAAATTTTCTTCAGACAGCTGATCGCAATCCCGTTGTGCAAATGTCGTTGAGCCGTCCTTGCTGGCATAGACGAAATACAATTCCGGTTGCAGTCCGTCATCCATCAACGCTTTCCAGTAAATAGCGCCTTGATTAATGTGGTTTTGTCGGGGAGCCGTTGGCAGCTTCTTGGCCATCCACCCCTGCTTTGTGCCGTTATGGCTGTTGTCCCAAATCGTCTTCAGTTCAATAATTTTCGACGGGTCTGGGACGTAAATATCGATAAACCCGATAACCGGGATCGCACAGTCTTTAAAAAAGATTTCTACCTTGCGTTCCGCTTCGCACGGCCAAGCACCAACGATCTTTTTTATCGCGTCAATCGCATTGTCTTTAACGGCGTCAATTGTTTCGACGACACGCTCACGTTCTATGGTGTCTTTGCGTTTGATGCGTTCGTTGTAGTCGCGGGGTGGGCGTTCCTTCAGTTCCGCCACCGCACCTTCATAACTGGCGGTGCGACCGAACCGTGCTTCCGCCTTTGCGATGGCTTCCGGGTCAAAATGCGCTGCGACACCGTTGCCTACAGCGCCGCCGCCGTACATTGCAAACCCGCCCGGTATTGCGCCGCGCTGTTCGGGCGTCAGTTTCTGATACTTGTAGCACCAGACATCGATGGGCATTGTCAGCTGCGTTGCGGAAAAGTGCATCCGCGAAGTATGCCATCAAGGCATAGAATCAGTAAAGTGTAATATGCCTAATAGGTATATTTAGAAATCTATGCCGGTAATTTTGAAAACGTGAAGAACGTCTTTTTTGGCATACGTTTCGTCACGCTGCGGTGACGTTGCGCGGGTCTTGTGTCCGGTTTTTGTCGGGCCAACGTAGTACCGCACAATGCCTATTGCGCGGTCTTCTTCAGCAATCACAAGAAGTGCCAGAGTTTCTGGTTCAGGATCTTGCCGGGTGTCAACGTAGAAAGTCTGGCCGGCTTTAATAACCGGCTTGCAATCATTATCCGCAGCGATTGCGGAAAACTGTTCAGCAAACTTTTCGTTTAATGCAAACACAAGTTGGCCCACCTCTACTACAGGCTTACGCCCCCCGGCGCTGCTGTAGGTTACTGAGCCAATCAATTCCGCTGCTGGTCGCTGTAATGCGTCAGCTATTCTTAAAAGCAGGTCGGTGGATAAATTGCGGTCGCCTCTTTCTAGGCGAGCAATCTGTCCTTGCGTTATTCCAACAGCGTCGGCTAACTCAGTTTGTGTTAAACCAACCTGCTTTCTTACGTCACGTATTCTGTTCATATTATTTTTCGAATATCACGTGTTTTGATTGCATGCACATTTTGCAATTAAATAGTCCGAATGGTGTCAGGCAAAATGGCGTCAACCTGTTTTGTGTACGCTGCATATTCTCGATGATAATCGGCCAAACGAATACGCACACCGCCATTTTCGGTCGCAGATACCCTGTCCAATTCCTCCGCCCACTTCACAAACATACCTTCCTTTCCGGCTTCAACGCTGCCAAAAAAATTATCGGTGTCTGCAATCAGGCCACGCGTAGGATAAATCGTTGCCTTGCGTTGGTCTTCGGCCATTTTATCAATTTCTATCGACCCCATTTCCCTTGCCGCTTTCAAATCCGCCATCACCACCCGCAAGCCGCCAAATTCTTCTTTTATAAGTTGTTCAACGGTCGTTGGGCGGTCATGCAGGTAATAATTTTTCATTATAAAATGGTGAATCGAAATTCTGCGCATATTAGAAAACCACCATTTCAACTGGCTTTCAGCTGATGTAGTCAGTTTTGTGAAATGCAGGCGTGCTTCCAAATATGCACCCTGCACACGTCGAAATTTCTGTGCTTCTTTAATTTTTCCACGCTGCCGCTTTGTGCGCGGCACAACCATCCAGCTTGGCAATACATCTGCCAAACGATAGGTTTCCCAACCAGAGCCGTTGCAAGGCGCTTCGACCGGCTGTACCGATTCCGATATATTTTCTGATAACGCGTCGGAGAATTTAACCACTTCCGGGCTGTTGTTCGACATCACTTCCCTCGCATTGGTTAAAGTTGCTGCTTTTTTTGCATGTATAAAAAGCACATAATATTCCATTCAGGAATATATGTAAATGTTGATTGAGTCGGGTATGTCATTTTAGAGTATGCCGTAGAGGCATATTATGACACTTCAAGAATATCTCAAAAAAACATTAACGACGCAGTACGCGCTGGCCGCGCAAATGGGTGTGGAACAATCGACCATCCACAAGTGGTGTAATGGCAAGACCATACCGCGACCGGCAACGCTAGCCCGGCTGTCTGAACATACCGGCGGTCTGGTCCGGTATGAAGACTTTGTGCGGGCCAAACAGCAGGCAGCTGATGAAGCGCAGTGAATACGACATTCACGTTGCGACGGTCGATTACCTGCATGCGCTTGGGCCAAAACTAAAAAGCCATTTTTTCCACGTTCCAAACGAAGGCCGGCACACGGTCAAGTACCGCGTCAAGCTGAAACGTTTGGGCGTAAAAGCTGGCGTGCCTGACCTGCTGTTTGTTCTGCCGGGTGGACGTCTCGGTTGCGTCGAACTGAAATCCGACAAGGGCAGGCAGTCAAAGGCACAGAAAGAGTTTGAAAAAACGTGTGAGCATTATGACGTGCCGTATGTGCTGGCACGCAGCCCGGAAGAAGTTGTCGACGCGCTGCGCCAGTGGGGTGCGTTGTGAACCATTTTCAACGCAACACGCACGGTCTGTCGGTCGAAGAAGTCTGGCGGCGTCCTAATTTGCTTGAACACCATTACCTGCGTATCTGCCGTGAAAACGGCGTGACGTGGGAAGACATGCACCACGACATTCACGAAGCAGTGGAAGCGGAACTGGATGACGGACCAACAGGTTGAACTGACGCCCACAGAAGTAATGGTCGCCAGCTGGTATGGGTGCCAGCGGCGTGTAAATGCAATCAGGCAGGGCAGGCGTAACCGTTTTGGTGACGCAGATCATCGTGTTGGTCGTTCAGCGTGGGGTCTCGATGTCGAAGGTGCTGCGGCAGAGATGGCGGCAGCGAAAATATTGCAGCGGTATATGCCGTTTACGATTGGAGACACCAAGGACGATGATTTGAATGGCATTCACGTGCGGTCTACGCCGTATGCGACTGGTCATTTGATTGTATATGACGACGACCCAGACGATGCGCCGTTTGTGCTTATGGTTGGCGTGCTGCCGTCGTTCAAAGCGGCTGGCTGGATTTTGGCAGGCGAAGCCAAGCAGCTGCATTGGCTAGATGAACAGGGCGGTCAGTATTGGGTGCCGCAGGATCAGCTGCGGTCGATCGATGTGTTGCGATTGAACATGAACAACATGAACAACATGAACAACGGGTTCGGTGCATAGATGTCTGCATCCTGCACATCAGCTGTCTGGAACATGGACCTGCCGTCAAACGACAAGATTGTGCTGTTGAAACTGGCTGACGTTGCCGACGATGACGGACAGTCGATCTATATGGCGCAGGACACAATCGCCAAGCAGTGCGGCTGTTCTGTCAGGACTGTGAAGCGGATTTTTAAAAAATATACAGATACCGGTTTGCTGCAAATGGTGTCGCCAGCAGGGTCAATGCACAAGGCTGCGACATGGCAAATCATGGTGACACAGAGTCACGTGCCAGAGAGTCACGTGCCACAGAGTCACCCAATGACTCTAAGAGGAGACTCTAAGAGGAGTCCTAGAGGAGTAACCCTAGACTCTATGACTCCCCTTGGAGACTCATATACGACTCTTCAAAAAGATGATGTGTGTCTGTCGCTGGGTGACTGCATGGATGCGTTTGATGCGTTTATTGCAGTTGCTGACAAGCACAAGAACATACCCAAACCACGTGATCTGACAGTTGCACGACAGAAGCTGTTGCGACAGCGGCTGGAAGATGCCGGCGGCTTGTCTGGTTGGCGAGACGTACTGGCACAGGTTGAACAATCATCATTTCTGACAGGCGATGCAGGTCCGTGGGTCATTTCGTTCGACTGGCTTTGCAAGCAATCAAACTTCAACAAAGTGAGGGAAGGAAACTACCATGACCGAACCAATGCCGGCACCGACAGGCACAACGAACGCAAGCATGAAGCCCGCAAGGCTATCTATGCCGCTTTATCTGGTGAACTGGAAGATAACGGAGCGAGTGCCACCGGAAGCAAACAGGGCCGAATTAAACACGCTGCGACAACAGGCTGACCAGAAACTGATTGGTGCCGATGTAAAGCAATTTGCCGTGGCAATGGCGACGTTCTGGGATTTTGTGCGTGTGTTTCAGGTTGGTAAGGAACCGGCTGACATCGAAGCCGCGACAAAAATGTTTCGCAAGGCGTTGGAAGATGTTCCAGTGGATCTGCTGGAAACAGCAGTCCAGCGTCTTATTACGACGTGGAAGTGGGGCAGCAAGTTTCCGCTCCCGGCAGATATTCGATCACATATTGAAGAAGATCTGACAATGCGCCAGCACGAACGCAGACGTGTTCAGCATATGCTGGATGCAATTGATCGACAGGTCAGGTCACGGTAGCGGCAAAGGTAGGCGGGCAAAATGACACCCGACCAGCTGGATGATCTGTTTTTTGAAGCAGCAAAAACTGAACGCATGTTGCCAGCAGCACATCGTACCAGCAGCCTGACGTACTGGCCTGAAACCACGGCAAAGGATTGGCTGAACTACGCGGCAGACAAGACGCACGTCAGGTTGACGCCATCGCCTAGACAAATCACCAACTACGAAACAGCCATCAACTTGCTGACTAAACTGCCGAAGATAGTTGACCGGCAATTGGTGTGGGCAAGGGCATGTGGTGCGTCATGGGCAAGGCTGGGCAGGCAGCTGGGTATCGATTACCGCACCGTAAAGCGTCAGCATGGTGATGCGCTTGTGTATCTGTCCAGATGGACAAAACGACATATGCCAAATTAGCCATGTTGTGCATGTAGGAGATTCGTGAATGATTCTGTGTACGCTGTGTTTTCCCTGTTTCCCTTCCAGTGACGCAGCAGATTACAGGTCTGCCCAGCCCGTGATTGTCTCCTTCATGGGCTGGGTTTTTTAATGGCTACTCAAGCAATCGCAAAACGCAAAGCATCACAGAAGCTGACGAAAAGCAGGATGGAACGCATTTGCGTGCAGATTGCGGATGGCGAAGGTTTGAAAAAGATTTGTGAGCGTGATGATGATCTTCCAAGCTATCGCACGGTTCTTCGGGCGTGCTTGCCAAACGGTTCGCACTTCAATCAGGAACTCGCTGATATGTATTCTGCAGCGCGTGACGTCCAAGCTGAACTCCTGTTTGACGAGATTGCAGAAACCGCAAGGCAAGCAGCAGACGACGAAGACAGCAAAAAAGCGAACGCGTACAAAGTCAAAATAGACGCGCTGAAATGGGCAGCTTCCAAGCTGTTGCCGCATCGTTACGGCGAGAACCGCAACGTTATGGCAGCAAAGGTGGGGGCTGGTGACAGTCAAATCGAGGTGGTCTGGGCTGGTCCGCCTACGACTTAGGCAATGTTATCAAGGGTGTTGGTTGGAAGTAGACCCTTTAAAAGCACGCACCTGTCACCCTTACGCGCGTGAAGGCGCAAAAACAGCCAGAAACGCACAAATTGTGCAATTTGGTCCGTAAGTTGTTGATTTTATTGGATGCCCACCGGGTGTCATTCCCGACAAATACACCTAGGGGGAGGGGGGCTTGGTCGTCAAAAAAGGGGTAGGGTGTTGTATCTAAAGGGTTTTTCGGTAATTGACCCCCCACCACCCCCCAAAACACGGCTGCGGCCTGCTACGTATATAACACCCGTCCAAGAAGTCCTCACATCCACACTGCCCTTGCCTGCAAAACAGGGCTGCACCTAATGACAAAAGTCGTCATACCGTACACGCCGCGAGCGTTGCAGGCAGAACTGCATGCGGAGGTGTCGAAACATCGCTGGTCAGTGCTGGTACTGCACAGGCGTGCGGGAAAAACCGTGTTTGCTGTGAACCAATTGCTGCGTGCGGCGCTGACGAATACGAAGCAGAACCCCCGGTATGGGTTTATTTCGCCCACGTTCCGCCAGTCAAAGTCGGTTGCATGGGATTATGTGAAACTGTACGCCGGCGTGATACCGGGTGCGACGTTTAACGAGACAGAACTGCGTTGCGATCTGCCGAATGGCGCAAGAATAACGCTGATGGGATCGGAAAACGTCGATGCTATCCGTGGGATTTATCTGGATGGCTGCGTAATTGACGAATACGCGGACTGCAGGGAAGACCTGCTGCCGGTCGTGGTAAGGCCGGCTCTGTCGGACAGGCTTGGCTGGTGCGTGATCCTTGGTACGCCACGCGGTCACAACCATTTCTTTGATATCTACCAGCAGGCTGCGGAGGAAAAAGACTGGTACGGCAGGGTCTGCAAGGCATCTGAAACAGGGATTTTGCCGCAGGAGGAACTGGACGCGGCAAAGGTGATGATGTCGGACAACCAGTTCGAACAGGAATTCGAGTGTTCATTTACCGCGCATGTTGAGGGTGCGGTTTATGGCACGCAGTTACAAAAGGCGCATGAGGAAGGCCGTATTACCAAGGTGCCGTATGACAGCAGTTTTCCTGTCGATACGTGGTTTGACCTTGGCATGGCCGACGCCAGCGCAGTCTGGTTTACACAGACAATTGGTCACGCAATCCATGTGATCGATTATTACGAATGCCGTGGAGAAGGAATTCCACACTTAGTCAGAACCCTTGATGAAAAAGAATTCGACGTCTACGGCACCCATAACGCGCCTCACGACATAGAGGTGCGGGAAATGTCCACGGGCAAGACCCGCCGCGATACCGCAAGGGAACTTGGTCTGGATTTCAACGTCGTGCCACGCATCCCGCTGGAAGACGGTATCCATGCGACGCAGCTGCTGCTGGATCGTTGCTGGTTTGACGTACACAACTGCCAGCGTGGTTTGGACGCATTACGGCACCATCACCGCGTTTATGACATGCACGCACGTAACTTTAGGACAAAGCCGAAACACGATTGGTCATCGCATGCAGCGGATGCCTTCAGGCAGTGCGGTGTTGGTATGGAGACGAATACACGGTCCAATGCAAACAAACCCCGGTATGCACAGCAACAATATAATCCATTTGCCCAACAACTTGCCTGACGTCCTTTATGGCGACGTCGTTCGTGTTTGTGATTGGGTGCAGGAAAGAACACCCTATATCGAAGGGTTTGACGTTTTTAACGAAGATACGCAGACAATAGGGTTTACAAAAAACAATCGCATCGTCTGTGGTGTCGTTTACACGGATTACCGTGGGCGTGACATACAGATGCACTGCGCTTGTGATGATCCGTCTGTCTGGACGCGTGAGAACATCCGTATTTGTTTTCATTATCCGTTTAACCAGCTGGGCGTTGTGCGTGTAACAGCGCCGGTTCCCAGCACCTATGAGCGTGCGCTGAGTATCAACCAGCGACTTGGTTTTCAGGTCGAGGGTGTATTGCGTGATTTTATTGAAACTGATGTGGACGTCGTGTTGTTGGGCATGATGCGTCACGAATGTAAGTGGATTTGATTGATATGGGATCTAAAGCACCACCTGTAATGATGCCGGCGGCCCCGGCGGCACCACCGCCGGCACCGCCTGCGACGTTGGATAACGCACAATCGATTATTGATGATCCCGGTGCGTCTGCTGAAAGAAAGCAGCAGGCACGTGAGATATTGGACAAACAACGCGACGAAGCGGCACGGCAGCGCGAACGCCGTGGTCGGTCCAGCACCATTATGACGTCCCGTCAGGGTGTGACTGAAGAAGCCAATACGACTGGCAAAACGCTGTTAGGGGACTAATCAATGCCTATATCCGTGCCAAGACCAATTAAACGAATTGGACAAGCAGTTGGCCTTATTGAAAAGCCACCGAAACCGCCGCCGCCGCCAGCTAGACCTGCACCGGTAGCAGAGGGTCCGACGAAAGCGGAAGTAGAACAGGCAACGGCTGTTTATCAGGAAGGTCTGGAAACCAAGCGCCGTGGTCGAGCGTCAACCATTATGAGCGGTCGACCGGGTATCACGAACCAGTTGGATCAGGCGTCTACCACGCGCAAAACACTGTTGGGCGGTTAACCGATGGCGCGTGATCCTCGCACAGAAAAGCTGCTGGAGCGTTTCGACACCCTGCGTTCGCAGCGTGCGAACTGGGAAACGCACTGGCAGGAAATCGCGGATTATATGATCCCGCGCAAAAATGACGTGATCCATCAGACGCCGACTGCCGGCGAAAAGAAGATGGACCTCGTGTATGACTCGACGGCCATACATGCGCTGGAACTGCTGGCAAGTTCACTGCACGGCATGCTGTCATCGTCTGCGTCACCGTGGTTTACCCTGCAGTTCGCTGATCGACAGCTGAATGATGATGTTGTGGCGATGGAGTGGCTGGAGAATGCCACTCAGGTAATTTACGAGTTTCTGTCAAAGTCGAACTTTGATCAGGAAATACACGAACTTTATTACGATTTGTGTGCGTTCGGCACAGCGTGTTTGCTGATTGAAGACGATGGTGTGAATGGTGTGCGTTTTTCGGCACGCCACATTGCCGAACTGTACCTTGCTGAAAACAGCAGCGGTCGTGTTGATGTCGTGTACCGAAAGTTCAAGATGTCCGGCAAGGCAATGATTGAGCGTTTTGGTCAGCAGGCACTGCCGACACAGCTGTTAAAGCAGATCAACAAAGACCCGTTTATCGATCACGAATTGTTACACGTCGTGCAACCGCGTGATCAGCGTGACCCGACAAAAGTTGATGCGCTAAACAAGCCGTTTGAGTCTGTTTATATTGAACAGCAGTCGCGCAAGATTATTGCGGACGAGGGCTTTGACAGCTTTCCGTACTGTCCGGTCAGGATGTTGAAGGACAGCGCCAGCGTTTACGGCAGGTCAAGCGCGATGGTTGCATTACCTGACGTGAAGATGCTGCAGAAGATGTCGGAGACGACCATCAAGGCGGCACAGAAGATGGTCGACCCACCATTGCTTGTGCCTGATGACGGCTTTGCGATGCCCGTGCGTACCACCCCCGGTGGCCTTAACTTTTACCGACCGGGGTCGCGCGACAAAATAGAACCGCTGAATATCGGTGCGAACACACCTGTCGGTATTCAAATGGAAGAACAGCGCCGCAACGCCATTCGTCAGGCGTTCTTTGTCGATCAGTTAATCATGCCGACCGGTCCACAGATGACCGCAACAGAGACGGTTGCACGCACTGAACAGAAGATGCGTTTGCTTGGCCCGGTCATGGGGCGTGTGTCACAGGAACTGCTGAAGCCGGCAATTAATCGTGTGTTCGACATACTGCAGCGGCAGGGGCGTTTTGGTGAAATACCGGAGCAGCTGGACGCGCAGGAAACAAAAGTCGAATACGTATCACCGCTTGCAAAAGCGCAAAGAACCGGCGACCTGCAGTCGCTGATGCGTGGTGTCGAGATACTTGGTTCGCTTGCCCAAGTCGCACCTGTCTTCGATTACCTCGACAGCGATGCGTTGGTGAAGCACCTGTTCGACATACTGGGCATACCGGCAAAGATTACGCGCAGCGCAGAAGAAGTCGCGATGATGCGTGACGAACAAGCCGAACAGTTAGCGCAGCAGCAGGAAATGCAAGCGACTATGGAAATGGCGCAGGCAGCTGGTGCCGCCGCGCCTGCCCTGAAGGTCGTCAATGACATGGGACCGGCAGCAGCGCCGGCTGAATAAATGCAACAGATAGACCTGATGCGCGTGTACCACGCGTGTTTGACGTCTGACGAAGGCGTGGTTGTCATGGATGACCTGCAACAACGCTTTGCCAGCAATTCTACGTTCGTCAAAGGCGATCCGTATGAATCAGCTTTTTTGGAAGGGCAGCGCACGGTCGTGCTGTTTCTGCAGGAAATGCTGTCAGAAGAACGAATGCAACGAATGATGGAGCGAATTAACGATGGCTGAAGAACAGGTAGCGGCTGACGTCTCGCAAGAGGCAGCGTCAACGTCTGTGGAGCAAGCAGCAACGACGGAAGTATCAGCAGAACAACCCGCAGCGGTAAGTGACTGGCGTGCGGATCTGCCGGAAGAAATCCGGCTTGATCCCTCAATGTCGACAATCAACGACGTGTCGTCACTTGCAAAAGGTTACATACACGCCCAGCGCATGATCGGCAGGGACAAGATCCCATTGCCATCTGACAGCGCGACAGATGATGAATGGAACGCGGTCTATGATCGTTTAGGTCGACCGTCGTCACCAAGTGAGTATCAGCACAGCTTTCAGTCAGAAGAAAGCCTGCCGGGACAGATAGATCAGTTTAACGAAGCAGTACACAAGCTGGGTCTTACAGAAAAGCAGCGTGCCGGCATTATTGATATGTACGAAAGCATGGTGTCGGAAACGTCTGACAGTATGGAACGCGGCATGGTTACGAGACAGGCTGACGTCGAAGCCGAACTTAAACGTGAGTACGGCCAGACGTATGAAAACGCTATTGCACGTGCAAACAACTCAGCAAGGTTCTTTGGTCTGGAAGATGACTTTATGAACCTGCAGCTGGCTGATGGCACGATGCTTGGAAACCACCCTGCGCTTATCCGCGCATTCGCCAAGGTAGGTGACTCCATATCGGAGTCGACCGTAACTGGTGAAACGACCAACCAGCTAATGACGCCTGCAGAGGCGCAGCGCCAGCTGGATGATGTACGTCGCATGGACGGTCCATACTGGGACAAGAAACACCCAGAGCATGACCGGTACGTGGATGAAGCAAGCAGGTTGTACGAAATGATACACGGCGACGAAGCCGCGTAGCATGTATGGGGTAGCCTTACGGTCCCGTTGCTTGCACTAAAGTAGTGCCGTCGATCAGACGTAAAATGAAGGCGAGTCCGTGTTCCACGGGTAGCTAGCTGATTTCCCTTAAACCGTAGCAATGGAGGTGGACAAAATGTCTACTCAAATCACTACGGCGTTTGTTAATCAGTTCTCGTCGAACGTCCAGATGCTCTCGCAGCAGATGGGTTCGCTTTTTCGCAACGCTGTCGATGCAGAGTCGGTGGTGGGCGAGAAGGCCTTTTTCGATCAGGTCTCAAGCGTTGCGGCAGTAAAACGTACCAGCCGCCACGCCGACACGAGTCTGGTTACAACGCCTCACGAAAGAAGGATGGTCACCCTTGACGATTACGAATGGGCTGACCTTATAGACGATCAGGACAAGGTCAGATTATTGTCTGATCCCACGTCGGTGTATGCCAAAACGGCGGCAGCGGCTATGGGAAGGGCTATGGATGATGAGATCATTACTGCCCTGATCGGTACTGCCAAGACCGGTGCATCTGGATCGACGTCAACTACGTTGCCGTCAGCCCAGAAAATTGTGCATGGGTCAGCGGGGCTATCAATTGCAAAATTGGTCTCCGCGAAGAAGATTCTTGATGAAGCATCGGTTGACCCCAGCATACCCCGGTATATTGCGGTCGCGCCGGAGCAGATTGAAGACCTTCTTAACTCGACTACTGTTACAAGCGCAGATTTCAACACGGTGGGATTCGCCTAGCTTGCTGGCAACAGCTTGCTGAAACTCAGTCAAATTCGGGGAAGCCTTAACAGGTAATGCTGATGGTAATCGCGAGCCAAGCCCTTTGGGGAAGGTGTAGAGACTAGACGGCTGACACCCCTAGCGGGTGAAGGGATAGTCCAGACCACAAAGCCTATAATATCGTTATAAAACAACGTGTTATAGGGCCGCGGCGAAAGCCGTAGATGGTACGGAAAGCACTTGTACAGGGTGAAATTGATACCTTCGTTGGTTTCAAATTCATCGTCACAAACCGGCTAACTGATGACGGTACTTCACGCCAGTGCATTGCATGGGCTGAAGACGGTTTGAAGCTAGCCATTGGTAAAGATGTCAACGCCAGGATTTCTGAGCGTGCGGACAAAAGCTATGCCACGCAGGTCTACTACTGCATGTCCATAGGTGCGTCTCGCATGGAAGAAACCAAGGTCGTTGAGATCGCCTGCAACGAGTAAGGGAGGATTAGATTATGGCTAACGTAAATCAAACCCTCGCTAGCAACTTCGTTGCAGACCCGAAGGTAATGTCTCCGGTCAACCAACTTCACGGCCGGATGCGTGTTGCGTGTGGGACCATCGCTCTTGCAGCTGGTGATCTCTCCGCATCCGACACGGTTATGCTGTGTCCGGTGCCGACGGGTGCTTCAGTTGTCAGCATCAAGCTGTTCAACGACGACCTTGACTCCGGTTCGACCAACACCTGCGACGTTGGTCTGTTCACGGCGGATGGAAACGTGACTGCGAAGGACGATGATTGCTACGCAAGTGCAATCACTGATCTTCGCGCTGCGGTGACCACCGGCACGGAAGTCGCGTTCGAAGCGCGGAACATCAACCTGATGGGGCAGAAGGTATTCGAAGATGCTGGCGACAGCAGCGATCCTTCGACCCACTACCTCATTGGCCTCACGTTCGATGCCGCTGGCGACACCGCTGGCGACCTCTCGTACGTTGTGACCTACGTTGTAGACTGATTGAGAGGGGGGGCTTTGCCTCCCCTTTCTTTTTTTAAGGAAAATTGGATGCCGAAAATTGTTGGTTACAAGACCAAAGCAAAACCCATGCGTTCTTCCAAAAAACGTAAATCCAAAAAGAAGAAGAAAAAATAATGGCGAACAAACCAAAGCGCGGCTTGTACGCAAACACACACGCCAAGCGAAAACGCATCAAAGCAGGTTCCGGTGAGAAGATGCGGAAACCCGGAAGCAAGGGTGCGCCGTCTGCAAAGGCATGGCGTCAATCTGCCAAAACAGCCAAAAAACGGAAATAGCCCATGACGTCTGACGTTGATATTTGCAACGCCGCGCTAAACACGCTTGGCGCAAACACGATAGTGTCGCTGACAGAAGACAGTGTGCCTGCACGGCTGTGCAATCAACGTTACGAATCTGTTCGTGATGCTGTGTTCCGCTCACATCCGTGGAATGCGTTGATCAAACGCCAGCAGCTTGCAAGAGACGACGCAGGTCCAGCCTACCTCTACACCTACGCGTTTACGTTACCGGGTGATTGTCTGCGTGTGCTGGGTATATCTGACGGCACGGCAGAATGGCCGACCGAAGATTTTGATTTCCAGATTGAAGGCCGCAAGATCGTCACCGACGAAGATGACATTTATCTGAAATATATCAGCCGGGTTACTGACCCTAACGAGTACGACACGCTGCTGCGCGAAACCCTGTCAGCAAAAATAGCAGCTGAACTCGCGTATTCGTTAACCGCCTCAAACGGTGTCGCATCAACATTTATCGAAGCATACAATTCAAAACTGGCGGAAGCCCGTTTTGTAGATGGAACGGAGGGCAAGCCTGCGCAGATGGAAGCTGATACGTGGTTGCGGTCACGGCTTTAGCACATGCGCGTTTCGTTTAACTTCACGAACTTTACCGCAGGCGAGTTTTCGCAGCGCCTTGATGGCCGAACTGATCTGCAAAAATATTTTAGCGCGTGTAGCAAACTGGAAAACATGGTGCCGCACCCGCACGGTGGTGCAATGCGCCGTCCCGGATTCAAGTTTGTCCACGAAGTTAAAGACAGTTCTGCAAAAACCCGCATCATCCCGTTCGAGTTTTCGACCGAACAAACCTACGTCATAGAAGTTGGAAATTTATATTTCCGTTTTTACAAAGACGGCGGTGCGATACTGGAAGCCAACAAGACTATCACCGGCATTACTCAAGCCAATCCAGCTGTTGTAACGTCCAACAGCCACGGCTTTTCTGACGGCGATTGGGTTTATATCGATAGCATTGCCGGCATGACGGAGTTGAATGGCCGCACGCTGAAGGTTGCAAACAAAACAACGAACACGTTTGAACTGACTGACACAAACGGTACAAACATCAATTCGTCGGGCTTTACCGCCTATTCTTCAGCCGGCACAGCCGCACGCGTTTACACTGTCGCGCATACCTACACGACCGCACAGATACCTGACATTACGTTCGCGCAATCTGCAGACGTGATGTACCTCTGCCACGAAGCGCATGAAGTCGCAAAGCTAACGAGGACAGGACACACCGCGTGGACTTTAACAGATGTCGACTTTGAAGGTGGGCCGCTGGAATCTGCTAATGAAAACGGTGGTGTATCAAAAACGCTGAACCTCACGCCGTCTGGTACAAGTGGAAGCGTCAACATTACAGCGTCGGCAAGCCTGTGGGCGTCTACCGACGTTGGTCGCTTTGTAAAATTTAACGGCGGGTTTGCAAAAATAACGGCGTTCACATCGGCAACCGTTGTTGTGGCGACGACCAGCACCAACTTTACCAACACTGACGCCACGGCGTCATGGGAGTTGGGTGCGTGGTGCGATACCAACGGCCACCCGCGTACTGTCAGTTTTTACGAACAACGCTTGGTGTTCGCCGGCACAACGACGTTTCCGCAAACGTTGTATTTTTCAAAGTCTGGCGACTACGAAAACTTTACTGCCGGCACAAATGCTGACGACGCAATGATCTATACAATTGCGTCTAATCAGGTGAATGCAATCCGCTGGATGTCGCCGATGCGGTCTTTGTTGATCGGCACGACCGGCGGTGAGTTCGTGGTGCGTGCGTCAGGCACAGACGATGCAATTACACCCACAAACATACAAATCAAACGTCAGACAAACTACGGCTCTGCCAGCATACTGCCCGTCCAAGCAGGGTCTGCAACGCTGTTTGTGCAACGTGCAAAACGCAAACTGCAGGAACTTACCTATCAGTTCGAAACAGATGGCTACGTTGCGCCTGATCTAACGCTGCTTGCTGAACACGTCACCGAGTCAGGTATTGATGAAATGGCGTTCCAATCGCAACCTGACAGTATTGTCTGGTGCGTGCGGGGTGACGGCCAGCTGGCAGGGATGACCTACCGCCGCGAAGAAAATGTTGTCGGGTGGCATAGGCACCTGCTGGGTGGTTTTAACACCACGTCGTTTGATTCTTCAGACAGTTCTGTGGTCGTCGTTGGTTCCGAAAATATTGTCATATCAAGCCACGGGTATTCGACCGGCGATGAAGTCGTTTACGACGCGGCAGGTGGCACCGCGATTGCAGGTCTGACTGACGGCACCACGTATTATGTTTTTGTGGTCGACTCCAATACAGTGCGGTTAGCGGCCACAGAACGGCAGGCAAGAATTGGTGCGGTCATCAACCTGACAGCGGTTGGTACAGGCACACAGCTGCTTAAAAGCGCAGCTGTAGTCGAATCAATCGCAACCATTCCCGGCGATCTTGATCAGGACGACGTTTACATCATTGTTAAACGCACCATTAACGGGACGACAAAACGCTACGTCGAAATTCTGGGTGACTACGACTTTGGCGACACGCCGGTTGCGGCGTTTTTTGTGGACAGCGGCCTGACGTATTCCGGCACATCGACGTCCTCACTGTCCGGTCTGCATCATCTCGAAGGCCAGACAGTGCAGGTACTTGCAGACGGTGCAGCGCATGCCGACAAAACGGTGTCATCCGGTGCGATTACGCTTGATCGTGCGTGTACGAACGCAGCTGTCGGGCTTCAATTCAATTCGGTTTTGCAAACCATGCGTCTGGAAGCTGGCGCAGAAGATCAGGTAGCAGCTGGTAAGACCAAACGCATACACGGCGTGACAGCACGCCTGCATGAAACTGTCGGCGCACAGATTGGTTCGAGTGCCACAGCAAATGACATTATACCGTTTCGTTCATCTGCTGACGCAATGGACGCGCCGCTGGGCCTGTTTAGCGGCGACAAGAATATTGAATTTAGAACTGGCTACG
>VTLG01014611.1_pt1 | contig 36797 bp, 43 predicted proteins | sample 4694571 | NCBI WGS metagenome assembly VTLG01 (sample SAMN12604809, study PRJNA352737) | marine metagenome | biome: ENVO:00000447; feature: ENVO:00000209|ENVO:00000569|ENVO:01000036; material: ENVO:00002151; isolation source: viral sequences binned using virsorter ...
ATAAACCGAATCTTTCCAAGCCTTTAGATAGTTGTCAAGATCAGGTCTTTGTTGGTGTGCAGAACCATTCATATATCCTTTTTTCTTTTTACTCCATGATTTAGGCATAGGCACATGGAACTCTATCTCAAATGATTCAAATTCCAAGTGATGAGCATGGTAAGGACTCTGTAAGACAACTTTACTCTCCTTATATTGCCTTACTGCATCCCTAAAGGCAAAAAACTTCAATACACTTTGCCTTTTACGCCAGCGATCAGCTTTTGTCATACGAGGTTTCGGACATGGAGTAATATTTAATCTATGTACTTGAGTCATATTCCTCCTCATTTGAACAATTATGGCAGTAGCTGTCCGATTCAGTTATATTTTCCCAGCCATATTCTATCTTTTTCTTTTCAAGAATAGGGTAACAATCCATGTATGTATTCTCATCAGCAAATGTAGCAACCCACTCTAAAGTTCCTTTTGCTTCAAAATATACTTTAATCATAATTCCCCCATTTCTTTTAGCTTTTCAATACTACGGAACATTTTATATTCCATTAAAGTTTTATTGATACTATCTATTTCTGCTTTTAACTGACGATATAGTTGGTTTACGTTGCCAATCATTTCAATTGTAACTTCATGTTTGGGAATAGGTTTTTCTCTCCAAGTATAGTGAACTGGACAACAAGTACATTCTTCATGGTATTCTACTCTTGGATTTCTACCTTTTTTGTGTTCTTGTTTGTCTTGGGTATTTAAATTTTCTTGGTTCTTCATTTTGTTTCCTTTCTCGTTTATCGAATTGATAATCATCCACACAGTCTATTGAACAGTATTTTGTTCGTTTATATATCTTGCGTTTAGAATTATCTATTTCTTTGCCGCATTGTTTACAGAATCTTTTTTTATTTAATTTTGCCATTTTTGCTTTACGAGCATGTTCTCTGTGATATTCTTTTGAAGCCATAAGCAGAATCCTTAATCAGAATATCAAACCACCCTCTACTGAAAGGAGCTTTGAATAAAGGTGTCAGAGGATAAGCAACACCAATATCTTTCAATAGAGAGCGATCTGAGCATCTTTTTATTCGTGATTTATAGGATGATTGTGAAAATAGACCCATTCTCTACCTAAATCATCGGTAGTGATAGTATATTGAATTCCATGTTCAGTATACCCTGTATGATCCATTTTACATAAATTGGTATCTCTTCTACCTCCTTTTTGTACCATTGTTATTAATTTGTTAAACATTTGCTTATTACGATTATAATTAACTTTTACATTGTTATCTTCAATAACTATTCTATTTGAACGATTCTCATGCCTATTCTTAATTTCTTTATAAACTCTTATAAATTCAGCAATTGTAGGCATCTTATCTGAAGATCCACGACCATCAGTAAAAATGTCATATGCTTCCTTTAGAGCTTCAACATGAGGATGTTTGAGTTTATCAGCAAATGCCCTGATTTTTGTCTCAGATGATGGAACATTGAAACCTTCACAAAGCAAAGCAACTATTGCTCTTACTTGAGGATGTACATTGCTAGTTGACATATTTACCTTTCTTTAAGTCTTCCATTGCAATCTGCATCTGTTCATCATTATCTAAACCTCTCCAACCCCTTTTATTTACGGAATTTTTCAGTTCTTGAGGTATAAATATTGATTTCCATCCTCTTTCAATAGCAGTATCAATTAAATCATTAGGATCATAACCTTCTTCCTTAAATCTAAGTAATTTTTTGACTATGAGCCATTCTGCATAAGGAGTCATCTTTTTGCCACGATCAATTGACTTACGATGTTCTTGAAATTCCTCCCATCTTTCTGCATCTAACCATGTTGATAATGCTAATTTTATTTGCTTTTTCCATTTATCTATTTTCATGATCCATTCTCCTCTTCAAGTGGTAATCTTGGCCTAAAGATTTTCTGTATTTCTACACAGTAGTCTTTTACCTGATTGTAATCATCGGGAATTAACTGCTCTTCCCATAATGGATTCAGTTTATTAACTTCAGTAGCCCATGCACTATATAAGGAATCACGAATTGCAATCCATTCTGTTTGCTGTTCTTGTTCCATACTATAAAATTTAAACATATCCTGTTCTTGGATATTTAGAATCTCATTTAATTTATCAATTGATTTTTGTAATAATTCATTAGATTCTAATGTTTCTGGATCAATATTTACAGGTTCGTTATTTTTTGAAGCATCATATTCTTGCATTGCTTCTCCCATTTCATCACCTTCTATAAGTTCTCCTGTAGGATGATGTTTCTCTTTAACTTCTTCCAGTTTTTCATCTAATGTACTTTCAAGACCTTCTGCTCCTTTCTTTTCTTTAGGTTTACGAGTTTTCTTATTATCATCTTTTTCATTAGGATTATTAATCTCTTCATGACTGTATAAATGTGCAAATGTCTTAGGGAATGCTTTTCTGTGAGCCGCGGCAATAGCGCATTTCTGGATCATACCAAATGGATCAGTAACCCATCTGTTTTTCTTTGTTGTGAATGCATCTAACCTAACTACTGCTTCACATGGAACCATGCCTGTACGCATTACTTTGCACCATGCACCCATTAAGTTTCCAAATGGATCGGGAGTTCTTGTAGGTGTATTTTCTGGACCTACTATCCATCCAGCTTCATAACCCTCATATATGCTGTGATCCATTGATCTTGCAACAAATGTATCAACTGCAACAACTGTTGCCGCTTGCATATTGCCATATTTGATAAAGTAAACATCTTTAACAAATGGGTTAAGTTTCCTTGCTTTACATAATTCTAAAAAGAATTGATGTTCCTGATCTGTACCATGACCTTGTGGGTCAATAAATTTTCTTACTTCTTCAGGTAGTAATTCAACCTGATCTGTTTTTACTAATTGGTTTACCATCTTTGCCTCTCTTATTAATTAATTTATTAGGAAAGCAGTTATAAGACATCGTAGGATTGAAAATACAATGAATCCATTATTGATTTAACTGCAAAAATATGTAGAAGTACAACAGCATTGCCCTGTTGAATGAGAAACTATCTACTACAGTTTTACCCTTTTAACTGCTTGGTTCTTGGAAGGATTAAACGTGATGATTGCTTTACATCACAACATTCTGTGTAGAGTTCGGGATTCTTTTCTTTAAATTCACTTTCATTGAATAAATTGCAATGTCTTTCATATATATCAGGGTATTTCTTAATAAGTTTATCCTTATCAAATCTATTTAATTCTATTCTGGAAACTAATGTTTTCTTTCCATTTGACATTAATACTCCATCATTGTTACCAATTTCTCTCTTGATATATATGTTATCTTCTTTGAGGGATTTACCTTTTTCTTCATGTTCTTTTTTCTCTTTAATATACTTATTTATGAATACTTCAAGTGCTTGATTATTCTCAATTAATTTATGATTAGTCTTGAAATACATATGTGTTACATCTTCATTGTTTCTTGGTAATGGAGGCACTTTCTCCTGTACATGACCCCAAAATCTTAATAATGCTTTCATATATACTTCAATTAATCTTTCTTTCCTTTTAACAGAATAACGCAGTATCTCACCTTGAATATATACGAAGAATTCTACTGATTTGCACTCTTCTTCTATTGCCATCATATGTGTTGCCTGTGCAACATACATCTGAGGTATCTGGTCAGTACCTTCTGTGCCATAATATTCTCTCATATGTGGTGATGGACACTTTATTTCGATAATCTTATTATCTCCTGTATATCTTCCATCAATATGCATATACATCCATTCATGTTTTGGATGATAATGTGTTAAATTGTCTTTTCTTGCAGGAATCTTTAGTTTTGATTTAATTAGTTCCAATACCACTGGTTCCATTACCTGACCATGTAATACAGATGGATTATCAGATAAGTCTGGTGCAGGAACTTGTCCTGTTTTCTCTAAATATAAGTCATATTCAGATCTATATGGGTTGACTCCTATTGCTGTTCCACCATCTGAAGCTCCCATTCCTTTTGCTCTTTCTTCTAAATTACTTGGTTCAAAATTCTTCATATATCCTCTTTAATTTAATAGTTTTCTTAGTTCTTTTTTACGTTCTTCAATAGCTAAATATACTGCTGAAGTAATCTGATTATTTGATCTGTCTCCTTTAAGTACCATAGTTACATATGGCAAGCTATAACCTAGCTCATCAGCTATAGGCTGTAATTTTACTTGAAATTCCTTGCACTGTTGTTTCAAATTCATATTTAGATCCTATGTTGTTATGAGTTAAGTATAGTTTACTGAACAATGGATGTTATGTCAAATAAAAAGACTGATTACAAAATACTACGTTATGCCGCAATCTGCTGTGCGGCAACAATAGTATTACCTCCATAGACTATATATCGCCATACCTACCTCATCAGTCTAATTATATAAACTGGCTAATCGGCTTACTAACTTTTTATCTCGCTTTTAGCTCTCCTCCTCTTCCTTTTTACCTCACCAGTTTATCAATTCATTAATTAATTTGTAGAAGCGGATACTCCATGTACTCTGTTGTACTTCTTTGCATATAGCCCGAGTCTACCAACTAGGAATATCCGCTATTTTAAGGGCTGGTTACATAGTTTTCACTATATGATTCCGTTAGAATCTCCCTCCCTTGCATTTCTTCCTTTTGCGCCTCACCAGCCTAGTTTGCAACATCCATGTCGCTTAGACACGACTCAGCTGTGCCTAAAATGGTAAGTAACCTAGTTGTTCCTTATGGTCACTAATCCATGCTGTTAATTCACCAGCACGTTGTTCTACTTCTAATTGAACTTCTGCTGGTAATGTTTGTGCATGTTCTGTGAATGCTTCTACCCATTCATACATGCTGTTCTGATCTCTAAATGTACTGTTCCATACTGCTAATGTATGTACTCCACCATACTTGGTAGGTACTTCATTTAGTATCTGTATGGATCGAGTTAAATCCTCCTGATGTGTAGTTACATCTGAGAACTTCTTTTTAGGAGTCCATAACTTTGCTTTCCTTAATTGTGGTAAAATCTCCACAGGAGCTTGTAGCTTAAGAAAAGTATCTGCTGTACTATTTGTATAGGGAATCTGTGTTAATGCCTGTACACGGTCTTTTATGACCTCATACTGGTCTTTTGCTAATGTTATGATCTGATCTAACTTGTATTTCATTAAATCTGCCATTCCAGTATGTTTTGTTGATGTACTGCCTTTATTGACATAATGCATCATACCATTTAAGCACTTTGGTCTTAATGTAAAGATGTCTGTACCTACTTTGGTATCTCCTACACCTGAATTTCTAACACTAATGCCAATCTTTGTGAAATCTTCACCTTCTTTCATCTTAAAACCCATACGTTTTTCAACAAAGTTGGCAGTCATTTTAGTATTGGTAACTGTTGCTCTTTCCAATTCTAGGGACTCATTCTTATTATCCCTGAATAAATCGTCAAGAAATTGACTGTTGCTGTATGGTAGATACCTTGAACCAACTACTCCTACTATAGTACCGTCATTAACTACAAGTCTTTTACTTGCTAATTCGTTCTTAATACTCTGTTGAGCGAATAGTTTGTTAAGAAATGTAGATGACATATGTGGATGCTCCATTGCTTCCATTGTACTAAATAAGCCATTTACGTTGGTTGCCTGACATAATGCCTTAATGCCATGTGTATTGAATGTATATTGGTTATTAATCCACTGGTCATCTTCAAAGATAATCTCCATAGGTACATGTCTATATGAAGTTTGATCTTCTTCTAATGCCACATTGTGCTTTAAATGCTCAAAACTGCTGTATGTCTGTGTTTCTATTGGTTTATGTTTTAACATTGGTTTCTCCTTATTCATTAAATGATTGCATCCATTCTAAAAGGATGTTTTTTGCTTCTTTATTTGTTAATTCTGGAAATGCTACTACTAAATATGATGATGCACCATACATGTTAGTTACTCCAGAATCTCTTAGTTCATCTAAGTATCGTTTATGTTCTTCGTTCATATTCCTCCCATTTGTTTTTGTTTATTGATTGGTTGTTTACTTAGCCTGTCTTCATATGCACAAGTAGTATTACAGAATGTATTTCCACCTTCCTTATGAAGCGGCCCCGGTTGCAGTTTTAGGTCTGCACCACACCATTTACACTTTTCTTTTTGCATGACTTTTCTCTATATGATCAATTTCCATTGTAAAATATTGATCTATAAGGTTCTTCAGTATTTCAATTTTGGTGTTCTGTTCACCTATTTTAATATGAAGAGCTTTATTATCATTTTGTAATTCTTCTAATTTATTATTGAATATATCTTCATTCTCTTGTATTTTCTGCCTGTTTTCTAAACTGTAGTTTTCTATTTTAATAAATCTAATATTACTTTGATCATCCATTTATCCTCCTTGTATGTTTATTTAATCTTTAATTAATTTATATCCTGAAAGTTTATGTTTCTCGATCCATTCTTTATTACAATTAATACAAGTACGATGTTCTTGTAAATAATATGTTAAGTCTGAACCATTAACATTGGCAGTTTCTTTACTTTCACAGAATGGACAATAACTACCATTATTTAATCTAAATTCTTTTTGTGTCATTCTATGCATGTTTATCCTCCTTAGTTTAAAATGCGGTTTGCTACATCATACTCTCCTAACTCCCTGATCATCCTATTGATTTCTGCAATGTCTTCTGTATGCAAATTGTCTTTAGAATATTCAACTCTAAGGTTTACAAGAGCATCAAATATTATGTTTAATTTTAATTTTTGATTTTCGTTCAGCAAATGAAATATTTTTGCCATATCATCTCCATATGAATTTGGTTTAAAAATGTGGTTTGCTACAAGCCCCCGCCTTCGAAATTTTTTATGACCCCCTGCACCGTTCTTTTGGGTACAGAGGATCATGTTTCTTTATCGTCTGCTATTTACTATCTTGGCTATATACTCGTACTCATGATGCTTCTTTCTTGCTTCTAACATCATTATTTTAATAGCATAATATAGTTTTCTAAGGCTTGTCATATTCCTCCTAGCTTATGAGTTTATGCTTGCCTAGTATCTTAGCTTTAGCTTTTTGAACTTGATATACAATGTAATTCGGCCCTGCAAATAATGGTGCAGTTATCATGTATGCAATGCTCAATAAGGTTATTAGAGTATATAAACCAACTCTTGATGGTGCTAAATATCTCTTTATTCTACCAAGTAAATGTGTAGATGCAGGGATATGTAGTTTCTTTTTCATATTTTCAATGGATTTTAATAGCCATTTAGATCCAGCTACAAATGTATTATCAAAGTTTATTGTATTCGACATATTATCCTCTATTATTTGAATGTTTCTTAAAGAAATGTCCTGCTACGAATGCAAGTAATACAGGTAGCAAGGGTACGACAGCAAAGCAGAAGCTCACTACTACTATTGCTAAGAGTAAATTAGGTTTATCAGAAGTCGAGTTCTTCACTTCCCTCAAGATAGTAGTCCTCTGACTCTGTTTCATTATATCGTGGTTTCTCTGTCTGTTGTGCTGTGTATTCTGGATAGAGAAGCCTGATTTCTTCTTCGTATTCCACATTATCCTCCAATGATGACTGACTTAGTTAGCTCCTAACAATTCGTTAGAAAAATTAAAGGGCCAGATTTTACTCCAGCCCTGTTTAGTTTATGCACTTTGTGCGGTTGCTACTTGTTTAGGCTTTGCTTTAAAGACATTAACTCCACCTATATTTTTGCTGAATTGTATAACTTGGTATGATGTACCAGCTTTTACTTTTTCAGCATTGTCTTGTTCATAAGTCATGCAATGTGATCTGTAGACTTGTAAAGAACATACTGCTCCTCTTGTTGGGCTAGAAGCCTTTTGAAACTTGTAGGATCTGCAACAGATTCCTTCGTTTGCTTTAGCTTCTTCGACCATCTCATTAAGTTCTTCCAGCGTGTACTCTCGTCTTGCTGTTGCATTGAATGATTCCAAGTCAATATCAATTCCATTGTTTTTCATCTCTCTTAATTGGTTAAGCATCTTGCTATTCCATACGTCCATGTACATCACAGGGCTTTCAGTAGCACGTTCTACTACTGTTGTACCTTTCTTATAACCCTCAAGTTCTGCTTTCATTGCATTGAATTCTTGTTGTTCTTGCTTAGTCATTTTATTTCTCCATTTGGATTGTGTCCTCCAGTTCATCCAGAAGACGTTAACAGAGTGGTAAGCGTGTTAGTTGATGATGATCAGTAAGACAACTGACCAACCAAACCAAACAAACCCACAACCCTTACTTAGAGAAAAATATTTTATAGTGTGGATCTATTGTCTCGATTGGATTGAATAGCATATATAAATCTATATTCTATATAAATGTTATTTATTATATATAATATATATATATATATAGTTGTTATTAGTATTAATATATCTTATATGTTTTTATATGTATGGATAGGTTAACATATATAAGGTTTATTCCTTAGGTTAAGGACATCTCATTTTTATTTTAACGTAGTGCATGAAAGAAAGAATATAGATACGAGCGAAGCGAGACATTTAGAATGAATGAATGTTTTTATTATATATTCTGCACCATCGTGTATTGTCTTGAAGGGGTGGGGGGTCATAAAAAGGCTTCGGAGGCGACCATAGTCGTCCCCTCACTCTACACAGGGGGAAAATGGGTGTTAAGTATATTAACATAAGAAATAAAAAAAATTTAAAAAAAGTATTGCATATTGCTAGAAGAGGAAATAGATTTAGATTTAGTATAAAATCAGGATAATTGTAACAGGGGGTATATATGCCATTTCCATACAAGCATAAGAAGGATGACAGTGGATACGGAACTGTGTTAGGGGGAAAGCGCACATCGTTTGTGAATGACAACAAGTGGTGGAAGAAGTTAGGTAAAGGTATGAAGAACAGGAGTAATGGAAGCTACTGAGAAGTTCATTGATTCTTTTGTAGAGACAGGAGATTATCTTGTTTCAATGAGGGAAGCCGGGTTTAAAGACAAGAATCCATATAAGCTGAAGTTACAGGGTAAGGCATTAGTTATTGAGAACAAGGAGGAGATTGACAAGAAGTTCCAACAGCGTTTGAGGGAAGGTGGCCCAAGAGCCTTGACAGTTATAGAACAATTGATGCATAGTGAAAGTGATACTGTAAAGCTCAATGCCGCAAAAGAAATCTTAGACAGGGGTGGGTACAAGGCATACAACGAAAATGATCCCACACGGACTGTAGAGGAGCTTAACGCACAGTTAGTAGCATTAGTTGGAGAAGATGGTGCAAAGATGCTTATTGGTGCATTCAGGAGTCGTAAAGTTATTTCAGGGCCGGAATTAACAGAGGATAATGGGTAAGAAAATCATTGTAGGCGACATCTGGGAACAGAAGGGCTATAAAGTAGTCTCAACCAATCTTGGTGGTGTTCATGGTCGTGGGTTAGCCGCACAAGCAAGATTTAAGGGATTTATTACCTCTGCTAACAAGAGTTTTGCTACATCGCCTAAAGACAGTGAAGTAATTACGCTTGCAGTAAAAGGCAAAGCACCTGAGACAGCAAGAGTCAAAGGTAAGGCATTTAGCGAAAAAACAACTGGCGGTAACGTAAAACTACTCAAATCTGAAGTAGGTCAGTTAATAAACTTTGCAAGAAAGAATCCTTCCAAGAATATAAACCTACCCTTTATTGGTTTGGGCTTTGGTGAAGGTAACGAAAGTGAGATCCTTCCAATACTCCAAGAAGCCGCAAAAGAGCCAAATATCTACTTAGTTACTAAAGACCAGAAAACTGTTGAAAAATATAAAGACACGTTCAAAGCTGGTGTTAGGTCTGATAGATCCCTAAAAACTCTTAATAATGCCATAAAGTCAAAGATTTCCAACCAGACTTCAAAAATACCAAAGACAGCTAGAAAAATTTATTTTCAAGGCCCATCTGGAGGTATTTATGATCCAAAGGCGTTTAAACGTGCATTAACAAAACGCTATCAGGAAGAAAGACGTACATGGGGCGGTAAAGAGCCAATTCATGTTTTGTATGGTGGTCGTGAATATAATCAAGCGGATCAGCTTATTGCTGAATGGGCTAGTGAAGGATTTAAAAAGTTCTTACCTCCGAAGAAACTACACGAAGACTTCAAGACTAATAAGTTATATAACAAGAAATATGGCGATCTTTTATTTCAGGTTAATAAGAAAGGGATGCCTATTATTAATAAAGAACCCATTAATATCAGTAAGTTAGACTCTCCTGATGAATCTATCGAGAAAATTTCTTTTAGCAGACAAGGCAAAATAGTATATCCCGGTAAGGATACTAAACCTCATTTTGAAAGATTTGATCAACTTCTAGCACAAAAAGGCAACAAACTCAAGCCAGCATTTGAAGCATTTTTAGATGAAATCGAAGATATAGGAAAAGGTACTACAAAACAGAAACCAGATATACCAGAGTTAAGAAAAGCTAAAGTAGGCGGTGGTACTAAATTACCTATGCTGGATAGAGGTCAGGGAAGCGTTACTAAACAAGCACCTGACATTAAGTCTATGCTTGCTGGTATCCAAGTTGCAGAAGAAAAAGCAAGATACTACAATTTGGATGACTTTACGCTAGATAGAATCAAAAGTATTCAAAAAAGCGTTGCTTACCCATTAGAAGCTGGTGAATCTATAGAAACATCAGTTGCAGACTCTCCTGAAATAGAATTTATTGATAATAAATTAGAATCATATTCCCAAGATCACGGAAGTCTTGGAGAATACAAAGGTAGAGGCAGAGCAGGAGGAGAAGAAAAGATAACTCGTAAAGAAAGTCAAAATATTGGCTCAAATGAAGCAATAGTTAGTAAAACTGATAAATTAAAGGCTGAAACTTCCATTAAAATTGATGATGAAGAAGTGACTTTATTGAGTGATCTTGATTCAGACGAAGTTGCAATAGAAGATAAAGCTATCAGTAAAGAAATTAAGCAATATGAGAAATTAAAAAGTATTCAAGCCAGAGTCGGATCTGAAAGATGGGGTAAATGGATGGATTCTCCTGAATCTAGGAGAGCATTGATGAATTATATTGGTGATGTCTTAAAAAAAGGAACTGATACAGTTTTAGGAATAACCTCAAGTAATGAAGAAACACAGAAAAAACAAGCTCGCAACGTTATTACTGGACCTAATAAGAAAGGCAAATGGATAAAAGCTGATTCAGTTACTTGGGGAGAACAGCAATATATTTATAAAGATAAGAATAAACTGAAAAAGATAAAGGAAGGTATATCTTCAGATCGTAAAGATGCAAAAATAGCAAGAGTGAATACAAAGATAGCAGATTTGAGGCGTTCTGATGAAAGAGCAGTTGCAAGTATAAGAAAATATCTTAATTCAACAAAAAACCAGCTTAGTTCTTCCAGTAAACCTTCATTATCTACTACAACAAGTCATAACTTCTTAAATTGGTTGCGTAGTACACACGAAGCAAAGAAAAAACATGCTGAAGCAATAAGAGGAAATATATACAAAAGAGTAAAAACTAAAAAGGTAACTACTGCAATTACTAAGGTTAAAAATGTTACTCCAGCAGAGATTGCAAAAGGCGAAGCAGAGAAAATAGATGTTAAAAAGCAAAAAAGTCTTATTAAAGTAGATAAAGAAGCTACAAGTAAAATAGCTACTAAATTACAAGATACATTTCATAGCAAGGATAAAAAACCTCGTTATAAAAGTACAGTAGGTAAAGGATTGAAATTTACTAGGGGAATAGGTGCATTAAGTTTATTCTCAAGTATATTTGGGGTTGCAAGAGCAAGGAAAGAACTTAAAAGTGCAGGAGTAAAAGATCCTAGCGTTTTAGAAACTATGTATCAAACATTTCTTCCAGAATCAAATTGGTCGTTAAGATATAATGAAAACCTACGAAAAGAAAGAAAGAAATTAGCTAGAGCCATATGACAGATAAAGCTGAAATAGCAATTGACATTGCAGAACAGATTTCAGATATTTATGAAACTAATCGGCTACTTGATTATGATCCGTATGATTACCAGAAACGCTTCCATGATGCTAAAGATGCTAAAGGTAGGTTAGCTAGACAACGCCTCTTAATGGCGGCTAACAAGACAGGGAAGACGTTTTGCGGTGCATCTGAAATGGCATATCACCTTACAGGCAGATACCCTAAATGGTGGACAGGAGCAAAGTTCAATAGACCGATAACTGCATGGGCGGCTGGAAATACTACTGCAAACACTAGAGACATAGTTCAGGCAGAACTGCTAGGTGAACCCGGAGATGAGGATGATTTCGGTAAAGGTGCAATACCAAAGCAATATATCTCTGATACACCTCTTAGACAGCCCGGAGTGCCAAATGCATATCAAAGCCTGAAAGTTAAACATGTATCAGGCAGGAATTCAAAACTGATCTTTAAATCTTATGAACAGGGTAAGATGCAGTGGATGGGTAAAGCCGTTGACGTTACATGGCTTGATGAAGAACCCCCACAGGATATATACTCTCAGGCTCTCAGAGCGGCCTTAAAGAGTGGAGGTATAGTCTATATGACCTTTACCCCTGAAAGTGGCATGACAGAAGTTGTAACGCAGTTTATGACTAAACTAGGACAGTCACAGGCACTCTATCATGCAACATGGGATGATGCTCATCATTTGGATGAAGATGTTAAGGCAGAGATCTTAGCCGCACTTCCTCCGCATGAAAGAGATATGAGATCCAAAGGAATACCAGTTCTAGGTTCAGGCTTAGTATTCCCTGTAAGTGAAGATGAATTGGAAGTAGAGCCATTCCCTCTACCTCAATACTGGCCTAAACTATGTGGGCTGGATTTTGGATGGGATCACCCAACTGCGGCTGTTTGGCTTGCTTGGGATAGGGACACCGACACAGTTTATGTATATGATTGTTACAGGAAATCGGCAGAGACTCCTGTCATTCATTCAGCCGCAATAAGACAAAGAGGTGATTGGATTCCTGTTGTATGGCCTCATGATGGCTCTCAGCACGATAAAGGATCTGGAAAACCATTAGCTGAATTGTACCGCAAACAAGGTGTCAATATGGCACATAAGCACTTTGAAAATCCTGAAGGTGGAATATCAGTAGAACCGGGAATTATGGAAATGCTACAGAGAATGCAGACAGGACGTTTTAAGGTGTTTAATTATTTAAGGTTGTGGTTTGAAGAATTACGCATGTATCATAGAAAAGATGGCAAGATAGTAAAAGTACACGATGACCTTATGAGTGCAACTAGATATGCAACTCAATCATTGCAGTTTGCTGGACTAGACAGGCCAAAGAAAAGACCTAGAAAGGCAATAAGCAGTTATGATTATTATGAACATAATCAAAGTATGTATGCATAAATGCTTGCATAATATTTAACATTCTAATATAAAAGGTAATTATGGGCTGGTGGGAAGATGCTAAAGAAAAGATTAGAGATACTGCTGGAGAAGGAACATTTGGAGATATTCTTGATACAGCAAGTGATATAAATAAAGAAGGAATTATTAACACAGCAGAATCAGGTGCTTCAACTCTTTTAACTAATCTTGAAAATACTCATGATAGTTTTGAAGCAATAACAGATTCAGGAAAGAATTTCTTAGAAAATCAAACAAATATAAATGAAACGATTCGTCAAGGGCCGGGAGGGTCATATGCTGATGTGGCTAATGCAGTGTATGGAGGTTCATTTAAAGATGCTGTTGAATCTACACAGAATTTCTATAGAGATTTTGAAGGTGGAGCAAGATACTATGCAGAAAGAACTAGTTTAAAACCCTATTTACGTTCTGAAGATAATCTAACAGATCCAGAAGCAGAATTATCAGGTGAAGGAGAAGGTGATATAACTCCAGAAGAAAGAGAATCCTTATTGGCACAAGGTCTTGCAGGAGGAAGGGGAAGTACCACACCCGGAGGTTCAAAAGGATACAGAGGTCGTAAACAACATCAAAATCCCGGGAATGCAACAATTTTAGCTCCATCAACAGGTTTGGTATAACAGGATAATTTATGGATGCACAACAAAACCCATTAGGCCCGGTTTTAGATCGGCTTCATGAGAAGCTGAAGAATAACCGCAGAACATGGGAACGTGAATGGCAGGAAATGGCAGAATACGTTTTGCCACATCGTGCAGATTTCACTACTACACATTCCAAAGGTGCAGATAGGATGTACACTGCATTTGAAGGAACAGCAATGAGACTTCTTAAACGATTTGCCTCAAATATCCATAATGTATTTACGCCTATGGGGGCAGAATGGTTTCGCTTAACTACTGGTATCTCTCAGATGGATAAGCAACGCAATGTAGCATTATGGCTGGAGGAAGCATCTAAAATAATAAAACATCATGTATCTCGACCAATATCTAATTTCCAGAGTGCGGTATTTCAGTATTACTTGGAAGCAGGGACTTTTGGCACTGGTATTATTTTTGTGGAGGATGTTCCCGGTTTTGGGCCTCGCTATCGCAATTTTCCTCTTTCGGATTGTATATTGGGTAGCGGAAGTGAAATGGAAATTGACACAGTATTCAGGAACTACAAACAAACATATAAAGACCTAGTATCTAGGTTTCATCCTAATGTACTGCCACCAGAAGTATTAAATAATGCTTCAGGAGATAAAATGCATGATGAAATTGATATGGTTCATTGTGTATATCCTTCATGGACTATGCAACAATATCTTCCTGACTTTAAAAAGCCTTATGTATCAGTACATTACATGAAAGATAGGAAACATGTACTATCAGTTAGTGGTTATGAGGAAATGCCATATATCTGTGCAAGATGGGAAAGATCCGATAGAGAAATCTATGGTCGTGGTCCAACTTGGGAGATAATGCCGGATGTAAGGCTTATAACAGAAATTGATAGAACCTACTTAAAGGCAGTTCAGAAATCGGTTTCTCCGCCTCTCTTCGTCCCCGATTCTGGACTCTTAGACCCCCTAGACACAACACCTGATGCTATAAATTATTACTCAGTCGGGCTAGGGGGCAAGGATATGATCTTTGAAGCACCTACTAATGCCAGACCAGACTATGCAGAACGTCTAAGCGGTAAGGCAACTCAGGCAATAAAAGAAGGTTACTTCTTGGATTTATTGGAATTACCCGGCCCAACTGCTCCAGATGGCGATGTAATGAGATTTTCTGCAACTGAAGTATCTGTTCGTATGAGGCAAAGAATGCCTGTTCTTGGGCCAATACTTGCTCGTCAGGAAGCAGAATTTCTTGATCCTCTAATCAGGAGAACAGTAAATATCCTATTACGTTCATATCTATTACCTGAAATGCCACCAGAATTAGGTAATCAGTATAAGATTGAATATCTTAATCCTGTATCTGTAGCAATGAGATCAGGTGAAATTAACTCAATGACACAGTTATTTGAAATGATATTGCCACTTGCACAGATTGATCAGACTATTCCAATGTATTTTGATACACATCAGATACTCAAGAATACTGCTGAAGTTCTCCAAGTGCCAGTTTCTAACATCAGGTCTAAAGAAGAAGTTGAGGCAATGGTACAGGAACAGCAACGTCAAAGAGAGGCACAGGAACAAATGCAACAAGCTCAAACTAATGCAATAGTTGATGAGAAAACTGCAAAAGCAGAGTCACTTAGAGCGGAGGCCGCATAATGGAACTAAATAAAAAAGGCAAAAAATTACAGGCTGAAGGTGTTAAGTATGGTGACATAGAACAACATTATAAAAGAAGTGATTTTGTTGATAAAAGATATTGGCAGAGAGTTACTAAACCTGCTATAGTCCGAAAATTTACATTGCCGGGTAATATTGCAAAAGATCCATATACAGGCGAAGAATTTAATCCGAAAATAGGACATGGTGAACATGTTACATCAACTAAAGAGGCTCATGAATCTATGGATCCTGATAATCCATTGACTGCTAAAGAAAAAAAGCTCTTTGGACATAACAGGGCAAATCTTGTACTTGCATTACCAAAGGTAAATATAGAAAAGGGCGCACACGATATAGCAAATTGGCAACCTCCTATTAATATAAAGCCAATGGCTGAAAATATTGAAAGGAATAAAAAAAGATTTGGTTTGGGTGCAGATCCTAAAGAATTTAAAAAATTAACAGAAATTCTTGGTAGAAAACCTGATTTAAAAATAAGACCTAAATTAAGTTCCACTCTCTATTGTACAAGTTGCCATATAAATCATTCGATTAATGAACATAATTGATGGATTGGCTCGATAGAGAAACTAAAACTCGTAGATTATTTAAAGACTGTTTTGATACTGAACATGGTAAAGAAGTATTATTAAAACTTGTTCAGGATTATCATGTCTTTAAAACTAGTCCAACTCCTGATCCGTACTTATCTGCATGGCAAGAAGGTCAACGCAGTGTTGTACTCAAGATTTTAGAGTTGGTTGATACTGATCTGAGGGTGCTTCGTACACGCTTTGATCAACAAGAACTTGCCAGAAGAAATAGGCAGGATAACCTTAATAAAAACTGATTATGTCAGAAGAAGCATCGGCTCCTGAAGAAACAGGGCAAGCTGAGACTAGCGAATCTTCGGCTTTAGAATTTACTGCATCCTCTTTACCAGAAGGTTTAAGGGATGAACCTAGTCTCCAGACCTTTGACACTGTAGATAAACTCGCTAAGTCCTACGTTAATGCTGTCAAAAAGATAGGAGGAGAACCAGACAATCTTATCTCTATTCCAAAAGAAGGAGAGAGTTGGGATAGTCTATATAATCAACTAGGAAGACCTGAACGCTCAGATGGTTACGATTTTGGCGTTGATGATGAAGGAACTCTTGATGATTTTAAAGAGTTTGCACATCAAACAGGGCTTTCGCAGAATCAGGCTGAAAACGTCTTGTCCCTGTTTAGTGATATTCAGGAAGAAGAAGAAAAACAGCGAAAACAATCAATTGATGATCTTAAATTACGTTCAGAACAAGATCTTCAAAAAGAGTGGGGTAAGAACTATGATGGTAAGGTTGACATGGCTACTAGAGCCTTTGCTCAATTCTCTTCACCTGAACTTAGGTCAATTATGAATGATACTGGCTTGGGGAATCACCCTGAGATGATTAAGGTATTTGCAAAAATTGGCGAGATGCTTGGAGAAGACTCACTCGTTGTAGGATCAGGTTTGGGTTCTGCTCAAATGACACCGCAACAAGCACAAGAAGAAATACAAAAACTTTACAGTGATAAGGAATTCTCGCAAGCCTATAGGGATGCTCGTGATCCCGGACATAAGCAAGCGATGAATAAAATGGATAGGTATTTTAAACTAGCCTATCCTGCTCAACAACGAGTACGATAATATCACTCCTCCGTGGTGGAGGTATTACCGAATAAAGGATAATAGGCAGATAAGCAATAGCCCTGCCGAAAAGTCTGTTGTGACCCATTATGGATAATCACTAGGTATTTGTGATTTAACTTTAATTTATAATGGTAACAATATGGCTAATTTTTATGACATTGAAACCTCGTATATACATCGCTATTCTGCTGATGTATTACATGCGCTTCAACAAAAAACTACTAGGTTACGGAATTTTGTAACCAATAAGCCAGACTGTCGTGGTGTAGCCGAGTTCATTGATAAAATCGGAACTAACGAAGCACTAGATAAAGTTGCCCGATTTGGAGATTCGCCAGTACAAGCGATTTCGCACCAACGTAGGAGAGTATCAGCACAACCTAAACATGCTGGTTTCTTTGTAGAAGGTTTTGACACTCGTAGAATGAACTATGATGTGTTTCAGCCTTATGCAGAGGCTACTTCTATGGCGATGGCTCGTAAAATGGACTCTGTAATCGTTGATGCCGCTTTTGGTTCAGCATATGAGTCAGATGGTGGTGTTATGGACGGAGCAACGGAAATAGTCTGGAATGATTCTAATTTCCCTAATCAATTTATTGCGAAAGATTTTGCGTTTGGTACAGCAACAGATGCCATGAGTGGTATCAATAGTTCTGGATCAGGTGGGAGAACTCTTTCAATAGATAAATTACTGAAAGCTCGCAGAATCCTCTCTGAAAATGAAGCTGATCAATATGATGAAGGTGGGAATCCACTTTATTTCATTGTATGTTCTGCATCACAAATAGAGGCATTACTGCATTCAACCCAAATCCAAAGTTCGGATTATAATAATATTCGTGCATTGGTTGAAGGGCAAACTAACTACTTTGCTGGATTCCAGTTTATCCGATATGAAGGTATGGGAACAACTGGATCAGGTACAGGATTAGTTGAAAAGGTACTTGCATTTCATCCGCAAGGCTTGGCTTTCTGTTCTTGGGAAGAACCCATAACTGAAATAGAAAGACGTTCTGACAAATCTTTTGTCCCATATGCATATTTTGAGATGGATATTGGTGCAACTAGGGTTTGGGAAGAGATGGTCATTCAAATTGATTGTTATAAGACTGCTTAACCTATAATCTGAAAAGGACAATATGGCAAATCAATATGCTGTAAATCATAAGAAACGGCATGTAACTGTTCCTGCGAAGATGACTGATGTCGCTGATCAGGGTGGACGGATGCGTGTTATGTATGATAAATTTACATTTACTGCTTCAGGACAAATGGCAGTAGGTGATACAATTTCTTTTGGTAAACTGCCTCCCGGAGCAAAAGTATGGGATGCATCTTTACACCAATCTGCAACTTTAGCTGGTAGTACCACTTTATCTTTAGGTATTACTGGTAGTGCGACAGCTTTTTTAGGAGCGGCCGCTTCAACAGCAGTTGGTACTCGACATATGAAAGAAGGAGTATCTAATGTTTCTCTAGTACCCGTAACAATTACTTCAGAAACGACAGTGATTGCTACATTAGCTGGTGCAGGACAAACTTCTACTAGTGCATTTGTAGAAGTTAGAATTTATTATACTGTTGATTAATATCAATCGGGGGTTGGGTAACTGACCCCCACTCTTAATACTTTATTATGGATAAAACTGGTATTGCTAATCTTGCTCTTAGTAATTTAGGAGAAGCAAGTATTCAAAGTTTAAGTGATAATAATGCAAGAGCCAGAGCATGTAATGCACGAATAGATGATGTAATTACTTCTGTTTTGCGTATGCATGTATGGAATAGTGCATTGGAGCGTGTATTATTAACAAATATAGGAACACCTATCTTTGGATGGAATTATATTTACCAGCTTCCTGCTGATTATATACGAGTAGTAGAAGTTGAGCCTGTATCAAAGTATATGGTGGAGAAAAACAATATTTTATCAAATGAGAAAAAGTTATATTTACTTTATGTTGCATCACCTACTGATATTAATAATCTAGATCCACTCCTTGCTGAAGCAGTTGCATTAAAACTGGCATGGGAGATTGCTGAAACTCTTACTAGTAAAAATGGGTTAAAACAGGAAATGATGCAAAAGTATATTATTGCATTACAGGAAGCACGATCAGCAAATTCTAAAGATAAAACACCAGAACACAGAGAAAGATCTTCATATTTGGATGCAAAGAAAGGCATTTACTCAACTATTCACAGGACATTCAATACACCAGAATTGGGGTATGAAGTTGACATGGAGAAATGGAAAACTAAGTAAGATATGGCTAAATATGAATTTCTTCAGCCTAAATTTACAGAAGGTGTATTAGCAAATTCATTTACTGGACGATCCAGTGAAGAGTTTTATCATTATGGGTTAAAGTCATGTAAAAACATGATACCCATACTAGCTGGCCCTTGTGTAAAAAGACCGGGAACCAACTTTATTGGGGAAGCAAAGAATTCCACTGCTACCTTTCATCCTTTCTTCAAAGACAAAGATAATACCTATATTTTAGAAATAGGGTATGGAGATGCATTAGGCAGTAAGTTACAGTGTGATTTTACTAATAATAATACAACTGTAACTGTTAGTGGAGGTGGTAATACAACAAATCTTCAAGTTGGTATGTACCTAAAGCATGATAATGCAGGGGTTGGTGCTGAAGGTGTATATATTGTATCAATTACCGATTCAACAAATTTTGTAATATCAGCTAATGCAGGAGTAACTTCAACATATCAAGTTACATTTGAATCATCATATTTAAGGGTATGGTCACAAAATCAATTATTAAAAAATAAAGATACAACTCCATCTACATTTGAAAAAATAATGTTGCCGTGGATTGAATCAGAAATTACTACTCTAAAAACGACACAAAGTGGAGATTATATCTTTGTATGCTGTCCTACCAGAAAACCTCACAGAATTATAAGAACCATTGATACTACTGATACAGGCACAGATGTATGTTCAGATGGCAGTAAATGGGCAGTTGATGAGTTTGTTATGGAAGATGGGCCGTGGATGGATCTTAATATCTTTAAACCTGATGATGCAACCAAACAATATACCTTAAAACATAAAACTGAACCTTCTTCTGCTGTAACTGCACAAAATAAGGTAGTTGGTAATGTAGAATTTGATGTAACTACAAATAGTGTTATATTGATGAATCATGGGTTACAGAAGGGTATGAAGATACGCTTAAAAGGTGATGATGCCGTTACACTTAGTAGTGTTCAGATGAGTAAAGATTATGGAGGTGGTACTTATACTTATGTATTTGCAACTAGTGGGGCAAATGATTTGCAAGTCGGAGATACAATACAATTCCAAAGTACTGGTACTTTACCTAATGCATTAACTGCTAATACTGATTATTATATAAAAAAAATACCCGGTACTATTGGAAACGGAACTACTGAAGATGTTGACAATTCTTTTGAGGTTTCAGGCACTCTTGATTCTAATGGAGATCCCGGAAATAAAATAACATATGGTAATCTTGGCAGTGGAACATTAACTTATACTAAAAGTTGGGGTAATCTTGTAGAAACTACTGTTACACCATGTTTAAATAGTTTAAATGGTACAAAAGATGTTTATGTGGTTGCAACTACTACTGGAGCATTTAAGATTAGCCTTACTGATACAGGAGTACCATTTGAAGTAAAATTAAAAACAGGTACAGCATCTCCTAATGCAGAAGTTTTAATGTCAAGACCAAGATATAAGGCTGGTACAGATGTTGTATTTGAACAATTTTTAGCAGGAAGTGCTACAGGAAGTAGTACACATTTGATAAAAACAGCAGATGTAGGCAGATTGATCAGGATTAACCCTCTAGCACGACCTTTAGAGGCAGTAGGTAGTGTAAGATGGGCATGGGGAATAATTAAGTCTGTGACTGATGATGAAGTTACAGTGACATTAAAGACAGAAATATGTAACAGCAGGGAAAATACGATAGATGATCCAAATACTAAAGGTACTCCAGAATTCAGGTTAGGTGCATTTAGTGATACACTTGGATGGCCTAGAGTACCACAAATATTTCAACAACGAATGGTATTTGCCGCATCTACAACACAACCTTCAACAATATGGTTATCTAAAACTGCTGATTTCTATTCATTCTCACCAACAGAAATACCAGATCAGGATAGAGCAGATTCTATAACTGATGGATTAGCAACAGAAATAATAACAAATGCAAGTGCATTAAACTTTACATTAGATTCAGATACATTAGATGAGATACAGTGGCTTGCAGAATCAAAAAAGCTGTCATTAGGTACATCTGCTGGTGTATATATGCTTTATGGGTCTGAAACTAATCTTACTGTTACACCATTCAGGTTTACAATTAATAAAGAATCAACATTTTCTGCTAGTAATGTTACACCAGTAGTAGTATCAAATGCTGTTATTTATCCACAAATAGGTGGAAAAGATGTACAGGCTCTCTTATTTGAAGGGCAGGATCAGCAATGGTTTTCCAGCAAAATATCATTAAAAGGCTACGATATTATTAAAACTTCAGAAATTAAGAAGATGATCTGGCAGGAAAGACCATTGAATATTATATGGATAATGATGAATGATGGCAGATTATTATCATTAACATATGACAGGATGGCAGAATTTGGTGCATGGGCAGAACATACAATAGGTGGTACAAATGCAAAAGTAACAGATATTGAAATGATACCTACTGCATCACATGATCAAATATGGATGAAAATTGAACGTACTATAAATAGTACAACTAAATACTATGTTGAAACTTTATCAAGATTTCCTATGGAAAATGCATTAACAAGAGAGAATTATGTATTTTCTGATAGTGCGATTACAACGTATTTTCCTAATAAGTCTTTGACATTTTTAGGGTATAATACCGTAACTAATAAACTTACATTCAATATAAATTCATATCATGAATTAGAAGTTGGTGACGTTATAAGTTTTATTCTAACTTCTGGAACTCTTCCCGGTAATATAAGCGCAAATCAAGATTATTATGTATCAGAAATTGTGTCTACTAAAGTATTTTCTATTTCAGGTACATTAGGTGGTGCAACAATATTATATAATTCTACAGATGGATTAGGATCAGGAAGTCAATCAGAAGCATTTGATGGTACATGCCATATTACAAAAAGAAATATTAGTGGTCATTCACATATACTCGGTGAAACTGTACAAATATATTATGGTGGTATGCAACATGCTAATAAAACAGTATCAAATGATGGAGATGTGCTTTTAGAACATTATCAGGCAGATAATGCTGTTATAGGACTTCCATATGAAGGAGAAATGGAAACTCTTGAACCTCCAGCACCAGATAATCAGCACTCATATACAAAACACTTAATAAGATTACAATTGCTTATTGAAGAATCATTAGGTATTGAAGTTAGTTATAATGATTTACAAGAAGAAATATTGTTTAGAACAACACAAAATAAAATGGGTATTAAAATTGACTTATTTACAGGCAAAAGACAATTATCTTTATCAGGTATCGGATGGGATACACATAATTTAAAGATAATATCTAATGGCCCATTTCCTATGCAGATTAATGGATTGGTTATTGAAGCAGAGACAGGAGGATCGTAATGGCGTGGCAAGCGGCAGTAGCCCAAGCACTTTTATCAATATATGGTGGTGATCAAATAGCTCAAGGTGCAGATAAAGATGCAGATGCATTATTAGATCAAATATCTATTCTTGATCAGGCTAAAAATAAGAATAAAAATTTAGCAACACAAGAAGAATATGCAGAAACATTAGGTACTAAAGATATAATATCTGGTGAGATTGCTACTCTTAGAAGAAATGCAAAGACTGCAACAGATGAAGTAGTTACTGAAACTGGTGGTAGTGGTGTATTAGCAGATACAGGTGGTACTTTAGATGTACAAATGAATATGTTAAATGGGGCTAGAATGCAAGAAGATGGATTAAAGACTGCTCAATCTATGGATAAAGCAAAAAATGCATGGGAGGCCGATGAGAAGAGAAAATCAATAGAACGTAATTTCCAGATAGAAAAAGCAAGAATTGAATATGAAGCACAAAGGATTAGACAAGGCGGTAAAGATGCAAGAAGACAAATGCTTTTATCTGGTGGAATTAATGCCACACAATCCGCAATGAGAAAATAATATGGCCGAATTAACAAAACCAGCATATTCTCCAAATTTAAGGTTAAATATTCCGACTGCAAGAGTAAGTGGTAGTGTACCTACGTCTTCTTCTTCAAGACCTATAAATACTGGTCAGAAAGAGTCTCATAATGCTCAAATGGCAAAAATTGCCATAGATGGTATTTCAAAGTTAGAAAATGCTTATGATGTTGCTGAAATGCAACAAGTACGTCATGAAATGAATGAAGAAATGACAAAAATGGATAAGCATTTTGGAGATATGACTGATAATATTAATAATAATCTTACATCACTTAATGCAAAGTTTCTTAATCCAAGAGATATGGAGGAGGGATTTAATGCTGATGGAGTTACTATCGGAGAACATAGACTTACTCCATATGAAGTATCAGATGATATATCTGAAAAGGCAAAGGAATTAATTGGGCCAGAAATTGAACTGCAAAATAATAATTTTTACAGGAAAACACAAAATACATTTACAGCAGAATTGCAGAGAAGATCACTTGTAAGAATAGATAATCATACTCTTAAATTAAAAGATAAATTCAAAGAGAGAATGACTATTGATACTGCCGAAGGTAACATTGGTGATAAAATGTTTAAACCAAATCAATATGGAGCGGCAGAAGATCTGGTTAAAAATTATGATAAATTTCTTTCAGAAGAATTAAAGTACAAAGCAATTGATATTCCTACAAAAAATCTTAAATTAACTCAATTTAAAAAAGATGTTGTAGAAATGATCTTTAATAGACATGTTGCTCAAAACCCAAGTGATGCAGTAGAACAATATCAAACTGGTCATAAAATTGTTAAAAATAAAGATGGCGAACCAGTATATATATCTGCATATGAAGTTGGTGGAGTTTCTTTAGATTCATCAAGAGTAAGTAATCTGATGGATGCTCATATGAAGACTGAGCATACAAAAAAAGAAAATTCTGCACGGAATGCATTTAGAACCAGAATGTTAAGATTTGCAAAAGATAATCCTGATGCAGTATTACATGGTCTTGGTATCAAAAAAATTGATCCAGTTCAGGTACAAAAGAATTTAAGCAGGAATATTCCTAATAAAATGGTAACTTGGACAGCAGATACATCAAAATTAAATCCTGAGAAATGGCCTCATTTAGATGAAGCATTACTTGAAGAAATAATTTCTACTGCTGTATTAAAAAGAGATACGCTTGAAGATTTACAAAAAAAACGGAACTTATCTAGTCTTACAATTGAATTATCTTATGGATTAGGGACAGAACTCCAAGCATATAGAGATGGTACAAAAACTAAATATTATGACTTTGATAGAAATCAAGGCGGTTGGCGGCCTAAATCTAATAAAGTATCTGAATTGTCAGCAGTATATGGGTTAGATTCTCAAATTGTAGAATCAACAATGTTAAATCTAATTCAACCTTATTCTCATATAGCTGTAGGAGCAGGATTAAATTTAAAGGATGAGGCAGATTTAATAAGAGATACATTGAATTGGTATCGTGAAACAACTAAATTCCATCAAGGAAAAAATGAAGAACAAGAAGCAAAATCACATCCATTAAAAACAGAGGTTGGATTATCCCTTCAAGCAAGTATGAATGCAGATCAAAGAAAAGAATTAGGTAGAATGGTTGTGGCATTAGAAGATATTAAAAGTCTTAAAAAAACTTATAAAACTCTTCCATTACCTCAACTTAAAGCTAGATTAACTGGATTAACAAAAGAATTAACTACTAAAGATAATAGATACCGTAAAGAAAGTGAATTATGGGCTCAAGTAGCACCAGAAATTAAACGTCGTATGGAACGTATGATTACTGAACCTGTAAAAGTTGCATTAGAAGATACAGGAAATTATCAATGGGCTTATAATGTACATCATCGACAACCAATGGTTGAAGGAGGAGGTGAAGATACAATACCAAAACTTGAAGGCAATATTGTTACAAAGAAAATTATTAAATATATGAGAGATATGGGATTATGGGGAACTAGATTTAAAGAAGAAACTTTTTTGCCAACTAATATATTTATGGAATCAGATGCAAGTAAACATGGAGTTAATGAAGATGAAACAGATCATATGCTTAAAGCATTAAATCCTCAATATCCATAGGAATGTATGTCTAAATTTAATGATTATTTAGAGTTTAAAGATTGGTATTCAGGCATTGAAGCTGTATATGGCGAAGATACAGGTACATATATGTCACAATTGGTAAATACTATTACAACAAAGAAAACGCCATTAAATATGGCAAAAGGTGCGTTTCTGTCTATTTATGGAGATTTAAAAGAATCTAATGAATCTGTAGCAATTAAACTTTATAAATCAGTATATGAATATGCACCTAGAGAACCTACAACAAATGTGTTTGAATACGGTAAAAATTTATTTGATACAAGGGAAATTGAAAGAACTTTTTTCCCATCGTCTATTGAAGATTCAAATTTAAGAGCTGGTCATGTCCATTTAGTAAGTTTTGGACATAAATCTGGTCGTTTTGCAGAAGGTAGTATGACTAGGCTAGATATAGCAAAAGAAATTTATTCACCATATGCGATTGCAGATGTAGGAGGAAAAGAAAATTTATCTTTTACACTAAAAGAACTTAAAAAAAATAATATGACTATAGATATGGTAACTGATGGTCTTCCATATTTAATGAAACATTTTGAAAAACAAGGTCATAAACTAGTTCCATGGACTTTAAATAAATATGGTGATTTTACAATTGAAGAGAGAATGAATCCAGATACTATACATATATTATTAGAAACACTTAGACAACAAGAAGGATGGAGTGATGCAACAATGTGGGCCGCATACAGACGTTCAGAAGATGGTAAAGGAATGGAGGTTACTTTAAATGCTGGTCATCATGGATCAGGAAATTTTGAAACTGTAGGAGTATGGAAATATGTAAAAGATGATGGAGAAGTAGAAAATTTGATTTTCTCAGAAGATGAAATGTGGAAATTACTAAAATCTGCATGGAATACACATTATATGGATGCAGAAAATGATTTTTGGGAAATGAGTCATGGAGGCTCACAATTGCAAGATACCCTTAAAGAAAAAATGGAATATTGGTATAATCAAGGAGAGGAATATACTAAAGAAGATGGAACTAAATCAAGAAGATATGCAGGGTCTCAAGGTGGTAGCAATTATGTTGCAATACCAAAATGGGGAATTGAAATAATGAATCCAAAAGCATATGAATATGAAAATATTATTGTGCGTTTTTGGGAAGAACATGGACATAAATCAGATGCAGAGTTTGAAAAAGCATGGGAAGATGAATTAAGAAATAATACATATAATTTTGAAGATAGACATATGCAATGGTGGAAACGTCAATTTAGAGGACTTATTGCACCTCCGGGTTCATTACCGGGTTATGGAGCAGTTTCACAATCATTTGCTGGAAGTATAATAGATACAGTTAATCCATTTGATTAATTATGATACGTCAAGAATATAATATTCATAAAGGTGATGGGCGAATGGGGCAAATCCTATTTGCTGATGCAATAAAGAGATTTAAACCTGATGTTGCTACACAAATGGCACAAACATGGGATGCATCGTTATATCATAATCCTGTTATGTGGGGTACTGAATTACTTGCAAATGCATTAGATGATACTGATGTTGTAAGTAAAGATCAGTGGAATGAAAATCACCCTGAATATAGACAGGGAATAAAATGGTTTGATGGAATGACTCAGTTGCAAGCTAGAATTGAATCAGAAAGATATGATAGGGAAACCAGTAGGGGAGTAATAATGCAAAATACTGATCCGTGGGCATTACATAACATAGGTGCAATGTTTACATCTGCATTACATGATCCCCTTACATTCTTTCCTTTTGTTGGTGGCTTTACAAAAGCTGGTGCAATGACTACTAAAATAGCTAATAGATTAGGAAGAGTTAATAAATTAAGTAATACTATAAGTCCTAAAAGAACTTCTATTTTAGGTGTATTGGGGCGACCATTCAAACCAGTTGGTTATTGGGCCGCAGAAGCAGGATTAGCTGAAAGTACCTACCAGATCATAAAAGGTGTAACAAAAGAAACAAGTGGTAAAGATTTTGATTATATGGGTGCATTAATGGATATAAGTATTGTTACACTAACTGGTGGAGTATTAGGGACAATACCAATGGCAAAAAATCTGAGAGACAGTTTATCAAAAAATCAATTGTTTGATGCTATAGGTACAGCAATGAATGATATTAAACAAAAAGGATTTGTTGGTTCAGGAGGTACAGGTACAAAACCTCCTAAAACAGAAGCAGAATTAAGAACTGAATATAATTCTAGGATGGCAGATTATGATAAAACTGTGTATGAAGGAGATCCTGCTGTAAAACATGCAGTATTTAGATATGCAGAAGAAATAGGAAGTGATGTGGTTAAAGTTGTAGATGATATTATTGACAGATTCAAGAGGTGTATTTCATGACTAATCCTTGTAATGATATATTAAGAAAAAATGGTCTTACACCTGATGAACAGAATCTTATAGAAATAATGAGTAGGCAGGGTGACAATACTCCTACTATAAGAGAAAACTTTTTTAAGGCTATTGAAGATGCAGAGTTTGATAAAAATAGTGCAATGATTAGAGAAAAACGCACTAATGCATACCTTGAGGTATTAGAAGATATAGTTTTAAAAGGTAAAAACTCTTATAAGCGATTATTTGAATTATTAGTTGGTGATACTTCAGGTATTACTTCAAGGACATTAGCAAGAGTTCAAGATAGATTTGGGCATATGTCTGCACTAACAAAAATGTCAAATCATGATATTAAAGCCTTATTAGATAAAGAACTTTTTGTAAAAGATTTATTACAAGAATTAGATGATTTTAAAGGGAAACCTCAAACAGAAAATAAATTAGCATATGAAATGGCAGAGGCAATACATTTAAGACAAAAACAACAAGTAGGTGAAATGAATAGCTTTGGTGCAGGAATGCGATGGTTAGATGATTACATTACTAAACAGTGGCATGATCCATTTAGAATGTTAGCATCAGGAAAGAACAAATGGGTAGCAGATATACAAGATTTTCTTAATTATGATGAAACAAAAACACGAATTCTTAGATTGCTTGACGACAAAGGTATTAAATTAAAAGGCAAATTTAATATGAAAAAGTATTTGGAAAGTGCATTTGATCATATGACTACAAAAGAAACTGATGAAGGAATGCTAGTTACCTATTTACAGGCATCAAGAACATTTGCATTTAAAAATACTGATGAATTAATTAAATATAATACCATATATGGTCATAAGAACATGGCACATGCAATATTTGAAAATATGGCAATGATTGATAACCATATATCTCTAGGTGAAGCAATGGGATATGGATATACACGAAAAGTTGAACCAGATGATCTTACAAAACAATTAGCACAAGATGAACTTGCTCAAGCAAGACAAACTGGAGATCCAGAAGTTATAAAAGAAGCCGCAATTAAATATAGTAATTTATTCAAACAAGATGTAAATCCAGTGTTAGAAACAAAGAAAGCAATACAGTTTCTTAAAGATAGTGGAAAAATTAATAAAGGACAGTATCGTAGACTTAGAGGTGCATTAGCACAAGTGTCTGGAGATGCACATATGGTTGCAAATCCTAATATCGCTAAGTTTACTATGGGGTTTCAATTCTGGCAATACCTTACTTCATTAGGGAAAGCTACATTAGCATCAACTGGTAGTGATGTATGGACAGGCGCATTATCATTGCATTTTCAAGGTGTAAAGCCGGGAACTGGTTATTTGGGAATGGTAAATCATATTTTAAGAAAAGCTACAAGAAGTATTCCTAAAAAAGAAAGAGATGTATTATTAAGAGGATTAAGAGTAGGAGTAGATGGAATATTTGAAAGTTACTCAAGAAATTTCATTAACAATCCAAAAATGGGTCTTCTTAATGATATGACTGACAAAATGTTTGATTGGAATCTGCTTAACTGGTGGACTAACTCTACTAGAGAAGGTGCGGCAAAGATAATGTCAAACTTCTTTGCAGATAATCTTAACCATACTTTTGATAAACTTCCAAAAAATTTCAAAACCTTAATGACAGATTATGGAATTACAGCAAAAGATTGGAAGATATTACAAAAAGTAGGTGCATTTGATGAAACTGTATTTAATCCAAAAGGTTCTAAAAATGTTAAATATTTTACAAGTGATCATTTATTTGATGAAACAACAATAAGATTAGAAAATGGAGATTTAATAGTAAGACCTGAATATGAAAAATTAGGATTAACATTAGATGATATTGATAGAGTACGTCAATCTATAAATAGATATTATGTAATGGAAAGTAGATTGGCTATTCCTGAAGCTGGTGCGGCTGAAAGAGCATGGATGTATGGAGATAGTAAAAGAGGTTCGATGCCGGACACATTAGCAAGATTATTCTTCCAATTTAGATCTCATCAAGTAAAATTGATAAGAGGAATGCTTCCTAGAATAAGAGAAATGGGATTATCATCTTTAATGCATGTAATACCAGCATTAACATTTGGTTATGTTGCAATTAGTCTAAAGAAGATGGTAGCTGGTAAAGCACCTCCTGCATTTGATGATCCTAATACACTTACAGATGCAATTGTACATAGTGGAGTTGCAGGATTCTTAGGTGATTTTGTTGCTGGTCAATATGGAAGATACCAACATGAACTAGATGAAGTATTGTTTGGTAGTGCGTGGTCGACTATAAAATCATGGGGAGAATTAGCTTACGGATTACAATCAGGAGATAAAAACGCATCAGATGTTTGGAAAAACTTGCGCTATAATATACCATTTGGTAATTTATTTTACACAGAGGCCGTTGTTAATTATGGATTACATTATGGTATAATGGAAACATTCAGTCCGGGCTACCTACAAAGAATGGAAGCAAGGGAGGATGGTTTAAATACAGGATTTATGGTTAATCCGTCTACTATTTGGTCTTTTGGAGGTTTAAGATGATTACAACCGATTTAAACAGAGCAGAATTTGATGGTAATGGATCATCAAAATCATTTGTATTTGCATCAGGTGGAACAAATATTCCAATACGAGATGAAAGTCACATAAAGGTATATGTTGGTGCAGTTTTACAAACAATAACTACACATTATACTGTTTCCTTTGTAGGAACGACTGCTACAGTAACTTTTGGTACTGCCCCTGCTAGTGGTACTAAAAATGTTCTTTTTATACGAGAAGTACCTTTTACGCAGGATACAGACCTAGTAAATAATTCCCTCCTAGAAGCAGAATCTTTAGAGAGACAATTAGATTTAGTTGTAAATCAAACTCAGCAATTAAATGAAAGAATTGATAAGAATTTCAGGTTATCTGATACTCTTCCTGATTCAGATGCAACTACAACTCATACTACATTAAATTTATCTGCTACATCAAGAGCCAATAAAGCAGTAAAGTTTGATGCTTCAGGTAATATTGGAGTTTCAACACTTGATATTGATAGTTTATCAACACAAGTTACTGCGGCTGAAGCGGCCGCTACTCTTGCGACTACAAAAGCTAACTTAGCGGCTGGTCATGAAACTGCGGCAGAAGCATTATTAGATAGTTTTGATGATAGATATTTAGGAGTTAAAGGATCTGATCCAACTGTTGATAATGATAATCAAACATTAGTAGATGGGGCAATATATTACAGTAGTGCAGATGATGTTATTAAGGTATATGATTCAAGCCTTACACCTAAATGGAGGCAAATAACTACTACTGTAGCAAACCAGACTAACATTGATACCTTAGTATTAGGTAAAGATGGAACAGCAAGTACCAGTGGAACAAATACAAATATTGCTCAAGTAAATACTGTTGCTCTTAATCTTACTAATGTTAATAATTTTGCAGATTTATATCAAATTAGTGATTTTGATCCTGCACCTGAGAAAGATGGTGGTGGAGTTGATGCATTAGTAGCAGGAGATTTAGCTTATGATACAGATGCAAAAGCATTAAGAGTTTATAATGGAACTGCATGGTCAAGTGGAGTAAACACTACTGAAGGAATTATAGTAAGAAATGAATATATAGCAAATGGTAGTACAAAACACTTTGCTCTTGCTCATGATCAGGGAATGGAATTGGTATTTCTTAATGGAGTAAAGTTACTTTCTGGTGATGGATCTGCTAATAATGATTTTTTTAGTGTAAGTGGAAGTTCTAGTACAACTTATGTTGGTGATAACAATGCGGCTACACATATTTATTTTCATACTGCTCCTACAAATACTCATGTTATTTCTCTAGTTGCTTATGGTGCATCTTCTAATACATTAGCAGTACCTCCTAGTGGTGGTACATTTACTGGTTCAGTAGCCTTTAATGCAGGATTAACTGGAACTACAGGAACTTTCTCAGGTGCAGTAACATTTTCTGGAGACTTAAAAACTGGGAACATAAAGGCGGCAGATGGTACAGCTTCGGTTACAATAGCTAATAGCACAGGTGTACTAACAGTAGCATCTCCTGTAATAAATACTGGTATTTCTGGTACAGCTATACTTGATAGTGATACTATGAGTGGTGCCTCTGCAACTAAATTAGCAACTTCTGAATCTATTAAAGCATATGTTGACACTGCTGATGCATTAAAAGCACCTATAGCGAATCCAACATTTACAGGATCATTTACTTCTCCCGGAATAGATGATAATGCGGATGCAATTGCTATGACTATTACTAATGCAGAATTAATAGGTGTTGGAACTACAACTCCAAATGCTAAAGCAATATTAGATTTAACTTCTACTACATTAGGATTTTTACCTCCAAGAATGACTACAACTCAAAGAAATGCTATTTCTAGTGTGCCAGCAGGATTAATGATCTATAACACAACTACTGAAAGAATTAATTTTCATAATGGATCAGATTGGTTAGTTTGTCACGTTGCATAAATTATGACTTTAGAAGAAGTAACAGAACTTATAAATCAATTAAGCCAAAAAATACCACAAATGCAAGTACAATTGCATCAAGCAGAAGGATATAGACAGGCATTATTGGATATTAAAAACAAAGAAATAGAAAAAAAGAGTAAAAAATGAGTAAAGCGTTAGATTTAGCAAATGGTGATTTATATACAGGATTGTTTCCTCCTGCAAATTCTCCTACATTTACTGGTGTTGTAACTATTGCAGATGGATCAAATGATATAAATATTGCATCACATGATGGAACAAATGGATTGAAATTAGGAGGAACTTTAGTTACTGCAACTGCATCTACTTTAAATACAGCAACATCACTTTCAACTGTTAAAACAGAAGCTAATAATGCTAGTGTTGCTATGAGCATTGCGCTTGGATGACACTAATATTAAAGGATAATTATGGCAAATACATTTATTAGAAAAACATCAAAGTCTGTTGGAATAGCCGCCAGTAACTCGACTTGGTGGCAAGTAGGATCAAGTTCTGCATATGATGGTAGTACCCAAGCAGGAGCTTATGCAGTAGGAGCAGATACACAAGCTACTGTAATTGGATTAACAGTTTCTAATGTAACAGGAAGTTCAGTTGATATAGATGTTGCATTAGCAACTACAATGGCTAATATTACAAATGATGTTTCACTTTGTTCATCTTTACCAGTACCATCAGGATCTACTGTTGTATTAGTTGGTGGATCGTCAAAATTAGTATTAACTACAGGCGATTTAATTAAGATAAAAAGTTCAGCCGCAAATTCTGTTGACGTAATTATGAGTATATTAGAGATTACATAATGGCATATTTAGGAACACCCCCAAGATCTCAGGCTTTAACTAGTGCTGATATAAGTGATGGTGCAGTAACACTAGCAGATATTTCTTTTACAGATACCCCTTCAAATCTAAATCTTAATGGTATTTATGATAATGAAACCATGAGATTAGCACATAATGTAACTGCAACAGGAGATGTTACATTAAATAATAGTAAAGCATTTACTGCAAGTTCATCAAGTGGTCTGTTACTTTCTTCTGCTGGGCATAATTTATCTAATGATGACCAAATACAAGTACAATCTAATGCAACATTACCTACTGGATTAAGTGCTAATACTCATTATTATGTAATAAGTAAAACTGATGATACTTTTAAATTATCAACTAGTAGAGGAGGTACTGCTATTACTTATACTAACACAGGTTCAGGAACACATACTTGGTATAAAGACGTTAATTTAGTATTAGCTAAAATTTCTGATGATGGCAATCCTGTAACTTTAACAAATGATAGTAGTACACGTCTTTTATCGGGAATAGGCAGTATTCAAGCTGGTACACTTACGCAAACACCGAATGCTAGTTTAACTGGAATGACTGGAGAAATTGGGAGTGCTGTTACTGGTACTTTAGGAAGTGATATAGTATTCCCTGCTGGGCATATTGTTCAAATAGTGTCCGATGATATAACTACTGCGGCTGAGTCTGATAATACTAATTCTGGAACATTAATTCTGGTAGAAAGAGGTTCTAATATTTACGACTGGAAAAAGCAAATTACTGGTGTAACTGCTGGTAATTGGGTATATGTAACAATGGGGTTTAAGTTTTTTAGTTACAGAGCAACTACTGATGTTTTAGGTTGTGGATTTGGAATATTTCATTCAACTGCGGATGACGGATCAGGAACTTCAGTAATATATGAACAAGCTGGAGATACACAATATTTTCATATTGCACAAGCATCTGGTGGTAGTTATCAAAATGCTGAGTATATTCAATTTTCATATATGCACAAATCACCTAATGCTGGAAACAATACATACTATCTTGGATATAAAGGACAAAATAATGGTAGTGATCATGTGCGAGTAATGAGCCAAGCTATTGCTGGTGCAACAGGAGGTACACCTTTCCATGTTACCTTAATGGAGATACAGCAATGAATTTAAAATTATTAGAAGTTTTACAAACAATTAGACCAAATGCTGTTTATAGAGTTGGTGATACTTATGAAAGTTTAAAGTGGCTTGATAAAGAACAGACAAAGCCAACTAAGACTGAATATGATGAGGGTGTTAAAGCCTACGATGCCCAAGAATACGCAAGAAAACGTAAAGCAGAGTACCCCTCAATAGAAGAATGCGTCCATGCAATTCTAGATGATGACCTGACTGCCTTACAAGAGAAACGACAAGCAATAAAAACCAAATATCCAAAAAGTTAAACTATGCCAGACCTAATAATAAAACCCACAGCAACAAGCGGAAATAAGTTAATCCTTCAGGATCAGGCAGGAGGAGCAGTCCTCACAACGGCAGACTCTGGTGCTACTGCATCAAATGTAACATTGGCATCAACAACAGTTTTCCCTTCTACTCATCCCGATATTACTATTTTTAGACCAGATTGGAGTTCTAGTTATAGTGGGACAACTGCAACTACAGTTGGTGCATATCAAGTGTGGACTAATAAAAGAGCATCATCAACTGTTCATGTTGAGTTAACTTTCCATTGGGTTGCTTACAGGGATTCTGGTGATAAAGAATTTAGAGCATTTTTTGTAAATTTATATTATAGCACTTCTTCGGTTGCAGATGGAGCAACATCATCACTAGGTACTGAATTAGCAAGAGTGACACTTGGTAGAAGGCTAGAAGCAGTATCGTCAGCAGATATGAACAGTTATGGTACTGCAACGATTCAAGGTGCTTTTACAAGTGGCAGTGCTGGCACAAATTATTATATAGGTGCAAGTCACCATTCAATTAATTCTGGCGAATTAAGTATGTTTTATGGTGGGGGTACTGGTGATTCTTCGGGTTCACAGCTTAAAGTAATTGAGGTCTAAATTATGTATAAAATAAGAGCAATAGTTAATTTAGTTGGTGGAAATATAAAAATGTCTGGTGATAAAGTTTTCTACCTAGATGGGCAGACACCGCCAAGTGATGCAGAAATTGATGCCGAAATAAAAAGATTGCAAGATGAATACGATGCAAACGAATACCAAAGAGACAGGGCCGGGGCATATCCAAGCATCACAGACGTTGTAGTTGCATTGGCAGAAAAGGAAGAAGGTGATTCAGCAATGTGGGATGACATAACTGCAAAAAGACAGGCAGTAAAAACTAAATACAAAAAAGGATAACTATGGCAGATTTTGACATTAAACCAGCAAGCGGAACTGGGAACTCTCTCAGGCTTAAAAACGAATCAGGAAATATAGTTCTAAGTTCAGGCAATGGAACAAGTTCTTCTAGTTGGGGTACTGTTCCTCCTGCTGGAACAATTATTCAGACTGTTCAAGAAGTTTTAACTAGTACAGTCACAAAATCTACTAGTGCTAGTTATCAAGATATGGGTTTATCAAAATCAATAACATTAACTAGTTCGACTAATAAAGTATTAATTTCTGTTGATTTAAATGTAGGTGGTGGTAACGATACATATGTTCATTTTAAAATTCAACGTAATGGAACAGATTTAACTGTTGGAGATGCTAGAGATAGTTGTACTAGATGTATGTTTATGGTTAATGTCGATAATGAACATGGGGAAAATAGAACTTATTCTGCTGGAACAACTTTTTTAGATACTCCGGGTGCTACAAGTGTAGAATATAAATTATGGGGGCATTGTGCTGGAGACTTTTACCTTAATAGATGTAAAACAGGAAGTGATTCTAATAGAGGTGCTAGTGTAAGTATGATTACCCTACAAGAAATAGTTGTTTAATACGCAATAGAAGGATTAACTCATGTACATAGGAAACGACCTAAGTAGAGGCAGATCAGAGACATACTACTACACATCCACATCTGGCGGTGAAACCTCAATAACAACTGATTCAAGTGGAAAGACAATCAATTATACTGTTGGTTGGGTTAGTGTGTTTTTAAATGGTGTAAGGCTACATGACTCAGACTTCACGGCAACCACAGGTAACTCAATCACAGGTCTTGCGGCTCTAACTCAGGATGATGTAGTAATTATCGAAGCACAGCATACATTTAGTTCAAGTGATGCAGTACCAGCAACAGGAGGAACATTCTCAGGGAACGTAACACACAACGGAAATATTATTATGGCAACGAATAAGAAAGTACAACAGAAAGGTGCATTTATGCAAAGTTCAACACATCAAGCATTAGTATTAGGAGGATAAATGGCTATACCAAGTGGATCAGGAACAGAGGTTTTAAAAGTAGCCCATATTGCAGGAGTTACAAACTCTGAAAATGT
>VTLG01016333.1_pt1 | contig 36792 bp, 51 predicted proteins | sample 4694571 | NCBI WGS metagenome assembly VTLG01 (sample SAMN12604809, study PRJNA352737) | marine metagenome | biome: ENVO:00000447; feature: ENVO:00000209|ENVO:00000569|ENVO:01000036; material: ENVO:00002151; isolation source: viral sequences binned using virsorter ...
ATGATGCCTTTTTAATCTGAGCATCAGTATATTTTATTTTGTCCAATTCTCAACTCCCTTTTTAAAGACCTGAATAAAGAAATCTTTTTTATTCAATTTTCTTGAAGGGTCTTTCCTTTTTGCTATGGTGTATAAATCTTCAAAGTCATCCCATATATCTAAAGGAATATTATTGTTTATCTGTTGAACCTTTTTAGTATCATTCATTATTTTATTTTATCTCCTATTTTCTCTGCTAATGTTTCTATATCTATAAGGACCTTTTTTAATTCATATTTCATTCCCTTACATCCATTACAGATATACTCATATCCTTCAACCATCTTGTATCCAGAACCTTTACAATCTTTACATTTAATCTTTTTTTTTGCTTCCAGGTATATCATTTAACATCCCCCACTTTGTATGCTCTATACCCTCTAAAATTCAATGCTATATGAATAATAGTTTTATCTATCTTTGCAACATACCTGGTATCAGTTTCAAAATAGCCATCATACAATGATACATCCAGGCCAAGGTTCTTTAGATATGCTTTGATTTTTTTATTCATCACCCTCTCCTCTTTTTTCTCTAAAAGCTATTATGCAATAGTGACAAAGCTCATAAAACCAATCTCCAATATTATTGTCATGCAACAATCCCCCACAATTTTCACAATACTTTTCATTATCCATAGACATTATTTCCCCTTACTTTGGAGTAATTTTATTAATCCATCTTTGTCTTGGTTCTGTTCACCAAAACTCAATAATTCTAATAAAGCATCAATATTAAGTTTATTTAATTGCTTTTTATCAATTTTAATAATTTTATGCACCTCATCTATAATATACATTTTGTCCGTATATGACTTATAAGTTAAATCAATCATTATTTCCCCTTCCTGTTTGGATTTAATCTATAAGGAGCCATAAATGGCTTACCTTTTTCCATGTTTTTTCTATACTGTTTTAATTGCCTAAGGTCCATATCATTTATATCAATTTCATCATGAATTAATAAAACATAATCTGACATATCTGCTAACCTCACTCTATATAGGAATGTGTCACCTCTTTCTATATACAATTTACCTTTATATAATATCTCCATTATTTCACCTCCAATATATTTTTATAAACATATTTTGTTCTTGGCTTTTTACCATCTATTAAACCTGAGTGCATAAACTCTTCAAAAGCATCTTTTTGCATAGCCTGTGCCTGTGTATCAATAACATCTACTATTTCATCTAAACTTTTAATCAACACCTCTTGTATTAAATGTGTTATTCCAAAATTAGAAAAAAGTAAAACCTGTTCACCAGATATAATCTTTGCTTCCTGGAAATATAGCTTCTCACCGTTTACTCTGTAAAATTTTCCTTTTTCTAATTTCATGTTTTCTCCAATTCGTTTTCTCACAACCCTTAAATCTATAACCGTTATTTTTCTTATACAAGTAAAAAAGATAATTTAATTATTTTATTATCTAACCTCCTCTAAAGATGCTCTTTCTTTATTAGCTTTAGTTAATATCATATCTTCTCTCATTTGCTCTAATCCATCTATTAGCTTTTCTACACCCTCTAAACTTAATTGTGCAGAAAATTCAACCACCCTATTATGCCTTTTATCTCTTTTGGCAATATGAGTTTGAAATGTAGTTTTTTCTGATACAAAATTAATAAAGCATCTTTCATCCCACCATTCTCTATGACCTCTTTCCAAGATTAAAGTAGTAGAATGTAAGCTGACATCACATCCTGAAACAGAGCCATCTCTATCTTCTCTGTGTAAAGAACAATTAGATGGTAGCCCATTGCTATTTCTCAAGCCAAATTCATTTCTTTCATCATTAGCTCTTATTACTGTTATTGATTTTCCTTCTATACTTGCCATTTTATTTCCCCCCCTTCTCACTTAAATCTAATCTTCTTAATAACATTGCAGCATGTCCTGGAGTTCCAGTAGTCATAGGCTTTGGAAATTGTCCAGGTGGTTTAGAATTTAAATCCCTTATTCTTTCCTGCTCTGCCATAGCAGACAAAGTCAAATCTATCATATCAGTATCACCATCATCATTGGCTTTTATCCATAATCCTAATAATGATATTTGACCATCTTTACAATCTCTGGCTATTCTTGGTAATTTTACTAAATCATTAAATCTCATTTTTATTTCTCCTTAATTATTATTTATTGAATCTGCTATTGCTCTTGCAACATCACCACTAATTGAGATAACATTGCTATCATCAGCTGCATCAATAATATCCACACTATTAATTGTACCACCAAAACTATTAACACTTACTCTAACATTTGAAACACCCCAAAGTCCTGTTCCAAAGTTTCTAACCATTATATCATTATCATTTCTCATTTTTATTTCTCCTTATTTTTAAACTCACCCTTAATTTTAAAAAAAATAAATGAGAATACCAAATAAAAAAAATAAAAAAAATTATAGCATTAATTTTGGTAAGTTTTTTAAGTGTTTTTTGGTGTGTTTTGTGATTGTTTGGTTATTAAAATTATTTTTATAATCCTCTTCATGAAAATTAGGAAAATGACTTTTAGGTATCAGCATAAGGATAAAAGGTAAAAGTGCCGAAAAAGGGCAATTTTGCTCCAAATTCGTATATATTACATTTTGGGATAAATGGGCCTCAAATGACCTCTACTATGCTCATATTTACTGACCAAAACTTATGAGCCACTTGCTTGATTTGAAACTTTTTCATATCTAACATTGCTAAACAAAAGGCATCTTGAAGGTTGTAAGTGTTATCACATCTGAACAAAAATGGCAAATAACCAAAACAAGTTTTATGGAGCAGCTGGGCCACCATTGAGTTATCACCCATAAGTGTTCTGCTTAATTCATATACATTTTCACCATCACCATCTTCCAGTGTTGAATCATACATCCCATGAACCTGGGTATTAATATTTGATGGAAACATGTTATCATCACTGATAAAACTCCATGATACCTTCCAGGTCCTTCTGCCTGATTTTCTAAAATTAAACCTATGCCCAGATGAATCTATCTTCTCAAAATTAAAAGATTGTCTGTTTGTTTCAAACTGATACCAACCTCTTTCCCTGAACCAATTTAGGTGTGCTACCTTTCTACCATTAACAGTATCTTTTCTTTTATACCCAACATCATAGGTCATAGTAACTTTTAAATCAGGAGATGTTGGAGGTGTATATTTGTGTCCTATAGATAAAGACCCTAAGAATAAATCAGATGCTAATGTGTCCTCCCCAATAGAAGGCCCAAAGGTCACTCCTAATTTCTCAATATTATATTCTTCAGGATTAGTATCTATACTTGCCACTGAATATCCATCATATTCAGGATGCAAGTCATCTCCAATACCCTCAAAGTTTATTATATTAGATGTTTCTGCTCTTGTATGTACTGCTCCTGCTTCTTCAGGGGCATCATCAGAAGCCTTAAAATTGATTCTTGGAGAACACTTAGCAGAGTTAAAATTGTGATTTAAAAATGCAACATAATCTATGTTCCAATTCTTGTGGTCTATATGCCTAACAGAATCATCTGTTTCTTCAGGATAATGGTCATTCCCTAAATCTATTTTTAAGCCTGTTGGTAACTGGAATCCACTCCTAATACCCTCATATCCATAAAAACTTATATGAGATGCAACATTAGGGTCCAATCTTAATAAGGAAGCCACCAAGGGTTGCCTTGCCCCCTCTTCTGCAAAAGCACTACCTACAATTATTTCATTGTAATCTAAACTACCAATAGTATTAAGCCATAAAAAATAATCAACATAAAACTCTGGTTTTGCAATCTGACCTCTTGCCATTAGTATGAACCTCCTGTGCTTGAACCACCACCACCTCTAGGATTATATCCACCTGGACCCTTTTTTAATCCCTTTGAGTTGGGTGCTTTTACTCTTCTAACTTTGTTAGATTTGTTATAAAAACTCTTCCTTAACTTATTCAAAAAGTTTTGATTTTTCAAACTATATCCTGTTTTAGCATTGTTGCCTTTACTTTGTTGTGCATATGTTTGTATTTGAGGAGGAACAACCTCTCCAATAATAGGACCAGTTGAATCATTTAAGACAGTATCCATGTAACCAATCTCTCTTGCAGGTCTAACATTAGGATTCCCTGGATTATACAATACAGACAGGTTTACTATATTCCCATACCAATCTACCAACCTTGCTCCAGTTATAAATTCAGGAAATGATGATGTATAAGAACATAAAGAAATTCCCTGTGATGGAATACCAGTTGGCCAAGGAGTTTGGGTAAAACTTGATATAAGTAATCTACTAGAGCCTGTTGTAATAATCCATGGATTTGGAATTGTTTGTTGAAAGTCATCCATATTAAAATCCTCATTCTCTGATAATTCTGTTTCTAATTGGTCATTATAAAAAGAAAAGTTTGGAACAGAATTTGAAGCATAGTTTATTTCTAGTATAGCAAAATAGGCATCAGTCATACCTTCAATCTGAAGATAAATATTATTATTCCATATTTGCCCATATCTTATAGAGCCTTCTGTTGGAGGAGGTTGTTCTTGTAAGAAGTTAAGCCAAGACATTATTCATCCCCTTCTGTTGGACCAAGAACACTATCAATACAAGAACCTAATGTATTATTTATGTTATTAAAAAAATCGGCTTCCAAAGAACCAGGACCACTCTCATCATCACCCTCATCTTGAAAACTACTTGTTAGGCTCAATAACTTAATACCCTCAAAAGGATATTCATTAGTCACTGACTGGCTATCTTCAAAACCAAAAAAATGAGGACTATTATCATCTGCATCATCTTCTAAAGAATATCTTTTATTGTAATAAACTAAACAAAAATTTGTTTGATATGGTGTCCCGTAAGGCAACTGACTAGGACCACCATGCCAATCTCTCCAACTTTTATTTAAATGTATATTTTGTTGTTCAAAAGAAAGCTGACTAGAGTTCTGTAAATCCAAAAACCCTTGTGCTGTATGATAAGGGAATGGCTTTCTGCCTAGACCATCTTCCATCCCTATTCTTAATGAATCTTTGTGCATTATAGAATCATAACCTGCATCAGACCACAATGGACCAGGAATATCAGGATGCCCTGGAATAGTTGTTGCATCACTTGGGGCAGTAAAAATCCTTATATCAGGGTATTGTTCATTCCAAATTCCTCCCTCCTCACCAACTGACGAAGGCCAAGGAGATGGGAGGCCCCACCTTATTCCTGGGAATTTAGCAACTTGAAAAACAGGATTCACATCACCCCCACAAATCTCTGAACTTTGAATCCCAATAGGATGTTGATGCCATGAGCCAACATAATAACCATATCCTGTCCCATGGTAATACCCACCCACATTACTATCCTGAGAATTACCATTTATAGGACTATCATCAGGATGTTCACCTTGATGGTAGAATAAATATTTATGACCTGCTCTTAATGTTATTGGAACAAATAAAACACAAGCACAACTGACATGTTCACTATTTGCATCAATAGGACATTCATCAACATGAGGGGATAACCACCAGTCAGTCATTAGATAAGAATGAGGATGCACTCCACTTGCTGAAACAAACTCTGGTCCATCCCCTTCCAAATCTGACCCCCCATGATATTCTCCATAATAACATCCAATATTAACATCTGTATTTCCACCCCCTGTATCAACAGTTATTCCATTATATTGCATATCCCATCCCCCTCCATAGGGAGTAAGAACACCACTAGGACCTTGGTAGCCTATTCCACCATTGTATTGAAATATATGAAAGGAATGTTCTCCTATTAGTTGCATTTCAGATAACTCCCCTAGTATGTTTTCTGGGGTAAATTGAATATCCTCCACAATCATACAGTAGTCATAGTTAGGACTATCAATATCTGAAGCACACCAATTCATTGCTCCTGGTTCAGGGTCCGTTCCACCACAAACATATTGAGCATAAATACAGCTATCCTGGTCATGTATTATTGCATCAGGGTCATAGTTCTCTGCTTCAGGCCAAACAGGATTTCCCCAACTTGCTCCATCTCCAGAGTTACCACCATCCATACAACCATAATTATTCTCATCAGCATCTAGTAAAATTCCTTCCATTAGTTTCCAAACATCTTTTATTGAAACAATACTATCTTCATCAACATCCATCTGATTATATAAAGGTGTTCCTGGTGCTTCAAGAGCTATATCATTGTCTGCAATAGCAAATTGCAACAATGCTACATCCACCCAATCAATCCTTCCTGAATTATCTAAATCCCCTCTATACAGACAAGTCACCTCAACAGTTGTCATAGGATTGTAATTTAAGGCATCAGGGTCAGTACACCCATAAATAGCATATGGTTCTACCTCAGGAGGCTGCCAACCATGACTTGTGGATGAATCTTCATTTAAATAGTGCATCTGCATTGCTTCTATCTCAATATTCTTATCTAATCTTCTTTTAACTTTTGTTATATAAAAAGCAGGATAAATATATTGTCCATTCCTAACCTGTATTTGAGTATAATCTTCTCCAAAAGCATAGGCCTTTCCCTCACCTAATATCTTATTTAATCTAATGACATCCCCTGCCTCTAAATAAAAGTATTTCAAAGGCAGTGAAATCTTTAAAATAGTATGTTGATTACAATGAAATGCTAATAAGAAATCTACATACTTATGTGCAGTTGCATCATAACTATAAACATCAGAGTCGGAGATGTATTGTTTTTTTATGTCATCACTCCTTATAAAATCAGAATCAACTGTTAATGTTAAAGAATCTGTGTTTAATGCACCATAAAAAGCAGGATTATAATCTGATTGAACAGGGTTATCTTCATCTCCAAAATATGCCACCATAGGATAATTTAATTCTGATATATTTTTCTCTAAAGTTTTTAAAAGTTTTCCTGAACCATAATCATAATGATAATGCAACACAACATTTGTATAAATATCTCTTAGTGGTGTTCTTTCAAAATCATATTTAATAACATCCCCTGAATCAACCTCTATTACATCCTCCCATAAATATTTATTCTGTATAGAGTTTAATCTAAATTTACCTGCACTGTTAAATGTTGGAACTAATTTACTGCTCAATGCAATATCCTGTATTATCTTTTTACCCTCATTCTGCTCTGTAATTGCAAAATCTAAATGCCAATGACTATGTTCTGACCTTGCTCTTGATAAATCTAAACCATTATAATCAATAAGAGAAGAGCCATGCAAATTATATTCTGTTCTTAATATATTTAAAAGAATGTCTGATGGCTTCCTTAAATACTGGTCACCACTATGTCTTTCAACTGCCTCCCCTGTCCTTCCTTTGATATGTGCATAGTATGTGAATTTAGGGTCCCTCTTTACTAGATATGTAGAGAAGGCTGCAATATTATATAATCTAAAAGTAAAGGGGCAACCTAATCCTTTTTTTCTATCAGGAGTTGTATATTCCTCACCATTAAAAACACCAGTGTAAGTTAAACTTTCACCATAATACCCATGGCCATTATGATGAGGGAAATTCCTTCTTAAACAAGGCTCCATAGGTCCTATAAATATTTCTCCATCAGCCTGAACAAGTTGAGATGTGTTTTCAAACAAGTCAGTGAGTTGTAATTCTAGTCCATAATTAGTAACCAAAGATGATAATTGTCCATCAATAGTATCAACATTCCAATGCCAAACTTGAGCATTTGCATTAGGAATTCCACCTTCAGCAGGAATTTCATTATTAGGATTATTATACATATCTACTGGCCTCCTAAGTGCTGGTCGCCAATGAAAATTGCAATCTCCTTGGTCTGAATAAGCAGAATTTTCCCCTTTGTTGATAGCCACTTGAATAGGGTGAGTGCATTGGAATGATGATTTCATATAATATGAAGTATCTGTTATCTCCTCAAAGTTATTAAATGGCAATCCATTGTTTCCAAAATCTACAGCAAAGGCAGGGGCATGATAAGACCTGTAGGAACGAGAATATCTATATCTAGCAACTATATTACCTGTTAGTTCAACAAAAGAGGTTGTGTCCGGAGATAGAGTTGATGATAACCAATTATAACATTTCTTCATATCTAATATTCCATCATGATTACCATTTGCATGGTGTCCTTCACTAGCATAAGATTTAACATCTAAAACATGCAATTCATTTGAATTATTGCTTTTTACTACTGCATCAACACTTTCTGGTTTAGAGAAGGCATGTATTCTTAAATTCCCATTAACAGTATCATTTTTCATATTAAAAAGGCTTACAGGGTCTGATTCAGGAAATTCACTTGCATATTCATCATCTTCAATACCCTCCTCATCCTGCCCTAAATATAATTCATACAATAAAGCAAACTCGGTTCCACACTCAGGATAAGGTACTTCAGAAAGAGGTATTGTTATACCAGAGCCTTCAGGATATTCTACTGTCAATTCATTATGACCAGAGCCAACCATTAATATCCTATTCTTATTATAATTTATCGTAAAATTTAAATTGCTGCCATCTTCTACAGGAATAAACTCCCCAGTATCCTCATCCGTTCCCAACATCCCTGCTCCTGCTTGTTGAGATAAATTCCAATATCCCTCTTGATATACATTAAAAAAAGATTGATGCAATTCTGTCCCATCATGTAGTGTTATATTATTACTTAACTCTGAATGTAAAAGTTCAACATCTAAATGAAAAACCTCTTGATGTGCAGTATATTCATCACTCCAATCAGCAATCCTAGAATAAACTGTTGGGGCATTATCTATTAATCCAAATTGCATTGGAATTGGGTTTCCTCTGTGTTGTTCAGGAACAGTATTATCACCCTCTATTAAATTCTTTGGCATCTCATTCTTAAACCTATAATCAGAAATATCTTCTAAGATAACCTGGACATTATTAGTTTTCTGCTTAATGTCAGTAACCACTCCAAGATAAATAGGAACCATATCTTGCCATTCAGAAGCTGAGGGTGATTTTACAAAGATTGCAACTTTTTCATTTAAAATAGGTCTTATTTTTAGAATATCAGTAAATTGAAAATTCCCCTGCAACCTTCCAAATCCATAAGCGACATCACCCAAATCCCTACCCCAATGATTAAATCCCCCAGATATGTCTTTTTTGTCAAAATTATTTAAAGTTAATGTAATATCATTAACAGATGTTTTTCTCTCCAAAATGTCCACTTTTTCCTCAAAATATGGTAAATCTATACCAAAGTCATACCAGAATATAGGGATGTCCCTACCTAAACTTAATATTTCATCTTCCCATTGTGAATCATTAGGTGACCAATGAAGCCAAGATTTTTCTTCTTGTGCTAAAAATATTGCATCATGCTTGGGTGAGCCAAAGTAATTATGATACATAGTGTTTGGAGTAGTGTTCCAACCAATGACAACCATTATTTCTAAAGTTTGTACATGTCCTTCTGTATCTCTTTGGAATTTAGGATATATTGAGAGGTCTATCAATTATAATGACCCCCCTCTTCTAGTGAAATCTTGTAGGACCTCTATAACATCTGATTCTACAAAATCTCTACTCAAAACATTGCCTGAAAAAGTTACTTGAATTGGAGCAGTGGCAACACCTGTTGGTGCTTCAACACCAGTATCAACCAATCCTCCCTCTTCCATAGAGTTCATCTCATTAAGATTCTCAAGACCAATAGATTGTACTGCTCTTCTGTTTAATATAAATTCACCTTTCTCTGCTTCAATCATGGTTCCACCATCTTTATGCAACTTGCCACCAATAAGTCCACCCATCTGTGCTTTTGCTGCAGCCTTCCCTGCTGAAATATATTTCTCTACATTACCTGTTTCAGGTTTTTCTTCAGCAGTTCCTTTAATCTTTGCCAGTTGTCCCATACCTGCTGCTATTGCTGCAGCAGCTGCAACTGCACCTAAGGCAGGACCAACTACAGGAATCCCTACCATTGAGTTGTAGGCATTTTGTGCTGATTCATAAGTTTTTATAATAGTTGAAACTGCAGAGGCAGCCTTTGCTGTTTTTTGGCTTACAATACCTGCTTCTGCTGCAGCATTTAAGTTTTGTGCCATCATTGAAACACCTGCAGAAAAAGATTCAAATGCCATCTGTTTCTTTTTCTTATTATAAGCAGCATCTATTCTTTCTTTTGCAACAGCAGCCTCTTTTGTGGCATCTATTTCTAATTTTGCTTGTGCTTGGACCCAGGCATCTATGGCTTCTAGTTCTGCAGTTTTCTGTTCTTCTAATAATTCAAATTTAGTATCTCCCCAATAGCCATACCAATCAGTCAAAATCTGTTCATTCTCTTTTAACCTTGCCTGAATATCTGAAGGCAATGCAACAGGGATAGGAGGACCTTCATCTCCTTCATCTTTTCCATCTTCATCATCTTCACCATTTCCATCATCTTTAATTGTGTTATTAAGGGTTTCAACTTGACCTGTTACAGTGTTTATAGTAAGACCATATTTCTCAAGCATTTTGGTAGCAGTTTCAATGACAATTTGTGATTCAGAGAAAGCCTGTTGAGAAGCATCTTCTGCCTCTTCTAATCCAGGTATAAGTTTTTTAACCTGATTATAAAGTATGCTAAATCTATTTGATGCACCCTTTAGATTTTTTGCACCACTACCACCAAGATGTTTATTAAACTCCTTTAATATCCTATTCTGTTCTTCCTGTGAAACATTACCTTTGCCTATATTATACATCAAGGCATATTGCCCCTCTGACTGTATTGCCAAATTCTCTGCAAATGTTTTACTATCATCTATAGCAATACCAGTAAAAGTGGACATTGCATTTAATTTTTTATTATATTCAACAAGTTGTTTAGTTTGCTTAGAAAAAGCCTCTGATGATGTTGTCATTGCCTCAGTCACAATCTTCTCTTGAGCAGCAGCCAAAATCCTTTGCTTATATTGTTCATTAATACTAACTAATGCCTTTTTAAGGTTATCTGCTGTTAATTCTTCATCCTGCATCCCTTTTAAAAAATCTGGATGAATATCATTGATTTGCTTAATCAATCTTTCTCTGATTTCTAACTTATCTAAATTTCCCTGCAATGAGGTCACAAGTGCATTAAACTGCATCTGTTCTTGCATTATCTTGTCTGCCATACTTGTTTCAATAACACCAGTGGCTCCCTGTATAAATAAAGTTAATCCATCTGTAGCACTCTTCATAGCAGGTAAGAAATTGTCCATGATAGCAATACCCATTCCCTCCCATGCACTATTTAAGATAGTTAATTTACCTTCTAAGGTATCTAATTGAATCTCTGCCATCTCTTTAGCAGAACCATTGGCATCATTTAATTTTTCAGTCAATTCTCCTATTGTATCCGTTCCCTCAGTTAAAATACTAAAGGCTGATACTGCTCTTAATCCAACTAATTCTTTCATCTCAGCAGTTCCAATGCCTTCTTTTTTAAGTTTTGCTAGAGCAGGGATTAATTCTTCAACATTCTTTATTGGGCCACCTAATCTTTTTGATAATTTTGAAGATTCATTTGATAATTCCAGGAATATTTTTCTTAATGCTGTTCCTGCTAATGAACCATGAATACCTGCATTAGCAAGTGTTCCAAGCATTGCTGTTGTTCCTTGTATTCCAAAACCTGCCATTTTTGCTACAGGTGCAACATAACTCATAGAATCTGTAAACTTAGACATGTCTAATGCACTACTAGCCATACTCTTAGCCATAACATCTGTTACAATATTTGTGTCATTAACATCCATCCCAAAGGCTCTTACAGTTTGACCTGCTATTGCTGCTGCAGTTGATAAATCGGCACCTACTGCTGCAGCTAAATCTAATGTTGCCCCAGTGGCTCCTTGAATCTCTTTTACACTAAATCCAAGTTTACCAAATTCGGTCTGTAATGCTCCTACTTGGGATGCTGTGAATTTTGTGGATGCACCTAATTTCCTTGCAGTGTTAGACAATGTCAGCATTTCTTTATTTGATGCACCTGTAATGGCCTTTAAGTTAGCCATTGATTGTTCAAATTCTTTTCCTACTCTAATAAAACTGCTGATTGCTTTTGTCATTAAAACAAGAGAAGCAGTTGCTGCAGCAATTCCTGCAGCCATACCCTTCATACTCTTCTGTGTATTTTTTACCTGCTTATCTAATTGTTTTATTTGGGATTTGGTAAGTTTAACACCCCTAGCCTTTAATTGAATAATTAATTGTTGATTGCTAATTGGCATTATTTTCTCTTAAATTGTTCCATTTTCATCTTGTTTAATATACTTAAAGATTGCTTTATAATAAAATGTTTTTCAATCCAAATATTAGGGATGGACCCATAATGCCCAGGAAAGGCAGGAGTTTTTGTATCTTCACAATACAAATACTTTTCTATATCTTTTTGGAATTTTGGTTCTATAAAATTGTCAGGACAACAAAAAAATGGTAATTGGTAGAATACACTTTTAACAGTTTCTTTAACCTGGCCATTTGACATTTCCATTCCTTCTTTTTTTAAATCATTAATATGATTCCATATATCTTCAATATCTGAAATGATTAACAATGGAAATTCTTTGGTAACAGGATTCCTTATGGTACTTTCTACCTCATAAGGAAAACTCTCAAAATGACACCCCCCACACCTCTTTTCTAAGAGGATGTTGAATTGGAGGAGGAGGGCATCTCTTCCCCCATAGATTGTGCCTCCTGGATTAAAGCATGTAATTCTTCTCTTTCATCATCACTTAATTGTTTAATTACATCATCAGGAGCATTACCACCATTAGGCTTCCAATTTTTAAAATTTCCACCTCCAAGTCCCATTCTAATCCATTTGGTCCTGGCTTTATTCACACCCCCAATATGCTGTGCCTGTCCATCTACAAACTCAATTCTGACAGTATCCTTACAATCATCAATATCATCTAAAGACATATCCTTAATCAGGACTTTTCTTCCTGTTTTTAAAGTTTTCTCTAACATATTATTTCCCTATTCTGTTGCTCTTATGTACATTTAATGACTGCTAAATTTCCAGAGCCATCAGCACCAGATGTAGCAGTAAAACTAACCTCTGCAAATATTCCTTCATCAGCCATATCCATTGAAAACCCAGAGATATTTACAGCAGGTAAATTAAAGCTAAATCCACTTGCAGCAGCAGCATTTTCCATAACTATTGCACCTGTGGTGTTAGTTTGCCATAAACTTTCCATTAATCCCTGAACAGTTGAATCTGCTTTCAATGACATTGTTCCTGTCACCTTTAAAGCAGAACCCCTTGTATATCCATCAGCCTCACCTGCTGCACCCTGATAACCCATTTTAGTTGCAGGATTTTCTATTGTTAAACTAAATGATTTTATTGTTACTGCAGAACCACCAAATGTGTGAGTAGTAATATCAAACATTGTCCCTCTATTAGCTGCAACAAAATCTGCAGCACTTGTATCTGCTGCAACAGTATTAGCTTCTATAATAGGTTTATATCCAGACATAAATTGCCCTGAAGCATTTAATAGTCCACCATTAGTTGCAGTATCCATAGATAAGGTCAAATTTTGCAAAACAGCACTGTGCATATAATGGTCTTTTGATGTTAAAGGATTTGATAAAATTATAACTGCTGTTTTAGCATTTCCTGATGTAGAGCCATGAGAATAATCCTGAACAGCAGGTGCTGCAGGTATAGTCAAAGCTGTAGTTGCTGCTCCATTAGGAGGATAAATTAATTGCAATAAATTTTGTATTCCTATTTCATTATCAACAGGGTAATCAAAATCCCATGTCCATATTCCAGAGCCATAATGATTTATAATATCCTCAGCCATGAAAGTCCTTCTACCTGCTCTTTCAATTTCTGCTCTTTGGTAACCTGCATCCCAGGCAAAGTCATTAACAGGACTTGCTACTCTAAAGTCACATTTACTTCCTGTAACTGTACCTGCATCCCCTGTATCATCACCTATTGCTTTAGTTGTGTTTTGTATTCCTAATAAGCAACCCCACTCTCTTCCTGAATATGATTGTGCCATTCAACTACTCCTTTTCAATTATTTTATTAGTAAGCCAATAATCTACCATCTTAGATTTTTTTAATGTAACTGATTTACCCTCACACAGGTCTTTATATCCAGGGGATGATTCCGTAAACCATTCCTTAAATTTTCCTGGGTCTGTTGCTTTGTATTTATTTGACTTTTTTATTTCTTTTGACATAAATTTCAACCCCTATCTTGTTTGTAATGTAATTTAACTTAACTTAAAATAACAATATTTTTTTTAGCCTGGTCTTTCAATTAAGCATGAAAATTCCATTTTTGCAGTATGTAATCCGTCTATATCTCCTTCATCACCTTCAAGTTCATTAATTTCTATTTCATCAACTTTCCCATTTATCCAGGACAATGTTGTAGAGCCTACAGTTTTAGTATACGAGGTGTTATTGTGCAACACTTGATACAATCTTTCAGCATCACCATATAGTTGCTTAAAAAAGGGTTCTCTTGCATTTTTCTCTATCATATAAAGGACCACATCAACACTGTATTCCTTTTGCCATCCCTGGACACCCCATTCTTCTGTAGTTGCACTTGTTCCCCATATTCTTATTTGGAAATTATCTGCATGAGATATTTGTGGTGCTATATATATTTTAGCATTATTAAATTCAGTTATAAATAAATCTCTTATACCATCTAAGACATAATCATAAAAGACACCTTCATAAGTTGAGCCTTTAGATAAAGGCATTAAAATCTCCTGGTCAATGTGACTGAGCCAACCTCACTAACAGTTGAAGGTAGTGCAGAGCCATGTAATTCAATTTCATATTCATCTGCTGCAGTACATATAGCAGAGGCAACATCATCTCCACTCCAACGGATAAAGAGGGTTCCAACACCACAATTCTGATAATCTCCACTTATTATCTCAGAATCTATTAATAAATTATCTTTAAGTTTGTCATTTCCTTTTCCATATACAGACATCCTAGCTGTTCCAATAATTCCACCTTCTCCTGATTCAATTACAACTTTCAGTAATTCATAATCAGTTCCAGTATATTCACCTCTCAACTCTACAGGTCTTAAATCAGATGAGCCATTAACAGATACCTCTCTTATAACTCCTTTGCTACTATCAGCAGTAACTGCATTTGGTAATTGTATTTTTCCTGACCTGTAGCCTTCTATAATATCTTTAAACTCTTCATCAAATGATTCAATAACAGGATTCTCAGGGTCGCTTGACTGGAGAAGCATGAGAATAGCTTTTAACCCAACTGCCCTTTGTATAAACTCTGGATAGTTCCCTTCTCTGTCTTTCATAATTTCCCTGGCCATCCTGCTGTCTAACATAGATTCTACCATTCTTGAGGCTCTTCTTATAATTCTTGTGACAAGTGTGGCCCAATCATCCCCTGCTTCCATAATCAAATCATTAGGACTTGAAGCAGAATTAAAATAATAAACTGTGTCTAAATCAGAATCATAATACCATTCTCCATTAACATTAACCACTCCACTATTTGCTTCTGCATCTCCCAAATCCTCTCCATCTACATATAGCTGAGTAACTAAGCCACAATTTCTTGAAAGGTATAAATTACTTGTCCCTGTTTCTACCCAATTATAAACTCTTTGCTTTGTATCATACTCACTTAAACCTGGATAAATATCCTTTAAATTTCTATGAGTTATGTACTCTTTTGTTGATGTTAAAGCCATTTTTTCTTACCCTTTTTTTGCTGTTTTACCCAAAATATGAAATAGCATTATTTGGCTCAAAATGGCCCTTTTTAGCCACTTTTATAGTTTCATAGTATGTTGGGTTCTAAAAGTCATAATCTTCATTTTCATAACGAGAGTTATTTAAATTATTTTAGTTACCAATATTTTAAATAAATCTATCATTTTGCTACTTTCTAACCCCTGTTCCAGTCATTCCCCATGACCCTGCTCTTGTTTTTTTAGAGCCATTTTTCTTTCCTCTTTTTACTGATTTTTTCCTACCTTTTTTTGATACTTTATATTTTCCTTTTGGCATTTTAACTCCTTTTTATCTAAATGAATAAACTGAAATTTTTGTATTTATCTTGCTATTAACAGACCTTCCTGTAATTACATAAATATGGTTTGCTGCAGTTGCAGAACCAGAAATTATCCTACCTGAAAAAGCAGAATCATAATGAGCATTAATGCCAAATTCTGCAAATGGCTTTCCTGGTAGAGTAAAATCCAAAGCACCTGTGATATAATTTACTGTCCCCACAACATTCCCCTGTGCATTTGCAGGATATATTAAATTCCCATATCCGTCATCTCTCATAAAAGCTGCATCATTACTTGTAGTAATGCCTGTTGTTGGTGATGTTTTTACATCTAATGGCAATCTTGCTGCAACTGGTCCAACCAATGCAGTGTCATTTGGGAATATACCTACAGAACCAGTAAGTAAATCAGCACCTGTGCCTGTATCACTTGAATCTTCTATTAAAACCTTTGAGCCATTTGTTCCATCATGTGGATGCAAATTAGAATGGTCAGTAAATCTCAGCCTCCCATTAACTATTGCACAAGAAACAACATATCCTTCTAAGAAGCCACCATTAGTTTCATAGGCAGTTTTTAATGCTGAATTTATTTTACTAACAACACCATTTGCACCACCAAAATTAACATTGCTCCCTGTTGTAAATACTATTGTGTCTGTTGCTGAATCTGCAACTGTAATATCAAAGGAATATGCTGTGTCGCTAGATAACCCAGAGGATGTATTTGTAGTAATAGGATTTTTAAAATTAATTTCATGGTAGGCAGATGTAAAAAAGATAAATGCCACAGAACCAGGAACCAGTCCACTTATTCCTGCTGTTGCTGCTCCTCCTGTTCTAGCCTTCCCAAAAAAGTTATAACTCTTCCATCTTCCCTTAGAATCAGTGCAACCCAATGCTGAAGAGCCAATTAAATTTGCTGAATAGTCATGGTGAGCATTAAAGAATGGAAATAATATATCAGGTGTTCCACTATGTGTAGCTATTGTTGAACCTGCTAATCCTCTATTAACAGTTAAATCATTGGTAGCTATTTTGGTAATTTGCATAATCTCTGAACCTACTCTTATCCAATCATCTACCTCAAAAAAGTTTCCATTTCCACAACCAAAGGTAACAGGATTTGTTGTGTTGTTTAAATCTCCACTATCAACATTTACAGTTGAATCTAAATATAAATCTCCTGAGTTAAGTGATGACAATAAAGTGTTATCTAAGGCTCCCCCATCACCAAGTGTAGCAGATGCTGCAATAGAGCTATATCTCAACATTCTTCCAGTTGGTAATACTATTGATTCTCCAGGAAATAATAGTGTGTTTATAGAATTTGAACTTCCTCCCCCTGCATCAGGTGTCCCTCCAGTAGAATTAGCAAGTCCTAGGACTATCTCTGCTACAGCATTACCATCATTACAAACAACTAGAGTTTTTGCTTCTTTAAGTTTCCCTGCTAAAAATCCTGCTTGGTCAAATTCAATTAAGAACACTCCTGCATCAGTGGAATCAACAACCTTTGATGTAACAAAAGCCTCTTCATAACTCTTGGTCCACGACTTAGAAATTCTTTTTTCCTCATAATTCAAATTAATGTTTGTAGTAAAATTTGGCATTTAAAATCTCCTTTTATTTAATATGATACTTGACTGTTACATTTAAAGAATAATCTGAATTAATAGAATCACTCCTGAAAAATGCTACTATAACTTTATTTGCTGATACATCTGGTGTGCTAACAGTCCAAGTAGATAAATATGCTTGTTCACTACCTGCATTAGTGACATCTGAATTGTATGCTAATAATGTTCCATCTGATAATGCTGATGTGCTTCCTGATGTAAATGTGTAACTATACAGGTGCATACGAGTTGTATCACCTGTTGCTGTATCAGCACCTTCTATTGAATATACTCCATCAATAACTATATTATCAGGCACGAACCACATCACAGGTACTAACAAAGCTGAATGAGTAGCAGTAGCTGCTGCTGTTGTAAATGTTGTTGCAGGGTCTGTTCCTGTTCCAAAATCAAAATCATCTTGAATTGTTGTTGAATGATTGTTACCTGCAAAAGGTAAAGCATAGTGCTTATTTGCTGCCCAACCACTTGATATTCCACAAGCAATACCAAAATAAGCATATTGAGTATTAACAGCAATTTGACCTATCCCTGCTTTAACTTTATCATTGGTAGTATCTACAACAAATAATGAATTACCATCTTTATCTGTAAACTTAACACTATCCGTTGCATCAGATGCTTGAGGTGTTACCTGGAATTTGTTTGTAGATGATGACAAAGCAGAAGATGTCCCATTACCATCTTTTATGGCTCTTGTTGTAGTATCAATACCTGTTGTGGTGTTGTCAATCTGCATAAAGCTACCATATATCTCTGATAATCTTTTAGACCCTATTCCTGCCATATTTGTCCTCTTTTCTTAATTATAATATAAATTTATTTTTTATTTTTTTATACATATAAATTATCAAACTATACTTTCTTTATATTCTAAAATACATTTTGCACCCATTGCAGCATTAATAGCAGTTTCACAATAAACCATTGCAATTAAAACCTGATTTGATGATACTTCTACATCTGATGTCAAGTTAGGTTTTGATGACCTTAACTGAGAATAATCATCAGTATTTAACACTAAAGTAACATCACAAACTTCTACACCATTTGTTAAATCTCCATCAGTATCAATATCATATCTCATTAAACATACTCTATGTGCTGTATTTGTTGCACCACCTTGTGCGAAAAAAATCTGAACACCAGTAACCTCAAAACCATTTACTGTTTTCCATATAACACTAGATAAGTCATCTGCTGTTGTTGATACACTATAAGTTGTATCAGGGGCAGAACTTGTTAATCCAAAACGGGCTGCAGATGCTTGATACCCTGTTGGAATACCAAGCCAAGTACCATTAAGCCCTGTTGTTCTTGCAAGATTACCACCCCACACAGCAGTATTTTTAGGTCGTGATACTATTATATCATTCCCTACATCATCAGTAAACATTAAATCGCAGGGTGATGTATTGTGTACCCATATTTGTCCATACCCTGCTGTATCTGCACTTGCATCTGCCTGTTCTGCTATTTTTAAGCCTGTTCCGTCAAATAAAATATTTGTTTCAGCGTCAAGTTCTGTTGTTGTTGAACCAACTGTAACAAGTTCATTTTCTGTAGCATTATTCAATGCAGTAATAACCCCAGTATCATCATCAGGTTCTGTTGACACAGAGGCCCCATTTACAGTAATAGCTTCAGCATCAATAGTACCTCTTACTTTTAATAGTGTGTCAGACAATTCAACAGGGGATGTAATGCCTCCTATTTTTACAGGCTTTAAGTCCTTTGTTAATTCAGTTGAATCACCTAATCTAAACTTGTTTTGTTTATCATTTGGCATGACTTATTTTAATCATCACTCCTAAGGCCACTTATAAATCCATCAACTGCTGCACCTATAGTGTTTTGAACCAGGTCCACAAAATATGGCTCCACAGTACTATTCCAAATCTTCTTTGTGAATTTCCATTTTGCTAACCCTAAAGTCAAAACAGAGCCTAGCCAATATGCCCCTGTTTCAACCCAGTTGTAAATGTCATCATTAGGTATTTTTTTTAATACCCATAATGCAATAGCACCTGTTCCACCACCTATTATTGTTGTAAGATTGTTTGTTAAAAATTCCATTTTACCCCCTAAGGTATTTGTTTTAGTAAGTTATTATTTAAACGGACCAATCCTTCAGGAGGGTCAGTCCCTTCAAATGTTATTTTCAATGTGGCATATTGATTCCTTTTTGGCAGAATAGATGCACCTAAATCTGCACTGATAGCACCTGCATCTTCTTCTTTAAATATACCACCTCCAATCTTGGACCTTCTTTTGCCAAAAGAGCCTAATTTTACTTTCAGTTCCATAGTCGCTTCTTTAATCTTTATGGAATTTTGAGGAGCCAGGGATGCCAATGGTATTTTGACATTCTGGATTTCTCCATTTGCTCCAGGCATTTTTACATCCATACAGATTGGATTTCCTTCATCATCAAAAAACTTTTTTATTGATTCAATATGCTGATTCTCTGCCAGAGCCACTGCCTGGCACATTGCATCATATAAACCCTTTGTTAATTGGTCTAAAAACGACCCTTTTTTAACATTATTTTGTTGGGGCATTAGTATCTGTAGTTTTGCCTTTGCCTATTGAATTATTAAGCATATCAAGGACTTTCATAAGACCTTCAGGTTTCTCTTGTTTCCCTTTAACTGATATGCTGTATTTAGCAGATGTATCTGTGCTTCTGCTACTCTCATTATGATGAGATACTTTTCCTTCAAATGATGCCTTCCAACATCCAAATCCAACTGAAGCATTTACCTTTGCACTTGCATCAGTAGATGACTTAGTAGATGATTGTGTTGATACCTCCATATTAAACTCAACATCAATGCTATCCACACACAATGATGGTATATTTATAATTGATAATAAAGGAACATCCAATACTACCTTCTCTGAGCCATCATCATAGTTGAATGTAACTGATTTGGTATTGCCCTTATCATCCATACCAACCTCACTGATGAATTGAGCAGTTGTTGAAGCCAATGATTTTTGACCTTCTGCAGCAGCCAACAATGGTGCTGATATTAAATTCTCTATTGGTAACCCAGTAAATTGATTTGCTATTGTCCCTGCCATGTCTTACTCCTTATTTTTTATTCTTAGATAAACCATTTCCAGAAAGCCTTTGGAGAATTTTGCTTAGCGAGGCATAACTACCCTCTAATCTTGATAACTCCCTACCAAAATCTGTCTGTAATTTTTTTTGGGAATTAATAAGTCCTATGACTATAGATTCAAGCCTTGTACTTTGCTCCTCCATATCTCTTTTTAAATCTTTTTGAATCCACTGGTTCTGGCGATAAACAAACCAACCCAGGGCAATGCACATTGTCACAGGGACACCAAATGTTTCCAGGAGATTAGTGAGGTCCATTATTTAGCTATCCCTAAATAACTCATAATAAGAGTTATTATAAAAGCAAATGTTGAACCAATAGATATAATTTTACTTACAGCTTTTTCATTTACACTCACTCTTCCGTTTATTTTCTCTAAATGATTTTCACATTTATCAATCTTTTCTTTTATATATAAAATATGAGTCATCATGGCTGCTCTATGCTCACCAAGTTGTTTAGATAATTTTGTTTCTGATTCAGATTTCATTTTTTAATTTTCAATTCAAAATGTGGATAGTCCCTAAAACCAGTATCTTCAGTATTCCAATCCTTATTCCAGTCATTGCCCCAAATTAGGTCAATTTCCATGGATTCTGCTATTCCTAATACATAACCTGCAAATAAAGTAAACCTCTCTAAATTGTCCCAATCTATGGGATATGGAGCCACATCTACTGCATTAGATGGGGTAGCATTATGTCTGCCATGAGGATATTTGACCTTTGACCTTCCTTCTTCAAATGCCTTGTTTTGAGCATCTTCTCCCCTGTGTCCACAAAGTATTGAACAATCAACCTTCTTAATTACTTTATTAAATACTTTCTGTAAATCAGGATGACAAGAGCCTAATCTTTCTCTGCTCTTTTTTCCGAATTTTGCCATTTAACATTTAGCTAATAAATCAGCCTTTTTTTCTGATGATTTATAATTAATTCCTTTTGCATCTAAATAACTCATAATGTCATTTTTTGTCCAACCATTATCAGGAACAGAATCTCCATCATCCTTAGAACTTGTAATACATTCCCAAAAATCCCTGATATGCAAAACTCCTAATTCAGCCTCATTAATCTTTTTAATTTCACCAGTTTTTTTATGTTTAATTTCAACAATCATATCTTCTCCAATTAACTAAGGAGGCCCTGTACACAGAACCTCCTTAGATTTTCAGTTAATTAATAAGATTAACTATGTAAGCAGATTAATCTTCTTTTTCCATCTGCATTATCATGGTTTCTTGCAATACCAAATGCAGCTTCTGCACTCATCAAATGAGATAAATACATGTGTTCATAAGTTGCTGTCAAAGCACCTTTTTTCTTAAAGGCACAATGCAAAGCATCATCATGAACAACCATACCTCTAAATGCAGTATCTGCTGTTCCATCATCAGTATCTAAACCATTCCAGGCAGCAATATTTTTACCTGCAGATGCACTTACTGTTGTTTGGTCCATGTAGGCATTGTTTGTTACCCAAACAGGCATACCCATTAATTGACCAATTTGACCAGTAGTTGCAAAACCTGAACCTGCAGGAGAGCCTATTGTACCATAAGCAAAACCAGCACCTGAACCAAGGTTTGCAATAGTTGAATACAATGTTGGTCCTAAAACAAGATTCCATCCACTTGTTGAACCACTTTCTTGTACACATATTTTTGCAATATCATCTAATTTATCAACTATCGTATCAGCCATATCAACAGACACTGCAGCAACTGCTCCTGAAGCTGAACCCCATATATTTGAGCCTAATAAAGTAGTACCCACAATATAGTTATCAATAGCCTCTGCAAGAGCAACACCTATTCTGTTGGCATACATTGATGTCAAATCATAAGATGCTTGAACCTTTACAAGGTCAGGAATTAAAACATGAGCAACCTCATGTTGATTAACAGTGATGTCAAGTTTAGCACCTGTATCACCTGTGTTGTCAAATGTTAAAGCAGAACCCATTTGAGGTGCATCTGAAACAGTTACATTACCTAAGTATGGTAGATGTACAACATCACCACCACCTGCTAAAGAAGCAGAATGGTCCCTACATAATTTTAACATTACAGATGTTTTGTCAAATGATTCCAGTAATGCCTCAGACCATACCTCTGGTATAAAATCACCAACTGCTCTACCTGATGTAGAATCATTGGAAATTGAGCCACCACCAAGAACATTAACATTCATTGGATTAGTTAAAGCCATTTTTATATCTCCTTAAAGATAGCTGTCTTTCAACTACTCCTAAGAGCCTTCATTTTGACAGCCTAATTTTTGGATTCAACAACTTGGTTATGCCATTGTCTTTTTTCAGCATCAGTCATATCTTTATATGCCTTGTTCAAGGGAGGTGTTGAAACCTGCCCAGGAACTGCTTTCATTGGCTCTTTATTGGTATTAGTAGCCAATTCTTCAACAACTGCCTCCAAACTTATCAAATCCAGATTCTTAAATTTATCTCTCTTATCCTCAGGTAAACTATCAAGCAACTTTGCTCTTCTGTTTTTCTTATAGCTTCTATTTTCCTCAGCATCAGCTTTGTCATTCTCCCACAGTTCCTTGTATTTGTTTTGCTCAATAAGAGAATCTTCTTCCATTTTCTTATTACGAGCATTTACTTTTTCAAGTTCTGCTTCAGCTTTCCTTGCTCTTTGCCTCTGTTTTTGACTATAAACTTTTTCCTGATTGTAAGATTCTTTATAATCCTGGCCACTGTCTAGTGATTCAGTTTGAGCATCCTGCTCTATATTTCCTTGTGATTGACTATCACTTTGTTCTTCTAACATCTGTTAGTTCTCCTTTGAATTAATTAAATTAATTGTAAAATTCGTATTATAATATATAAATTACAGATAAAATATTACAAGATTTTTATGAATAATAATTTAAATGAATATAAAAAAGAATGGTTTGATTTCATAGGGTACAATCCACATAAAGGACAAAACTTGTTGCATAATTCTCCTCCTAATAAAAGATTCATTGTGGCTTGTTGTGGTCGTAGGTTTGGTAAAAGTTATGCTGCTGCAAGAGAAGCAGAAATAGTTTTAACACAGCCTAATAAAGTTGTGTGGATTGTTGCCCCAAGTTATCAAACAAGCGAAAAAATATTCAGGCAAGTATATGAAAACCTTGTAATAAAATTGGGATATAAGCCATCAAAGTATTCTGCAAAAGAACAAATCTTGCAATTTGATTGGAATGGAGGAACATCTTTTATACAGGGTAAATCAGCAGAGCATCCATCAGGACTAATTGGTGAAGGGTGTGACTTAGTTATTGTAGATGAAGCAAGTAAGGTCCCTAATTTCAAAAGGATTTGGGAGATGTATGTAAGGCCTACACTTTCAGACAAAAAAGGTAGGTGTATAATGATTTCAACTCCTGATGGTTTTTCTTATTTTTATGAGTTATATTTATTGGGCCAAACAGATAAAAGTTGGTATAGTTTTAATAGTCCATCATGGTTTAATCATTATGCCTTTCCAGAAGGGGAAGATGATGAGGATTTAGTTGAAGCCAGGAGGACATTATCAAAAGATATTTACAAGCAAGAATATGGGGCAGAATTTACTGCATTGTCAGGAAGAGTGTATGATGAATTTGATAGAAATTTAGATGTTGGGAACTTTAATTATGACCCCTATCTGCCTGTGTTCTTGAGTGTGGACTTTGGATATAGGCTACCTGCTGCACTATTTTTCCAGGTTTACAAAAAAGGAGATAACCTGGACTGGCATGTAAACATTATTGATGAAATAGCACATGTTAAAAATTTAAAGGTATCTCAATTTGCTCAACTTGTTATGGACAAAAATTATAGAATTGCAAGAGCCTATGGTGACCCTGCAGGGTATCAAACTCAATCTTCTGTTGGTGTGGGTGAAGCAGAATTATTTAGACAAGCAACTGGATTAAGAATTTTTGCATTAAGGGACAGGGAAAGCAGGTCTATTGCATCAGGAATTTCACATGTAAGGAATTTTATTTGTAATGTAAATAGTGATAGAAGATTACATATAAATAAAAAATGTGTGAATGTAATTAATGACATTGAAAGTTACAGGTACCAGGACCAAAAAGATGGTACGGATTTAAAGAACATTCCATTAAAGGATGGATTGCATGACCATAGTATGGATGCAATGAGATACTTTTTTGTGAATCAGTTTCCAATTAAACAATATAAATATAGGACATATAAATGATTACATCAGAATACTCCAATCAAATTATTAAAGAAAGCATACAACAAGAAAAAGTTTTAAACTCTCAGAGAAGAAGGAAAAATATTCAAAAGATGTTGTGTTATTACTCAGGAGAAAATGTTGAGGAATATATCCAGGACAAATTTTCTGCAAAAGCATTTCAAGAGGTTCCTATTTCAAATTATAATATCACAAAAAGATTTATTGACAGGATGAGTAGAATTTACACCTTGGGTGCAACTAGGTCCAATGGTAAAGAATATCAAGATTTGACATATCTTAAAAACATGAAATTTAAGCATATTGAAAAGATGACTACATTGCTTGGAACCCTTGCAACTCAAATAGTGGTAAGAGAGCATAATGGACATAGATATTTCGACTATCAACCTATCTATGCTTTTGATGTTCATTTAGGAGATGACCCATTTAATCCTGATGCAATCATATATCCATTGGTCCAGAATGTTGATGATGTTTCTTATGATTCTGTGGGTGATTTAAAGTATGTTTATTGGGATGATACTATGCACAAGATATTTGATAAAGATGGGAATATAACAGAAGCATATGAACATGGATTTGGTGTTATGCCTTTTATATTTACCCATAGAGAACATCAATTAGATAGTTTTTTTGTAGGTGGTGCAAGTGATATAGTTAATTGCAATGAACAGGCAAATATCCTGCTTACTGAGATGAATTTAGGTATGAGGTTTCAGATGTTTGGCCAGGCTGTTATTACTGGGTTCTATGATGACCAGAAGATTCAAAGAGCAGGTGCAGATGAGGTAATAGTGTTGCCTGAGGGTTCAAACTATCAGCTTGTAAGGGCAGGGACAAGTGTCCAGGAATCAATAGATTTATTAAAGACAATGCTTGACCTTGCTGCCCAAAATAATCATCTGTTTGTTCAGTTTGCTCAAGATGGAGGTGAAACTCCCAGTGGAATCGCATTAAAAATCAAAGATATTTCAAGGTATGAAGATTGGGTCGATGAAATCGATTTATGGGCTGTGTATGAAGATAGATTCTATGCTTTAGAAAAACAATTAGCATCCCTATATGGAATCAATCTCCCTGAGAAATTAAATGTTAATTTCCAGGAGCCACAATATCCAATGTCAGTTGATGACCAAATTAAATTAGAAACCCATGAATTGGAACACAATCTAACAACTGAGTGGAAGATATTGCAGAAGCATAATCAAGATTTAACAGATAGTGTTGCTAAAAAAGAAATTGAAACTAATAAGGAAATAAATGAGCAAAGCAAATCAAAAGAAGAACAACCCCAAGGAACACAAGGAGCATTTGGCCGACTTCGTAATGGAGTTGCAGAAACTCAATGATATAAACATAGAACTACCAACTGAGGTTCCTATTGAGGAAATATTTGATAACCCAAGAAAGTTTGCAATAGATTTCATGGAACAAATGTTTAAAATGTATGAAGATAAATTTCAAGAAGCCTATGAAATGGGTGAGAAATTTGCTTTAACTAATCAAGGTATAATCAAAAAAGATGATAAGAGGTTTTACTTAGATAATAAGCCTATTGATGACAAATTACCTCCTGCCTATGCCTATGGTGATTCCTTGGATAATCCAGGTGAAATATGTGGAAATTGTAAGTTTTATGTCCATACTAAAACAGGTGAACATTATTGTAGTCAATGGGATGCAGAGATTAGAGAACAATATTGGTGTAAAAAATGGCAAAATTAAAAGTAAAAATGAAAACAACATTTGATTTAAACAAACTAGCTAGAAAGACAGATAAGTTTGTTGTCATGGGAATTAACAAACTAATGACCATGGCCAATATATCAATAGAGGAGCATCTTACAAAACAGAAAGATATTCATGGTAAGGGATATACTCCCCTATCTCCAACAACAGGTGAAATGAGAATTGCTAAAGCAGGACACTACAAAAAAGGTGGTGGTGGTAGTATTTTAAATTATACAGGGAATATGAAAAAAAGGAAACTAATAAAAGCCAAGCCTGGAGCAAATCCTGTTGCAAAAATAGAGGTAACAGGTAAAAACAAAAAAGGTAAAATTTATGGTGCATTACATAATTCTGGAGGCATAAATGAGCAGGGTAGGGAGGTCCCTCAAAGAGAATGGTTTGGTCTTACAAAAGAGATGCAACCTGGGGGTAAAAAACATAAACAGGTTATGGGATTAATGATGTTGGCAATTAGAAGGGCCTGGAAAAAAAGGAGAATTATCTAATTTGGCAACAGTTAATTTACCAGGATTAGAAGAATTTATTGCATCCAGGATAGAATTTTTATTCTATGAAATGGGTGTATTTGTTGATGGCCTTGAACATCAAATTGCAGTAATGACTGCTAATGGGATGTCCTCTTCTCAAATAGCCTTTGCATTAAACCAAGATTATGTTCAGCAAACTGGGGCATTTGGACAATTAAAAAATTCTACAAAAGCAAATATTGTTGGTGCTATAAATGGGGCAGCAAGGCTTGGACAATACAATCAATATACTGAGAAAAATCTATTTGCATGGGTAACTGTTGGAGGTCATAAAATCTGCATAGATTGTGAAGGTAGAACAGGCCAAGTATTTACCTATGAAGAATGGGAATCTGAAGGACTACCTGGTTCTGGATGGTCCGTATGCAAAGCATACTGCTATTGTGCTTTAGACCCAACAGGTAAAATTGGGAATAAAATCAATGTAAATACACAAAATATCAACCCTGAGCATGGGTATTCCTTAGGATAGCCTCCCACAATCCTCCTCTATAAACACAAATAAATAATAAAAATAATTAAAATAACTTGGTTTATATTAATTTTATTTTGTACCTTTCTTTTGTTGTGAGAGTAAATAAAAATAAAATAAAGGAAATAAAAATGAAAATGGATTATGAAATGGTTTTAAAGGAAGCACATGAAGAGGGTCAAAAAGCCTTAGAAAAATGTATTGTCCCAATGTATAAATGGGCCAGTGAAACAGTGCCTTTAGGTGAAAAATATGACTTTGAAAATAAGCCTTATGAACTCCATGGCGAGTGTGGTGTTGCCTGGGTATTGACTTATGAAAGAGGTAATGGTGCTTTTGTTAAATATTTAAAAAGCAAATATGGTGATGTTGGTAAAGATTGTTATTACAAGGGTTGGAATGTTCCTACTGACGATATGGTTTTAGGAAAATATGACCAAGAGGTTGAGCCTAAATATGCTTATTGTAAGGCTTATGCCCATGTGCTTTGTGGGTATGGTATTAAAGCAAGTGCTTACAAATACTTAACTTAAGGAGGGTGAATAATAAAGCCTGTAGATAATTAAAATAACCAAATAAGGATAAAAAAGGGCCATTTAAGGCCCTTTTTTGTTTTCCAGGATAAAACATATACCCATCAAACAAACTTTCTCTCCTCAGTAGAAATAATTTATTTTACTTTTATTATTTAAATAACTTGTATTTAAAATATATTCTTTTTTAAATTACACTAGTGTTTGAAATTAAAAAAATAAAGGAAAAAAAAATGAACTCAATAAAAGAAACAACTCAAAAAGTAACTGATGGAATTATAAAATGTTTAGAAGCAGGAACAATACCTTGGAAATCTGGAATGACTGGAATTGGTATGCCTGTGAATTATGATGGCAAGGCTTATAATGGAATGAATAGATGGGTCCTGGCTGCATCAGTTATTATTAATGAATTTCCAACAAATACATGGATTACTTTCAATAGATGTAAAAAAGAAGGTGGCCATGTACTTAAAGGTCAAAAAGCAACAACTATAACTTTTTGGAAATTCTTGGTTGTTGATAAAGTAAATAAAGATGGTGAAACAGTTGATAAAACTATTCCATTTTTAAGAACATTTAATGTTTTTAATTTAGCCCAAACATCTTTATATGACCCAAAATCATTTGTTGCTCCAGAGCCTAAAGATGTTAATGTTGATATGGCTGAACAACTAATTGGTTCATGGGACCATGAGGTGGCAATCAGATATGGATATGATAATATGGGAACTCCTTATTATGCTCCAAGTGCTGACTTTATCAACATACCTTTTGGTGATGGAGTTGAGTGGACTGATGATGAATGGTTACATAAAACTACTTTCCATGAAATGATGCACTCAACAGGTCACAAATCAAGATTAGATAGATTTGATAATGCTGTTCTTGATGGTGTTGATGCTGATAAATTACATGCAAGAGGCCAATACTCTGCTGAAGAGTTAGTTGCTGAGATGGGAAGCCAAATACTTTCAGATATATGTGGATTTCAAGGTGACCATTTAGATAACACTGCTGCTTATATAAACTCCTGGATTAAATGCTTAAAATCTAATCCTGATTGGATTCTATGGGCATCAAGTAGAGCAGAAAAAGGTGTTGATATGATATTAGATGAAGGAGGTGCTAAATAATACTATAAAATCAATTCTAAGTAACAAAAAGGCCCCTTTTAAGGGGCTTTTTTGTTTTTAGATAGCAAAGCACTGGTTGTTAGCCATCATGCTTTTCAAGACACTACATTCTTTGCTCTTTCTAATCTTCTCAATTTAGCCATCCAATTATTCCTAGTTGTCTTATTAGGCCTCCCAGGTGGCAATGGGGCCAGGTTCACTTTCTTTGCCCTTTCCCTTAAGGCATATCTCTTGTTCCTACTAGCATCCTTCTTTGCTTTCTTAATGGCAGCCTGGGTATCTTTATAATCTTGCCTAGTTTTACTCATAGGAGTAGCACTCTCAGGATTCCTATCAGGCAATACATCAAAATCTACATCAGTTGCTTCTCCAGATATATCAATTACATCCTCAGCAGTTATCTCCCCATTCATAGCCTTTAAATGCTGACTGAATGGAGCCTCTACCTTAATGGTCAAGGTGTCCTGGAGTTTACCCCAATGCTTCAATGCCAATTCAATGGCCCTAGTGTTACCTTCTTTAGCTTCCCTGATTAATGCCAGGAGTATCAATGGCAATTCCTTACCTGCAATCTCCATAAACCTATCATAAACTTTATCAATAAACTTTGGGTGGTTCATCCAGGCAGATGCTGTCTTTCTATCCACATGCAATAACTTACTCAATTCCTTGATTGTGATATTAGGATTGGTTGCAATGTATTCTATAGCCATTTTCTGCTTAACTCTGCTCTTCCTTGTAATATGGTTCCCCAAGTATAAAACCTCCTTATTTGCCCCATTATGAGCCTTAAAACACTATTCTAGTACCTATTAACATTATAATATAATAAAATTTAAACATTAATATTCAATATTTTCTTGTATGGTTATCCGTTCCGACCATATAATTCCATACGGTACACCCCCATAATGACAGCATATAATATCCATCATATATAAGTGTTTTGTCGTCAGGGATTGCTCTGTTATTAGACATAATACATATTATCAGTATTAGCGAGGAGGAATGGCCTAGATTCCAGGGTCTTGATTGGTGTCTGCATATTTGTCAGGCCTGGTTGTAGGGTTGGTTGGCCCCTAAATACTACCATAGTAATTGGATATATAATAGGCCCCCTACCCCCTACCCCTACACAGTATCACCAATGCTATAGTTATGTAGTCCATAGTGTGCTAATAGTATAGCATCAGCAGTAGCTAATGTTATATCTAACTCAGGGTATCGTTGTTGTGCTAAGTGTTTGAGGTGGTTCTTCCTGTCCTTCTTAACCTTAGGCCTAGGCCCATAGTAAGTCATCCATTTAACAGGTGACACCTGTATGTAGGGTATCTTAAGTGATGCTAATATACCTAACCACATACCATAGTTGTTACCAAACTTAAATGTAGATGCTACTCCTTGACCAGGGAAACTATGTACTGATTCAATCACAGCAAATGGTTTACTACCTAAGTCAGTCATGGTACTAATAACCTTAGCCATATCAGACACAGTAAGAGGACACTTACCACATACAGATAAGTCCCCATTAGTAGCAGCAATACCCCCTGATAAACCAGGGTCAATACCTATAAATAAATCAGGTCCTTTACTCATATCATTTCCTTGTTAGTTTGTTACGACAATCACTAATAATATCTTGTATTTCTTTTTGTGTAGCAGGAGGTGTTTTATCTCTTTCCCTAAGTTCTGTAATAAGCCTCTTAGTATTCTCTTGCATAGGGTCTATATCAACACCCTTAATAGTAGGATTAGTTAATACATCTTCCCAGTGCCTACCATTAAGCCATGTAGCAGGGTGCTTAATAAACTCCATTGCAGTATCATTAGTATCCCAATATTTAATGTGTTTAGCAAGGCCCTCAATAGCAGCTTTCCTATCTTTAGCAGATAAGTTCTTAAAAGCAATAAAAGCCTTTTTCTTACCAACCTTCCTGGGATAATCTTTATAGAATTGACCAAACTGTTTTGTTGTTTGGTCTAAAGGTTTTTCTTCTTTTTTATTTTGGGCTATATTCTTTTCTATTAAACTAACCTCTATTCTATTCTCTTCTTTTCTATTAGGAGTGATTACTCCATTACTCTTCACTGAATCTTCACTGAACTTTCCTTGATTCCCTTTGACAAACTTGTACTTACTTGGCTGAGGTCTGTTTATTTTCTGATAATCTAGCCATCCTTTTATCTTAATCAAGGTTTTATCCTTATTATATAAAATAAGGCCTAAATCATGCAATATATCAAGCCATATTGCTATTTCCTTGCCATCAATGTTGTCTGCAGGGAATATCTGGGCTTTAATCTGTTTTGGTGAGTTTTTAATAACTCCAGAATCATCTGCAAAGTTCCACATGCCAATAAATAGAAGCCTTTGACTGAAACTAAGTTCTATTGTTTTATCATCAGACCAATATCCAGGGTCAATCATTCTTTTTCTTGCCATCATTTCTCCTTTTCTTTATTCACACTAATATATATCTTTCTAAATATTGCTTCTGTTACTGGAACACTAACTGCATTACCACATTGTTTGTATCTTTGTGTATCTGACTGTCCATCTGTCCAATTATCAGGAAAACCTTGCAACCTTTCACATTCTAATGGGATTAATCTTCTGATTCTAGTTTTGTCTGTGTAATAAGGATGTTGAGATTGACTAGTAGATATAGCACGAGATAATCCATTATTACTTTCTAAAACCCTTTCTCTTGGTAGCCAATTACCTTTTGGCTTATCAGATTCTGGAATAATACCATATGTTTTGAAAGCAACATTTTCTTTTATAATACTATCTAATTGATGTGATGTTATTGTGTTTGCAACATTATCATCTCTAATTTCTAATCTTTTTCCTCTTTTTTTCTTTTCTTCTTTAGTCATTCCTGAATTTCTTGGATAAGTTCTTAATGCAGCAGATTTTACTTTATATAAACCAGTATTACTTGTATCTAATGTTTGTGATATGCCTTTATCAGAATACACTCTTTTAGAAGATTCAAATTCATATTCCTTCTCATGTATTTCAGTAACCTGTTTATCATAAGTATCATCAAACCCTAATAATTCTTTTAGTTGCAGCCATACACAAGGTGATGGTATTGCCCTGGATTTATCTTCTCTAAAATAGTGTTCAATTTGTGTTTTTGGTAAATCTAGTTCTTTTGCTATTTCAAACAATGTCCTGTCTTTGTGTTTCTTTAGATAAGCATTTATTTCTTTAGGTGTATCATGTGTTCTTTTTTTAGCAATCAAATTAACATCTTCTTCTCTAATTAATGGAATATGCCCACCACCTTGTGATGTATTTAATGTGGGTGAATATCCATTATATTTTCTTAATTTTTTTTCCATTCTATACATAGATTCGTCTATAAATACTTGTTTAGTTCTTGAACCTTTTCCATAGATAGGAAATATTTTTCTTCCACCTGGGTTTCCATTATATCTACCAAAGATATAGATTCGTTCCCTGTTTTGGGGTAACCACCACTTAGTATTAACCAGTTGGCACTCAAGGGTATAATCAAGGTTGGACAAAATTCCATAGATTGTAGCAAATGTTCGTCCATTGTCGTGGTTAAGCAAACCTTTAACATTTTCGAGTAATATACAGGGTATGGGTTTTCCATTTCTAATGTAATCTTCAAGAATCCTTTTGATGTCAAAAAATAGTGTACCTCTTGTGTCATCAAATCCTTTTCTTTTTCCAGCAATGCTGAAAGTTTGGCACGGAAATCCTCCTGTAAGTAAATCAATTCTTTGTCCTCCAAGTGATTTGTATGAAACATCTGTAACTGTTCCGAGTTCTTTTGCATTTAGAAATCTCCTTTTAAATAATTTATTTGCATATTTATCAATATCACTAAAACCAATCCAATCAGGCTCTACTCCTGCTTGTTGTAGTCCAAGTGAAAAACCACCTATACCACTAAACAAATCTAAGTGTCCTCTTATCTTTACCATTTGTTCTCAGGACACACTGCCTGTTTAAATCTTGTTTTTGCTTTCATAAAGCACCCACACTTTTTACATCTATTATTATAAGTTATAAACTCACACATTTTGCAAATATCCCATCTCTCTTTTGCTATCTTAGAATCAACTCTTCCTTTTAAGATAACTGATAAATCTTTCAATGTTTTTTTCATAATAAAGGCCCCTTACTTTTACCATGGTGACATGGATGAGCAACTTGGGAGATGAGGATGTGAAAGCAAGAGGCCTAATTCCACACTGATTTTTTTTTAGCTTTGGCTCTTTTTCTATATAACTCCCTGCCATAAGCATTTCTGCAGTCCTTGCACTTACTGTGATAATACCCATTGTACTTATAGGCATTTTCCCTTGTTAAAGGCTCATCACATGTTTTGCATTTTTCTGGTTTCTGCTTTCTCATAAAATTGCTCATAATATAATAAATTTAGTGCATGTGTCCTAAATTATTCTTTTTCTTAACCTCAGTATCAAAGCCAAATCCTTCCTGGACCTCTTCTTGCTTAGGCTCTTCTTTTTTAATAACAGTCCTGTCCCATGAATACACAGCATAGTTCTTATCACCATCTGATATTTCAGATTTAATGCTCATATTGTGCTTGTGCCTCAATGTATGGATTATTGCTCCTAATCTGAATATCCCATATAAAGTTAGTGCATCTAATGGTGTAATAGGACCAATAGTAGTTAAATGATGTATTACATTCTCTTTTTGAGTTTTCTTTTTCATTTTACCACCCTAACATATAATGGATATAGTGATGAGTGGCCTGGAGTTCTTGTAGTGAATCCCAGGAACAATAAAGCCATCAATGATATTATTATTCCAACCAACACACCTTTAGCGAAATTATCTTTTTTCATTTTTCCTCCTCCTTTTCAAATTCTGCATGTTCTTTACAGTTATTACAGATTCCAGATTTATACTCATCATCAAAATGGAATCTATCATCATGATGTGATGTACAACACAAACTTATCCAATCACCCATATTATCTCCTCCCCAAAACATATTCAATAGCACCAATCATCAAAAAGCATCCCATTACAACTAAAGCCAGGAATCCTGCTGTGATTATAAATAAAATATCTAATATGTTCTTTAATGTTTTCATGAAATAATACCTGCCCTGGTAGTGTGTGAGAACCTACGAGTAGGTAAAAGGATGGACAGCAAGGATGAAGCCTTCACTGACCAAACCAGGGCAGGAGTAATTTTATTAAAATGGTATATCATCACTCTCTACAGGTTTATTAATATACTCATCTTTAATCTTCTTTAAAATATCTGAAGCATTTTTCAGATTCATCTCAGCCTGATTAATATAATCCTCAACATTCTTTTGCTTCATTGTATCATCAGCAACAGGAGCAGTTTGAATAGAAGGTACTTTGGCATCTTGGCCATCTTGTGGCTGATTTTCCTGCTCCTGAGGCTGATTATTTGTTTTTTCATCCTGATACTGATATATGCTTTTCCCATTAAGATGCCAGACAGACCTTGGCTGACCTTCTTTATTATTAAGGGTTCTCAACTCTAAAGTAAAATCACCTCTTGGCTCTGCTTCTTTAATTAAATAATGAACAGAATCTGATGCAAAATAAGTATATTCAACACCATCTTTTACTATATTGTATCCATGCCAATTACTAACTTTACCATCAAAGGTATTTTGTCCTGATTTAAATGGTTCATTCCCATCCAATTTAACAGTAACAATTTCACCCTTCCCAATCTTTAAAGTATCTTTTTTATCAAAACTCATTACTTATCCTCCTCAAATATTATTTTAATATGTTCTAATCTCTTTTTAAAAGCAGAATCTTTTTCTGCTTCTTTTGTCATCTTATCTACAATAACGCACAATGCTGCAAATTGCTGTGCTGCAATCTTCTGAGTTTCCTCATCACCTTTAGTTACAGCATTTAAAAGTGTAGGTAAGGCCATCCTCCATGTTGGTTTAGTAACATGCACCTTAACATCCTCTACAGGCTTTTCATTCTTTTTTGCCATCTTCATTCTCCTCTTTTAATGTATAAATTATTGGTAAATCTTCATGTTCTTTTACTGTGGGCATATTATCTCTCATATCACTGAAATGATAATAAGCCATGTCCATCAAGCTGTCCCATATCAAGGGTTTATATTTGTATTTCCTCAGCTTATAATTTCCATTACCTTTGAGATATAAACAAGCCAGGACATCTATTTCCCCTGTGATGTCTGCATACAAACTATCATAGAGAGTTTTATAAGCAGTCAGTTGCAGTTGTTGCTCTTTTGGATATTCAGCACCTGTTTTTATATCCACCAACCACAGCTTTCCATCAATCATCATAATCTGGTCTGCTGTACCTGCATAGGGATATAAAAAGTCATCTCCATCCATCTCATTATTGTATAGTGATATTTCAGTTGCAACTGGCACTGGCTTGTTATCATCCACAAAATCTATAAATGCAGACAGCCTCATCTTAGCCTCATCAGGTACAGGTTTAATCTTATTATCCCTGTCATCCAGGAAACCATAAGATGTATCAACATCATTACCCCAAACAAGATACATGCACATAGCATGAACCATGTTTCCTATGAAGGCCCTATCATGGGCATAATCCATACAATGCTCATAAGATAATCCATTCCCCAACCACCTGTTAAATCCAATCCCCTTAGATATACAATTCAGAAGAGTTGTAACAGACATAAAGTAAATTCGCTTATTTAGGTCCGTTTCTTTTCTTTGATAGTAATACCTGTTTCCTTTAAAATCTATTGATTTTGTGGGTATTTTGGAGTTTATTTGGCTATTTCCAGGTAAGGGCCATGATGCCTTTTTAATCTGAGCATCAGTATATTTTATTTTGTCCAATTCTCAACTCCCTTTTTAAAGACCTGAATAAAGAAATCTTTTTTATTCAATTTCCTTGAAGGGTCTTTCCTTTTTGCTATGGTGTATAAATCTTCAAAGTCATCCCATATATCTAAAGGAATATTATTGTTTATTTGTTGTACTCTTTTTGTTTCATCCATTATTTTATCTTATCTCCTATTTTTTCTGCTAATGTTTCTATATCTATAAGGACCTTTTTTAATTCGTATTTCAATCCCTTGCATCCGTTACAGATATACTCATATCCTTCAACCATCTTGTATCCAGAACCTTTACAATCTTTACATTTAATCTTTTTCTTTGCTTCTAGGTATATCATTTAACATCTCCTACATTGTATGCTCTATACCCTCTAAAATTCAATGCTATATGAATAATAGTTTTATCTATCTTTGCAACATACCTGGTATCAGTTTCAAAATAGCCATCATACAATGATACATCCAGGCCAAGGT
>VTLG01000692.1_pt1 | contig 36782 bp, 54 predicted proteins | sample 4694571 | NCBI WGS metagenome assembly VTLG01 (sample SAMN12604809, study PRJNA352737) | marine metagenome | biome: ENVO:00000447; feature: ENVO:00000209|ENVO:00000569|ENVO:01000036; material: ENVO:00002151; isolation source: viral sequences binned using virsorter ...
TGGACTTATACAAAATGTAGCAATATGGGATACTGTATTAACAGCAGAAGATGTAGAAGATTTATATAATAGCCTTGCACCTACTAATTTAAGACTAACAGCTTCTTATGATACTCCTAATTCTAAATGGGATGTTTCAGGTATGGGTGATTTAGGTGCTACTTTTGGAGGTGCAACATCATTTAATCAAGACTTAAATAATTGGAATGTTTCAAATGTAACAAATATGAATAGTGCATTTAGTGGTGCAGATGCTTTTAATGGTAACATAACAAGTTGGAATGTATCAAAAGTTACTACCATGAACAGCACTTTTAAAAGTGCAGATTCTTTTAATCAAAATATAAGTGGTTGGGATGTAAGCTCTTGTACAAGTTTTTACCATTTTCTTTATAATGCAGAAGCATTTAATCAAGATTTATCAAATTGGACATTTACAACAGATGCTAGTAAAGATATTGATGTTTTTGGAATGTTTAGAAGTATGACAGCATTTAATAGTCCATTAAATTGGGGTAGCAAAACAGTAAGATTTACAAATACAGCAGGAATGTTTTGGGCATCAACTAATTTTAATCAAGACATAAGTGGATGGGATGTATCTAATGTTACTAATATGAATAGTATGTTTTATGATGCAGAAGATTTTAATCAAGATATATCTTCTTGGGATGTAAACCAAGTTACAAATTTTGATAACTTTTTAAGAGACAATACTGCTTTATCTACAGAAAATTACAATAAATTGCTTGTTGCTTGGTTAGCAGATAATCCTGTTGATAGCTTATCTTTTCATGGTGGAGATGCTGTCTCAACAGATGGAGGTGCAGGTGGAAATGGAGATACTGCAAAAACATCTTTAACAACTGCAACAGGTAGTGGTGGTCAAGGTTGGACAATAATAGATGGAGAGGGAACACACTCACCTTAAATAGGGATTAATATGGCTGAACTTAAATACAAAGATATAAACAAATATTATTGGTGTGCATATGAAGGTGATATAGTGCATTTTGGAAAGTTAGAAAATGCACAGCAAGTAAAAACAGGACTTGCTAATTTAGAAAATTATGCAACAGAAGAAGAATTAGAAGCTAAAGTTGATAGCCTTAAATCAAAGGACTATTATAAAGAGCATACTATGGATGCAGAAGAATTTGCAGAATACTTAGAAAGCAAAAAAACAAAGTAATAGATTTTTTACAATATGTTTGCTAAATTACACTACAAGCTTTATAACCAAATCTCTAGAAGTTGTAATATTTCTAGAAATATCTTTATACAGGAGAATGTATGAAAGTAAAATTAAAAAAAGATGTAAAGGGAGTTCCATCTCACTCTTCTTGCTGTGGTTTTGATCCAGATATAAGGACAAAATTAAATCAAGGTAAAACAGTAGAGGTTGATTCAGTTACAGAATTAGGTAAAAAATATGTAGAAATAGTTAATAAAACAAAAGGAGGCAAATAATGAGTGCTTTTGCAGGGGATAGTGCAGCATATAGCCCAAAAGAATTTAAAGTAGGTATACAGCTTGAAGCAACTACAGGTACTGCTATTACTGATGGAATGACTACATTGGATGTTGATAGCATATCAATGCCTTCATTAAATGTTAATCAAGTTTTAGACGTAAGGGCAGGTGCAGGAAGAACTGCTAAACAAGTAGATGCATTTCAAAGCAATAAAGGAGTTGTTAGGGAGATTACAGTTGAGGGAACAGCTTGGTCAAACTTTATGGTAAATCTTCTTATAAATATTACTACAGCAACAGTTGGAAGTAGTCCTGCAGGTTATGCAGTTCCTGTCAGCTATAGTCCTGTAGAAGTTGAAAATGGAACAACATCTGTGTCAGATTTTACAAAAACATTTACTACTGCAATACATTCACCTGAAAGTAACTCTACAATGGTTTTTCCAGGATGTGTGTGTACTGCTTTATCAATAAGTAGTGATATGGGAACTGAATCAGGTAGATTAAAATATTCAGCAACATTTAAAACAGGATATGTTCCTTCAATGTCTGCAAGTGATGCTACAATGGATACTTTATATTCAGCAGGAAATCAAAGATTTATGACAGATTGGACAGGTAAGAAAACAATATATGGTATAGACAATTGTGTTATTCAGTCTTTTACTCTTAATTTAGAAAATGATGCTGTTATGTTGGGTTATCAAGGTGCTAATGGAGATCCAGAAGTAATTGGAAGAGCTAGTGAATTTGTAGCTAATCTTGATACACAAATTAAATATGATTCTAGCACAGAGCCATTATTAAATTCTTTTGAGACTCAAGCTAGTGGTGCAGGTGCTATAACACATTTAGCAAATCATGCAACTTGGGGTAGTGCTACTAATAATGGAATATATATTGCAGATGGATTTTTAACAAATGTTGCATTATCTGAAGGTGATGTAATGATGCTTGATGTTTCTCAAAAGTGTGTTGCTGCATCATCAGGTGATTTAGTAGAAGTTATTATAGCTTAATAGGAGTATAAAATGAAAAAAACCGTAGAACTTTCAACTAAAAGAAAAGTTGATATAAGAGAGATGAGTATAGATGAAATGGATAGTTGCCAGGATATAACTAGAACAAAGTTTAAAGATGGCAAAGTAGACTCTATAATGAATCTTTCAAAGGCAAGAACTGCATGGCTTAGACATGGCATATGTGGTGGTGATTTTAAAAAATATAAAGAGAATGCTAATGGGCAACCAGAAGATTCAGTTTTAAAAGAGCTGAGTGAAGAAGAGAAAAACGAATTATCTGATCTTATAATTGACTCTCAAATCCTGGGGGAATAGAATCCCTCACGCTGTCTTTAAATATTTATTTTAGTCATTGGTGTGAGGGTTGTAGACTTCATAGCTATCCTTATGAAGCTTCTGTTCCAATATCAGGTTATGGTAATAAAGTTTTTAATAGTGATGATGATGTATTTGACATAGTTAAACTTTTAATAGCTGAAGTTAAGGAGGCTAATGAGAAAATGGGCAAAAATTTTGATATAGCAGGTTCAATATCATCTCAATTGCCCTTTTTTAGTTGTATTAATATTATGTTTAAAAAAGAGTATCAAAAAGATATTTCAAAGTATGTGTATTGTAAGGATTTTGGAACTTCTCCATATAGTGGTAGTTATGGTGAGCAACCTAATAAATGGATACAAAAGGTAAATATTATTAAATATACTTTTGCAAAAATAGAAGAAAATGAATATAAAAAGCATCAATCTAATTCTAAAGTGGGAGGTTAAAAATGTCTTCTACATTAGATAATAGTAAAAATATTAAAAGATTAGAAAAGATGGTTGGAGATCTTGCTAAAAGATTTGAAAAAGCTTCTAAAAAATCTACAAGATATAGGGCAGCCTCAACCAAATTAAATGAAGCAACTTTAAACTTAACAGCTAAATTAGAAGCCCAGGGAAAAACTTGGAAAGGCTTGGGAATTAGTCAAAAATTAGTCACCAAGTCAATGCAGGGAAATAGAGAGGCTACAGAAAGATTAAGGAATGCTTATAAATCTTCTACCACCCAAACAAGGATACTTGGTGGTAGTTTTTCAGTCCTTCGTTCAAAAATGCTACTTGTTTCTTTTGCTGCAACAACAGTTTCAATGTCAATTGGTAGGCTTACAAGATTATTTGGTGAGCAAGAAAAAGCAGAAAAAAAATTAGAAGTTCAGTTAGGAGGGGTTTCAAATAAATTATTAAAATTTGCTTCATCTCAACAACAAGTTACAAGGTTTGGAGATGAGGTTACTATATCTGCAATGGCTACAGCAGCAGCTTATACTAAAAATACAGATGAAATAAAAGCTTTAACTGAGGCTGCTATGGACTATGCTGTATTTTCTAATAAAGATTTAAATACTGCTGTTATGGAAGTTTCTAAATCTGTATTTAGTTCTACAAATCTTTTAAATAGGCAAGGGATAGCATTTGAAGGGGCAGTTGGTACAAGTGCAAGGTTTGAAAATGCATTAAGTGCTATTTCAGAAAAAGCAGGTGGTCTAGCAAAGGGAGAGGGTCAGACTTTAAATTTTGCTTTAGATCAAATGAGTAATGCTGTTGGGGATTTAGGTGAAAACTTAGGAACTGTATTTGTTCCACTTGTAATGGCAGCTTCTAAAGGTATAAAGACATTTGCTGAGTTTATGGATGAAAATAGAGTAAAGTCTTATACTTCTGCATTAATGGGAGCAGCTACCATTTATGGAGTTTATGCTGTTGCAACAGGAAAAGCTTCAGCAGCAATGGTTGCATTTAATAAAATATCTAAAAAGAATTTAATTGTTTTTGCAGGGATGCTAGTTGTTGGAGAATTAATAAATAAATTTAAATTTTTTAGTGATGGCACAGATGATTTAGAGGACAGTTTAAATAATTTAAATACTACTGTAGCAATTACTCTTGCCCAACAACAAAAATTAGATTTATCAAGTCAACACCTACTTATGGTTCAAAATGGGTTGTCAGAACTTGAGATTAAAAGAGAATTAAATCAAGTAAAAATAAGGCAAAATCAAGAGCAGCTTGAAAAAGGCACTATAACCAAGATTCAACATGAAACTAAATTAAATGAGCTTCTTATTGAGCAATTTGGAATTGAAAAAGAATTACAATCTGAATCAATTAAGCGAATTACAGGTCAATTAGATGCTTTTGCAAAATTAACTCTAGCTATGGCTAATTTTGGCAAAGAATCAAAAGCAAATGCAGAATTAATTAAAGGATTACAAGCAACATCTATAGTTGCGAGTACTGCTTCAGGGGCTATGGCTGCAATATCTCCACCGACAGGTGCTCCAGACTTAAAAGGTTGGTTGAATTTTGCAGCAGTATTAACAACAGGTGCTACACAATTAGCAACATTAAATAATGCTAAATTTGAACACGGTGGAATGGTTGGTGGTAGAAGGCATTCTCAAGGGGGAACTATAATAGAAGCAGAACAAGGTGAATTTGTTATGAGTAGAAGTGCAGTTCAGGCTGTTGGTGTTGAAAATCTTAATCGTATGAATCAAGGTGGTGGGGGTGGTGCTTCTGTAATAGTAAATATATCAGGCAATGTCATGAGTCAAGATTATGTTGAAGGTGAATTAGCAGAACAAATAAAAGAAGCTATTAGAAAAGGTAATGATTTTGGAGTATCATAAATGTCAATAGCTATACCTATAAATTTTAAAAATGATATACAAAGCAACCATACTAATCTTATTCCATTAGTTGTTATAAGAAATTTGATAAAAGATGAAAATGGTCAAATAGTAGATACAGAAGCAATTTATTTATCAACAAATAGTGGTAGAATTGTTAAAAATTGGGATGTTTATTGGAAACCATTATTATTAAATGTTCCATCAATAAAAGAATCGATAGATTTAGAAACAAGAAAACACAAAATAAATTCAGTTACTTTGAATTGTAGTGACGTAGAATATGAAGGAGCAAGGCTATCAAAAGAAATAGATCAAAAATTTGGCTCTTTAATGAATACAGAGGTTAGAATATTTTGGCATTCTCCTTCATCAGAAGATGTGACATTTTTTGATATAGCTGCATATGATTCATCTCTTCATGCAGACAGAGTATTTCAAGTATATACAGGAATAGTTAGAAGATATACTCATACAGATGATAAAATAAATATAGAATTAGAGGATAAGTCACAGAATTATTTAAATGGTCATTTACCATTACCAGACAATTATATACATACAAAGCCACTACCTATAGTATATGGAACTGTTGATAAAAGTCCTTTATTGGTAGATGAAGAAAATAAAAAAATAATAGGTGAACTTGCATCAGAAACAGATTTGTTAGATTTATATGTATACAAAGATAATAGGTATATAGAAATACCTGCATCGCCATCATCAGGAGCAGTAGGATCAAATGATCCTATAATTGCATCTGAGGAAGATGCAGAAATTAGATATAAATATTATAATAATCTTGTTCAATGGAGTAATGATGTTGATGCAGTAATAGGTTTAAATGCAAATCAAGACCCAGAAAATCCTGTAGTTTCAGAAAGATTAGTAGCAATATCAGAAGCTATATTTGAAGAAATGAAGATAGAGCCATTAAATGCAAAATCAGCATTTTGGACAAATGCAGGTTGGGATGATCGACCTGGAAGAAGGACTTGGTATAATGCTTTATTAGACACCTATGGAGATAGTCCTGGCGTATTTGGCACACTTGTTAAGGAGTATAATGATTATGATTGGCAAGGTGGTTCTTTTGTAGACTGGTCTAATGTCGGATCATTACCTGCTGCACAACCTGGAGAGAGTGATGTTGGAATATTTTACGAATTATATCCTGATCAAGACTTGGATGGAGATAATAATAAGCACGATAGAACTATAGTTGGATGCACTATAACTAACAATATGCCTAGAAAAAGTAGTTTTTTAGATGCATCTGGAGTTCTTTATTCAAAAATAAGAGTAAAGACTTGTAATCGTAGAATATATCAGAATAGCAGCAATATGCAAATTAGGCTAAGGAAAGGTGGAGATGATGCAAATGATTCTGCTGTTTCAAGATTTACTACTATGGCTGAGTCTGGAAGTGATAGTCGGCTAGAAGATTGGGAGGATAATGTAACATCAGATGGTAAATTATTTGATGACGAAACAATTGTAATACATAATGTTAATCAGCTTTTAATATATTTAATATTAGATAATGATTCACCATATATGAGAATGGGTGCAAATCTAATTATAGACAATGCTAATATCCATGCTTTTTATTTAATGGAAGATATATATAATGAAGAGTATTATGGAAAGGTTAAAGGTAGATTAAATGTAGAAGGAGGTGATCCAAAAGCAGGTGCTATAATTAAAGATTTATTTGAAAGAGGGGTTGATTATCAGGGTGATCCTGCTTTAACCTTTGCAGCATCTGATGTTGATACAAAATTTGATAATATGCAATATGCTTTTACTATTCATGAAAGTGTAGAATCAAAAAAATTATTAGAAGAATTTATGTCTGTAACTGGATATATTGGGTATTTTGATTATAATAATCATTATAAAATAAGAAGTGCTAATGGTTTTGGAGATATAAGTAGTGGGTTGGTTACAGTTATAAAACCAGATAATATTATAGATCTAAAATTTTCAAAAACAAAAGTAGAATCTGTATACACAAGATTAATATTTCATTATAATTATGATTATGCAAAAGAAGAATTTTTAAATAAAACTACAGTAGTGCTTGACGATGTAGGAACTAACTCAAATACATTTGGATATTATGGAATACCTACAGATCATTCTAAAAGTACATTGACAATAGATGATCATAGAGGAAAATATATAAGATTGCAATCATCAGCAGAAGAGTTTGCATCTTGGGAGCTACAGAGAAGAAGGAATCAACATTTAATAGCAAAAATAGAGCTTCCACTTTCAATAGGATTATCATTAGAGCTAGGAGAGATATTAAATTTAAAAGAATTAATGAAAAAAGAAAAGCCTTATGGATGGGACGAGTCTTATCTTGTTAGCTCTACTCAAAAAATTTATGAATTAAATGGTCAATATGTATATACATATTTTATGATTACAAGCATATCAAAAAAAATAGATAAAATTACTATAGAGTGTGAGCAAGTTGTAGGTGCTTATGAAACAACTCATACCAATTATGATTTAGCAATAGATACTAAAGTTGAATATGAAACAACTTTTCAAGTTGATTTTAATTGGGATGAGTCAGGATGTATGGATTCTGCAGCAGTTAATTATAATCCTTTTGCTACTATAGAGGATGGTAGTTGTTCATATACTCCAGGAACAGGACATAGCCTATGGGGTGGTAATATTCCTGTTAATTGGTGTGTTGCTACTCAAGACTGGGATTGGGCATCACAAGGCTATCCAAGCCTGGGAGTTGCATTAAAGGCACTAATTCCATCAATAAAAAGCTTTCAAATATGGAAATTTGATGACAGTCTTCAAACACCTCATGGCTGGACTCCAGATTCTCATAGAATTGTATTTGATGAAGATTTTATAAACGAGGTTGATGGTGGAATTAGTATTGTAACAAGTGGAACTATAATCTACAATCAAGCTTGGAGTGAATTTTTTGGTGCGATAGATGAAAATGTACCAACCATCTGGTCATATAGTGGGATGTCTGATATAATAAGTAATATTGATGAAGACACTAGTCCTATAGTAAATGGATTTAAATTGTATGCAATAGAGTTGCATTATTATAATCCTGGATTTAATTCTCCTATAGTTGCAGTAGAAAATATACAGGAAATATTTAAATATTCTGGAGCTGTTCAAAATTTACAAGACAATTTAACTACTATGTTAGCACTTGCTAATGAATTTCCTCAATGGTATATTCACGAATTTTATTACGAACCTGATATTGATCCAGATTTACCAGGAGATGAGAATTAAATTATGTTAAATTCATTTCATATTAAACCATCAAAAGTAAATGATATATATTATTTAAAAATATTAAATTGGAGAAGTGTTGATGTTATAGGTAGTATAAATAAGAAAGGCATAGAAATAAAAAATAATTTATTAATGCCTACTTTAAATAAAAATATTTTTTCAGTAGAAAATATAAAAGCAAAATTAAAAATAAGGATTGATAATACAAACAGCAAAGATCACTATAGCAAGGCAAAGTTATCTGTAATGTCATTTGATCCTGAAATAGAAATATTATTAAACAATATAGAAATAACACTATACCCTGATAGAGAAGATACAGAGCAGGTAGTAGAGTTTGTAAATTCTGATCAAGAATTATTTAAAATTAACAATCCAAGAAAAAAACAAATATTTAACATTATTTTTGCAATAACATTAAACAATACATATACTGAAAATATATTTTATAGATTTCATTATGATAGAAAAAATAATATTGGTGATGTAAATGGCGATGGGGTTATAGATTTAAAAGATTTATTATTATTAGCCGACCATATAATGGAAATAAATGAAATTACACATATGCAAAATGCAGACATTAATAAAGATGGCTCTGTAGATGTTTATGATGTTTTTGAATTAAGTAAAAGGTTGTTAAATGGTTAATTTACAATATGGAAATGGAAATTGCAGTATTGATGGAAATGTAAGATTAATACAGATAAATTATACAGGCAAAATACAAATAACAGATAAGACTTCAAGTAATTTTGTAATTATGGCTAATGATCATAAAATAATTATATACCCAATAGGGTCAGGAGAATTGACAAATTTATTTAATTACATAGGAGAGTTTAAAGTAATATCAGCAAGGGCAATAGATATGAGTAGCGAATATGTATATGTAAGAAGTAATGCACAAATTGATTATACAGAAAATATTTCTACTTATACAGAAGATATTACTAGAAATATTGAAGATTTAAATGGAACTTATATAAATCAAAAAATAATTCCAAAAACATTAATTCACCCTACTCAAAAAGAATACCAAGTAATGTCAAATGAATATTTCTCAAAAGCAATAAAAGACCAAAGTGTAGATGCAGCTGAAACACAACAAAATATGAACATATCTAGAGGAACTTCTTACTAATGGCAGGTAATTATCAAAACGTAAGCACTCCTAGATTTTGGGTATCTACATTACAATGGTTAGATTCATTAAATTTGCTAACTACGTCTTTTACAGAACCAGAATATTTTACAGGCAAAAAAATAACCTATATTAATCCAACAAGTTCTGCTATATTTAATTATACAGGTGATCTTGGAAAATGGACAATGACTTGGGAAATTGATAATGTTGCATGGGAACACGTAATGCCTACTAATAAAAATTTTTTTATGTGCTTGGGGCATAATTTAAGATGGCATCCACCTGAAGGTGGTGGTACTATGCATTATCTTGAATCAAGTGATACTTCTACACAGTTTGGAAAAACACCTTATGTTAATTATAGAGGAGATACAACTGGCTTTCCCTATAGATCAGAATGGGATGGTTTTAGCATAGGAATAGATGATAATGCAGGGGCTTTAAATGAAAGTAAATTAAATTTTGTATTAGAAGGTTATTACAAAGGTGAAGATTTTATTTATCATATTGGATCAGTATTGTATGGAACATATTTTGATTTACAAGCACCTGACTTAAATCTTTCTATGAAAAGGGAGTATGGTGAAGTAAAAACATCACAGTCTAAAAATGGAAGTTATTATAGCAATTCTTTTACTACTAAGCAGCCTAATTGGGGAAATAATTTACCAGCTTGGGCGTTAATAGGTGGAGATGGAACTGAACCTTTTTCACCACTTGCTATGGGTGGTAGAAGAACTTGGGATTTAAAATTTAGTTATTTAGATGAGCAAGATGTATTTCCTAAAATGACATCTTTAACAGACTATCAGACAGGAACAGAGGCAAATCTTGAATACTTAAAAGACACATTATTACAAGAAAACACATTTTATTCACAAGTGTTATTAAGAACGCAGGGATTACCATTTGTATTTCAACCAGATTCAAACAACAAAAATCCTGATCAATTTGCAATATGTATGTTTGATCAAGATAGCTTTCAATTTAAAAGAACATCTTTAAGCACCTATGATGTAAGTCTTAAAATTAGAGAGGTATGGTAATGGCTTATAATTCAACAGGAACTCCTAGATTTATAATAGATTATTTATCATGGTGGAAGTCAAAAGGACTTATAGGTGGAGGATATATTTGGAATGGTGTTCCATCATCTCCAACTGATACATCAGAAGCAGTTAATAATGTTATAGGATTAAATCCAAGCAATCAAACTATAGTTTCAAACATAGATGTTTCCGTATCAGAACAATTTAATTACAATACAGAAACTAATTTTAACCTAGATTTGACAAATATTAATGTAGTTGGAATATTAGGACATAATTTTTCTACAGTAAGTGAAAAAGATTCTGCAAGTTTTGCATGGGATTTTCAAACTCCATCAGGTGAATACAAGCATTTACCATTAACAGATGATTTTATTATAAATGCAAGTATATATATCAATAGAGCTAAATTTGGTTTTGATGGATTTTCATTTGTATCTACAACAGGTAGTACAGATGGAACAATAGTTGGTCATGGTTTACAGCCAAATTTTGGACTTTTTGCACCAGATGATTATAATAAAGAATTTAAATTAGGATCAATAATTTATGGAAGGCAATATGTTATGCCACATTCTGCTAATTTAGACATATCTATGAGTTTTGAAATGGATGGTATAAAAACATCAGAAACATTAGGTGGATCAACTTTAGTAAATAGAAGATATACACAAGCACCAATGTGGGGTGATTTAGGTGCATGGGAATTAGGTTCTAGCGATTTATTTAAAGATAGAGATCTAGGTTTACAAGGATTAAGAAGATCAGGTAGAAGGGTATGGAACTTGTCTTTCTCATATTTACAAGATTCAGATGTGTTTCCTGAAATATCTTCTTTAACAAATTTTGAGCATTATCAGCCTACAAGTGGAGAGAGCGATGGTGGTGTAGGATATGATGGCGATTATTATTGGGATGGTCAACAAGAAGATGAAGGTGATGGATTTAGTACAAATAGTGCTAGAGGATATACTTTAAATACCCAATATGCAAATGTTAATTTTATATCTGAAGTATTAAATAAAACTAATGGTGGTGTGCTGCCCTTTGTATTTCAACCTGACAGCAATGATAACACAAACTTTGCAATAGCATCAATAGATCAAGAAAGTATAAGTTTTAAACAGGTTGCTAATGGTGTTTATGACATTAAGTTAAAAATTAGGGAGGTGTGGTAAGCACCCCCCTATAGACTATGCAGGGTAGTTTCACGGTTCTACTCTGCATAGTTGCCCCTTATTTATTTTTAAAATATATCTCTTTTGCATAATTTGCTATGAGAACTGCATCACTAATATTAAAGGTCATTTTTATATTAGGAAACAATTTTTCTGCAATCCCTCTAAGATATCTCTTTCTTTCTTTTTTGTCCATATTGGGCTTACAATCATAATGATTCATCCAAGTTCTAGGACTTACATACTGAACATCTAATTCAAATGATCCCAGTATACCTTCCCATTGCCCTAAATTTTGTCCAAATGAAAACATTGAGACTACTCCATTTCCAGGCATAGCGTGAACGTGTTCTATATAAACAGAAACGTCTGTTAAAGATACTTTTTCAGGTATTGCAGACATAAGCTTCATTGCCATTTCTTGTGACGTTTTAGGACACCTAAATGAAATATAGTCTTTATATCCATCTATATCATTTATAACTCCCACCCCTCCATTTTTACCAGGATCAATCCCAATAAATATTTTTGATTTTACTTCTTCTGTTTTTTTATTTCCATTATATATCATTTAATTTCCTACTCCTATATTCTTCTTGTGAATTATACATTTTTACTTTATCGCCATCATAACCCAATTTAACAGATCCAGATGTTCCATATCTCACCTTAGATCCTATAAGTTCTATTACATTTGCACCATCTTTTGACTGGTTCATTTTAACTTTATGGTCATAATAAACAAATAAAACATTTTCTGCAACTTGCTCTATTGCTCCAGATTCAGCAAGGTCTGATAATTTTGGCTTTCCATCACCTCTAGATTCAAGCCCTCTGTTAAGCTGGGATAATAAAACACAAGCACACGATTGTTTTTTAGCTAACCATTTATAACTATTAACTAATTTTTCTAACTGCAACCTTCTTTCAGTTATCTTCTTATCTGGTGTTATAAGTTGAATGTAATCATCAAATATAACATCAGGTTTAAACTTTTTAACTTGAGCAGCAGACTCTTCAAATGATGGCATATTATCAAACATAGCAAATTTATCTGCATTGTATTTTTTACCTATATTATCTTTAGCTTCTTCCAATGCTCCTGATTTTTGAAGGTCATTAACATATCCTAATCTGACATCTAAATAAGATAGCTTTTCAGATTCTAATACAATTAATTTTTTAAGCATTTCCACATTAGTCATCTCTCTGTTAAAGACTATTACTTTTAATCCCTGATCTATACAAGCTTTTATCATATTAAGCATTGTAGTTGTTTTTCCATGTCCTGGTCTACCACCTATAACTGTAATTTCTCCCCTAGTCATACCACCTGAAAGATCATCTATTCCTCCAAAACCTGTTTTAATAATATTCTTATCACTTGTAAAAATATTCTCCATTGTTTCATCAAGTGCATCTTCTATACTAAAAGTTAGTCCTGGTCTTATATTTATAAGCTGCCCTATTGTAAAATGAGCATCATCCAATACATTGTAAACGTCTTGATTGTTTTTATAAGCAGACTGAGATATTTCTGTAGTCTGAGATATAACCTCTCTAAGAAGATGTTTTTCATATATTTGAACAGCATACCTTCTAGCCATTCCAGCTGTTCCAAGATTATTAATTAAATCTGCAATGTAATAAGATGTAACCCCTTTAGCCCTATCTGCTTCTGATAACTTCCCTGAAATTGTAATCATATCAATAGCTTCGCCATTTTTATACATAGATATTAATATATTATACAATACCCTGCTTCTTTCATAATAAAAAATGCTGTTTGATAAGTATGCAGACACATCATCTAATATTCCAGGTGAATCAATTACTGCTCCTAATATAGCATCTTCTGCCTCCTGTGAAGAAGGCATTATATTTAACTCTGACATTATTTCCCTTTACTTTTTTGTTGTATTGGTTGACTTTTTATAATCTTCTTGAGAATTTACTTTAAATTCATCAAGATATTTACTCATACATTTATCATGTATTAAGCTATGCTTTCTGGGTTTGCAGGGTGTAATAGGCTTATCACATACTGCACAAAAAAACATTGGTAAATTCTCCATTCAATATTTATCCCTTGTATTTATTAAAAAAAGAAGAGGGACAGTATCTTCGTTTCTCGGTATCCGATACCTCCAATTATCCCTCTTCACCATTTAGGACTCTGTCCCAATTATTTGAACCTGCCTCTCGCCTGGCACACGGTGTACATATTACACCTATCCTCTCATCCTCCAAAAAATAAAGTGCTGGATGATGATACCAATCAAAAAACTTTGCTGACATTTTATACTTACCACACGAGTGGCAGGTTCTTGTTTCTTTTTTATCTCTTGGTGATAACCATTTTTGCATTGAGTTTTTTCTTATGTCTATAAAATGTTGCTCTAGATATATTTAATTTACGACATATCCAGTTAACATCCTTATTAAGAATACCCTTCAAAAACATCATCACTTTTATTTTTCTATCTAGACTCAACATTAGAATGGCAAGTTATCTATCTTCTCACCTTCTGCCCATTCAGAGACAAATTTAACTTTAAAAGCTGTTTTAGTCTCTCCATCTTTTGTATACTCTTCCTTATCTACATATGCCATTATAGGAGATCCAATAACATCTGCTTCAGTAAGGTCAGGCATTATCTTAACCATACGCTTCTCACCATCTATTTCTAGCTCTTTTTCAGGGCAGCTAACCTTAATAGCTTCACAAAACTTTTGATAAGTTTCATTACCACCATTATTAGCTTCAAAGTTATCACCAACTCCTGGATTTAAAAACATAAATATACCATTAGCATATAGTTTTTTACCCACAAAATTGTCACCACTTACTTGACCTTGATCAGAATCAAATGTAAGACCAGCACACTCTGGTGCTATTTCATACTGTATGTTAAATACCCTAGCTTTATATTTTGTTTTAACAGTAACCTCTCTAGATGTCATTGAAACTGCATGACATGGATATAACTGCTTTGGAATTAAACTAACATATTTATTCTTCTCACCTTCTTTTGGATCATAATAGTTCATATTACTTGAACCTCCTATATTTATTTCATTTACAGACGCCATTTTCCATCCTTTGTTTTTAGTATTACAGGCTTTAATTCATTAAGCCTTTTTTTAGTACGATCTATAAGCCCCTTAGTAACTTCAATACCATATTCAGTATCATTCCCAAGACCTATCTTTTCAAACTTCTTTAATTGACTCTCATAAAAAGTAAGAATATAATTTTTATTATAATCTTCATATTTATATTTTACTTTATGACCATTAGTCCTTAGTGCTTTGTAATCATCATCAAATTCTTCCACTAACCCTCCTTTATTTTTTTAAGCTTTTCTAGTGTTGCATCATAGTTTGTAGAATTAATTGTTAAAGACTCAATCCCTTTTTTAACTTTTTTAACCACATCAGCATCTATACCATCAAGTGCTTGACTAATAGCTTCTTTCTGATCCTGGGTTAAATCAAGATCAGGGATCTGTTTTCTATAAACATCATCTGCAACATTACAAAGTCGATTTACAGCAACCTTAAAACAGTCCGAATTAGCAGCTTTTAAATCATTCCCTAGGTCTACATAGCCTTTTTGATTTCTTGCGATTCTATGGGCTGCTACGGAATCGAAATGGCGTTCTACACCACTATCTACAATAGTTAATCTACCATGAACTGCAATTGCTTCAGTTCCAACGAACTCATATTTTATAATTTCCCACTTCCATATAGGATAATGTTTATTCATTTGATGTCTCATATAAGCTTCGTCTACATAATCAAACCCACCTTTATCCTTTACAAATACTTTTGGTGTTGGTATGTTGGAAACATAATCATGTTTAAGTTCAAGTATGTTTTCAGCTTCTGAGATACTATCTTTTTTTTCTACTATTTCTTTATTCATAGCTTCCTCCATCTTTAACTTTTAGTTTTAATTTCTTTGATTAAGGTTTTTTTGCCTGACCTTGCTGATGAAATAAATATGCCTAGCCTTTTATCTCTGTGAAATTCAGCATTGACAAAATATCTTTTCAAATGCTCTTTTGCTTTTCTTATTATTATTTCCTGCCTCTCTTCATCATCTATACAAAATTGACCAGAATAGTCTTCCCATCCACCCTTAAATCCACCTTCACTCTGAACATTTGGATCTGCACCTTTAGGAAGAACTCTAATTTCTGCATATTGCTTATTAATATATGCTTCTAAAGTTGACTGTAAGATATTCATTTTCCTTCTATTCCTGGCAGCTAATTCATCAGTTTTTTGAATAGCTTTATCAAGCCTATTAACCTGATCAATTGCATAATCAGCTAATAATTCCAGCATATTTTGATAAGGTTGCAAAACATCTGCCAACTTTTCATCTTCAATTACTGGCATTTCTTCTAATGCTTGTTTAATTGCACTCCTATGTTTTTTTTCTTCATCTTCTTTTTTATTATCTTTTTTTATTTCTACTTCAGTATTCATTTTAACCCCTTTACTTTATTTATGTTTTATTATTTCTCTCATTATATCTGACCTATATGCAGTAGTATACTTGTCAATATATTCTGGCTGCATTAATTCGTGATCTGTTTTATTGTTATAAATCGACCTCATATAATCCTCATCTAAAAAATGCATCAATGCATCCCTAACTTCAAATCCTAAATCGCAAAAGCTAAATATATATTTATTGATTGAGTTTCTATCACTATCTATTTTTAATTCATTATTTCCAATCCTTTCACATTTAGACCAATGATATTTTCTTTTTTTATCATCAGCCCACTTTAAATATTTTTTAGCTTTAAATATTTTTTTATATATTTTTTTACAAGCATGGCAGCGACCATCCATATTATAAACCTCCCACTCTATCATTTTTGCACCTAGCTTTGAATGGACAATACTTACACTCCCATTCAGCTACTGGTGATATACCCTCTTGTAATGTTGGTAAAACATTTTTAGAATGCTCCTGGTTAATACGCTCCCAAAAACTTAAAGCAGTTGACAATCGATCTTTAGTCACTTCCTTATGACGTAACATCGATGTATCTTTATTGTAGTATAAAACATACATCCCATCAAGCCTACCAAATTCTTTTTCAATTGCCAGTCCATACGTTGCAACTTGCAGCTCCTGGTGTATTGATGGTTGTCTCTCTGCTTTAGATCTAGCGAATAATTTTTTATATGGATATGCTCCCACGGTCTTAATATCGTAAAGGTAAATTTTACCTTCTTTAGTTTCGGCAATTAAATCAGCAAATCCAAAGACTTTTATTTTCTTTAATACTAATGGTTTTTCTATATATATATTATTTATATATATATTATATATATTATAATAAGAGTCGTTTTTTTCAGTTTTTTTGAATGCTTGTTGGATATCATTGTGAATAAGATCACCCAGTCTAAATAATCTCTGAACTCTTTTGTCTACTGGGATTGGTTCAACTTTCAATATAGTCTCATAATATATTTTCCTGGAACACATACCACTAGAGCTAGGTCTGTAATGTGGTTCTGATGGTTTAACTTTGTTAATTTCTTCTCTTTGTTTTTTATTTTTCTCTATCAGTTCGTCGTGATATAGCGACTGATAATCAATTGGATGTTTCATTTATTTACGTCTCCACGATTTCTACTTTATTTTGAGGCTCGAAAATATAAAACCATTTGCAAAACTCAAACAAGTATTTTAATTATTTATTTTACTTTTTTATTAAGTCTCTTTCTTGAGACTTCATTGTCTCAACTTTGATTCTGGTCTTCCTGGTATTATCATCTTCATTTATTAATCTGCCAGTTTTTTTATCATAGATTGGGGCATCTATACCAAAATCAATATGATGTATTTCATGGCAAGTATTGCATAGGGTTTGCATTTCATCTAGCAAATAATTCCAGGGATCTACAAACATTCCATCTTCCATATAATATACCGTATGATGTGCGACTAATGGAATACCCCTATCCTTTGTCCATCCACAGTTATTACTGCATTTATAATTATCTTTTTTATAAACCTGCTGCTTAAATTGAATCCATCTTGGATCTTTTAATTTATTTTTATAATTCATTTTTGCCCTTTATTTTAAATTAGCTATTACAATATAATACCATAATAAAGCACAAGCTGAACCCATACCCACCCAAACCAAAAAAGCTCCTAATTTACCTAATATTATTGCGATTATTTCGAGTATATTATCCTTTAACATTGTATTGAACCCCTTTCATATTTATATTACTTATTGTTTTAAGGTTGATCATTCTGTATTGTTCTTTCTGCATATCAAATACCACCATTAACCCACGTTTTGAAGGGTCGTAACTCATACCTTTACCATTGATATATTTTTTAACTCCTGATCTACAAATCATTTTTCTAACTGATCCATCTTTTTTTAAGAACACTACTGAAAATATATTGCCCTTGTTTTTATTTATTTCTTTTATAAGATCCCTTCTATTTATATTCTTCATCTATGCTCCAATTATCCATAAATTTTTCATTTGTTGAGTCATCTATATAATACCTGTGATTGCCTATTGTTATATATAAACTTCTCTCGCTTCTAATATCTATTTCTATTCCATTTGTTAATATTTTATTATTCATTTTCTAACTCCCTGGTTTTACTTTTTAAATTATAATTAGCCCAATGATATACCAATGCCCCCATAACTTCAATATTCATAAGGTCTGGATTCATACAATGAAAAGTATTATCATCTTTACAAATGTAACCTAAATATCTTTTATGCTCTGCATAACTGCATTGTGGCTCTAAATACACCTTGATTTTATAATCTTCGTGCTTGATCCCTATATTATATCCATTATCCATTATATTTTATCTCCTAATAAATCTTTTACCTTCCCTAATTTATTTTTTCTATTCATATTGCTAACGATAGCAATCTTTTTTACTGGTTTATTTTTATATTTTAAAATACTATCAATAGCCGTAATAACTTTATTAAGTTTTATATATGCAGTTGAATACTCAATATTATGTATTACTTTCATATCTTGCTTAATATCTATTAATAGCTCAAGCAATTGATTTAATGCTTTAAATATATTCATTTTATTTATTCTCCCTTATAGTTAACTCTCTTATAATTTCAGCATAATCATTTAAATTAAAATATTCATTTAATTTTAATATACTATGATATTCATTTGACATATTACGCTCTAATGTTAATAAATCATTTGTAGTCATTTTCCAATAACTATCATAATCTTCAGTTACCTTTTCATTATTTAATCTATCTAAATCGCTCATTTTATTTGTCCTCTTTTATAAAGTTGATTCTTATTGATTTACCATTTATATCTGTAAAATTCCAGTCAAATTCTTCATTATATTCTACAAGATCTTTAAATAATTCTAAATCATATTCACTAATTGGAACGTCTACCCTATTTATACTTTTATTCATTATTATTCTCCTTTTATATTTTTTTCTAAAAATTTTACAAGACTACCATACCAATCATTTAAGCCATTGTCACATTCTTCAAATCTTATTAGCTTACTTTTTAAATTATTAAACATATCTTCAGATGATTCAAAATATGTTTTATAATCAGGATCTATATCTGTACAGATGTCCATCACACACATTAACTTATAAGAATAAGAGTTATACACCTCTAGTTCGCTAATATTCATTATTATTCTCCTTTATATTCATTATGTTCTGTTCCCATTATAAACCCTGAAATATATTCATTAATATGTTTTTTATAACACAGTTCCAAAATATAATCCTGGTCTAAATTATAACCTGAAACACCATCCTCGAAACCTTGATCCCAAATTTCCGATCTTTTATTAATCATTTTTAACCCCTTTCACTATTATTGTAATATAACATATTGTAAAAATTATTATTAATATTGTTATGTGTCCTGTTATGCTTTCAATCATTTAATTAATTTCCTTTATCTTTTATTAATGAATTGGTATTACTATTTCCATACCTTTAAAAACGTCTATATTACCACAAGCGTGACCTTTACTTGTACAAGATCCACATACACCAGGACAAATAAAAACTTTGTTTTTAAATTGCTTCCTGATCGTTTTTTTGTCACCAGTTACAGCTGTAAAATTTCCCCTTACAAAATGTTGATTGATTAAAAACTTTTTTAAACTGTCATAGATCCCCCCATTAGATAAATTTAAAGCGTAATTTCCAGGAAAATTATACCCAGTATCTACTAATTGTAAAAATAAATTCAAGCTCTTGGAATAGCCGTAAGAATTAATCTTTTTATTATCTTTTATTAATTCCATCCAATTTTTAAGATCCTGGATAGTTGAGAAATCACCATCAACATATAAACGAAAATCTATTTTATCAAGGTTTTTAAATTTTGTTTTATTAGTTATTTTATTAAGTTCATTTTTTATAATATCAAAATTAAACATTAATAATGTATTTTGAACTTGAGATAAAAAAGATGCTGGATATCTCCAGGCTTTCAAGCTATAACAATAAGTTTCACAAGCTCCAGACCCTGAACAAGTAACGATTGGTAAAGTTGAGAAATTTAAAAAAGGCAATTTTGAATTTCCAATTTTAAACACATTAAAAGGTAGTTTATTAGTTTCACCTTTTAACCATGGTAAAAATTTAGCTATATAATACTCATTTGAACCTTTTTTAAAATCATTAGTATCATTAATGAAATTTTCTAAAATTACAGCTATATCTTTTTTATTATTTTTAGATGCTAATTTTGCTATTTGGTTTTTAATATCATTATTAAATACTTTTTTCATTTTGTTACCTTTCATAGCTTAAAAGCTATTTGATTTTTTGTTTCAATTTCACAATTGTATTACTTAATTGCTTGTATTAATCTAAGCATATTTAATGTATTAAGTCAAGTTTTTTTAACGCTAATTAATAATTATTTTACGTTATTATTGCAAATTTTAGCCCATAATTCCAAACATTTTTTACGTTAATTTTATTTTTAACGTTTTATTTTGAATATTTAACGTTTTATTTTATCCCTTAAATTAATTATATATTTTAAAGGGATATTTAATGTTGTTTTATCCCTTGTTTTATGGTACATGGGGGAAGGGATAAGGACAGGATATATATACCACATCCCATAGAAAAATTATAACACAACGTGAAAAATTAATTCTTGAAAAATATATATAATTAACGTTAATATACAATATGGATGAAAAACCTAAAATAGAAAAGACAGGAACTATAACGACAAAGAAGATTTCACAGATGAAAAATAGTGATAAGTTAGCAGTAAATGCTGCTATAGATTTGTTTGCATTTAATCCTGGAATTAAACAAAAAGAAGTAGCTAAGAAGTTAAACTTAAATAGTAATACTATTCAAAAGTGGATGACTAATCCTGACATAGTAGATAAGATCTATAAAAGATATATGCAGATTGCAGGAAACGAATTACCTGCTGTTATTCAGGCTACAATTGAAGAAGCTAAACTTGGTAATGTTCATGCTTCAAGATTAATATTAGAGCATTTTGGTAAGTTAGAGAATAAGTTAAAAATACAGGTTGAAAGTAATTTTGAAAAGTTTATGAAAGTAGGAGATGATGCACAGGATATAGAATTTGAAGATGTTACAAATGGTCAAATGGAAGTATTAGAAGAACTTACTGATGAAGAAATAATATTACCTGAAAGAGATCCATCTAATGATAAACCTAATGTTAGGGCTAAGATGGAGAGAAAAAGTTTAAAAGAAAGAATTATTGAAAGAAAAACTAGAAAAAATGATGTAGAAGGTGCAGCAAGTAGATACCTTATTCGTAAAAGAGCAAAAGCAGTAGGTTTAGATTTATTACCTCCTGGTAGAAAAACAAAATCAGAACGTGATAATTGGATGAAAGAATTAGAAAGGTTAGAAAAAATAAAATATGGCAAAAAATAACGACTTTTATTCTTTATAATACTAATATTTAATAATATATATTATTATATATTATATATATTATATATATATATATATATTATAAAAATAAACAAATTTTTAAAAAAAACAAATTAAAAATTGCGAAAAATAAAAAAAACTTTATCAAAATCAGCTATGAAGCAGAATACTAAAAATAGTAGATATAAAATACTAGGCACATATGACTCTGAAGGTAATAAATATGTAGATTCATTAACATGGGAAGAAATAGATGCTATTCCTTCTATAGGAGAAGAAGATTGTTAGCCTCTAAACTTAGTCAAAATAAAGTAAACGAATTTAAAAAGAAATGGTTTAAGTTTACTGACTATGAACCACATAAAGGTCAAGAAAAATTACATTTTCCTACTAAAAAAGCTCGTTTTACTGTTGCAGTTTGTGGTAGAAGGTGGGGTAAGTCTGTATCTGCATCAAAAGAAATAGAAATTATGTTGAATATGCCTAAAACCAGGTCATGGGTAGTAGCTCCAACCTATCAAACAGCAGAAAAAGTATTTAGAGAAGTATGGCATAGCGTTATACAAAATAGAGATCCTAAAAAAAACTTACCTACAACAAGAGCTTCTTATAAAGATATGTATATTGAGACTGCTACAGGCTCTATTTTTGAAGCTAAATCGGCAGACAATCCAAATTCTCTTGTAGGTGAGGGTCTAGACCTCTTAATTTTGGATGAAGTTGCAAAACAAAAAAAGGTTGTATGGGAAATGTATTTAAGACCTACGCTTTCTGATAGAAAAGGTAAAGCAATTTTTATAACAACACCTGAAGGATATAATTGGGTATATGATTTATACTTGAAAGGACAAACAGATGAAGAATGGTTATCGTTTAACTCCCCTTCTTGGGAAAATCAATTCGCCTATCCTGAAGGCATTAAAGATTCTGACCTCGTGGAAGCAAAGAGGAATTTATCTACTGAAGTCTATGAGCAAGAATATGGTGCAAAATTCACAAGCTTTGCAGGAAGGGTATACCCTTTTGACAGAGATATCGACATGGGTAACTTCAGTTATGATCCTAGTTTTCCAACTTATTGTGCTATTGATTTTGGGTATAGGATGCCTGGTGTGGCATGGTTTCAGACTAATATGGTCGAGGGAAAATGGCATATTAACATTATTGATGAGATTATTCACAAAGAAAACATAAAAACTGATGAGCTTGTTAAGCAGGTTAAGCAACGACCTTACAATGTTCAAGCCTATTTTGGTGATCCTGCTGGAAAATCGGTTCAAGGACAAAGTGGTTTGGGTGATATAGAAATCTTTCGTAAGTTTGGCATAGTGATTCGTTCAGTTAGAGACAGAACTAGCACAAATATAGCATCAGGAATATCACACGTTAGGAGTTTTATTGAAAATGCGAATGGAGAAAGATTCGTACATTTAGATAACAGATGCAAGGGATTAGCAGAAGATTTTGAAAATTATAGATATCCAGAACATAAAGAAGGAACTAATTTGAAAGTAGACCCAGTAAAGGATGGCTACCACGATCATGGCATGGATATGGTCAGATATTTTTTTATAAACCGTTTTCCAATTCGTAACACTAAAATGAGGCTAGAACCAAGATGAGTTATGCAGAAGATATTATAAAGCAGTCTATAGAAGATAGTAAGCTACAAAAATCTAGAGAAAGAAGAAAACATATTGAAAAGCTTTTAGATTATTATACTGGAGCTAATACATGGAATTACATTGCAGGTTCAAAAGGAAATTATTTTGATTCTGCTTCATTTAACGAAGTTCCCCCATATCAAATGAATTTAACTAAAAAATTTATTGATAAAAAATCTAGAGTTTATACATTATCTCCTGTAAGAAATCTTGGGAATAAAGCTGCTAATAAGCAATATGATGATTTATTATTTTATAAACATCTTCGTATGAAGCATATAGAGAGAATGACAAATTTAATTGGCACACCTGCTGTCAGAGTAATGTGGGAAGAGGATGAGGAAAAAAAATGTTTTGATTATCGTACGGTTTACTACTATGATAGTTTCTTCACTCCAAGTAATCCATATAAACCCTATGCGATAGTCTATCCTATCCTCAATCCCACAGAGGAAGTAAGTTATACAGATAAATTACAATTTGCATATTGGGATCATGAGTCAAATATTATTTTTGATGAAGATGGAAATATTATAGATGAATATGCTAATCCTTATGGTATTTTACCATTTGTATTCCCTAGAGATATGGAACAAATTGATGATTTTTATTCTGAAGGTGCTACAGATGTGGTGGCTACCAACGAACACATAAATATTTTAATGACTGAGCTTATGTTGGGGCTTCGCTTTCAAATGTTCGGTCAGTCCTGGGCATCTGGCATATATGAGGATCAGCCAATAGCCAGAGTTGGTTCTGATAAACTTATCAACCTCCCCCAAGACGGTAAGTTTGGCATAGAGTCTCCAGGAGGCGATCCTCAAAAAGTTATGGAAATTGCAAAAGGTATGGTAGAGATGTTGGCTGTATCTAAGCATATGTATGTTACATTTGATTCTAATCAAGATAGACCTTCTTCAGGATTGGCTCTTCGTATAAAAGATTTTGAGTTTGTTGAAGATTATAAAGATGATTTAGAAACATGGAGAATGTTTGAGACTGATTTATATAATTTAGAAAAAAAGATTGCAGATGTAAACAACATATCTCTTCCAAGCACTTTTTCGGTAGACTTTAAAGAGCCTGAATATCCTCGTGCAATTAATGAGCAGATAATGAAAGATGATTGGGATCTTTCTCATGGACTTATTACATTAGAAGAAATATTAAAAAGAAATAATTCTGATCTATCTATAGAACAAGCTAGAAAAGTAATAGCTAAAAATAAAAAATTAATAGAGCCTGTGGAAAGTGTAGATGAAAATTTAGATGGCTAAAAAAATATCTACTCAACTTAAATCTATACTTAAAAAAAATATAAAAGAATATAATAAAGAACTTGCCTCCTCAATACAGGGTAAAATTTTATCAAATTTTGAAAAAGAAAAAGATATAAATGGTAATGATTTTGCAGAGTTAAAAGCAAGAACGAGAGAGGAAAGATTAGAAAAGGGCTATGGAGTTAAGCCAATCCTACAGAGAACAAAAAAATTAAAAAAAAGTATAAAAACATCAGCAATTGGGAATAGTATTAAGGTTTCCTCTAATGTTTCGTATGCACAAGAATTAAATGATGGAAGGTCTAATATGTTACCTAGACCTTTTTTAGAAATTCCAGAATCTTTTAAGGAGGGCAAAAAAGATAATTCAAAAATATTTAATAAATATTTAAAAAAAATAGAAAAAGAATTAGTAAAAGCTATAGAAAGTTTTGGCTTTAAAATTTAACAAAGGAGATTATATGACAAATAAAGATATTAAAAAATTAGAAGCTTTATTTAGAAAAATCGTTTTAGAAATATTGAATGGTGAGCCATTTGATATTGAAGAGCTTGATGGAATGACTCCTATATTTTCTATTGATATATTAAATGATATGGAGGACTATTTAGGACACCCTGTAGATGTTATGGGAATTTCATAGTTGCATTGTATTTAAACAAATATTTAACTTTAGCACATTAAAAACCGTATAAATTAAAGAACAGGAGTTCAGATGAACGAAGAAACCCAAGCAGTACAGGAAACACAAGAAGCTCAGTCAGAGCAACCTCAGTCTCAGGATGAGTCTGTTGATTATAAAGCACTCTATCTTGATGAAGTGCAGAATGCAAAAAAACTTCGCAAGAGATCGCAGGATGCAGAGTCAAAGCTTTCAGATATTACGAAAAAACAAGAAACTCAAAAGGTTAAGGATATGCAAGAGCAGGAGCGATATAAGGAATTATATGAATCTGTTGCTCCATTTAAAGAAAAATGGGAAACTTATGAGTCTAGTCGTAGGGAAGCCTTACTCTCAAAGCTGCCAGAGGAAGATAGAGAGTCTATGTCCAGTAAGGATATTGAGACTTTAGAATATATTGTTAGCTTAAAAGAAAGTATGAAGCCTCAAAATTCAGAACATCAGGTAGGAATGTCTCGAAAAATAAATGTAAAAGAGAAACCCTATGGAGATATGACTGAAGCAGAAAAAAGAGAGTATCATTCTAAACTTATAAGCGTTAAAAGATAAAATTAATCCTACTTGAAGGCATTGTGCAGTTGATAGAGGATAAAAATAAGAGGTAAAAAATGGCTTTAACAGATCCGTTAGACGCTGGGCAGGTGTTAGGTGGTGGTGCTGCTGGTGCAGTAGATGCTACTGATGTCGCTGATTCCTTTGTTCCTGAGATATGGGGAATGGCAATAGAAGATGTATTTAAAAAAATTACTTTATTTGATAAGCTTGGAACTGATTTATCAGACAATGTTTCTCAATATGGTGATACAATACATTTACCACACATAGGTGTTCCAGGAGTTCAAGCTTATACACAAGGTGCTGAAATAGCTCCTGATGTAGCTAACTCTAATAGTGACAGAGGAACTTCTACAGACCTTTCAATTAATCAGTATAATGTTTCTTCAGTATATATTCCTGATATTGTAAAGGTGCAATCAAGTTATGACCTTATGAGTATTTATGTTAAGCAGTTGGCATATGCAAATGCAAGAGCTTTTGATAATTTCTTGTCATATACTATTGCTAAAAAAATAAATGACTTGTTAAAAAGTGATACAGGTGTTGTTGGTGGTGATGCTGATACTTCGTTGCACGTTGTTACAACTGGTAGCGTTTTAGGTCAAGCTAATATCACTAGCTTGTATGCTAAGATATTGGCTGAAACAGGTTCAACAGATGGATGGAGTCTTGTATTATCTCCTGCTATGATGAGTTCTTTAAATACTCTTGCTAGTTATAGCGAAGGTACTATGGCAGCTCCTCTTGGTGGAGATTTTGCAAGAACAGGAATGGCAGGGAATATTCTTGGTATGCCTGTTTATGTTACTCAGTCTCCATATGTTGGTGGAACTGGTGCTGCTGTAACTGCTGATGCTACAAAAGGAATATTAGGATTAGCTAGTTTTGATAATACAGGTGGTCAGCAAGACGATATCCTTTATGGGTTTGCAATGCATGAAAGTGCTTTATATTCTGCTTTCTCCAGAAAGGCTAAAATAACTGCAAGTTATAGACACTCACATCTTTCTCACTTAGTAACTTGTGAGTCTGCTTATGGTGCAGTATCTAAATGTGCAGATGCTGAAGGTGACAGAAGAATCTTCTCATTAATTGATTACGAAGCTGCTTAATCAATAGAAGACAAATAATAAAAATAGGGGGAATGAAAATTTCCCCCTTTTTTTTAATTAATAAGGATAATTTATGAAAGAAAATTATAGATGGTATATGCATAAGAGTCAGGGAGATATTCATAGAAGAAAGGAGTCCTGGTTTACAAATGAAGCTAGAGAAAAAATATATAATGAAAATTATATTAGAGTTAATGGGGAAAATGATAAAACTGTTTATAAAGAAATTAAACCTATAGCTAAAAAGAAAACAAAAAAAGCTAAAAAATCAACTAAAAAGTAGTATATTACCAACATGATTAAGCAGATAAAAGAGATAACAGAACACGCTCTTTATAAGATTGACGGTTATAGTGATGATGCTTTAGCATTAGTAGTTAGAACAGGGATGGCAGAATCAGGATACAGAGCTTTAAAAGGTTATGGCGATGGAAATCCTGCAATTGGATTCTGGCAGATAGAACCTGCAACACTAGATGATATGATAGATAATTATATAAAATATCGTTCAAAATATAAAATAGAGTTAATAGATTTAGGGATGAAATTTGATAATAGTAAAATCATTTCTGTTATGTCGAATATGGCAATACAAGCAGCATTATGTAGACTTCATTATCGTAGAGACAAAGACCCTATACCTTCTTGGACTGACTTGGAAGCTCAAGGGGCATATTGGAAGCGAATATATAATACTCCTCTTGGCAGAGGAACAGTTGAGCATTTTGTAGAAGCAAATAAAGATGTTGGCTTCGATTAAATCAGCATTAGATAATAGACCATTTAGTGGACTTACCACTTCCTTAGGTGGATATATATTATCTTTATCTGATTTTTTATCGCCAATTCTTCGATTTGTTATATTAGTATTGAGTACCGTGACAGCCATTTCTGTAGCGTACATACAATATGATAAAGCAAGGAGAATTTGGTATGCCAAAAAAAACTCCAGTAAGAAGGGTAATAGTAACTCCTGATAAGCATTTTCCTTTGGCTGATATGCCTTCAATTAAAGTGCTATGTAAAACAATAGAGATATTAAAACCTGATTCTTATGTAGATCTAGGAGATGTAGGAGAATGGGAGTCATGCTCTCATTGGAAGTGGAAAAAAAGAAAACGCCCACCTTTAGATTATCAATTACCTGATATAGAGAAAGATATAAAAGATGTTAATAATGGAATGGATATTATTGATGAATCTTTAGATAAGGCTAATTGCAAAACTAAGCATTTTTGTGAGGGAAATCACGAAGATTGGTTGACTAGGTTTAATGATGAGCATCCATATTTAGGATATTCTGTTAAAGAGGCTCTTCAGTTAGAAAAAAGGGGCTACAGATATCACCCTATGGGTAAATATTTAAAAATAGGAAAACTTCATTTCTATCACGGTCATCATTATGCTAGTGTAAACCACACTAGAAATCACCTTATGAAGCTAGGAGTTAATATAATGTATGGTCATCACCATGATGTCCAGCAATCTTCGGTAACTCATATGGATGGTCAGAAGTCTGCCTGGAGTATTGGATGTTTGAAAGATATGTCTGATGAAGAAAATTCCTGGTTGGGATATAGGAAGACCAATTGGAGTCACGCTTTTTCTGTTGTAGATTTCTTTGAAAATGGGTATTTTACGGTACACGTTATACAGATAATTAAAGGTAAAACATCCCTGTGGGGTGAGATTATAGATGGGAATAGGTAATGGATATTCTTCAAGTTATAGAGGCGTTAGGAGTTCCTGTCGCAGTCTCAGTAGGTCTAGGCTATGCCTTAATGTATTTAATAAAGTTTTTAACAAAAGATATTAAATCTGATATTAAAAACTTATATGAAATTACAGTTAAATTAATAGATAGTAATAGACAGGCAAAAGATGAAACTAAGAAAACTTTTACTGCTGTCAACACAATGAAGGATATGTTTATAAAAATATTTAATGGAATCAGAAGCAAAAAAGACTAGAATGGATAGCATAGAGAATAGATTAAATTATCTAGAATCTATTGCTCACATTCCTGTTGATTGGGAGGTAAAAATCAAGTCTCTAGAAGAAGCCTTTGAAAGGCTATATAATTTAATTACAACTAAGATAAAGGATTAATATATGTTTGCACCTATTATGGGATTTATAACAAAAACGCTTTTAACTGAAGTTATGCTTAAAAAAGTATTACTTGTTTTAGGTGATTATGTTGTTGCTAGTTCTAAAAATAAACTTGATGATAAGTTATGGGATCAGGTTAAAAAAGTATTAAATAAATAATGAATGATTTAACCTTGCAAAATAGTATTGATGAGAATTTAAGACCTGTAAAAGTAGCAGGGCAAAATTCTGCCCTTGAAATATCTACTGAAAATGCAAGGGTAAATGGATCATTAGAGGTTGCAGGAGATGTAACTATGCCTGTCAGGGCAGGTGATATTATAGGCTATACATCTGTTGGTTCAGATTCAGCACACACTTCAGAATCACTTACAACATCTTATGCTGTAGTAGATGCTGATTTAAAAGTTGATTTTATTGTTCCACCAAGTGGCTGTGTTGAAGTAATGGTTCAAATATATCAAAATTCTTTAAGTTCTAATAAGAGTTTATATTTAGCATTGTCAAGTGATAGTTCATATGCTAGTGTAGGAAATAGTTATGAGCAGTTAGTTAGCTACCCTGATGAAACAGATGATGGTGTTATTGTTAATCATTGGGTTGTAAAAGGTTTAACAGTAAATAGACCTACAACTTATTGGCTTGGTGCAAAAACATCAGGAACAACTAAATATCTAGCTTGGGGTGGAACAGCATCTAATAGATATTGTGATTTTATAATGAAGGTAACTGCTCTACCTTCCAACTTAATAACTTTAGGATAAAATTATGCCAACATTTCAAGGAAAGCCACCAGCTGATTATTATAAAAGGCAATTACAAGTTAGCCAATCTTCTAATACAGGATTTGATAATTCTAGTAGATCAATAGAATCTGGTGATGGTGTTGCTAGTGCAGTTAAGATTGGAAAAGCAGGGTTAAATATTAAACCTACTGATTCTTCACTAGATGCTACAGGTAATTTTAATGTTCAAACATCAGGTGGTGATCAGATATTACAAGCCAATACAACAGATTCTACTGTAAAAGCAGGTGCATCACTAGCAAATGTTCTTACAATGCACAAAGAAATGGGCGTATATGAATTTTCACCAAATGGTGCAGGTTATCATTATCCACTTATTGCAAATAGAGTTGGTATGCAAGGTGCAGAAGGACTTACTTATGATGATGATTGGGGTAATGGAACTGATCCTGCAACAAGTTTAGATGTTAGTGGGCTTACTGATCCTGAAAATGCAATAGCTGTTTATTGGTATATACAGCATAATATTACATTAGATTCTGTAAGGTCAATGGTTAGAGCAGATACCACAGGAACTATTAATATGCACTTAATGAGTTATGATTTAGATACAACAACGAATCATGGAGATTTGTCAAATGGTGTAGTATGTGCAAGTGGTTCAATACCTGCAACATCATCAACTGTTAAAACAGGAACATTTACACTAGATTCTGCTGATATAAATAGTGGAAAAGTTGTAGTAGGATTTTTAGAAAATGCATCCGATACAGGAGATGTATCATTAGCACTAGATATTTATTACCATATTAGATAAGGAGAAGAAATGCCAAGTTTTACAACAACAACAAATATAACAACAGGAAGGGGAGATACTTTAACTGCAACAAAGTCAGGACAGTATGAAGATGTTTTTAATGTAAGGCAGGAATGTGATAATACAAGCACTTTTATCAATCTTCTTCTTGGTGGATCAAAAGCACAAGGAACATTACAGGATTGCAAGACATTGATTATTAAAAATTCAAGTTCTGTTGGTGCAGAAATACAGATAAAAACAGAGACTTGGTCTCAAGCAACACCAGATACAAATGGAAATGTATCACTTCAAAACTATTTGCTTGGTGCAGGTGATTATATGATGCTACCTAATTTTAAACAAATAAACTATGGAACTACAGATGGTTCAGCAAGTGATTCATATCAGCTTACAAATCAACCTCCAATAAGTTTATATTCTGATAGCACAGCAGATTTAGATCACGCTACTGATGCTACTATGGGTTCAGATGCAACACATACAACATTGAATCTTGAAAATGGACATTCTAAGTTTTTTAAAGTCGGTGATTTAATAAGAATTGAGAATGAAATATGCAAAGTAACTGCTGTAGGCACAGGTGCAGATTTAGCTAATAGCACTTGCACAATAGAAAGAGGATTGTATGGTTCAACTGCTGCAACCCACGCTGACGATGTTGCAATTAGATTACCGTATTTTAATGCTTATGCAGATTTTGATAAATATTCTACTGCTCAAACAGATGCTTCTGGTAGGTTTAAATGTTTTAATTTTTTTGGATATGGAAGAACAGGTGATGCAGTAGCAGATGGTATAGTAGCAGGATCAATTTCTGGAAAGTTTTATCAAGCAGGTTATCAAGAATTAGGTTTATCAGGAATCACAGCTTCAACTAAAACAGGATTAGTAGCATCAACTGCATATGCTATAGATATAGCAGTAGATGGTGGTTCAGATCATACATTGGCTTTTACTACAGATTCTACAAATGGTAATTTTGGTGGAACTAATGGTTTAATACAAAAGATTCAAGCAGCACTAGATGCTCAATTTTATACAACAAGCTCCAACTTATTAAATAAGAAAGTATTTGTTGGTATAGTAAATGGAGATATTAGATTTACATCAGGACAGCATTTATCAACATCGGCAATATCAATAACTGCACCTGCAAGTGGAACAACACCTTTTGGGGTTGGTGCTATTAGTATGGCTGTAGGAGATATAGAAGCTGCTGTTGCTGCAAAACTTCCTGATGATACAATAAATGATCCTAAAACTAATAATTCAATTCCTAATATAGGTGCTTTCTTTTATGATGATGGGCATGGGAATATACTGGGTGCTTGTAATGGAACGATTAATTATGAAACTGGTGCTATAGATATAAATGGATGTCCACCAAATGCAAACTTTGTTGTTGATGCTAATTATGGATCGGCATTATCTGGAGGAAATGAATTTACAGTATCAGCAGGTAATTCGATAGTGCAAGTAGCAGGTAGAAGTTGTAATAGTAAAATCAATGCAGTAATTGAAGTGATAGGATTAAAGTAATATGCCTAAAAATAAATATAAGAAAAAGACCAAGAATAAAACTAAAAAAAAGAGGTATTAGATGGCAATATCATCAACTTATTGTACACATAGAGATTTAAAAGATATATATCCTAATATAGATGAATTTGATGTCAAGACAGCTATATATGGATGGACAACAGTATCGACTAATAAATATGCTGCACATAATAGTGGTCTTGTTACACAACTATTTGCAAATGGAGAAGATTTGGGAGCTGCACAATCTGCTCATACAGATTTAAATGTTGAGGGAGAATGGTTTTATAATTCAGCAGAAGATGTATGTTATTATTATTCAGCAAGTTCCCCTGCAGATAAATTAATGGAAGCTGGAGAAGAATTTTCTGCTCTTATAACTAGAATTATGAAAAATGCTTCTAGGTATGTAGATTCTAGAGTAGATGCAGGTATACCTAGAGATGCATTTAAAGATAAAGAAGGAAATTATGATTATTTTTTAATTAGAACTACAGCAATTGTATCAGTTTATTTTCTTATTAATTCTACAATGCCAAATTCTGAAGTTGCAAGTAAATTTTTAGAAGAAGCTAATTTCAATATAGATCAGATAAATACAGGGAAAACAAAATTATCTTATCAGGTTTCTGGTGATTCTGCTAGTGGTGTTCTTAGGGAAGTTGTTTCTCCACAGGCTGCTAATGGACTTTATATTGTCGATACTAGAGGACATTATACAGGAGTGTATGATTTAATGAAAATAGTAATTTCTACAGCAGGAGCTATAGGCACAGCTAAATATGATGTATATCATGGAGATTCTACAGGATTAAAGCAAAATAAAGTTGTTGATGGTGAGCTTATTACAGGAAAATATCAGTCTATTGGCTCAGGGTTGCAAGTTAGATTTGCAGGTAGTACAGATGCTTCTGTAGCAACTGCAGGAGGAACTCCTGATGAATGGGAATTAGAATGTTGGGGTCAATATGAGTCTTTAGATGACTCTCCTGGAAGTGGAACAAATACTAGACTTACAAGACGATCTTATTAATAAATGCCAACAACATATGTAAATTACTGGAAAGAAATATCTGAAGCATTTCAATCCAAGTTTAGAGAGGAATTTGGCAATTCTATGCCAGTTTTTATAGGTGAAGGTGATTATTCTGGAAATCAATTTTTAAAAATAGTTCCTGAGTCAAATAGTTTATCTGAAAGATATGCTATCGCAGAATTAAGGCAATATAATTTTAAATTTATTTATTATTTTATGGATGCAAATATTAAGAAAAAGGCACTTATTCATATGTTAAGATCTATATCCAGAATAGAGTCTTTAATTGCATCTAATAGGAGTATAGCTTTAGCTGATTCCACAGATATAATTAATAGTATAATAGATAGTTATGAGATAATTGAAGGCTCTGAAGGATATGATTATTTAATAGATATTAATTTTACTTGTCAGCATTTAGGAAATATTAGTTAAAGATGGGCGTTTCTTTTACAAATAATTGGGAAATTATTTTAAATAAACTTGAAAGTGTATTTAGAACAGAGTTTGGAAAAACTTTAAATATTTATACTGGAATTAAAAATGAGTTTAAGGGAAGTCAATATTTAAGAATATCTCCATCTTCTAGTTCTTTTATAAATTATTCTTCTAGCTTGGAGGATAGAGAGTTTGGTATCGATTTAGTCCTACATTTTCAAAGTCCTAACTCTAAGGAATCTTCAAATGATCAAGTTATGAGATTAATATCTAGAATAGAATCTCTTATTTTTGATAACTCTTTAATGACCTTATCTGATAACACTATTGCATATAATTGTAGAATTGAGTCTACCGAAATAAATACTGAAAGTGAAGGTGAATATATAGTAAATATGGATTTTAAATGTATTCATTCTAATAATAGCTTAACACCAACAGTAATAATAACAGCTTCACAAGTAGTAGATGGTGCAACATCTTCTGATAGTGCATTATCTTTAACATTTACTTTGAACAGAGAATCAGATAATTTTACATCTGATGATGTTTCTGTAACAAATGGAACTTTAGGCAGTACATTTAGTGGTTCAGGATCAGTTTACACAGCTACATTTTCGCCTTCTGCACAGGGTGCAACTACTATAAAAGTATTAGCAGATAAATTTACAGGAACAAATGCAACAGGTGGAAATACAGCATCAAATATATTTAATTGGACTTATGTGCCTAAATTTATATCTACTTGGACAACAACCTCTGACGGGGAAAGTATAATACTTCCATTATCAAATTCAACTGGAAGTTCTTATAATTTTACAGTAGATTGGGGGGATGGTAGTGGAATAAAGACAGTTACTGCTTATGATGATGCAGATGCAACTCACGCTTATGCAAGTGCAGGAACATATACTGTAACAATAGATGGAACAATTAAAGGCTGGTCTTTTATGTCACAAACAGCACAAAGAAATAAAATTAAAACTATTAGTAATTGGGGTGGATTAACTTTAAATGAGGGAAGATGCTTTGAATCCTGTCAAGAGTTGGAAATAACTGCAAACAATGCACCTACATTAGATGATGTTGCAGGTTCAACTCCAACAATGTACAGAGTGTTTTATGATTGTTCAAAAATAGTAAATATTGGAACAGGATGGGATGTATCTAGTGTTCAAGATTTTAGTTATGCTCTTTCAGCTTGTAACTTAATGAATGCTACAGATACAGTTAATTGGGATATGAGTTCAGCTACAAATTTAAATAATATGTTTTATTATTCATATGTTTTTAATCAAGATATTAGTGGATGGAATACTTCCAATGTAACAAATATGGCAGGAATGTTTAGAAATAACATATCATTTAATCAGAACATTGGTGCTTGGAATACTTCAAGTGTAACTACTATGAGTTATATGTTTTCTGGATTAAATGAGGCGAATCCAATTGCATTTAATCAAAATATAGGAGGTTGGGATGTTTCTAATGTAACAAATATGAGTAATATGTTTTTATTTGCAACATCATTTAATAATGGTGGAAGTGATACTATAAAAAATTGGAATACTTCAAGTGTAAATAATATAACAAATTTATTTAATACAGCCACTTCATTTAATCAGCCTATAGATAGTCAAGGTAAAAATTCATCTAATTTAAAAGGTTGGTGGAAATTAAATAATAGCCTTGTAGATGAGATGGCAAATAACAATGCTACTAATAGTGGTGCAACTGCTGTTAGTGGTAGTGGAAATACAGTAGGTAGCTTAAACACTCATTCTTATGATTTTGAATCAACTGAAAGTGATTATATGAATATTGGAGACCAAGAATTTGCTACAACAGAAGGTAGTATGTCAGCTTGGGTAAAAATAGAATCTGATACAGATGATATTCAATCAATTCTTGCTAAATATGATACTCCAAGTGATAGAAGTTATCAAATAGGAATAAATGCAGATTTAAAACCATTTTGCAATGCTATGGACACAGCAAGTTCTTTTGATTCAAATACTGCAATAACATCTTCTGATGCTTTAAGCACAGGAACTTGGTATCATATAGTGGGTACATTTTCAACAAGTGATACACATAAAGTTAAAATATATGTCAATGGTGTTTTAAAAGGCACTTCTACAAATTCATTAGATGATGCTATTGATGATACATCACAACCTGTTTATATAGGCAGAGATGGAGATGGTAATTATTTTGATGGACTTATACAAAATGTAGCAATATGGGATACTGTATTAACAGCAGAAGATGTAGAAGATTTATATAATAGCCTTGCACCTACTAATTTAAGACTAACGGCTTCTTATGATACTCCTAATTCTAAATGGGATGTTTCGGGCGTGGGTGATTTAGGTGCTACTTTTGGAAGTGCAACATCATTTAATCAAGACTTAAATAATTGGAATGTTTCAAATGTAACAAATATGAATAGTGCATTTAGTGGTGCTACTTCTTTTAATGGAAATATAACAAGTTGGAATGTTTCAAGTGTTACTGCTATGAGAAGTACATTTCTAAATTGTACTAATTTTAATCAAAACATAGGAGGTTGGGATGTTTCAAATTCAACTGATATGCTAAGGATGTTTAAAAATGCACAAAATTTTAATCAAGATATATCTTCTTGGGATGTAAATCAAGTTAATAATTTTACTGAATTTATGCTTGGGAATACTGCTTTATCTACAGAAAATTACAATAAATTGCTTGTTGCTTGGTTAGCAGATAATCCTGTTGACAGTTTATCTTTTCATGGTGGAGATGCTGTTTCAACAGATGGAGGTGCAGGTGGAAATGGAGATACTGCAAAAACATCTTTAACAACTGCAACAGGTAGTGGTGGTCAGGGTTGGACAATAATAGATGGAGAGGGAACACACTCACCTTAAATAGGGATTAATATGGCTGAACTTAAATACAAAGATATAAACAAATATTATTGGTGTGCATATGAAGGTGATATAGTGCATTTTG
>VTLG01005831.1_pt1 | contig 36778 bp, 24 predicted proteins | sample 4694571 | NCBI WGS metagenome assembly VTLG01 (sample SAMN12604809, study PRJNA352737) | marine metagenome | biome: ENVO:00000447; feature: ENVO:00000209|ENVO:00000569|ENVO:01000036; material: ENVO:00002151; isolation source: viral sequences binned using virsorter ...
GTAAGAAAAGTTTTATTGGATATCATTATGCTGATGGTATGCAAGATTTAGAATATGATGGTGGCACTCCAATGTTGGAAGTGTCTCAACGAGAACAGCAAGTAGATAATTTTGCTAACACTCAAAGTAAACCTTTTATTGTTTTACATTTGGGTACGGATTTAAATGCTCAAGATTATATGTCTCCAGTTAATTATCGGTTTCATAAAGTTTGGAGTATGGAAAGATGGGCTGAGTTAGTACAAAAACTCAAACACAAATATAACTTTGTTCAAGTATATGCTAATGAACACAATCCCGAAATTCCCGATGTAGTAAGTGTTAAGGTGCAAAACCTTAATCCTGTATTACAACTTTTACAACATGAACGCTGCCGAATGTTTCTTGGTATTGATAATTATCTTCCTCACCTTGCAGCAAGTATTAAAAAGCCTGGTGTAGTTATGTGGGGTAGTGTTTCACCTTATGTATGGGGCTGGAGTTGGGAGCATCACAAATGCCCTCACTTACATTTATATAACGATGTGTGCGATATACAACCATGTTGGCGACCGAATATGTGGGATACTCAACCCACTGGACAAAATTATATCTGCGATAGAGAATATAAGTGTATGAAGTCAATAGAAGTATCGCATGTAATAAAGGCAATAGAAAAAGTAGAAACAAAGTTTGTTGGTATTAAAAAAGAAAATGAAATTGTTTTATGAGTGATTTACCTAAGACTTTATATATCATACTTAATCATAACGCTGGCAGTGTATCTACTATCTATTATGAAGAGTTAAAATATTATCAAGAGCAAGATAATTTTGATTTGTTATTGATTGATAATGGTAGTAAGGTAGCAGAGCGAAGCATACACACTACTCATCAATTTAAAAAGAATGTTTATTTTAACGGAGCGATTCAATGGGCATTTAAGTATATGTTGGATCACCCCGAATATGAGTACTTAGTTTTTAGTAACAATGATATTTTTCTACATGGTTATAGGTTTGTAGAAACTATGGTTACAATAGCAGAAGAGAATAATTTTACGATGGCCTCTCCTTGTAACATAGAAGGAAACGCTGGTCAAAACTTTTGGCCTATTATGCATTGTTGGTATAAGAAAGAGCCGAGAGTGGTTCCTTGGATTGATTTTGTTTGCCCCTTTATTCATCGTAGATTGGTAGAAGAAATTCAACAATTTCCTACATGGTGGAGATCACCAAGTTATGGTTTTGATGATTATTGTAGCATCATCTGTAATCGTAAGGGATGGAAAATTGGTGTAAGTGATTCGGTTACTATTTTTCACATTGGTCAATACACTTATCGTGACAGTTATGGTGAGCGAGCAGATGACGGATTAGATCTTTATACGATGCAAAATAAACATCGTGCAAACTTTGATTGGAACTTTGAAAAAAGTGGTTTAGTGGAAGAACATTATGAGTTGGATAATAAGAAATGTTTATATGGCAGATATAATTCATTAAAAATGGGTAGAATGCCTGCAACTCCGGATGAAGGTTATCACGACCCTAACCCTAGAGCTGAGCGTCAATGGTTTCGTAACCAAACACAATGGGACATTCATAATGAAAGAGAAAAAATAGCGCAAGAAACTTATCTAAAGAAAAAAGGGTTAATATGAACATACTTGGATTACAATGTGGATATAATGGTGGCGTTTGTGTTGTTAGTAATGGTAAAATTGTAGGTCAAGCTAAGACTGGTAAAAATTTAGAGCGGGGCATTACCAAAAAAGCCATTAAAGATGCGTTGGATGACGCTGAATTAAGATTAAAAGATATTGACCTAGCTGCTGTAGTTAATTGGTTTAGTGATAGAGATAGTGAAGGTACTGAATGTTGGGATAAGAATGAAGAAAAGTTTTCTATTACTAAAGAAAATGGTATAGAATATTCTATGGAAGATTTTGTTAATTTTTATAGAAATAATTCTATGGTTGCTCAAGGCACCTACACTCTTAACATTGATAATCAAACTGTACAGTGTATGATAGTAGATCATTTCTTTTCTCATTGTGCTTATGCTTATTTGACTTCGCCCTTTACTGAGTGTATGGCAGTTTGTATTGACACCCATGATGGTTTTGGTGCCAATAATTGTATCTATTGGATGCAAGATGAAGATAAAGCATTTAGGACTTGGAGAAGAGATCAAACATTCGCAGCTTTGAATATATACACAGGCTTTACTGATGTATTGGGTATGTATCCGGCGATAGAAAATATGAATGCGTTAAGAGAGTTAGCTAACGAACATAATGGTGATACACTAGATGTGTCAAATTGGATTTGGCCACAAAATGTACAGATGGGAAACATTTTTCATGGGGATCAAGGCACAGCTTTAATGGTTTTAAATGGAATTAATAATGTTCCAGAGAAGTTTGGATATTTTCCGCCGCTGAGTGGAGAAGGAGATATAGACGATGCGTGGATGAATAAAAACGATACTGAAACACACTCTAAACGAGCTTCAATAGCGGCTAATGTATGGAGTGTAGTTGATGGTTCGTTAAGAAACTACATAGAAAAGATTAAGGATTTAGGGGGTAATATTGCTATTGGTGGCAAGGTTACTATGTTTGATAATATTGTAACTGAGTTACAAGATGAGAAGACATATTTTACTCAACCTCATAACGATGATGAGTTGGCTGCGGGTGCTGCTCTCTTTGTATCTGATCAGCTAATGAAAACTAAAAAGGGAGAGATAATCACAAACACAAAAAAGAAAGTTAATTCAAAGGAGGTGTAATTATGGAAGCTACTTATGATCAAATCGTGGAAGCAGTTGAAGAATTTAAGGCTAATCACGACAAGAATGCGAGTGGAAATAAGGCTGCTGGTCTTCGCGCTCGTAAGGCAGCAACAGAAATTAAGAAGTTGCTAACCGAGTACCGTAAGGAAAGTATTGATACTAATAAGTAAATGAGTAGAATACTTGTAATTGGCGATTTGATGGTTGATCGCTATAGGTTTTTTAAACCACTCAGATCCGACCCCGCCAACAATGCTGCACTTGTGGTAGAATGTGAGAAGCAAGTGGATGTTGATGGTGGGGCCGGTAATCTGGTGCGTAATTTGGAATCTTTGTGTGAAAAAGAAATAAGTTTCTTTCATGCCTGTTGTTTTGATGAGCCGGGAGAATATCAGCTTCCAACCAAAATAAGATACTATATGGAAGATAAATTATTTATTCTGCGCGAAGATAGGCATGACTCTATAAGTCACGATAAATCTATTATAGAAAAGTTTATAAACTTTATTGAGCCAAATGATTTTGTAATTATTTCTGATTATCATAAAGGCACTTTAAACTATGGTGATATTGCTAACATCATAAGTAAGTGCCGTGACATTGAAGGTGTTAAGGTTTTAGTAGATACCAATCATGTTTATCCAGAACACGAAGGAATAGATTGGTTAAAAATAAATTTAAAGACAGCCAAAGAATGTATAAAAAAATTCTCTAAAGATACGGCTGAAAAAATTGCCGAAATGAATAACTCTAATGTTATTATTACTCAAGGCGAAGAAGGATTTACTGCTTTTTTAAAAAACACCAAAACTACTATTGTTTTTACCAAGGATAAAAATGAAGATTGCATAGATGCGATTGGAGCAGGTGATACATTTTTGGCTGGGTTTGTATCTTACCTTGTAAAACATGATGATGCTGATTTACCAGCTTTGGTGTATGCAGATATTGTTGCTCATCTTTCTACTCAACAATTGGGTACTATTGATGTGGTTGATGTGAATAAAGCAGATGAGGAATATAAAAATGGTAAAACATCTATAGAAGAATGTAAGGATACATTATATGTCCATCGCACTATTATTAATGATTAAAGATGAGTTTAATAGGGCTGCTAATATTATTAAAGCTGTAGAGGGTATATGTGAAGAAAAAATAATTGTTGTAACCGGCGATAAGAAAGTAAAAGAGTCTGGTAAGTGTAAAATACTTTATTTTCCTTGGCATGACGATTATTCTACACCTTTAAACGCTGGATTAAGGTTATGTAAGTCAAAATGGGTTTTAAGGTTGGATTCTGACGAAGAAATAGACGAAATTAACCTAAAAAGGGTAGAAAAAGCGGTTAATTTACGAGAGGATGTATGGGCTTACCAAGTAAGTCAAAGGGGTTATTTACCCGAAAAAAGGGTAGAATTTGGAGTTAAAAAGGTAGAAAACTATAAAGGTTATACTAATGCTGTTGATGATGGTTGTATTCGGTTGTTTAGAAACGATCCAAGAGTGTTTTTTCAGTACAATACACACGAAACTTTATATGAATCATTAAAAAGGGCAAATTTAAAATATGTAAAGTCAAATATTGTTATACATCATTGGGGCAAGCTTAATATGGAAGACAAAGCGCCCTATTATTATGAGTTAGCGAAAGATAGGTTGCGTAGATATCCCGAAGAATATCAAAGTTATTATTATGTTGGAACATCTGCGGAATTTATTGGTAAGTTAGAAGAATCATATGAAGCTTTTAAGGCTGGTTATGAAAAATATAAAAGTGAATACTATCGAATGCCGATGGAATTTATACAACAAAAAAGGAGAAGATTAAATGGCAGATTCAATTAGCTTGGAACAAATTCAAGAACAGCACGGACAGCTTTCGCAGACGGTGAGTAACTTGGTGGCTCAAAAGGCTACGTTGGAAGATCAGTTGGAACAGTGTAAGGCTACGTTGGCTTCCAACCAAGGTGCGTTGCAATATGCTAATGCTTTGATTCAATCTCTTACGGAAGGTGAGAGTGCCGCTCAAGTAGGTGAAGGAAATGTGTCGCAAGATATTGAGGTACCAACGGAAACTGAAACTGTAGAGGCTGAAGCTGTGACACTATAAGTCTTTATAAATAGTTGAGGAACAGTGTTTTTGGATTAATAAAGTCATATTTATTATGAAGTTTTTAGGTTCTAACGTATTTGCTATAAGAAAACTTCGCTACAAGAGCATACACACTATTGTATATAGCCTTTGCTTTATTGTTTGACGAAGAAAAAAATAAAAACTAAATAAAATACTTTCTTTAACTTTTTATGGAGAAAATAAATGGCTGAAGTATTTGTGTCTCCTGGTGTATATACACAGGAAATTGATGATACTTTTAGTCCACCGCCTGGTGCTGCTGCTATTGGTGCTGCGTTGGTAGGGTATACTAAGAAGGGTCCGGCATACCTACCCACTACAGTTAATTCCTTTGGTCAGTTTAGAGATAGGTTTGGTGGATTAAATCCCGAATTTTATATGCCATATGCAGCGAACTCCTACCTTAGAAATTCTTCGACACTTAGTGTGACGAGAGTTTTAGGTAGGGGTGCTGTTGCTGCTGGTACGATTGGTTTTCTTTCGTTTCCGAAAATGTCGGGGTATTCGATCTCGGCGGTTTCGGGTGGTTGTACTGTTTTAGGTACAGTTAGAAAGAGAACGTCTGGTGATGGTGACATTCTGTTGAGTGGTTCGCCTACCAATTTCTCGTTGTCTTCTGATGGCACGATTGTTACTGGTTTGTCGATGGACGAAGCTAGTGGTAGTTACATTAAGAAGGTGATGGGTACCGATCCTCAAGGTTCTCATACAGGTGAGAAGCTTACTGGCTTATATGTGGATTCGGTGTTTGATTATGATGTGGGTAATATTAACGGTACAGTAAGTGCTGGTTCGGCTGCTGCTGGCGTTACATTAGATCATGCCTCTATTACTGCTAATGGTGATGAGTTTGATGATGTTACGGGTGGTTTCGCTGCTGCGCAATCTCCGTGGTTTGTTTCGCAAAACGCTCAAGGTGCCGTACAGAACTTGTTTAGATTCCACACACGTTCTCATGGTCAAATTGAAAATAATTCTATTAAATTTCAAATTTCTAATGTTGAAACTTCGGTTTCGTCCTATCCTCAATTTACTTTAAGTATTCGTAATGCGAATGACGATGATCGCCGTCCGGAGATTTTGGAATCGTATGCTAATGTAAACCTTAATCCCGATGATCCTAACTATATTGCAAGAGCAATTGGTGATCGTAGAGTGTCTTACGACCTTACACAAGATCCGCCCGAATTGCTTTTTGATGGTGATTATCCTAATAGGTCTAAGTTAGTAAGAATTGAAATGAACACCGGTGGTTATCCAAGAGATTCTAGACCTGCTGGTTTTAGAGGTGTTGGTTCTATTCTTGCTCAAACAGGCGGTCCTGCGAGTGGTCCCGCTGCTGGTGGTGGCGCTGCGAGTAATAGTGCTCCTGGTGGTTTGACCGCTACTGTTGCTGCCTTACCTACGGTGACTAACCAAATTCGTGACGGTGTTGTGGATAAGGTTCAAGTTATGGGTATTAACTTTGCTTCGCCTGGTGTTAGTGATAGACTTAAGAAGACGGTTACTTCGGCTTCGGGTAGTACTACTGCTGATCCTGGTATTTTATTCCTCTCCACTACTGGTGAATTGGGTGTTACGGGTGACAATGTAGAAGATGACACTCCGGTAACGCCTGCAGATTTTACAGTTGTTAACATGGTTAGTTCTAACTCTGGTAACTTTGTTAATTCTTCTACACGCCGTTGTCAAGGTTTGGAAGATAATGAGGCGCTGAAGTTTGTTGCTCCTGTGTTTGGTGGTTGGGATGGATATGATCCTCGTAGCAATATGTTGACCATTCAAGATACGGGTACTGTTTCGGGTGACTTTGATGTAGCAAGAAAGACATTGGCTAATCCCGAAGAAGTTGAGTTTAATCTGTTGGCCGTTCCTGGCATTACTTCGTCCGGCGCTGGCACACCGATTAATAACTTCCTTAACATGGTTGAATCCCGCGCTGATTCTTTCTTATTGGTTGACTTAGCCAACTCTACTGCGACTGGTTCTGGTTTGGGCCTGTCGGTTAGTAACGCTCAAGATCAAGCTGGTAAGTTTGATTCTAGTTATGGTGCTGCTTATTATCCGTGGGTTAGAATTAATGACGCTGAAAACAATAGACTTGTTTGGGTGCCGCCTTCGGTAGAAATCATGGGTGCCTATGCTTTCAACGATAGAGTTGGTCAACCTTGGTTTGCACCGGCTGGCTTTAATCGTGGTGGTTTGGAAAGAGTGTTGGAAGTTAGAAGAAGATTGACACAGACTCAGCGTGATAATCTTTATAACAATACTCCGGGCGTTAATCCTATCGCTACCTTCCCCGGTCAAGGCATTGTAATCTTTGGCCAGAAGACGCTACAGAAGAAGCAATCTGTATTGGATAGAGTAAATGTTCGCAGAATGATGTTGACGGTTAGAAAGACAATTTCTAGAATGTCTCGTAACTTCGTCTTTGAAGCTAATAACGCAGCTACAAGAAGTGCGTTGTTGAACATGGTTAATAACTATCTTGGTTCGGTTCAATCGGCTAATGGTATTAACGAGTTCAGAGCTTCTATTTCTGAAGGTGCTGACTTAGTGGATAGGAATGTTATCAAGGGTAAGATTTTCCTCAAGCCGACTTCGGTTGCTGAAATTATTATCTTTGACTTTACACTTACTCCGCAGGGCGCATCGTTTAGTGAGTAAATAAATTATGTGTGTGGAGGAAAACAAAATTTCCTCTACACACATATTTATCTTAGGAACAATTAATTATGAGATTAATGGAGAGTGATAATGGCAGAAGTTAGAGCCGTAAATCAGATGCTGGCGGATACTTTTGAACCCAAACGAAGTAATAGGTGGTTTTTTGAATTTGCTGAAGATGTCATTCCGCAGTTTGTAGCAAAAACATTTGCGCGCCCTACTTTTACTCAAGACGCTGTTGTTATTGATTATATTAATAGCAAGAGATATTTAGCTGGTAAGTTTGAGTGGGGTACGGTGGCGATGACGCTTCACGATCCTATTGCACCTTCGGCTTCGCAGAAAGTTATGGAATGGGCGAGGTTGGCTCACGAAACAATTTCTGGTCGTGATGGGTATGCGGCTTTTTATAAGAAGGATTTTTCTTTGAAGCTGATGGACCCTGTTGGTGTTACAGTTGAACAATGGGATATCAAGGGCGCTTATATTACAGATGCCGATTTTGGTGGTTTGGATTACGCAAGTGGTGAACCGGTAGAAATTTCTCTTACGGTTCGTCCTGATGAATGCATTTTGAGATACTAAGACTTGTAGTTTATTTATAACTGATAGTTTATTAAAATTTCTTGTAACTATACAAGAAGGAGTTTTATTTTATGGCTGAACAAAGTAAAGCCACTGTTGAGTTTGAAAATGACGAAGCAGTTGCTGAAGAAATACGTACAGACATAAACCCGCAAGATATCGTTCAGAACCCCTCTGAGTATGCTGAACAAATGGCTGCTCAGAGAGGCTCTGATCACGATAAGATGGCGGGTTTTACTGTACCACGCGATTATGTAATTCTACCTTCTAAGGGTAGAGTTTATCCAGTTGAATCTCCCCTATATAATATGGAAGAAATTGAAGTTAGGCATCTTACTGCTGCTGATGAGGATATTCTAACCTCACGCTCATTACTCCGAAGTGGCCGAGCTATTGATGTTCTTCTTGATAATGTTATTTTAAATAAAAGCATTAAGGCTGAAGAGTTAGTTTCGGGCGATAAGAATGCTATTATGACATTTTTAAGAATAACAGGTTATGGTCCGGAATATGGTGTAGAGTTAACGTGTCCCGGATGTGGCGAAGATATTAAATCAGAATTTGATCTTACCCAACTGAATATGAATATGTTAGATGTAGCACCAGTAGGTGAAGGGTTAAATAGGTTTGAATTTAAAATGCCTTCCGGCGTTATTGTACACTTTAAGCTGCTAACAAGCAAAGAAGAAAAAGTCATTTCGGATGAACAAGATAGAATTAAGAAGATGACTAACTCTCCATTGGATCATAACATTACTACTCGTTTACAACATCAAATTATTTCTGTAGATGGAAATGAAGATAAAACTTATATTCAAAACTTTATTAATGTAATGAATGTAAGGGATTCCCGAGCGTTTAGAAAATACTTTGATAGTATTGAACCCGATGTTATTATGAAGCAAGACTTCAATTGTCCACTATGTGGACACCGAGGGGAGGTGGATATACCGATTACGGTAGACTTCTTTTGGCCTGACGACTAGTCACAAAGATTATATTTGGGAAGAAGTTTTTGTTTGTGTCTATCATGGTCATATAAGTTTTGTTGATGCTTACAATCTACCTATTCATAGAAGAAAATGGTGGATTAAAAAGATTAATGAAATTGTAGAAAAGCAAAACCAACAACAGAATGAAGTAGTAAGAATGCCCAAAGCTGCACAATCTGGTTCCTCTTCATCATTGAGAGCTAGATCAATAGGCCGTTAAATAAAATCCCTTCACTTAATTTTTAAAGTGAGGGGATATTTATTTATGTAGCAATATATCGCGGAGATAAACTATGAGTAAAAATAAAACTAATGAAGCAACAGGGGGGTATTATAACCCTGGATATGAGGATTTAGATAAAGGTGGCCTTAAAAATGTTCTTGCTGGTTTAGGTATTGTTGGAGCTATTAAGTGGTTAGAAAAAAAAGGCGATTCGGTACATGACGATAGAAATAAAGATGAGTTAAAGAAAATTAAAAAGCAACTCAAAGGTTATAAATTTTCTAAGGCCGAGTTGGAAAAGAAAAATAAAGAAGGTATGAAGTTGAAAGATATTTTAGGTAAAATGTGGATGGGTGATAAACTAAAGTAGAGAATATGAATGGCTGATGATATTGCCTCACAATTAGAAGGTGCAGTTGAATCTTTAGGAAGATTTAGAGATAGTCTTGAAGATAACAACATTAGGTTGGGTAACTCTGCCTCTATTGAAGCTAAAATAAATAAACTTGAGGCTGATAAGCTCAAACTTTTAGAAAAAGCTAATAAAGCCGAAGGTAAGCGAATGAAAGACCTTACCAGCGGTATGGGTAAGGCTGCTAAAAGTATGGGTAAGTTAGCTATGAAGTTAGGTGTTGTGGGTGGCATTCTCACAATGTTTAAAGGTGTGGTAGATGTATTATTAAAGGTTGATAGACACGCCGCTAAATTTGCTAAACAAATGGGAATGACGCGGAAATCAACTGAGCGTTTATTTCAAGATGTAAAAAGTATTGAAGGTTCATTTACTAATATGGGGCTATCATTAGGGGATGCCTTACATACCGCTGGTGCGCTTGCGCAAGAATTTGGACAAGTAAGTAGAGTTACAAAAGACATGGTTGTACAGACCGGACAGTTCGCTAAAGCTTTTGGTATAGGGGTTGAATCAGCAGCTCAATTAACTGAACATTTGACGCGATCTGGCGAAGGAATGGATTTTATTAATAAAGGTCTTCAGCAAGCACATATTTCCGGTAACGCTTTAGGTGTAGTTGCCCGTGACTTAACTAAAAATGCAGGGATGATAGAATTATATTTGAGTAGAGGTGATGATTCTATTTTAGATATGGCTAATCGTGCGGCAGGTTTGGGTAAGAGTTTAGAATCTTTTGGTAAAATGTCAGAAGCGTGGAGTGATGTAGAAGCTATTGGTGAAAATATAGGTAAAACTGCTCAATTATTAGGTCCAGCATTTGAAGATGGATTAGGCGATCTTACTGAGCTTTATAAGATGTATCAAAATTTCCAAGATGACGAACTACACCAAAAAATTACTGAACAACTTGCCAAGACAATGAAATTAGAAAAAGGTATTCTTATTTCTAGACAAACTGGTGAAGCATTAACAAGATCTCAAATAGAACAGGCAGCTAAACTTTATGGTGGTGATACAGAGTTTATGTTGCGATCTATTAAATATGAAAAGGATTATCAAGCATTTCAAAAATCAAAACTTGTTGAACAAAAGGCGTTTCAAGAGATGAGTAGAGATGAATTTGGCGCTCTCCAGGATGCAGCAAGAGAAGTAGCAAAAGAAGAAAAGAATGGATTTGACGAGGGTATAGATTTATTAACTGTGCAGGCTGGCCAACAAGAAAGATTATTAGAATTAGCACAGAAAAGGCTTAAGGAAAGAAAAGCAGAGGCTAATGTTGAAGCAGATTTGAAAAACATCTTAAGCGATTCTATGGGTGTTTTTGAGAAAATAATGAATATGGTTAAGACGATTATGGAGCCTGTAAAAACAGCCATCTCTACCATTTTTGACAAAGCTTTTATGGAAGATTTTGATAAAACTTTGAAAGGTTGGGGCGCAACAATTGAAGGTATCTTTAGTGGTGAGGGCGATGGAGCATTTAATATGCAAGCCATTGCTAATAAAGTTACTTCTGAGGAAGATGGTGGTATTCTCGCGGCTTTTCGGTTATTAAGCACTCAAATTAGAACGGGATTTCTTGATGCTATTACACTTAAGGGCGAAGACGGCTCAACCTTAACTGGTGAAAGCTCAACATGGGGCGATGTGGTTAAGAGTATTATTGATACATATATAGAACCACCTATGAAAGAGTTTATAGATTGGATGGCCGATGAAATTTTTAATGCTTTGAATGTTGGTTTTACAAAGTGGAAAAGCGGCAATGCTTGGGCTGATTGGTTGTTACCAGATACACAATTGGAAGATATGCAAGAGAGACTTGAACTCTTGCAAGAAGCTGTGCATGGATCTAGTGCTGAAAAAATGATGTTGGAGTATAACCCACTTATGCATAGCACTATCCGCGATGCTGCAGCAGGTAAAAACAGACCGGGTTATATAGCAGAAATAGCATCTTTGAAAAGGCGGTTAGGCATCGAAAGCACTAATGCACTTGGTAGAGTTGGAGGAAACAGGCATAGAGGTATCGTTGGTGAAGCAGGTACAGAAGTTGGTATAACAAGAAGTGCGTTAAGAGAATTGTCTTCTGCTGGAATACCAGGGTATCAAGGTGGTTATTATGGAGGCGCAACAACTGGCCGCACAGGCACTTTTCAAGCGGCTGGTAGCATGGGTGCGCGCGGCCAAAGAGCCGCCGACAATCAAGCTGTAGGTGAACTATACAGAAATAGTCAAAGACAACTTCTAGATGGTTTGTGGAGAAATAACTATGACTACATTAACGACAAAGAAGATCTAGATAAAAAAGAAGCAGACATTAGATATCGCCAACAAAAAGAATTTTTTATTAAGTATCCAGCCGTTGTTGATGAGGCGCTTGGTCGCCCATTTAGAGAGGCGGGTGGTGCTACTGAAGGCATATATAACGCTATATTTTCTGGTATGCAAGCTGGTGTAAGGGCTGAAATGGCTGGCGCTAGCGCTGAAAGACAAAGAGAAATAGCTTGGCAACATTCAGTGGCGGAGGGTATTAAGCCAGGCGGCATTATAAATCAAGGGTTGGATAAGTTAGGTGCAATCCAAAATAAACAAATGTATGTTCTTAATAACGGCGTTGAGATTGAAAAAGAAAAAACACAAGAGTTGCGTAAAACTTACATTGAATCATCAAAAGAATGGTCGCGCGCGTTGTATACGGGCGATAAGGAAAAAATAAAAGAATTACAAGAAATAAGGGATTCTAATTATGAGGCGCTGCAAGCTCAAAAGGAACAAGTAAAAGAATTACAAAAAATTAAAAATAATGGAGTGGCTCAAAATAGAGTTACATCTTCTTTATTAGGTGGTATTCGCCAAGGTATGACAGCGATGGCTGGTGTGATAGCAAGTGGTGGAAGTAGAGAACAAGCATTAGAAATGGGTAAAAGAGGGGCTGTTGGCGGTATTATTGAATCGTTTACCGCTGGCTTTGGTGGTAAAGCTGATAGTGAGTTTTTACAGACTATGAATATGATGGGTTATTTGACTGGCACCAAAAAATTACCTGCATATACTGGTGGAAATGTGGGCGATATGATCACAGAGGCTTTTAATAGAACTGAGCGAACTTTTCAAGGCCAAGGTAGAGGATTAGGTTGGGGTGGCGCTAATGCCCAAGGTAGAGTATATAATTCTCCACACTTAGCTGTTGTTGGTGAAGGTAGTCAAAATGAAATTATTGTACCTACTGAAAGAATACGAAAAGGATTGCCTATTAATGAAGGTGTAGCGAGAGAGTTAGCTTCTATTGGAGTGCCAGGGTATAAAGAAGGTTATGTAGATAAACTCAAAGGACAATGGGGGTCTGATACTGGTGGTTGGAAGACTGGTGTCGCTACAGCGGGATTACAGTTTGCGAATACTTATATGCAAACAGGTGATATGGGACAAGCTGCGGGACAAGGAATCGGAGCCGCTGTTGGTTTTGGAGCTACAATGGCTCTTAGCGCTATACCAGGCGTTGGACCTTTTATTGGTCCGATTTTAGGCCCAATGATTGGTAGTTTTGTTGGTGGTAAATTAGGTGGGTGGTTGGGGTATAAACCTAAACATGGCACATTTAGAGGCAGAGCCATGAAATTGATGGAAGATCATGCAAGAACTGGTGGTCAGTGGGATCATGGTCAGCCGGGTGGCGCACAAGATTTAATAATGAAAGCTCTTGCTGGTGGCAAAAAGAAACATCCAAGTCCGGAGGCTTTTGAAAAATTAAAAACGGCCATCCGAGATAGTCCAGTTTTAGGAAAGCCGGTGAGAAGAGGTGGTGGTGTTGAGCCATTCATAGCGCTTTTATCGGGTCAAGTGGGCAATGCTTCTCAAGAAGATGCTATGTATAGGCGATATAATAACGCTTTTACGGGAAATCCTTTAGTAGCTATGGCTAAGGGTGGAATTGTAACTGGACCTACTCAAGCCGTTATAGGTGAAGCTGGTCCCGAAGCGGTTATTCCTCTTGATAGACATGATGGATATCCTAGTCGGCAGCAGCAAGAAGATCAAAAAAATATTATCACTGAATTAAGAAAGCAAAATCAACAAATGGGTATGTTCATAAAAAATATGGGTAATGCAAAAACAGTATTGCAAGTTGATGGTAGGCAATTGGCCGAAACAGTTGGTTCAAATATGTATGATATGAATCAAGGAGTGTAGAGATAATTAATGGCAACTACAAGAGAGCAAATAGATAGTAGAGGTAGAAATTTATTACAGTTGTTGATAGAAAATGAAAGTGCATTACATAATGTAATGAACCCCTCATCTAGAGATCAAGATACATATGATGGGCCTGGCGATGAAACTGTAAATATTTCTTGGCCGATGGGAGCTTCAACTGTAGGCAGTGCGGTTCCCGATTCCGTAAAATATTTTTTAAGAGAATTTAATTTAGAAAATGTAAACACTACTACTATTGGCGAAGGTCGGGCAGCGCACGCTGGTGACGGAGTATTAACACATATCGAACAGTATGGGGATGATGTTGAGTGGGGTAATGTTCCATTAAGTAGGCGAAATCAAGGAAAACAACATAACCAACCCTTTGTTGATAATAATAGCGGCTATGCTACTGATAGATCTTCTTTTATGAATAGATCTAAAAGAAAAAGTTTAGCTACTTTATATTGGGAAATGAGAGGTGCTTTTGTAAATAATAGTAATAAACCTTATTTTAAAGCGCAAGGCCAAGATGGTGAAGATAAAACATGGACTAATCGTTTTGGGGGAAGTAGCGATATCGACACTTATGATGGTAATTTTGTAGCGCAAAATAATGAGTTATATTTTCCACCAAGTGGAGAAGGCATAACTATAAGTAGCTCAAATGGTTTTGTCTTAGGACAAGTATTAGGTGGAGATACCAATATAATTCAACGACTTATTGATAAAGGCGCTGAAATAACTACTGAATGGTTTGCTGGTTTAATTGAAGACGCAGGTGAAAACGAATTTTTAAAATCTTTTTTACAAACTATGCAATCTTCTATTTTGGGAAACGATGGTGATGTTACAACAGTATCACAACTTTATAGGCCTGGTTGGACACGTGCGCAACAGCCTCATATTCACATCGCCCCCTTAACTGAATTATTACAACAAAATTTATTATTACCACCTAATGTGGGTTCCCTTCCAATTGAGAATGGAACGGATGAATCTACATTTGATCAGCTATATACAAGTAATAGAGCTACTGCCCCTAATATTCCATCCGGTATGCACGATACAGAGCGTTATAATAAAGGCACTGTAGCTGGTACTGGTATTAATGATTTAATGGAACCTTTAAGAGACTTAAATGGAGATGTGGCTCGTGTAACGAACGGAAAAGCTGCTGTACCATTTACTTTTGAAGAAGATGATAAAGTTTATTTAACGCCGGAAAAAAGGCGTAGTGGATTTATTTCTAATGGAGTAAGCACTCAAACAAATCCCGATGCAATGGAATCAGCAGTTAGTGATTTCCAAAAAACATCTGCGGAGGGTGGGGCTGGAAATACTTATAGAAATAGTGCGGCTTTTATGGTTGGGCAAGGAGAACGTCAATACTTTCCTTTTACTTTTTCAACTGTTAATAAGAAAGACCAAAGGGTGCAGTTGTGTACATTACAAGCCACCATACAAAGTTTAGGTGAATCTTATACACCAACATGGCAGTCTAAACATTTTTTTGGAAGAAGCGAACAAGTTCATACTTATACTTTTACGGATAGAACTATTGATTTATCTTTTGTTATTTTTGCTGATTCTATGAGACAGTTACAAAATGTTTATGAAAGAGTTTTATGGTTATCGCAGCAATGTTATCCCGATTATAACAGTACTGATAGAATAAGTAGTGGACCCATTATTGCGATCCGCGTTGGAGATTTATTTCAATATAAGGCTGGATTTATAAGAAGCTTATCATATGATTGGAACTTTTTAGGGCCGGGTGGAAAGTGGGAATTAACAAGAGGGTCAAGAATGCCTCAAGCTTGTAACGTAACTATGTCTTATCAAATTATCCATGAGAAAGTGCCTGATAGAGATTATAATTTTTATGGTGGTCCCGCCGGTGGATTGGCTGCTGGATTTAAGAATGTTAAAGAGATTAATTATGCCGCTGCTTCATTAGATGCGGCTGATATTAGTCAATCGGAAGCAGCAATTGGTGAAAGATATATACCTACACATGGCGGTATTCAAGGTGAACGAGGGTATTTAAATCATGTGGATAATACTAATACAGCTACTACTGACGCAGACCTTATTCCCCTTGCAGGTCCGATAGATAGTGAAACTGGTACAAGAAGTGATCTTTTCCAATAAATGATGATTTAATATAAGATATAATTTAAAAAGGAAAAATAATGGCTAATTCACGGTATAATAATTTTTCTAAAGTTAGAAGTAATAATAGCGATTATTATAGGTTAGAAACATTTCCCTCAATAAAAACTGAAGATCTTGAAGAAGTACCTCATAATGTAGTTATGTGGAAAGAAACTGATAGAATGGATGCTATGGCAGAAACTTTTTATGGTGATTCAAGATATTGGTGGATAATATGCTTAATGAATAATTTAGTAAATCCTTTTTCTTATGATTTATTACCTGGAACTTTAATAAAAATTCCTAATGAAGCATCTACTATTGTTAATATGATAAAAAGAAAGCAAGCAGGTAAGTAATGCAAGGACCGAATAGAGATAGAGAAACTCCAGGCGGCATTATAGGTTCTGAGGTGCCACAAGCGGATGTTATTGATGGATGGGAAATAAGAAATAGAGATTATAACTCTATTGCTACTAATGGGCTTTCTCCGTTTGTACAACTTATAGGATTATATAATGATGAAGAAATTGATAGGCTTGTGCAAAGAGATCAAGAAGTTGGAGATAGAACTGTTTCATTTGTAAATGATGATGGTGAATGGGAAGGCGACACTGAAGGGGACATTATTGCTGATCAAGAAAGTTTTAGAGATCAAATACGAAGTAAGTTCATAGAAATTAATATTCAAAATTACAACGGCCAAGTTGATATAGACGGCATTGTTTTGGCCACTAATGCTTCGCAGGTGGGTAATGATGCTTATGAAACCTATGATAATGGCCTTCCTAAAGATTCGGGTGGAATAGGCATTACTGATTTACAGATTGAAACAGGTACTAAAGATTTTATGAATCGCCGGTATAAATTAAGATTGACAGTAACCGACCCTTTTATACTAAATGATCAAAAAGAATATTTAAAGCTCTCTACATTGCAATCTCAGTTTTTATTAATACACGGATGGTCTAACCCACATCAAATAGAAGATATGGATCAATTTGATTCACCTCCTATAGTTGATGAAAACAAACGTATGACGGTAGATTTAACTAATCAAAATACGGGAGGAATGTGGTCTGCTGCTACAGTGGCGATTACTATGTTTGATTTTGCTTTTAATGAAACCGGACAATTAGAAGCTAATTTTACTTTTATGCCAAGAGAAATAAGTTTTGCAGCTACTTACAGAATAGATTTGGTGGCACCAACTACACAATTATTTTTAGGAACCGGCGAAGAAACAACTAACCAAACCAATGAAGATATCGCAGTGAATGGTGAAAAAGATAGCTATGATTTTCTTGGATTAGTCGCGGGGTTCGGCTCTGTTGCTGGCGAATTTGGTAAAAATATGGCAGATATTATAGATGAGGAACAGCAAGCTTATTTTAACAACAACCCTGGTGTTGCTGGATTATTTAGTAATATGAATTTAGATTTTGATGCAGCAGATACTTTAAGAAATGTTTCTGAAGAGATATCTCAATGGAGCCAAGCAGAGGGTAATGTGGATTTGGGTGTGTTGATGGATAATCAAAGACAAGCTGAAGGAAGAAATCGTTTTCCTTATGCTGGGCCTGGTATAAGACGTTATAGTGAGCAAACAATCGAAGTACCATCCAATCCACAAGACCCAGAGAGTGAAAAAATTACTGTAACTCGCCGGAATAGTAGTATACAATATTATTATTTGGGTTGGTTAATGGAAGCTATAAGGTTTAGTATGTGGGATCTTAATAAAAATAGAGTAAAAAATGGACAAACACCTTTTGATTTAAAATTTAAATATTATAAAATACCTGAAGATTCTCAATTTAATTTAGCCTTTCAAGATGAATTACAAGCAGGTACTCATAGTGAGGTTAAAGAAATTTATCCGGAGTTGATTAAGGCTTCCAAAAAGAAATATATACCAAAGGATAGGCGATGGGATCCGGTGGCGCAAGAGTTGTTTGCTCACTATGTTGACGCTGGTTACTTTAGTGGCCCTATATGTCCATCAAGTGTTAATAAAAATTGGCAAAATGAAAACATAAGTGTTGCTCCAATAAGCGCTGATGATATAAGAAATAGATGGGCGGCGTACTTCGGGCAATCAAAACCTTTTGGAGATGGAAATGCGCCACTATATAATATTTCAGATGGCTATACTGATGATCCAGAATTTGATGAGTGGCATAACTTAACTCGTCAAGAAAAATTTGAGATATTAAGAGAAAAAACTAATGGAAGAGCAATAGAGCTTGAATTTGTTGAGGGTGGCCAAGGGGTAAGAGAAAAAACAATTGTAAATAGTGATACCAATGAAGAAGAATACGTAGCTGATTATAGAAAATGTTTGTTTGAAGTCGGGCCGTCAGATCCAGCGTATGACCCTAACAACATTCTTGTGCGTATTATGCATCCGGATTACGATGGTCAACTTTTATATAATTGGACATGGAAAAATAAATGGATTTGGATTGATCCTACTGAGCTTCGCGAAGAGAGTAGTTGTGGGGCATATGCGAGTGCAGGCAACGGTCCAGCGGGCGCTGGAAGTCCAGGGTGTACTTGGGTATATTCTAAGTTAAATAATTTTTTTATAGGCGAAGTGTTAACTAACACTGTTTGGATGCGTTGTAAAGACACAACAGATAATTGGTGGAATCCTTTTGATGGAACTGGTGGCACTCGCGGCATTAAGTGGGAAATGAGTGATACAGACCATGCTGCGCCGTATATGAGAAAACCCGGATTAGGAATCATAATGCCTGCAGTTTCAGCAAGGTATTATTCGCCTGGATTATATCTAGATGCACAACAAAGGTGGTATAATAAGCACATAACATTTTTACACGCTAAGATGGAAAACCTAATACGAGAAAAGATACTGGATAGTGGAAAATTTTCTCTAAACAGTATTATGAATGAATCATTACCGAATGGGTTAGCTCACTATCCTGTTGATCTAGAGTATATGACGGGACGAGTGTATGATCATAAGCTTCCATATTTTTTTGAGAACTCCGATGGCGGCAAAGCTTGTGCTGGACAAGCGGGCCAAAAACCGGATTGGGATATGAGGATTTATGGTCGAGGGGGCTCTTTCCAATCGCGAGCAAAACCATATAGTTTACAAGAATATAATGCTAGTAATGTTGTTTACGGCGGTGAAGCAGACATAATAACATCCCAACAACAAGAAATAATTAGAGCTAATAATGAACGCCAGCTTGAGCGAACCGTTGCCTTGAATGGCAATGGGACAGGGAATGTGGATAGTAATCCATCTTATCAGATGTCTTTATCGCTATTAGAAAATATGAAATCTAATGAAGAGAGGTACAGTGTAGAGCAAATATATAAACAATCTGATGTGGTGGCAAATATTTTAAAAGATATTGCTGGTCAAACTGGTGTTGCAACATTTTGGGAAAATCAACTTAATGATGTTATAGTAAAGTTTTATAATAAAGATTTAATAGATATTAATCCAAGCGCTGCAACCACTCAATCTAACTCTTTATATACGGAGGGAGGAGCTAATTTTTTTCCTCGAAATTTCAATGATTTTGGATGGAAAGAGGCGTTGAATAAGTGGGTTTCCACTAACCCTCAACAATATGGAGAGCAGTTGGCGGATTATCAAGAAAGAGCAGTAATGGGTACGTTACATTTATATCCCGATGCATTTTCTTATCAAGTAGCCGATCCGAGAAGAAGAGCAGGCAAAGTTGTGGTGCCACAAGGTCAAAATCAAGAAGAAGAATTTAATAAAACAGTAGAGGAGTTATGGAACACTACTGATGAGGAAGTGGATCAATACGGAAGATATTTGCTTGCTGACTCAACTGCAACAAACTTTGGCAATCTTGTTAATGAAGATGGGTATAATTTTGTATTTTATAAAGGCAGTGAATCAGTTTCTACTCCGAACTATACTACTAGTTTTGAAGAGTGGAAGAAAAATAATTTAAATTTTGTTAAAAATCAAGTATCTCCCACTTACGGTCGTTATCTTTTTGTTAAACATGAGCCTACAAATAAGTATGATATTTTTAACAATGAACATCTAGAGAAGTTAGGTGAACTGAACTTGGATAACAAGACAGGTATAAATTGTATATTTCTTAATTTTCTATCTGAAGGTGATAGAAATTCCTGGGTTACTGGCGATAATATGAAAAAAGCAGCCGATAATGGCGATAATACTGCAGCGATGATGATAATATATGCTAAAAGTAATTATGAAAATTTTATTCGTAAAAATAGATCTTTGGCTAATTATTATTTAGTTAAATATAATGAGGCTCAACACCAAGTAAATTCATTAACTCAAGCTCAAAATTTTTCAAATGATCAAGTAGAGGAAGCTCAACGCGATTTAAATAATAGTAACGCTATTATTAGAAGGTTAAATAATCGTGAGCCGATATCACCTTTTACATTACCTAACCCTATGATAGATCAGCCATTTAGCTGGCCAAGAGGTGGTGGTCGTTATCTCAATGTAGACGGCATGGTAGCTCAACAATGGGCTGCGCGGTTTGATAACAGGACACGGTATGGGGTTACTGATATACAAAATTATAACCCACCTATAGGTGGTTTATCACTAACTAATTATAATTCAACTAATTGGGGCTGGAGTAACACATATGATGTAAATATATCAGATTCTACCACTTATGATGATAATGGCATCAAGATTGGTGCTGCTCAAATATTAAAATCGTTTATAGAGGCTGCTCATTTTGATGAGTCCGGACTTCCTTATTCAATCTTAGATATAGATAAGCTAAGTGATCCCAATGGTGTGTATAGGTATGATGGTCAAACATATAATATACGTGGAATCCGGCACTACGATTCGCGCGCTGATGCTCAGCCCTCCGCGTTAATTGCAAATTATCGTGATAATAGTAATAAAGATATAATGTTCTTTGCAAATGACTATGAAAATTTTGATGATTGGTCACCGGATCAAAATGCGCGCATTGGTGGTAATTTTATGGAAGTCAAATACTTAGTAAGGGCTGGTGTGGTTAACGTGGACCTTATAAAAGATATACTTAGTAGAAATCCTAATTATAGCAATATGGATTTTAAACTTGACGGTGAAATTTCAGACGCGGCATACACTATAGGTAAGAGTTGGCCTCTTTTAAATAATTATTGGGGTTCACACAATGAACGTGAAGAGGGAGTTGATACAGCAGGCGTGAAACAGTACGGCTCTTTTTCTCATGCTTCTTATATAGGGCCGGCCCATTTAGTGGATGTAGATTTGGATTTTGTTGTATCGGTTATGGCTCTTTTTCCTTTTCCCGAAAACTATACTATAGGCTCTACAATTAATTTGGGACCATCGCCAATGGATAGTAGTGCCGGGGATGGCGTTGTTACATATAAGTATGATGATAATAGAACTCTTTGGTTATGGGAGCCGGTATTCCGGTCTGGCGATCACTCTGGCTCCGCGATGGAAAGTCACGGCCAATGGGTTAGTGTAAATCTTAAGGCCGATGATTATATAAAACTTAATAATAGAATTGTAAAATATTTTGATACAATGCGCGGCATATCGCGGCGCAGCTTTTTTTCCCGCGGCAGTGGGAGTTTTATGGCTGATGAAAGCTATAGTGTATATCCAAATCAAGAATTAATTTATAGAGATCGGGCAACACGCAATAGACAAAATATATTACGAGATGGCGACCATATACCAAATTTACCAATTAAACTTGCGGAAAAAATGGTAGGACTTAATCCCGATGTGGATAACGCGGTCGGGGTTGGAGGGTATGGTGGTACCTTTAAAAGTTCTGGTCGGCCGGTAACGACTATAAAACATCCATATGGAATATCGGCGCGTGGGGGTAACGGACCGGTTAATATAGGAAACCCAGACTCTCCTACAATAGATATAACGGAAGACGATAACATAGGTATGAATGGAGCCTTTCCAAGACAATATTCAACTGGTAGAACTTGGCCTGGACCGACCGCGCAAACTGGGGTATGTGTTAATGATATATTAAATACGTTGCCTGATGATTTTCAAAAAGGATTTTTTAATAGCGCGGGATTTGCAGATGTAAATTTTGGTGGAGGCACACCTTTGAACTCCGGCTTAGTAAAATATTTTGCTGAAGAATTTATTCATTTGTTTACTAATGGAAGACGAATGGCTCGTAAATTGCCGGGTTGGGATACAGGCACTGGCTCATGGGCTGGCACGGCTGGTCTACGCAATATAATGCATAGTGATTTAACATTTAAGGATTTATTAGCAAATACTGAACTTGAAGATTCGGGTATAACAATGGCTGATTTTTCTAATCAAAGAATAAGAAGTGTGGCAGAAATACCTATTAAGCGCTCGGTGGTTGATAACTTATTAAGTAAGAAAAACTCTAATATGTCATTATTACAATTTTTCCAACAAATTCTTACTCCCAGTTCGATAGGGTTGGCTGGTAATGTCCAATTAGGTGTACGCAATGTTAACGGGGTGGTAGACATAATTCCAGCATCTATAAGCTATAAACAGCAAACCAATGATTTTTTTAAAGAACAATTAGATAAGCAGATAGAAGAAGAAAAAGGGAATGATAGTAGTTCTAAAATACATCATCTTTTATTTGAGTATAAAAAAAGAAATTCTTTAATAGAAAATATTGATATGAGTTCTAAAATGGACCCTGCTGCATTTCTTACTTATCAAAACTCTTCTGACTTACTATTAGGTAGAGATTACAATGTATTAAAATTATTATCTTACGAAGGTGTTGCGGAAGATTTTAAAGAGTTTTTAGATGGTACTCAAAGAGCTGATAACAGCGGCCAAACATACAGTGGGATAATAACAATAAGTGCTGATAATAGAGTTAGGGTAGATAAAACAAAATTCAAAGAATTACCATCTTCTATAGTTGATAGTATGATTGCTCAAAATCCCGAAAGATGGGCTAAAATAACTGCTCTGATGCAAGGCAATAATAACTTCACTACTGAATTATTAGCCTTTTATATGAGGGGCGTAACCCTAACTATTCATGGCACTACAAATTTACAACCATTTAATTTGATAAATGTAACTGGAGTTATGCCGGACTTAGAAGGTATATATATCATTACTAATCTTACAGAAAAGGTTACACCTACTACGTTTCAAACTATTATAGAAGGTAAATTATTAAAAAGAAAACGTCTTAGCGATGGTATGTATATATAATCTTTATTATTTATTAAAATAAAATGTTATTATACTTAAAAGGATAAATATGAAATATTGGGGTGAAGATCAAGAATCTGCTGTTGTTGAGTTTAATACTAACGCAGATATAGATGAGAAGCATAAAGTTTTTGTAGATGTAATTGAGCCAGCCTTTCGTAAACTTGTAGAAAACATTTACTATACTTATAATTTTAATAAAATATTGTGGGATAGAGAACAGATTGAGCATGAAGTAATGACCCATCTGTATGAAAAGTTAAGCAAGTTTGACATTTCTAAAAACAAAAAATCTTTTTCTTATTTTGGTACCATTACAAAAAATTGGATGATACAACGATGTAATGCGGATAAGAATAAAAGATTTATTGACGATGACAATCAAGATATTATTGTACAGAATATCAGCATTCACGCTTATGAAGAAGATGAAGTGGGTCGGCACAACGAAGAATTTATAAGTGAAATCATTGGCGACTTTGATAATTGGGACGCAAAAGAAAATTATACAAGAGATGATTTCGCTGTTTTAGAAATAGTTAATGATATACTCAAAAACTATGAGCGATTTAATATTTATAATAAGAAGCAACTTTATGTTTACATTAGAGAGGCAACAGACTTGCCGAGTCGTAAAATAACCAAATCGTTAAAAAAAATAAAATTGGATTACTTTAATGTTAAAGAAGATTTTATAGGTTAAGATGGACGCTAAAGAGTTACAAGAAAAAGCAGAGCGGTATGTTGAGTTACTGTCATCTTATGAAAATTATATGAAAGCGTTAGAAAAAGTTACAAACAAAGTAATAGAGACAAGAAAAGAGTTAGTTTTTTTAGAAGGTGAGTTGGAAAAAGCCGGTGCTAAAGTAAAAGATACGGAGTAAGTAATGCGTACAGGTGGCGAAGGTCTACAACAAGAATTTAATAGAGGGTATGATTTTATTCTCAACACTTATGGTGCTGCCGAAAATATTATGCCTGGTAAGAATGCTCAAATAATTTTGATAAAAGGTATAGTAATAGATATTGATTTTGATGTAGATAAGAACTATAAATTAGCTGCGGAGCAACCTGCATTTAGTATTTATGCTAAAATTATAGGTGAAGATTTAGATGTAGAACGTCCAGATTTACAAGTACAAAAAATATATTACTCGCCACTATTACCCATCCATAATATTTCTATACCGGAAATTGGTGAAGAAATATTAATAATGAGAGAAAGCACTAATATTTCTTCTAGGGGGTATTATATAGGAAGAATAAGCACTTCTAATCGCTTAAATTACACTGCTACTCGTAATTATATGGATAGCTTAGAAGAGGGCATTACATCTCCAGAATTTAAGTATGGTTTTTCTTTTGATGTTAATGACTTAAGAGATAAAAGATCGTATGATTCTCCTAGTGATGAAATAAGCTCTATTTCTATCCCTATGACATTTGGCGATGTTGTGCAACAAGGCAGATCGCAAACCTATTTAAGACATTCCTTTAATAGAATCAACAAAAAAGGAGTTCTAGAGCAGGGTATTCGGGGTATTGATCAACCAATTTATTCTCCAACAATAGAATCGTCAAACCCATCTATAGGTGATACGTCAACAAAGAATATCCATTTTGTAGATAGCTCTATAATGGGATTAGGCTCATATCCATTAAATTCCGTTTTGGAAAACGATACATCACAAGGTCAAATAACCGGCCCTCAAAAAGCGATGATAGTAAATATTGCTGATGAATTATATAATATTTCTTCTAATCAAACTGACACATCTATGTATCGACAAGTTTTAGGCGAAAAATTAATAAGACACCAATCACAAACAAATAATTTAATAAAAACTATGTTAGATGGGCTGACAGGATTAACAGAAACGGTACAAGTTTTATTAGATGCGTTTATTGACCATGAACATGCGCTACCTAAAATAGAGTTAAATTTAGAAAAAAGTATTACTTCTTCCGATAGATATGTAGTACCTGCAAGATATCAACAACAACCACCTCAAAAAATTACTGTTCCGGCGCGGCGTGTTAGAGTTAGAACTGGATATGATAAGAAAAATAGAAGAGCTATTTATAGTTATGTTCCCATACCTGGTTTTCAAAGAGAGGTAGAAAGTCCACCTAAACTAATCCAACCTGCTAGAACAAGAATTAGAAAAAGGTCGCAAAAAATTAATTTTGAAGCTATTATTGGAGGCGAAGAAGATCCAAGATTTACTGCACCTATAGAAACGGACAGTGGTGATGTGGAGAATCCGGCTCCATTAGGATTAAAAACACAAAAAGTTAATAATGATGCAGAAGAATTAATAGATTTGTTTAATGATCAAAAAGAAAAGTTAAATACTATATTTAGTAGGGCAACAGATTTTCTTAGTAAGAATCAATTTATTAATTAATTGAGATTTTATTATGGCATCAAATGAAAATTATACCAATGGATTACCTACAGTAGATCCTTTTTATCCGGATGGATATACATCTACTGACCAAGATAGAAGGCGGCTAGCCGCTCAAAAATCAAAATACAACCCAACTAATGGTGCAGTAAATTTTAAATTTCCATTAAAAGCTGCAAATCATGGGTTTTTTCAGAGTAATAAAACCACTATCAGCGCAGTTAGAGAAGATATAAAAACTCTTTTAATGACAGTGAAGGGTGAGAGAGTTATGCGAAAAGAAATGGGTACTAATATTCCTGTATTAAGTGGTCAATTATTTGAACCTATTCATAGAGTTGAGTTGTTAGAAAAGATAAGGATGGAAATAAATGTAGCTATTGAAAATTATTTACCTTTTATTAGTTTACAGAATGTGATTTTAATAACGAGTGAAGAGGACGATACTTTAAAAGAAAATCAAGTTAGAGTATCAATGGCCTATATTATAAAAGATCAACAAGCTATGGGCGATACGCTCACATTTACAGTAACGTCTACGTAGAGAAATAAAATGCCAACACGAAGTTTAAATAGAGATATTAATTATTTATCTAAAGATTTTGATTCCATTAAATCCGATTTAGTGGATTATGTTAAAAGATACTTTCCTAATGAATGGCGAGATTTTAATGATGCATCGGGCGGTATGGCTATATTAGAGTTAATGGCTTATGTAGGAGATATATTAAGTTTTAATATTGATAGGCAAGTAAATGAAGCTTATATTAATAGGGCTGTTGAGACTAAAAACATAGTTTCGTTAGCTGAGAACTTTGGATACACCCCAAGAAATAATACACCAGCAGTTGTTACTCTTTCAGTAAGTGCTGATTTTACTACTTCAGTGTCGGGTGAAGAGTTATGTAGGTTAAAAAAAGGAGCTAAAGTTTTTACTAATTTTGAACCTATTGTGCCATTTGAAATACTTGGAGATGTTGATTTTTCACAACCTTCTAATAGAATCGTAAATGCTAATAACAATGGAACCACTACAGTATCAGTAACAGGTGTTTCAGCTGTTGCAGGTGTCACTAAGACTTTTTCTCATAGGGTTGATGACCCTATAAAGTTTTTGAAAATTACCTTACCGGATAGAAATGTAAATGAAGTAGTTTCAGTGTCAGCTACTGATGGTGCTGAATATTATCAAGTAGATTCATTAGCTAGAGATACAATATTCATTGGTGAAATAAATGGGGATGCATCATCTTCAGGCGATGCAGCTTATATATTAAAAATAAAAAGAGTACCTAAAAGATACACAGTGGAAAAAGAACCTAATGGATTAACTTCTATAAGATTTGGGCCTGGAGTTTTAACCGAGTCTGATTCTGAAGTAATTCCTAATCCCAATGATTTTGTTTTACCACCATCTTTACGAGGATCTCCTTCCGGTTTTGCACCAGCTACTATAGATTCTACTAATTTTTTAAAAACTAAATCATTAGGAGTAGCGCCACGCAATACAACTATAGTTACTACATATAGACAGGGTGGTGGTGTAAATGGTAATGTGGGGCCAGGCACTATAACAAGATTTGTGGAAAAAGAATTACAATTCGTGACTCCTAATTTTCAAAGTATTTCTGGTGCAGCTTCACAATCAGTGTTTAATAGTGTGTCGTGTAATAATGGAGAACAAGCAAGCGGTGGCGAAGAAGGTGAAAGTATTGCCTCTGTAAAAATAAACGCTATTAACAATATGAACTCCCAACTAAGGTGTGTTACATTACAAGATTATCAAGTTAGAATCATGTCAATGCCTTCTCAATTTGGTAGTGTGTTTAGAAGTTTTGCTAGAAAAGATCCCAATAATAATTTAGGTGTAGAATTATTTTTGATAACGAGGAATGCTGACGGTCAGTTAACCTTACCTAACAATGTTATTAAAAATAATGTTGAAACTTATGTGAAGCAATTTAGATCTTTTTCTGATACTGTTAAATTAAGTGCTGGTAGAATTATAAACATAGGTGTGGATTTTACTATAGTACCTGCTCCGGATGCTAATTTTGCTGAAGCATTAATGAATACAATTTTATTATTACAACGACAATTTGATACAGCACGAACAAATTTTAATGATGATATAGTAATTTCGGAACTTATATCTCTTGTACAATCGCAGAAGTCTGTCTTATCTGTGCCAGAGTTTAATATAGTAAATAAAGTAGGAACTATTAATAGTAGAGGATATTCTAATACATCTTATAATATATTAGCAAACACTACGTCCGGAATATTAAGTTTTGGAATGAGAGATGTATGGGAATTAAAATATCCTAATTTTGATATTATAGGTAGAACTGCTGATCAATCAACAGCCGCAGCTCAAGGTGTTGCCGGTGGCAGCGCTGGCGGTGGATATTAATGAGAGAATAAAATGAGCTACGCAAGAGCGTTTTCAAAAATAGATACTTGGATTACGGAATATTCTGTTACTGCTAATTTTGGGTTAACACCTGTATTAGAAGTTTGGAATAAGATTAATGATCGCCGTGATGATAGAAAAGAATGGGCAAGAATATTGATGAAGTTTGGTCTTACTTCTTTAAGTGCTGGTATTGTAAGCACTGGTAAGTATCCAGACCCAAGAACAGATTCTACTGTTTCTGCTTATATCTATATGTTTAACACACCCTCTACCGATACGATACCGGAGAATTTTGAGATATGGAATTTTCCTCTTACATCAAACTGGATTGAAGGTCGTGGATTAGATAATGATAATTTTAGTAATACGGGATTTGCGAACGCTCTATCAGCTACAAATTTAGTACCGTGGAAAACTGCTAGTAATGCTGGTCAAACAGGTGCTAATAATTATTTAGGATATGCTACTAAAGTTTATGACTCTAACTCTGGCTCTTGTAGTTTTGCTAATGGTGAAGAAAATCTTAAAATAGATGTAACCGATTACTTTAAGGCGTATCTTAATTATTCTGAAGGTACAACCATCGCTAATGGTGGCTCTGCTGATCATGGTTTTCTTTTGAGAATGTCGGACGCACAAGAATGTAAAGACGCTACTGAAGCCACCGCTGCTGGCGTAGCTAATTCTGTTTCGGCTGAAAACTTTTATTCTAAGAAATTTTATAGTAGAGAAACTAATACTCAGAAAGCACCTTACTTACAATTAGAGTGGCCTGGCGCAATCAAAGATGATAGAAGTAGTATAAAGTTTTCTAAATCGGGCTTGTTGTTTTATTATAGTGTTGTCGATGGTGCTTTAACAGATTTAAATGGAACTGGACCTTTTCCAGGCCATGTAACATTAAGTGCTGATGGTAATACCACAGTAGCGGGTAGTACTGGAATCGCATCGGGCATTGCTGTTACAGCGGCTCGTCATTCTAAGGGTATATATAAAGTTAATGTTGGTGATGCAGGTACGGAAACTGCAGCGGCTGGTTTATCGGGTATTAATATTGGTTTGTCGGGAGCAACTTCCTTTACTGATAGTTGGACGGTTACTACTGCTGGTGAATATAGAACCGATTCTTTTAACTTTAGTTGCATATTGCCTACATCGGGTCATAGCAATTATACTACGGCTAATTATCAAATTACATTAAGTAATCTTACACCTAAGTTTCAACCTGGAACTACTCAGCGAATTAGGGTTAATATAAAGGATAGAACCACTGCTTTAAAAAGTGTTACTGGTAGTAGCACTGCTCAAAATAATTTCGTTGTTAAGGCGGGTAAAATTCAAATTAGAGAAAAATATACAGATGATATTGAAATTCAAAATTTTGATATTTCTTATGATTCTCAAGGTAACTTTTTTGACTTGGATACTAATCTTTTATATGTTGGTATTCCGTATAAAGTATATATGGAATTAGAAGTTCGTGGTGATACCTTTTATTATGACTTCCCCGATAGGTGGGATTTTGTGGTAGGTGAATCTTATGATACAGAAGACACTAACCCGTCTTCTATGGCAAAAAGAACTCGCGGTGCTGACTATGATTATGGTCTTCTATAGGAAAAAATAAATGGCAGACTCTGGATATTCTTACGATACATTAGTCGCATCTTTATCGGCACTTGGCACTACAAGCGGATCATTAGTAAGTCTCTCTCTTACCGGTAATGATTCAAAAGTTTTACCACTTGTTAATTATGGTGACTTTTCTCAGCACGTATTTTTTGGTGATGCTATACGTAAGTTTAGAACATCTTATGACCGAATTATTTCTGAATACCCTATTGGCGCAAGTGGTACAGATACAGCGTCATTATGTGCTGAAAATATTTTTAAAGTAGATGAATTTAAGAAGAAATCCACAGGGTTTGATTTATGGGTTTTAAATAAGTTAGGAATAACAGGCTCCAGTTCTGCGGATATAAATGCCAATCCTAACGCCACGGTTAATGCCACTAATCAAGATGGCGATTTAGTTCCTTTAATTTTCATTGATAGAGGGTTAACTAATAGTTTAACTGGGTCGCAAACTGGTGTACGAGATTCTATTTCTGCACGAGCAGTTAATTTTGAAGAAGAGAACTTAAATGTTGTTGATAGAACTTCCGGGACCGCTCAATACTTAACCGTCACTACAGATCCACAAGGATTGAAAAATAGTTCAGTTAGAAGAGCTACTATTGAATTACCTTCCACCGCTGAGACTAGAGTTACGCGAGGACCATCTCTTAAAAATATGCTCCCTTCAATATTGTTTATGGGAGATGAAGATCAAATTCTTGAGAAGACATTAGCTGCGATGGGTGATGAGTTAGATGAAATAAAACTATTCATTGATCAAATATCTAATGTTAAAAGAATAAGTTATGATAAATATGATAGAGTTCCAAATAAATTTTTACCAATTCTAGCAGAAGATTTTGGAGTAAAGCTTTTTGGAATGGCTACTAATAGTGATTTTCAAAAATATTTAACTGAATCCACTTCTGGTTCTACTCGTCAAGAAATAACTTATGATATTTGGAATAAGATTCTTAACAATATAACTTATCTTTTAAAAACCAAAGGCACTAAAGAAGCAGCAGAAGCTATTAATAGAATATATGGTGTTGATCATAATTTTGTTAAGTATAATGAATACTCTGCTTTCCATAAACCAGATGCTATTCGTATTACAGAAGAAACCGATGTGCCTGTATTCTATACTTCGGGTGATGCTTTTATTCAAACTACTTCAGATGCAACAACTGGATCGGCATTAGCTTTTGATTTTCCGGCTTCTACTAATTTTACCATACAAATGAGAGTTTCTGCCACTGCCGATCATAGTAGTATGACACTACTTAAACATCCGTTATATACAATTGATATGGATGCAAGTGGAAGGGCCGCTTTTAAATCTGCAACTACTGCTTCAATGTCTGCTATTACTGATTTAACCTCTATGTCGGGATGGATTAAGGGTGGTGGTAGTGCAAATAATTTTGTAAATGTAGTGGCATCTCGTTCTGGTGATACATTAAAAATATGGACAATGGCTTTATCGGGTTCTCCAACAGGTGGGCATGATGTAGTTGTGTATTCGTCAGGCTCTACCGCTCATTATGATGTAGCAAGAATTAACTTTTCTTCTACGGGTGGAGTGGGAACCAATTCTGTAGGTGGAACTAATTATTCACAATTTCCAGCTTATTTTCCGGCATCTGGTTCATTCACCGGCTATATGCACGAAGTAAGAGCTTGGCATGAGGTAGCCTTACAAGATGAGGATTTGTTTGAACAAACAAGAAATTTTGAATCAGTATCATTTCAAAACTCTACTGGTTCAGTAAACACGGTTGGACTTACAAACAAAGCCAATTTTTCCAGTTTATCTGCTCATTATAAGTTAAGAGAAAATGTTGTTTTAACTGGTTCGGCAGCTTCTTACAATTATATAGTAGATTCTACAACTGCTGGAAATACTGCACACCCTGTTTCTTTTGGAGGTTTAACAGGTAAACATTATAGGGTGTTTGATAATCAGAAAAAATTATCAAAATATTCGCCGGTAGGATTAGCTGCTGATAATGATAAAATTAATCAAGGTACTGATACTGATAGAATCATTGATAGTGGGTATGTTAGTTATGCCTTAAGCCCTGTAAGTGTTTTAAACGATAGTATTAGAAATTTTTATCAAAACTTAGATGTTGCAGGAACATTAGGTGATCCGGAAGATTTATTTAGAAAACAATATACCGGACCATTCGCACAACAGTGGCATGATGTAACAGCGCAAATGGGGTTAGCTCCTTCGGCTACATTCGCCACACAATCTTCTACTTCATGGGATAGAATAAGAAGTGGTGGTGGCGTTTTAGGTAGTAGCGTTAGTGGCGCAAGCGGTGATACTACAAGTGTGACCGACCTTAATAGTTTTGTTAAAGCAGTTTCTAATTTTAATGATACTTTTGGGGGTATTTTTACCTTTATTAAACAATTCATTCCCGCTAAGACAAACACCTTAGCTGAAGGTGTGTTCGTTGAAAATCACCTCTTAGAACGCCCCAAAATGAAGAGAACTTTGGGCTTAAGAGAGTCTACTGGCACTGGTTATGTTGGCGCACCTACTATGTCGGGTGATCGTGGTATCATCTCTTATGATGAAGGTAAAACTCCTAACAATCAAGTACCAAGTTTAATAGATATTGCTGTTACAGCTTTTACTGTTAATAACCATTATAGTCCCGCTAATTTATCAACACAAGGAAGTAATAGTGCGAATGACTCTACACTAATAGCGTCTGCTGCTACTACGGCTGATTTTCAAGGATATCAATATCAAGGTGGTTTACAAGAATTTTTAGATAATAGCGTTACTACAGTAAGGAATGTTTCTTCTTTAAGTGTACAAAGCTCCACAAACGTGCCGAGATTTTTACCGACACGAATAGGTAGGGCGTTACCTTTGACGATAAAACCAAGTGCTGCAGCGGAAGCATCAGTAGAATTAACTACAGACGCATTACTTATCTCACCAACTGCTGCTCCAATTTCGGCTAACATTGGTGCGGTTATTAAAGGTAGTGCGAGAATGTTAGCGAGAGGTAATACTTTTAAAACAGAAATGCCGGCGTTAAGATTTGATTTTCCGGCATCGGGTAATGGTGATAATTATTTTGAAGCTACGGTAGGAAATATAGCTGAAGGTAGAGGTAGAACAATAAAAGAAAAAGATGTGAGTTTTACTACTAATTTAGAAACAGGGAATGTTGAATTTGAATTAAGACTTTCAGATGGGGTTAGGTCATTAACCGCTATTGATGTAGCTCGTAACATAACTCAAAATGTGGTAGATATAACTGTGTCGGGTTCCATAGGTATTGTACCCATACGTATAACAAATCTTTTTAATAACGAAACAACGATATTTAGAGTGGGCATTAATTCTGATTCTCTTAAGGATACAGACCTTATTAGACAGATTCAAGAACAAGGTGGCACAACATTACAATCTTAAATGGAGGAATAGATAAATGAATTATCTTAATCGTTTCAAGCAAATATCAGATGAAGCAGCAGAAGCTCTACAGGGCTTAGTTAGTGATATGATCAATAAGAACACTACTAATATTTTAGAAGTGGGTACTTATGCAGGGCAAGCGACTTTGAGATTAGCTGGCGCAGCTAATGAAAAATCCAATTCGGTGCGGGTTATTTCAATTGATGAAAACCATGATTCTTTTAGCCCGACCGCTGAAGAGTCATTAAAAGCAAGTAATCTTTCTAATACATCGGTAGAGTTTGGTGAGTTGGATAGACGTTTTGAGGAAAATATTGTAAAAGCTAATATTATTTATATTGATAGGTTCCATAATAAGATTGATGAGAAAATGGCACTTATCAAAAAGAATGTTATTGTCCCTACAAAGGTAATTTACAGAAACCCAAAAAATTCGGGTGATTTTCCCTTTGAAGTTACTGAGGTTGCACCGGAAGTAAAACCAAGAGCAAGAAAGAAAGCGCCGGTAACTGAAACTACTGCCGATAAAACAATTACAAAGGAAACCAAAAAGGAAACTACATAAATATTTATATAGGATTTATCTTGCTATATATATTTATTAAGATTAAATAAAAGGAAAAGAATATGGCATTTTTAGATAGCTCTACTGCTGTAATAGACGCGATACTTACACGAAAAGGTAGAGAACTTCTCGCGAGAAATGATGGTAGCTTTCAGATTACTAAGTTTGCTTTTGGTGATGATGAAATTAATTATCAATTGTATGATGCTACCAAAGCTACAGACCAAGATGCGGATATTTTGAATTTGCCAGTTTTGGAACCTGTATCTAATGAGAATGTAGCTTTACTTTATAGATTAATTACTTTACCAAAAGGCAGTTTAAAGATTGCTAGTTTAAAAGTTTCTCCCACTTCTGGTACTGTCGGATATGGTACTGACTTGACTATTAATGTATCTACTGAGAATGGAGAGGATAGTCAAGGTTATGCGGCTACAGTTAGAGATACTGATATAGGAGTTTTAACAAACACTACTTCTACACCTAATGTTAATGGCGAAGGTGTTTTTACTATAAGAACTGGTGCTAATGCAGGCGGGAAGGCTGGTCAAACAATAGTGGATATTACAGGTATTAATAGTGGCGCGAGAAAAGAATTTACTTTAACGGTAAGTGCTTCAGGCGCTGCAGCATAAGGAAATAAATAATGTCTATAAATAATTATGATTTAGGCCGGGATGTAATCAATACTGAAGTATTGACTAAAACCAATTATGAAATTACATCTGCTACTGCAGCTCAAGAAAGAAATATTAATTCATTTGTGATGGAAGCTGGTTCTACGGGGTTTTTAGTTAACGCTAAAGGAACCACTACAAGCACTCCTTTAAGTGCTGCGTTTCGTAATATTTCAAACTATTTTTTCTCTTCTTCTGCTGCTAACAGAATACCGGTGGCTCAAAATAATGTGGCAACTACAGGAATCTCAAGAGTTATTACCATTGGAAGAACTACAGTTGACGATGCTATTCTTTCTGGTAGTGTAACTGGAACATTTTCTTTTGGTACACAAGCTAATAAGGTTATTATTGATCAACCCGAACAATCTATTTCGGGTGCTGTTGGGCGTAAGGGTGACTTAGTGGAAAAATCAGATACTACTAATGTTGTGGGGACAGTTTTTTATGATAGTGGCACAATGATATTTCATGGTGGTGACTATTCAAGAGACACAAACTTTTTAATAGATTCAGCTTCGGGGTTTGTGTTTGGACCTGGCGCTACTGCTGGTAATGTGGCGATTAATAATTTGAGTTTTATTAGCTTGAATATGTTAAAGAGAAGTGTATTCTTTACAAGAGCATTTAATCAAGAGTTTAATTATTCTAACAATCCAACTGCAATTGCAAACGCTTCTTTAGGTTCGATTTCTTCTAATTTAACAGGTAGTCCGACAACCTTTATTACTACTGTCGGCTTATATAACGCTGATAATGAATTGTTGGCTGTAGCCAAAACCGCTCCACCCGTAAAGAAGGATTTTGATACTGAAAAAGTATTCGCAGTAAGGTTGCAGTATTAAGAAAATAAAATGAAATGGCATATAAAGCATTCGCAGAAAATGAAATCAATCCTCGGCCATTTGTTGAGGAACAAACTATATCTATATCAGAAGATAGTCCTTGCGCCAGCCATGTTCATCTACTTACAGGAATTAGATCGCTAGGCAAAGTAAATGTTTTTAAGTCGGGAACAAACCCTGCTTTTGATGAAGTTGACCCTAAAGAAATAAAGTATAGTTGGAATTTTGATAATCAAGTTTTGCCTGGTCAAGCTCTTACGGCAGATTTGACTACGGGCGTATTTTTAAGTTCTTCGGATCAAGACTATAGATCCTCTACTAATCCTAATTCTCGCACTTCAAGTCAAGATCTTTTTAGATATGCTCAAGGGTATTTGTATCGGAACGATAATGACTATAGTAGCACTACGGCTCTAGTAAGCTCATCTTCGGCTGATACCAAAGTTTCTGTGTTAAGGCAAATTAATATAAGAAAAGACATATACCATTCTTCTCTTAAGTCTGCGGCTTTTAAAATGCAGATTAATAATTCTAACACATCATTAACCGCTGCTGTTGATGGTGCCTCCTCTAACGCTAAATACACTACTATTGCTTCGGGTATTTTTGGCTCCGAAACTCCAAATGTTTCGGGATATACTACAGCTTTAGATTTAAAAAATCCTTTCGGTGGTACAGAAGGAACTGGACGTAAGTCATTTTTCGGTGTAAGTGTTACTGCTGGATTAGGAGATGTTTTTGCGGTAAGAAATGGTCAAGGATATACTGCTACTGAAAATTTGGATTCTATCCAAGACGCTTGTACCGTTGAGGCTATTATAAGGCCAATGAAATCCGATTCAATAATTTATTTTAGGAGATTGGCTAGTAGTCAAGATACTTTAACTAAAAATAAATTTATGAAAATGGAGCTTACAAGATCAGCAGACAATAGAGAACCTGCTTTTAGATTTTATATAAGAGATGCTGATACAGGTGGATCTTTTTCTGAAGATTTTGCACAACCCGATGTACAAGCTTCTGGTTTGTTTGTACCTGCTGATGTTGGTATAGATTTATTTGATGGTGACTTTCATCATGTAGTGGTTTCATGGGACGTTAGTGAAATAGAAAATCCTCTTAATCAATCTTCAGCGGATAGAGGTGCTGGTGTAGTGATGGGATATATAGATGGTTATAAATTACAGAATAAAGAACAAGTGTTTCCTCGCTTAATGGGAGCAGATGCAGCGGGTGGCCCAACTCTTCAAGCTAATATGGTGGATCAAAGAATACCGATTAAACAAACGCCATTATATGGCTCTATAGCCGCGGGAGGAACCACCCCTGCTGTTTCTCTTGCAAACACTCCAACTGGTAATAATGTTTATATTGGTGCTTCTAATTTTAATAGAGATGATGGAGTGAGAATCGGTGATTGGGGTCCATTAGCTGA
>VTLG01007653.1_pt1 | contig 36775 bp, 51 predicted proteins | sample 4694571 | NCBI WGS metagenome assembly VTLG01 (sample SAMN12604809, study PRJNA352737) | marine metagenome | biome: ENVO:00000447; feature: ENVO:00000209|ENVO:00000569|ENVO:01000036; material: ENVO:00002151; isolation source: viral sequences binned using virsorter ...
CACTACCACCAGTTCCATCTTGTCTTGCTCCAACTGTGAAACCTTGAACTCTACTGGTTGGAGGAGACGCTTCAACAGTATAACCATATAAGTATAGTCTTGTGCCTGGTGTTCCACCTTGTCCAGAAAGTGCGGTGTTAATTACTTTAGTTCTTTGAATATCAATGTTCACCCAGTTAACAGATGTCTCTTCACCAAAGATTACGTTCCCGTTAACAGTTCCCGTATTTGCAGCAGAAAGTGTGATTACTCTAGTATTTGTGTTAATAGAACTAACAGTTGCACCTACAGCAATATTAGTTCCAGAAATTGTCATACCTTGAATCAAACCATTTACTGATCCATCATTAGCAAGAGTAATAGTTAAAGAACCATTAGTTCCTGTTGCAGTTGTTGAAATTGTATTAAGTGCTTTTGGAGGAATGATATGTGTAATCGTACCCGCTTTATCTTTTGAAAATGCTTTTGCTTTGAATCCTGCTGATCTAAGAGCAGTGTTACCAAAGTTTGAGTTAGAGTTGGTGATTGACATGTCACCACCACTCAATGAAGTGAAGTGACCTTGGTATCCCACAGCGAACACAGAAACTGCCTGTATGAATGAGTCGTTAGAACACTTGATATGTTCGTGACCCCATCCTTTTCTATATTCAGCGAAACCATCTAAATGTGCACCATCACCTGCTGTTGCTACATCATAGTTACCAGTTGATGCGTTATATCTTACAAATGCTCTATCGTCTTTCTGTAGTGACAGTCCAGTAAACTGTGCCACAACCATTGATTTGAAACCAGTTGCCTTTGCACCGTTTGCATGCATACCGTTCATACCCCACACACTTCTTAGTGATAGGTTAAATGCGTATGGTGATGCTGAGTCAACAGTATCAATCTCAGTCTTAACAGTTATGTTTGATCCGACTGCGTTTCCTGAGGGGACTGATTGCATTTGGTAAGTGAAGACGTTACCCGATGCCGAAGTGACGGTGAAAGACCCGTTATAAACTCCTGCATCAAGATCGGATTGCGATCCAGTTGATCCTGTAACACCACTAACGTTGATGTTAACACCAACAGAAAATCCGTGGTCTCTGGGGTTATCAAACTCGTCAACAGTGACAGCCGTAGCTGTCTGTCCATTTCTTGTGATCTGAAGGACTCGGTATTCATCGGAGATAGGACCTACAATACGGTTTTCTTCTACCCTTGCTTGAATCTGGTCAGTTGCAGGATCTCCAGATGTATCAGGGATAGTTGCGAAAGCTTTCGACACTTTCTGATAATATATTTCTAAATCAGTTCTCTGTAGAATATTAGATACAGCAGAGTAATCACCAGAGGGAACTGTTCCACTAGAAATAAGTGTTGATAATGGATTAAGACCATCAGCAAACTCAAAACAAGTTAGTCTATGATGTGAAAACTTAGGTGCTAATGTTTCAGTGGAATCAGGTTTGAAGTATACACCCTCTTCAGCACCGTCGAAGAAAGAGAATTGCCAGAAATAAGTACCACCAGTAACTTTGAAGATTGCTGTTCTTGGAGGAACTTGATCTTCTGTGTTAATACCTTTTGCAGCATACGTTGTAGGATATGGAACATATTTTGGAATAATTTTTGTACGACGAAGGTCAGTTCCAACTAAAGAACAACCTCTAGGAACGATAATACCACCTTCGACTGAGTTATATTTGTAGAGAACATTGTTAGGAGAAGTTAGATCTAGGTTTGAGTTTGCGTCAATAGGTGCAACGTTTGTGTATAAAACATCACCAGGTCTATTGTCTACGACATACTCAGCAGGGTAGAGCATGATACTAAAAGCATCAAACTCGTCATTACTTAAACCAACTCTATATGAAAATCTTGCTACTTCTAAGAATGCTCTTTGCAAACTTTTAAACGGACGCAAAGCAGAGTTACCCCTATTATCAATCGCATCAGATGCGTCAAAATCGTCTGGGTTGACATATATGATACGTCCTGTTCTGGACGTAATAATATTCTTTAGTCTAGTTAGTGACATTACCTATCCGCTTTGTTTGTATTTATTTAACTGCCGAATGTTCGGGGAGTGAACGCAGTCGAAGCATCTTCAAACCCAATAAGGGAGAAGGTGTTGTTTTGTGTAGTGCTGTTGATAATCAATCTTTCACCAGGACCAACAACAATAGAGGTATTTTTTGCTACTGCATGGTCAGCATTAGTTGCACCTTGAATAATGTAATTATTTTCTAGAGCAGTAGTTGCAACAGCAACACTACTTACAGTCACAGTAGATCTTGTCGCAGTAGATAACTTAGGGTTATCTAAGAAAGTATCTGAGCCAGCAAAGTCTGCTGAATTAGAACCCTTAATAACGTATAAGTTATTACCACTGTAACTACGAACATAACCGTACGCTCCAGAAGTTTGAGCAGTAACAGTATATGTGATACTGTTCTGAACAAAGGTAGATGTAGAGTTAGTCCATGTTCCTTCTACATCATAGATATAGAATTCATTGAATGTAGGAGTTGTAGTTGTGGTAATGTATGCTTCAGATCCACCAAAACTACTGTTCGCTGCAGTTCCAGTAACAGAGTTATACCAGTATATAATGGCAGGTGTTGCACTAGAGAAGGCATACTGAATATATGCACCACTAGAACCAATGGTGCCATTAGTAGTTTTACCAGTGGTGTATTCAGTTCCGTCATCAGCGTTTCCTGCTGTTCCGTCAGAACCCCACTCACCGTTGATAGTCGTTGATAATGCAAAAACAGCACCAGTGTTAGAAGAGTCAGAAAGATTAAATCTATATGATCTATCATTAAACAATGCGAGACCATTATCAGCAGATATCAGACGAAGATCATAAGTTCCACCTGATGTGCTAGAGAATGCAAACTTATTAGAAGCAGTTCCTACACCACCAGTTGATACCGTAGCTGATGCTCCTGCACCGTTTGAAATACTGTCACCGTCAGTAAATTCTGCTCCAGATCCATTAATAGTAGAAGGACCTATATGAAGAATAGTTCCGTTAATGCCATATACTACTGCTGTAGTTGTATCACTACCAGAACCCTTAGTAATAGTATTACCAACGGAGAACGTACCAGTAACACTTTCAGTTGTAACTTGTCTGATAGCAAATGATTTTACAAAAAGTTCTACATAGGCAGGAATAATTACGGATTCAAATTTAAACTTAGACTCATTATCAACACTCGTAATTTGAAGACCACCTGAAAAACCTTGTGCTGAAGGGTCAAAGGCAGTGTCAACTGTCATTTTATATGCAGTGATGACATCATATTCATGTAATTTATATGCGTTTGCTGATCCATCTACCACTAACTTTTGATCAAAATTCTTAAGAGCAACAGAGTAATCTGATGCTGTTCCATCATTAGCGACATTTACCATCGTGCTTGCAGATTTATCAATAGCAGACCCATAGAGCAACGTATTCGTATTCGCTGCGGGTTTGTTTTGTGCAAGTAAACCTTGATTAGCCATTTTTAATTAAAATCCTGCGTAGAAAAATTGTTGTTGTCTTGTTCGACCAGTTAAGTTTGCTGCACTAATACCTGCACCAAATGTAACATCATCAAATGAAACGTTTTCAGTAGATAACAGAGTTGCATCAGAGTCAGGGAATCTGATAGTCCTGTCTGCTGTCATATTATCTATAGAAAGAGTAACACTACCTAAAACATTTGATCCTGAACCTTTAAGAACTGGATTGATTAATGTTTTATTTGACAGATTCTGTGTAGCAGCTTCTGTAACGATCGTGTTAGGAACTCCTGTGCTATTTAGGTCTGCAGTAGGAGGGATCTGAACTGTTACGTTAGTAAAAGTATTTGAGTTAGCAACTGAAAATGTAATCTTCTTTGTAGTATCCGTAGGATCTTGTAAGATTAAACTTTCAATTGTTTTATTCTGCAATACTTGTGTTGCATCAGTAAAAGCGAGTATACCTGACAAGTTAGGAACAGTCAGAGTTCTGTTCGCATCTAACGCAGCAGTATTAAACTGTGCATAGTTTGTTGCAACTTCAGAGTCTTTTGCAAGTTTAAGATTAACTAGAGTCTTACTTAGTGCTGTTTGTTCTGTTTTAGTATCTAATAGTGTAGATGAAGTTGCAGTTGGTTCAGCAGTTGTTGTTACAGTTCCTGCATCGGGAAGGAAGTATGACCTTCTCGCGTTTGATGTAGCAACCCAGTTAATTTGAAATATTGCCTCTTCAGTGCCATCAGTAAGAACAAGATTATCCTCGTCAATAAGAATGGTTTTGTTTCTCAGTGTTTGCTGCGTGTCATCACCAATCAAAACTGTACCATTACCAGAGGTAATAGCAGGGAGCGTGAAGATACGGGTGTTAGTTCCCGTTCCAACATTACTCACCTCAAATCTTGCTTTAGGTCCTTGTGCATCTTCTAAGATAAAAGAACCATCATCAATAGTAAATAGACCCGTAACTTTAACTGTTCCCGTTCCTTTCGGTGCGAAAACAATATCTGTATTAGTAGCAGTGTCATCAACAGCAGTTACAAATAGCGAAGAACTAGTTGCAGTATTGCTGACTCTACTAAAATATAAACCACCATCACCAAATGCAACACCGATCTGATCGTACGCTGATTGGTATAGTCCACTGTCTCTATCTAAATCAAAGGATAATCCTGGAGCTGCTTTAGTTCCCTGACTTACTCCTCTGAATAATTGATTTACTTTTGCTTTTCGGTTGGGTATCAACGGGTCAGATACGACCACGGGAAGAATTGCTTCACCCGACAGGTTAGCATCTGATATTGTATCCAACTGAGATATTTTACGGGTTCCCACAGATAATCACACTATTTGCTACAGGAAGTATTTATAAAGAAAGTCAACCACCTGTTAGGTCTATTTCTTCTTCCTCTTCTTCTCCTGTCTTATATGCCCACTCATCTGTATGTCCTACAGACCACCACTTAGGTAGGGTTTCTACTGCATAGTTTTGTGTGCATACTTTGAAGTCAGGTTTTTTAAGGTTATCATTGTCAACTAGACTATTATCAAAGAACTGACATCTGTTATTTGGTTGTGCAGCAAACTGTCCGTTGTCTAGTGCAATGATGTTAAATGTCTTATGTTCTGGATCATGCTCTGAGAAGTTTACATCCAATACAGAGAAGTCAGGGTGTGCAGTATCAATAGTAAACTCATACTCTCCTGCGTGCATCTTCTTATCCTTACCAAAGAACTGACATCTACCTAGTATAGGTTTCTCTACAACTGTAATATTATAATCAAAACAATCCCATAGTTCTAATACATCTAATGGTAACTGATCTTCCCAATCAATATCTGGTTTCCATACAAATGCACTGAGTGGTAACTTATCGAAGAGTGCACCATAATCAGTTAGCAATGTCTCAAAATACAATGCCTTTGCTTGAATACTTCTTACTGAGATCCAAATGCCAGGTGTGAGTTCTCCATGACCTTTTTCTAGATCATAAAGATATTCTTTTTTGACCCAGACTTTTCTGGGAGGTAAGGGATGAACTAAGTATGCCATTATACAAAATTTAAAAAGTGTGATAAAGAATATCTACCTAGACCTTCATCTTTATATTGATCCTCCATAGTGATAGGAGTAACCCCATGTAAAGTTGTGCCAGGAAATGCTACTGCACTATTATGTTTACATTTAATAGTCAATTTATAATCTTCAAAAACAAAATCACCACCCTCAAAACGTTTAGGTTCTTTCCACAACCATGAAATTATACTGACTACAGTATTGTCATGATGTGGTAGATAATATGCACCGTCATCATAATAAGAAAGTAAAGAGTGATCAATATCAGGTCGTAGATACTTCCATTCTTTAATATGATCACTATTGACTATCAAACCAGGTTGAAATAGTTTTCTAGAAAGACATAGAATATTAGAATATTCTCTCTTTTGAAAGACATTATCTACAAAGTTTCCTTGTTTTTTAGTTCTTTCTTTTCCATCTTCTGATAATGAGGGATTAGTATTTGCGTTCAATATGTATGAATTAGATTGATAGTAATCTAATTCTTGCCATATTAATGTTAATTCATCTTCAGTGTATAAATCCTCTATGATTAAAAATGGAAAAGGATCCGTATTCACATGTATATTCATTGATGAGGATCGTACTTACGAAGTATATAAAGGGCAATAGCAGCACCAACTGATGATGCACCCAAAACGATTAAGAATAGTGGCATGGTATTTTTTATATTTTAAAAGGGGGCACTGTTTCTAACGTACAGATCTTTTGTACTCCCCCCATCCCAATTTCTTTTGTAATGCTTTTAATCTTTTTTTGGCAGCACGAAGTGCCTGAGGTTTAAGGTGCCTCTTCTTCTCTTTCTTTGAGTGGTGTTGCCAGTTCGGGAGTTTCATGAAAGTTACAATATTCATTGAAAGTAATCTTCATTTCCTTATTAGTTAGATTAGCATGTTTTGCTGCTTTTGGCAAGTTCCATTTGCAATGATACAACATTTCCATTGCTTTTCTTGTCTCAGGACGCATCTTTCTCCATAAATTTTTTACGGAAATCTTCTACTTGATCTTGAATTTCAGTAGGAACAGGAGCGATTTCATTTACAGGAACGATCATAACAGATGCACCATCAGGTTTAGTAATTTTCCAACAGACACGTTGTGTCTCTGTCAGATCCATGATGAAATGAAAATTTTCATCTGCTTGATCTAAAGTAATACCAATAGGTCCAATCATAATACTATTTAATCATCGTGGTCATCCCAAGGATCTGTCAATCCTTGATTTGCAAAGAACCCTTTATATATTCCGTATCCTGCGAATAAAACAGTAATCACTGCGACAGAAATTGGAAATGTAATATTGGGATTGAGTGTGTAATGTGGAATAATCATTCTGTTTCTGCAAAACAATAAGTAATCAAATCGGTGTCAACACAATCACAAATGCAAGAAATAGTTTCTGTGAAGTCATCTGCTCCATCTTCATTCCATTCCCATTCAATTGTTTTGTCGTATCCTTCTTTATCTAAGATTTTAATAGATCTCTTAGATAAATTAATGAAGATATGTTCTACCTCCGTATCAAGCATGGGGTCTCCTGTTGTTCTGCGGAGGTGCATTGCACCAAACCAAGTATGGCATCCGCGTATACACATATAGTATAGCACTAATTTAGGTAAATTGACAACCCCTTTATATTAACAACTCCTGTAGCAGTGATATTCGCTGCCATAGAGGTAAAGCAACTGTAAGGACCACCTGTTGCATTGATTGATACAGGACCTGCTTTAGTAATTGTATTATGTGCACCCGCAAGAACTATATTTGTGTATGATATACCATTTTGATGTAGAGCATATCCTGCTTTATTCATAACAATATGTCTAGGAATAGCATCAGCAGCAGATCCGCCTGGTGTCATATAAGTTTCCATAGATCCACCAACCTTTCTAAGAATTCCACTCTTTGCCTTAGGAATCTTAGGAGGAGGAAAGTTGATAAGTTCTGTCAAAGATGGAGTGTTGACTTCAATAGAGTTATCACCAGTAAGTATGATTTCACCACCTGCAATATTAGTTGTTGTATTTGAGACCTCAAAGTTAGATCCAGTAATTTTTGTAGTAACCGCACCAATATTAAATTCAGAACCTTGGAAATTATATGAAGCACCTGTAATACTCATATCAACATCAGAACCAAATGTTAATGAGTGTTTCTTAATATCTTCTTCGTTAGTAACTTCACCAGTTTTAGGATCTACCATTTTAGGGCAACCTTGAGCATTAAGCATAAAGGATCCACCAACAGAGATATGACAATCACCTGTAATATCTAAATGATAGTCACCTTCAATATTTTCAACTTTATCACCATCAATCGCTTTACATTCGTCACCATGACATTCTTCTGTATGATTACCAACGTATGTTATGTGATCTGCAACTAGAACATCATCTTTCTTTTCTGATTGCTGTTTTCTATATTGTGCTAACTTCTCTTCTATCTCATCATCAGTCATATCTGGATTTTCTTGACGCAATGCTCTTTTGAAAGTATATTCAGCGTATGCTCTTTGACTTATTTTGACTGATGAATGAGTTGTTCCATTTTCTCTACGAGTAATAGTTGCCGTACGACCTGGTGTGCCAATGTATAATTCAGATGCACCATTTACTTGATTTTTAGCACTAGTCAAATATGGATCTGCACCCTGCAGAATATTATCAATTAATCCACCACCCTTACTATTATCACCACATTCACCTCTATTTCTTCCTCGAATCTTATTAATATTTGCAAGTTCCTCAGGTGTACAGTTAGTTGTACCAAATAAAGGATACCAACCTTTATCATCCTTAGCACCAGTAAGTTTACGATCACAATTACTTGAAGCAAACTTAAGGAATAATGCCATCAATCCAGATAGATTAGTTATTCCATTCTTAAAAAAGTCTTGTAGATCATTAAAAATTGATGTTCCGTCTTCCCATGTTTTGATAAGATCTTGTGCTTGTGAAATTCCATTAACAATACCTTTTACACTACTTACGATTCCAAGTGCTTTGTTAAGAATGTCTTGAACTGCACAAACAACATCATCAATAACCTTTTGAACACTATCAAGAACCATTTGTGCTTGATCAATTATACCATCAAGGAATGAATTGAGAGTATTGAGAAGATTATCTATAGGAGATTGAATAAGACTTAATAGATCTTTATCAACAATACAAAGAGAACTTAAAACCATTTGCACTGCTTTTGTAATAGCAGTAAAAGTCACAAATGGTATACCAGTTGCACTAGCTAAAATAGATACAACATTTAATTGTTCAGCAAGATTTGACAATGATTGTCTTACAGCACTAACAACTTGAGTGAATATAGCACTCAAGAAATTTTGTATCTTACCAGTTAACTGTCCTGCAGTTACAATTTTTCCCGTAATTATATCAAGATAGTCACCGTCCTCATTCTTAACAAGAGTTCCTGCATTATCAGCCATATCTTCAACTAGATATGACAGTTTATATTCAAGTGATCTCCAAGGACCACCAACACCATTAGCAGCGTGTATTGGTTTATCTGGATCTCTAGGTTTTACTGTATTTGCTGAACTACCACTAATACCTGTAGCAGTTCCAATATTAGCGGGAGAACCAGGACCTCCAACTGTCCCTGTTTTCATACCAGGCATTATAACAGTGTTATTCTCACCTTGTCTCAGGAAACCCTCTTCTTTAGTCACTGCCATTGTAGAGTTTGGTTTTGCAGGGTGTAATGCGGAAGCATTAACACTAAGACCAGGTTCCATTGCTTCACCTGTAAAAGCAAACTGCTGTTTTATTTTTGTATCGTTTGATTTCTGAACACGAAGAACTCCCATGACAATAGGCATCTGTGCTTGATCGCCATCCATAAAGAATCCCATGACGATTGCACCAGGTTGAAGTTGTCCAGAACTTTCACCTTGTCCGTCATTACCTGCCTGAGAGGTGTGTTGTAAACATGTTGCCCACGGTAGTTTATCTGTAGGGAGTGATGTAGTTGTTCCTCCCCGTACGTTAGTGTAATATCCAAGCACACGAACTTTAACCCTACCTAATTCCATAGGGTCTTCGTTGTCTTCTACCTCACCAACCCACCAGAAAAATCCATCTTTTCCAACAAAATTGATCGTAGGTTCATTTACAATACCATCAATGGTTTGCATATTTTTGAGATCGCTACAAGTTTATTTAGGGTCGATACAGCGAGTGAATTTATAAATGCCCTCACTACCCCATACCATGTTACCTTTATCATCATATCCTTGATCCATACTATGAAGTCTATTCCCGTATAGAGTAATCTCAGATACAATTTTATATCCTTTGGCACCAGTGCATTTATCACCAACTAAGTGTCCATGCCATGCTTCACCATCGAATGTAAATATCATATCACAGTTTTCTGATCTTGTCCAATCTAAGTTATAATTTTCAAAGATTAATTTATCAAAGGATATTACATTTACCTTATGATATCTTTCTCTGTAAGGTTTATTAGCACCGTCTCTCCTATAAAAATTTTTTGAATGATAACCACCATCTACCTTCTCCCATATAGTTTCAACAGTAGAAAAATGGTGAGGTAATGATTGTGCTTGATATCTATTCGTCCAGTGTCCTATAATATAATCGTCAATCAAAACCATCTCCAAGGTAACATTGACATACCTAACATATTTAAGACTGGTTCAAACGCTAGTGCGATTAATGTAAACATTAAAACTTCTATGAAAAGTTGTTTCCATAAGGGTTGTTTTAACTTCCATTCTTTAAACTTATTTGGTTTTCTTGCACGTTCATATGCTCCTGACTTTTCGCCAATAAGATCTGTCCACCAACTTGGATCTACAATATTTCCTAATAATTTTAAAAGTCTAATCATCACACACCAAAGCGTCCTCTAGTTTTCTGATAGTGCTCGGCAAATTTAGCGTCTGACCACACTTCATTAAACATGAATAATTGTGCAATATCACCTTCATAGTATACTTGGTTTCTAGATCCATTTTCACCACCTGCTTCAGAACCATCTCCAATGAATCCCCAACGTCTAGTTCTTCGTCCAAAGTAAGAGTGGTTTACAGTTCGTGTTCCGTCTGGTTGACCATCACTATAGAATTTTACTTGATTGTTAGAAGATGATACAGTGCAACCTCCAAAATGCCATTGACCATTATTATGTGTGGCATCACCATGAATATCCCAATATCCTCCACTATCAGCATAACCAGAGAACTGTAATTTACCTCCTGTACCAATGTTCCAAGAAATAACTTCTGATCTATCCCAGTCTAACCATGACCAGTTTCCAGAATCCCAACCACTTCCAGAACTAGGACTTCCATATGATGTTCTAAACCAGATACCAATTGTAAAATTATTCAGTCTTCCATTATTGTTAGGACCGTGTTGTCCACTCGGACCATAGTTTAGATCATTGATCCAACCATATTGGTTACTACCGTTAAAATTCCAATATCCAATTGAACCATCCCCAGTTGTAACTGCATTGTAACTAGGACCATTAATCATGGTGCAGTTAGCATTACCTGCATTAGGGTGAGCTTCTTTGGATAACCAGACATTACCACTAATTTGATCAGGTGCACCATCCCAGAAACATTCGATCTGTGCGGTTGTATCTAGGGTTTTATATGGTGTTTTTGCACCTACACCCGTACGAAGACTAGGAAGAGATAAAAGAGGCATGATTAATTATATGTCGATGTTTGTCCTAATACGATATATGAACTTGAACCTGTCTTAATAATAGTATATGTATAAACGTCATATCCAGATGTTCCACCCCTCGCAGAAGGAGTAGCACCTTGCCATTTGATACTTTGAGAACTACCGTCAATACTTAATGCGTTACTATATCCTGATGAACCACCTAATGTACTAATTAATGTATATACCGCTACTTGACCAGTTGCCATCATTGAAGAAAGTGATGTGCTACCATTCCCACGCACGTTATGACTCCAGTTTCCAGAACTGGCAGTTGTAAATACTTTTACCGAACCGTCCATCAAATCAATGTTACTAACAGAGTTTGATGTTGCTGCAATGACATGTGCAGTCTCCATCAGTGGAGTTGATAGTAGTTTTACACCACCTGCAGTTACCACCTCAAGTGCTGCTGTTGGTGAATTAGTACCCAACCCAAATTTACCACTTGAGTCAAATCGAGCTCTTTCAGTGCTATTGGTATCAAAAGTTAAATTGGTTGCAGATTTAACCGATGTAACATTTACGGTTGACATGAGAATATTCTAATACTTTGAAAGTATTTATATCTCAATCATCATATACTAAACATTCTGGTTCGTCTGGATGCATTTCACAGAATAGTTCTAGTGCATTAGGATCATGGTGATCTCCTGCTTCAATCTCATCGTGATGATGATCTGCATAGACTTCAAGTTCATGTAGTTCAACTTTAGCATGTCTGCGTGCTGCAGGTGATGCAAGTGGATTGTCTAAAATCGCTTGGTCTGCTTGGATGTGTTCTTCTATTGTTTTCATATTGTACCTCGTTGATACATTAGTATTTATAATTTTATTCTACAAAATTAGGGTGTTGGTGTCAAGTTATGCTATGTAAGTGCCACTGTTTTGTGTGAGATTAGGGATATCCGAGTCTTTCATCAGTGCTAATTCGGTTTCAAAGCTAAGACCTACGTTCTTATGTGCTACTGCAGCAATCAACCATCTGCCACTATACTTAGCATCTCGTTTAGGTGTATCTCCCTCTTTGTAGGTTGTTGGTATGTTGACATTGATTCCTGAGCCAGCATATAAATCAAGATTACCAGGCACAACAATGGTCATCTGACACTGTTTCAATGACTCAATACGCATCCATTGATATGCTTGTAATTCAACTAATTGTTCATAATTTCTTTGAGGATTATTCTGAAGTTTAGGGTCGAAGATTTGATTAGGAATCATTGAGTATCTAACTCGTTTAGGATAATTAGCCCAATTTTTAGATATGTTATCCATTCTCTTCTGTGGATTGATAGAGTTACCACCATTCAAATGTGCCATTCTCTTCCACAAACTACTCATACTGTATCGGTAAGCATCAGCAGATAGATCAGTGCTTGTGCCCATTTTAGACCTAGTGATAAACACAGGATCAAATCCCACGCTATATCCTGACCAATTACCATGTCTCAAACCCATCAAGAAATTTTTCTCTTTTGGAAATGAAATCCTATCAATGGTAAACTGATCTATTTCCTGACCTAACATTCTTTTTGGAATATAATCATAAGTATACAGTTTTGGTTTATTTTGATTCACATCTGTATCTTTTTCATCTTGATCGACTATATCTTCGATCATAGAGTCTAATGACTTATAATTAAATCCCAGTGCAGTCTCGTAAAATGCAAATGCATTTTGTAACGTACCTTTTTTACTAGATTTACGAATGCTTCTCTGAGACATCCAATAAATTAAATCAAATGCTCTCCAGTTTGGGGATATAAAAGATTGTTTATTAATTGTATTTTCAATAAAAGTTTTTTTCTGACTCTTTATAAATTGTTTACCTAATAATTGTTTGACAATATTTCCTGCATCACCTTCATTATTAAAGATAACTTCAGAATTGCCAAAGATATTCGTTGTCTCATTAATCATATATTCATCAGAAACACAATTAATTAAGTATGTTTCATTTGTTTGTAGAGTTCTAACTCTAGATTCAATTTGGTATGATCTAAAATAATAGTTTCTATCTTTGACAGAGGTTCTAATTTCAAGGAAAAATAATTCTGATCCTGTCAAAGCTCCTATAACTCCTCCAGAATCTTCTAATATAATAGTGCATTCCATACAGGCGGAGGAAATACTTTCATAAATTTCAAATCCTCTTAAGAATGAATCTAAGTTGTATTGTCCATCTGGTGTTTGTAATCTTTGTCCGTCTCTAAAAATAGATAGGGCAAATTCTATCTGCCCTGCATCTTCTCTAAGTAACGATCCTGCTCTAGTATTATTTTTACTCATGAGAATATGCCTCTAAGAGGGTTATTAAAGGAATTTAGAACAGCAACAGCAGTTCGTAATACTGTTCCTGTTGTTCCACCAACATTAGCAAACGTACCACCACCTGCTTGAGCACCAAGAAGTGATCTAATCGCTCCCTCAGCAGTTTGAATAAATTGACGGTTAGAACCGTTTTGCGATTCAACAGCTGCCAATGCCATTTGCACAATTTCAGAGGTTTTTGCGTTAATTTCCCTCCTTGCCATATTTCTCTGTTCAGTAACTTTTCTAATTTTTTGTTGTTCAGAAGAGTTAACTGCATGTTGTGGTCTCTGTTGAGAGAAGAAAGGTGAAGAACCTTGAGGTTTATCAAATCCACCCATGAAATCACCAGCCATTCCGAGTCCACCTAGGTCAAATGATCCTCTATTAAAGATGCCACCTCTTCCAGAACCCATACCATCCTTAAAGAATCCACCACCACTTAAATTAGATGAAGCAATTAAGTTTCTTCCTCCACTACGTTTATCTGATGTTGTTTGTTTATACTCAAAAGAACTTGTTCCTGGTTTTCCTAGTATAGGAGTTTTACCTGCACCTTTACCCTCAAAATCATAGTGACCACTACCTTCTCCATGACTGTATCCATACTTCCAACCAAATCTAGAAGCATTGTTTTTCATCCATGTTTGTGAAGAACCAGAAATGTCAAGACCTTCTCCATACAAATGAACTGAGTTTTTGTGACCATCTACTTGAGCATTTTTTGATCTTGATCTACCACTACTTGCAACATCAGATCCTTTTACTAATCCTCTTGATGCTGTCATCATAGCTGCGAACTGCTGAGCTGCAGGTTGAGAGAATACCAAAGGACGACCGTGTTTGTCCTTAACACCATCAATACCCCATCCAGAACCTGTATCTGGATGTGAAGTTGGAACAACTCTAAATGATCCTGGTTTGGTTTCTGCTGTCACACCATCACGTTTTTGCTCAGTAAACATATCGTGACTATCTAATGTAGCAGCTGAAGCAGGTGCTCCACCAAACAATTGTGATAATCCAAATGACCAATCAAATCCCTTTCTAGAATTTAAACCTGATGTTGCCATAGGAGCTACTAAACCTTCGTTTAGGAGGTATTGTCCAACACCATTTCCCAAACCTTTGTTCTGCATCAAATTAACAATAGTAGGTCCTCTACGTCCTACTTGATTATACCAAAGACTATCCTTTAGTTCGTCTCCTGCATCTTCATAATTACCTTTTTTAAATGATGTCATAAATTTAGGAAATCCTTTATGCCATCCAGGACCCATATTATAAGTTAGATCAATTAACGCTGCCTTCTGCTGAGGACTAGATTTTCCATAACCAGAAATGTTTGTAGCAGCATGTTTATGATCCTTATAATCTTCATTGAACAATTTATCAGCAAATGCTCTACTGATAGTAGAGGGGAAAGTATCTGTAGGTTTAATTAAATGACCATATCCAATAGACATTCCACGACCATCAGGTTCAGGGTACGCTGTTGGTTGAAATCCCTCATGAATCTTAATCATTCTCCTAGCAAATTCATCATATCCACCACCTTCAGCAAAAAATCCTAGACTTCTTGCCTCACCCATTCTTCGTTCTGTCAGTCCTTTATCTACTTTTGTTGCAGGAGTGTCAAAGGGAACAATAAATGCATCTCCACTTCCCTCCTTTTGAGCAACATATTCAGTTCCATGTCCAATAAAATCAGGTTTGGAACCGCCTAGTGATACAGGATACCCTGACTGAGGACCAGAAATCCAACCACCCTTAGCAAAACCATCCAAATAACCGCCATAAGAAAATCCGTAACTTTTAGTTTCTCCAGTTTCTAATCTGTAAATTGCCTCATCAATTTCTGCTACTTTACCTCTTAGTCTATCTAAGAAGTTCATGTCCTCCCTTTGTTTTTTTAGTTCAGCAATACGCTGTTCTACCGTAAGGGAATCTGCCATTCCATCACCAGAAGTTTCTAGACCCTCCTCTATCTTGGTCTCTTCTCGATTAACAAGACCAGGAAACATCTGAGGAAGGTATTTACCTGCCATAAAGATTCCTGCACCGAGAACCAAAGGATGTCTAGCAAGAGCAGCAAAAGCACCGAGCAGTCCCTTATGGAAGAATATTAGCACACTTTTGAAGGTAGCAATAAGACCTAATGGATTCGTAAGAAAACTTAATGCTAGGAACGCAGTTCCCAGTCCAGTCATTGCTTGAACAAATCCACCAATTCTTTCCATCCAAGTAGCATCATCCCTTAAAAGATCATACAGTCCTTCTATGGTATTGACAAATGCAAACTTGGAAACATCGGCAATAAACTTAAATACTTTTGCTAGTGTTTTTAGTCCAGAAACAACTTTATCCTGATTTTCGGGATTAGATAACCATTTAAGAGCAGGAAGAACTAAGAAAAACTTTATTAATGCACTTGCTAATTGTCCTAACGCTTCCCAGAAACTAGGTATTTTACCTTTAAATAGATTATCAAATGCTATGGATTTGATTGGTTTTCTTTTTGTAAATTTAGGTACGAATGATTCTCTTCTTAATTTTTCCTTATCTATTTTCAGCAGATTAGCAGTAGTATCCCTTATACCTATCAGAGTTTTTGCAATAGAATTAGTAACTGCACCAATACCATTGATTGCTTGAGTATTTGATCTTATAACTTTAGTTAATGCTATAGTTGATTTTGTCGCACCACTTTTTGATCGAGCGTCCGATTCCTTGTCTGCATCGACAAACTTGTAAAAATTAATTTTTGAACCTTTCTTTACTGTTGCCATTTATCTTCTCGCACCGTTTGTGGAGGATGGAGCGACTATGTAAGTATCACCGCTATTTATTGGCACAGGAGTAGGTGCAGCAACAATCTTCTCCACAACTAAAGGAACAGGTATAAACTCAATAGCAGTCTGCAGTGCATACTCTGCATTAAATTGATTATTCTGCATTAATTGTTTTCCTTTATCAAGAACACCTAAAATTCTAGGATCAACACCTATTTCAGCAGCGAGTTCTGGTAGTCCCTCAATATAATTACCTGATTGAGCACCACTTAAAATAGCTTGATATACACCTCTCATACCCACTTTATCGGCAACATTACCAAGAGCACCTGTAGCACTAAATCCTTCGCCTGGTCTACCTAATATAGATTCCATACCAGGAATTGATAATATATTTGGAACTTTACTTGCCAAACCTCCGATACCAGGAACTGCTCCTAATATACCTTGTAATTTATTTTCCTCCAGAAATTTACCAAAACTCTCTATACCACCACTAAGACCTGGCATCATACCGACTACTTCACCAATAGCACCACCGATGTTACCATTGTATATTTTCATTCCAATCTTACCCATAGTGCTATTTCTTACAGTATCAAACATATTGGAAAGATTTTGACTAATATTATCAAATGCATTAATAGCACCATAATACATGTTAGTAATACCTTCACCAAACTTACTGAAACGTAGATTCTGCACCCATGAAGGTTGATTGATAGCATTTACAGTATTAATATTTGCAAGATTACCAATACTACCAAGTGCACTCATCGCTGCACCTGCAAGATTACCAGAACTAAGTGCATTTACTGCATTAATAGCAGGTACGATAATATTTGCACCAGGAATAAATGATGCGACTGTAGATACGATTGGGTTTGAAGCAACTGAGGATACAGTATTCCATGCAGTCTCAGCAACGTCACTAACAACGTTTACTACACTTTTAACTACACTTACAACAGGTCTAGTGATAGCTCTTATTAAACCACCAAGGAACATTTGAGGTAACTCACCGCCTTTCTCAAGACCAAGAAATCCTAATCCAAATAAACCTTTTTTCTTTTTCGCAGGTTCTACAGTCTTTCTTTTGAATAGGTTAGTAAAGAAATTACCCTTCTTAGGTTCTTCTTTTTTAGTTATGTTAAATGATCCAGCTGGAACTGTGTTTTTATTCTCAACAGTTGGAGTTTTCTTCTTAAATAGGTTGCCGATCAAGGAAAATGCATCTTTTCCTTCTGGTGCAAATGTTTGACCAGTTATAAATTTTAAATTCCCTGTAATAGATTCTGTAGCGAGTTTTACCTCTTTTGACTCTAGGAAACCCTTTTTATCAATTGTTTCAGATCCACCTACTATACCTTTTGATTTAAGTTCGTTGGCATAATCTAGAGCTCGTTGATTTTTTTCAATTACTAATTTATCAGGACCAGCAAAAATCTTACCATAACCTAAAGTTAAAGCATTTTTCCACCAAGGAAACGGTTTTTTAGCATTTTCTTCATCAATTTTACTCTGAAAAAGATCAATAGCCTTGTCTATACCCTGTTTATTGATTATTTCCTCTACCTGCTCTCGCATTTTACTATCAAAGTAGTTATTAAGAGGTTTAGTGATGATTTCATCAGCTACCTTATTAACACTATAATCAAGAACAAGACCTATACCAAGACCTTTTACACCCTTTACAACACCACCTGGTGTAATCTTGATATTTCTAAGACTTTTAATTAAACCCGAAGTTTTTGTAGCGTTTGTGGCACCAGAAGTTACATTTACCTTACCTTTAGATGCATTGATATTTGCTTTAGTATTTTTGTCAAATAGATTCTTTAGAAAATTACCTTGTGTAGTAGCACCAGATTGAGTTACAGGAGGTTTCTTCTTGAATAGATTACTTAAGAAATTGCCCTTTGGAGTGACAGTGCCACCCTGAGTTATAGGAGTTCTTTTCTTAAAAATATTTTTAAAACGTTGAGTTATATTGTTAAATGTGTTAGTTCCACCTACTCCACTAGTAACTGATTTATTTCCAAAAAGTTTACTTTTACCTTTTCTAAAAAATTCCCTTATCCCACTAAGAGGACCTCTATTCAGTTGTCCAGCTCGAACTTTATTAGTTGAAATTGTTCGTCTATTGTTTACCCTATTATTTCTAATGTTTTTGGTTTTGTTCTTCAAAGAACCTGTGCCAGGCAAACATTGTCCTCTTTTGCCAAGGAATTGCGTTGCACTAATAATATTTGCTAAGAATATAATATCAGTAATGATACTAAAAGGATTCATCAGATATTTTAATCCGATGATACCAGTCATTATTTTGCCAAGACCACTTAATCTACCTAAAAGTGTCTCATCATCACCAAATAATTTATTCGTACCCTCTATAATATTATCTACTATCAGAAATTTTGCAAAGTCTGCAATTTTTTGAAATACAAATGACGTTTTTTCTAAAAATAAAGAGAGTTTTTCTATATTTTTATCATCTTTAGTCCATTCCAAAAAATCCTTCATTAACTGAAGTTGGAATATTTTTGTTGCTATGACTACGAAAGGACTTAAAAGAGGACCGACCCACCCAAATAGTTTTTCAAAAAAACTACTAGTTTTTAGGGTAGGTTTAAATTTTTTGGCATCTTTTCCTTTCTTTTTAAAGTAACCAGAAAGTCCTTTTTCAGTTACCTCCTCTGACTCTTGATCTTTTCCTCTTCTCTTCTTTCTTCTTTCTGCTTGTTCTGTCTTATCAATTAATCCTAAACGTAAATTAGTAAGTTTATCTACATCAATAACTGTATTTCCAACGCCCTCTACTGTCTTACCAAGTCTATTTTGAGCAAGGATAGTTTGTCTTGCAGCAACTACCGCAGGAGTTTTAACAGATGTCACTCCTGGATTAATAAACTTGTAGACTTGTATCTTAGCCACTTTGTGCTTTTTGCTCCTTCATACGTTTTTCTTCTTCTTTTAAGAAGTTAATCAAAAGATTAAAATAGACCTCTTTTTCCCATGGCATGAGATTATCAATATATTCAAGATTCCACTTATGGTGATGAATTAAAGCGAAATTGCTTTCATAATATGTCTTCAAATCCATGTGCAGTAGGGCTATGCGAAAAAACTTGCTAACCCTTCTAGAACAATATCACTCTCAACATTTGTGTTGGGATTTTTAACTTTGACTGTATGAGTCAGTTTTGGCATGGTTTCAAAAAAGTCTTGAATCATTTGAAACTGTTTAGTGTCCATACCTTCAAAGAAGTCTTGAATTTCTTTTTTAGGTACGTCCTGACAGTCATAAACTTGTTCTGGATCAGAAATTGTTCTGATACAACTTCCTGCCATTTCAAAAATTTGATCAACACCAATATCTCCCTGATCATCAACAAAGTTAGTATTAACAAAGGAATCCAAACTTGGATATCCCATAGTAATGGTAACTTCATCTGTGATCTTGAGATCAGTCTTGTGTCCTCTAGTCTTCTTGACTTTGATTTCATCAAGAGGAATATCTACCTCAACGGTAGTTACATTATCATCAGGGCAGGTCAAAGAGACCTTTACATTTTCACCTACAGACTTTGTTCTAATCTGTAAAAACAAAAACTCAATATCAAAAGTTGCTAGTTTATCGATATCCTTAATATCGGTGCAAGCAGTGATGATTTCTTTAATAGCAGTGATTAGTTGATCTTGCTCTCCAGACTGAGTTGCTAAGAGTAGAAGTTTTTCTTCTTTAACAAGGAATGGTCTATAATTCACCACTCTACCGTCTGACGGTAGTTTCATTTTGTACTTTGGTACATTTAACTTAGGTAATGCCATAGAATTCAATTCAGTGTAGTTATTTAGTCAAAAACCCTAGGGGTCAAATTTTTGGCGGGATTTTTTTTGCGGTTTTCTGGGAACTAAAAGTCGATTTTGGTTTTAGAAGACAGCACTAGATGCTCGTTGGAACTGAGGAATATTATCAGTGAACGGAGTGCTACTAGGAAACTGATAGGTGCCAGGATCAGAGAAGGCATCTTCAGTTAGCATACGATAGCGTTCATAGAAGAATCCGATTGTCAATGTCATCGCTCTAGCTGTGTCATTATTTAATTGAATCGTTCCAATATTGAATGGGAATGCATTTCTCATCTCCCATACTGCAGTTACTCTATATTTTTTTGCAATATTTTGTGGAAGTTTTGAATCTTTTAAGTAACCTGATAATGCTGTATCGTTTCTTGCTAGATCTCCTCCCATATCTCTCTCCCACTTGAATATAGTTAGTGATGGGCAAACATAATCATCAAAAAACTCTACATATTGATTTGAATCAGGAGAAATTTTTGTAGTCCACTCCTCAAAAAATGATCTAAGGTATTGTGAACGTGGCATGATAAAAGATATATTCATCTGACTATATGCTGTTCCAGTTATATATTTGATCGATGTTCCTGGTGGTATGTATGAACCAGAAGTCATTTGTTTACTTGGAAGGTTCACTGAGTTAGCATAGTAATTTAATAACGTACGAAGATCACCCAGTGCAGGGTTCAATCGATTACTACTAGTTCCTCCTATTGAATTATTAGGATTCGATTGCATTAACCTAGGTGCAGCAAAATGAACCGAGAACAAGTTAGTGTAACTCGGAGTATTATTTTGTTGCTTTGAAAATGCAAGAAACTCCTGATAGGAAGGATACTGTGCTTGTTCTTTGTTAAAAGCCATTATACTTTAAGTTCTTTTTCGGTAATCAACATGAATTCCCAGTTTTGATCTTTACAGAACTCAGATGCTGCTTTCCATTTTGCTTGATTGACACTCCAAGTCACGACTTCATTAATGTAACGTTTTGTCATTCGTTTCTGAGTTTTAGGTTCCTTTGTTTGTTTCAATGGTTTAACTTCAACCAAATACCTTCTACCTTCTATCTTTACATAGAAATCTGGAAAGTATCTGTGTCTTTTACCATCAACAGGGGAGATATAGGGAATAATAATCTCTTCACTACCCCATTCTTGAACCGTAGAAGTTATATCGCACCATTTCATGAACTTATACTCCCAAGACGATCTATAAATAACGTTATTGGGGTCACCTTTATACTTTCTTGGAAAGTTTGGTCGATATTTTCCTTGATACCTCATAAATACATAGAGACCATGTTAGTATTTAGTAAGAAACTTGTCACAATTTATCGATAATAATGACTATGGGGCTTCTACCCTCCGTTATCCGCTACAACCTCCTGTAATGGATCAGGATTTTAATGGAGATTCTGCTGACAGTCTTACAGGTAGAATTGATTATCTAAGAATTCGTAGGAAGAAAACTGTATTTAATGATGGCACAAAGACATATTATGGAGGAAATAATTTCCCTAGGAATACAGCACAGACCGATCATCATAGAACAATGTGCTATCTTGCCATTCCTAATGGTGTAAGCACTCAGTATACACCGCAATACAATCAAGTAAATTTAGGTGTTGGAGGTTCTGCTGCTATTGCTGCGTTAGGTTCAGGAGGAGCTGATAAATTTAATGCATTAGCAGGATCACTTAGAGACGCTGCAGGATCTGTATTTCCTGAATTTGCTGCTAATGCAATCGTTCAAGGTGCTAATGCCATATCTAATTTTCTAGGTGTTAGTAGTAATCTTGATGCTAATTCTTTAGAGGGTTTAACTTCTGGAAGAGTGTTTAATCCATACATGGAGCAAATATTCAAGCAAATGAACTTTAGAACTCATTCATTTTCTTTTAAGATGTTTGCAAGGAATGTTAAAGAAGCGAGAGAAATTAAAAAAATTATACAATACATAAAAATTGGTGCTCATCCTAAAGTAAGTGGTGTTGATCAAGAGATTAGTGAAGGAATCATGAGTTTGTTTTCTACAGACGATGATGGTGATGATGATAATGTTGAAGGTGCACAAGGAGTTAGTAATTTTTTAAGTAATAATACTCTAGGAGCAAATAGATTTTTTGGTGTCCCTGATCAGTATGAACTAGCATTCATGAGAATGAATCCAAAGTCAGGTGAATTTGATAGTGTTACACAAGGTATACCGTATGCAAACCCATCAAATGTTGATCAAAGTTTAACTTTACATTACAAGATGAATGCATGTGTTTGTTCTGGTTTTTCTATTGACTACACACCAGATGGTCAGTATACTTCTCTAAAAAGAATTGACGGGAATATGATTCAAGTTCCTGCTGTCATTATGCAATTGAATTTTACTGAGGTTCGTCTCCTCAATCAAGCAGATGCTAGGAGTGGTTTCTAATGGCGTATTTCGATTTTCTACCAAATGTATATGTTGGCGAAGGTGTAAAGAACGATGAACCGTTCAAGTATCGCTTGGCAAAAAATATATCCCGTAGAATTAAAGTAAGGGAAGACTTAGATAAGTTTATTACCTTTTTTGAATCATATTCAATACGAGATGATCAAACTCCTGCAGTGATTGCTAATGAAGCATTGGGAGATCCATTTTTAGATTGGGTTGTGCTTCTTACTAATAATATTACCGATGTATATGAGCAGTGGCCAAAGAATGAATCAGATTTACAAAAATTTGTTGTTGAAAAGTATGGTGATCCAGAAACTGTTCATCATTACGAAACAAACGAGATTTTATATAATGGAATAGTGTTTATAAAAGAGGGAATCACAGTAAACTCAACATTTAGAGCAGTTTTACCAGATGGAACTACAAAAACTGAGGGAGAATCAATATATCCAGTATCAAACTATGAACATGAGCAATACTTGAATGAACTAAAAAGAATAATTAAGATTCCTACTAGAGCGATTGTAGATAAAATGATCCAAGAGTTTGAAACTCTCGTTGCGTACGCTCCTCATTCAGAATTAGATGATGTAAATAATAAGAAGTCACCTCTCAGTATTGCTTCTAGATTCTTTGATGCTGTAGGTTACGTTAGTGGTAGTGCTGCTGCGTCAACAATTAGCACAGCAGTTACTTCGTTTGATAACGGACCTTCTGCAACCAGTGCAACTGCAGGAGTAGTGACATCTACAGTATCAGCAGCGACTAGCACATCTACCACAACTACAAGTGCCACAACCTCAACGACCAGTTCGACCAGTTCGAGTTCCAGTAGTAGTTCTTCTTCTAGTTCCTCCTCTAGTTCTAGCAGTTCTAGTTCAAGTTCTAGCGGTTCTTCTGGATCTGGATATGGTGGCGGATATTAATACCAATTAGATCTATCGCATCCCCATCTCTTGACTTCCATTGAGTGAAAACGGGTCTGTATATATTGTATTACTGCTTTGTAATCTGTATCTGGATTGCATGAGAATAGATCACACCTAGCAACATCATCTTCAGGCCATGTGTGTATGCTGATGTGACTCTCTGCAAGTAGTGCATAACCAGTAACACCGTGAGGTTCAAACTTGTGAGTATCAACCTTTAGCACTTCCAACTTACCGATCTTTGCTGCTTCTATCAAAGTCTCTTTTACATACTCCTCATCATCTAATGAAGAGGTTACTAGACATTGTTTTAAATCAAATAGAATGTGTTTCATAAAAATCAGTTAGTGCACTATCTATTGCATCAGAAGGAGGAGTCGCATTTTTTTCTATCTGTTCTCTTTGTTGATTTCTGATAAACATACCTTGTATTGCTGACCAATGGTGAATGTTATAAAGATCAAGTTCACCTTTCATCTCTTCTTTTGGTAGAGTAGGTTTAGGTTTAAGAGGTTCATCAAAAGGAGGACAATAAGTTTCTCCCCCATCCAAACGAGGACTACATGCTTGTGCTGCAGTGCACCATGCTACTGCACCAATAAGACAAGTTGCATAAATTTTATTCATCTTTACCCTCCACTTTCATTACAACTACTGGTGCAATGACTCGATGGAACTCTTTGAAGTATTCCATTCTATCCTTAGCATACTCTCTTTCTTTTGATTCCTTCTTCATATTCCGTTCCAGAAAGTATCTTGAGGTGTTTGCATGTTCCTTGATATAACAAACAATCCTATGTTACATAGGAACCAAAAAAGATTTACTGTCCATGCTTGTCTCCAACAATATTTTCTATTAGTCTGCACGATATAATTATTTCTCTCATTCATCGACGAGTCAACAGACAGTGGTCTAACCTTGAGATACTGCTCTAAGGCGAGTGCAACTACAAATCCAATTGCATAAATGTAAAATGCAAAGTTGAGAAATGCTGCACTAGTAAGTAAAAATGGAATCATAATTAAAAGGAAGCGTCTTCATATACTTCATTATAACATACAGAATATGTTATGTCATCTTTCCAGTATGAAGTATAGAGTTTTTCCCATATTAAAGTAAACTCCTCTAAATTCAAATTTTTAAAGAGGCATTCTTTTTGAAAGTAAATGTGATAACTTTGAGTCATTCTCCTAAGCGATGAATTACTGGTTTTTCATTCTTTAATACATTATATAGTTGAACGTTCTCTGCACAAGATACAGGATAGAACTCTGCACTAGCATCAAATCCATCATATCTCTTTGCTTGATTGACCACAATAGATCCATGTTCTCCTGATTGTGATCTATGAAATGTGCCACGAGGTATAATCAACGCACCACTATGCACATCAAGGTGCACTATATGATATGGAAATCTCCAATCATAATTAACTAGTTCAAACATTCTTGTGCCTGATACAACTCTGTTGTAATCATCTTGAAAAGAATGTATGTAGAATTGTTTTCCTCCTACACAATCAGGTGGAGGAGATTGAGCAGGACCTTCATGAACAACTAAGTCAGAAGCGTTAGATTCTTCTACCGATATGTCATAAAAAATAACACCGTCTGTTTCTCGGAACACTCGGTGTTTTTTAAAATGTATGTCACTCATAAAATCTAAAGGGGTCAAATTTTTGGCGGAATTTTTTTTGCGGTTATCTGGGAATTAAAAGTCAATTTCAGATTCCAGATCCGACGTACGGTTTAGCAGGGATGTCGCCATCTCCCTCGTCTTCATCATCAAGTTCATCGATACGATCTTGTAAATCACGATAGAGTTCTATGGATTCATGATCTCTCTGTGCACTGACCACTGGATATGTTTCTACTTCATCTAGTGACAGTTCTTCATATCCTTTGAACTTAACTCCTAAGAGTTCATCACCAGGTTTTACACCTTGCAACTCAGGATGTCCAATTGATGCCTTGTTAAAAGAATCCAATGTAGAACCCATCAACCTAAACATGTATGCAAAGGTTGCTGCAAATAGCATGACAAATAGAATCAAATATATTATGACCGATACGTCATTCATTTCTTTTTAAAGACTCCAAATTTTGCTAGTAAATAAACTGATAATGATGTCCAAAAGACGACCTCTAATCCAATGTTATTCATCGTTTAAATAATTTTTGAATGGGAACTTGTTTAATTTTATCTATGATATCAGTTTCTATTTTATCTAAAATATTGACATCAAGATGCATGAATGGTGGAATGATACCAAGCATTCTAAGTAAACCATCTACAAATAATGCCAGTGTAGTAAATCCCAATATCATACTGATAACTGTAGCGTCACGGTTATGTTTACGCATTGACTCTTCGTCAATCCGTTTTGCTTCAGCAACTGCTTTTTGAACAGCGAAAGCAATCATAACATCAACTTCTTGTTTAGTGTATGCTACTTTTTTGATTTTTTCTTCTGACATAGAATCTCCTAAATCTGAAAGAGGAAACTCTCTAAGTAGGTTTACCATTATCCTCCATCGATATCACAACCAATCATAGATCCACCGACAATTCCCAAAGGTATTGCCCACCAACGACCGTCTCCTTGTGATAGTGCTGCACCTGCACCTCCTCCTAGGATTCCTCCAAGGATTGCTCCTTCACTACACTCATTACCATCAGGTGATGGAGTTCTGTAGATTCTTGAAGCATTACCACCGCCACCATTATGGTAGCAAGGAACTGCTATCTTTTCTCTGTAAGATCTAACGTAACCAGGCGACCTAGATGTGCCAGGAACGTACTCTTCTCGATATTCATAACGATAACAATTATGTTCGTATGCATATCCTCCGACAGACTCATACGCTTGACGATTACTTCTGTCTCCAATGCTTTCAAAAGCATTTGCAGGAACTGCGGTAAGTAACATAATTGCAGCAAGGGCGGTTTTCATAGTGTATCCTTTTGTATGTTTTAATTATACTAGAAAAGGAGGGTCTTTACAACCCTCCTTGTGCCAGTTTATAAACTGTCTAGTCCTCTTCAGCAAGTTTTGCGAAGTAAGAAAGTTCTACGTCATCCTCAGCAGGGGCAGAGGCAACTGCTTTCTCACGGAAATCTTTTACTTCAGATGCCCACTCTTGAGGAGCAGGTTTAACATCTTCAAAAGATTCATCAGGACGTGGGGCAGAAACAGTGTTACCAAGAACTAAACTAAGACGTGCCTTGAGTTGATCATAAGACTTGAAGTTCTTAGGATTCTCAAATTCAGCAAGAGAGTATCCCTCTTTCCAAATTTGTTCTAGACGAGCATCGTCATAGTCACCTAGTGTATGAGGTGTGGCAAATTCAGACTTGTCATAGTTCCAGTAACCATCGACCTTGCGGATCTTCAACTTGAAGTCTGCACCCTTCCAGAAGTTGAAAGGATCGATAGGTGTCTCGTCTGCAAATGCAGGTTGCATTGCTTCAACGAGTTTATCAAAAATCTTTTTACCGTATTTGTATAAGAAGACCTTACCCTCGTTCTCAGGGTGTGCAGGATCACTCACAACATAGATGTTAGAGTAGTAAGAAAGTTTTCTTTTCTGTGCTCTTGCTTGTGCACGTTCAGAAGAACCTTCACCCGCAGCGTTCCAGAGTTCAGTATTGTATTCTGAAACAGGGTCTTGTTTACCAAGTGTTGTCAATGAGTTTTCGATATACCATTGACCACCAGGACCTTTGAAGGCATGTGACCAGACCTTAGCAAAAGGTAAATCCTCTCCATCAGGAGCAGGAAGGAATCTGATAACAGCATAACCGTTACCTGATTTATCTAACTCAGGTTTCCAAAGACGCTCATCAGCACCAGTGTTTCCTTGAGTAGGTTGGTTGAGTTTTTCGATCTCTTTAGTCAACCTAGCAAAAGTATTACCTGTGCTAGATGCTTTTTTAAGTGATGCGAAAGACATAATTGTATTCTCCGTTTTAGTGTATTTGGTTTGATACTACTGTATAATCGTAGCATATTATATAGGTGTTGTCAAGATCACGATCCAAATCTAAAGTGACTAGATCCTGACAAAGGGGTATACCATCCAGTGAGTATGAATTTACTACCACTTAGAGGAGGTAAACCCCTGTGTAAATGTGTAAAAGAACCTGGCCAAAGTAAACAAGTATTTTTGGTAGGTTTAATTCTCATCTTTTGATATAAAAATTCAGTCTCTCCTCCCTCTTCAACATCATTCAAATATATCATCCATGCTATAGTCCTTACTGCATTATTCCATTGAGTGTTCTCTGCATGGAAAGCATGATAACCTTCAGTAGGATTTGTTTGTTGTAAAATAATATGTCCACTCATCCAATCCTCTCCTAGTTCTTTCAGATAAGGAAACTCTTCAAGGTACGAATCAAAACATCTAAGTAAACTATGATTAATCTCAGATGCTAGGTCTGGCCAGAATGGTTCAATCGCCATCTGTTTGTCAGTGCGATTGTTATGACGATTTGATTTCCAAGTTACTTGGTTGGTCGCTAACATAATTAAATTTGATAACAACTCATCACTTAGAGTGTTCTCATACGACCTAATGAATTCCATAATTTATGCGGGGCAAGTTGGAGGTGGAGGAAGTTTAGGAAAACGCAATCGCTTTTTCCATTTCTCTATGAAATCTTTTAACTTCTTATCCATAGTAGTTTACTTCGTAATCAAGACCATCATCTTCTGGTTGCCAATCAGTATCTTCTGGAAAGTCATAAGGACCGTCTAGTTTCTTTTGATGTTCTCTCTCATCTAGAACCTCATTGATAAGATCTTTTAATTCTACCTTGAGTGCGTCAGATATAATATTAATTTTCATAAGTCCTCTCTCATTGCTGCTGCTTCTAGTGTAGCAACCATTGCATTCATACACTCTATTAAGTCATCATATCCAAACGCATTAGTCAATGCATTAATCCTTTCTTTCATATCAGATGCTTCTGGATCTTCTGAAGATGCTAGACACAATCTTGTATAAAATGTTTTTTGTTTGTCAATGAGATTCTTACAATCTTGAATGTGTCCTAATTTTTCCTCTCTATCCATTATACCTAGACGTGATGTGTCTGATGCTATCTCTTGATAATAAGAGAAGATTGATTGTAAGTCATGTTGAACTTGTTCTGATTTAAAAAAACTCATAACTTTGTTTTGATTGTATTTAAAATTATAGATTTATACTCTTGACAATTCAGTTTTAAAAATGGTTTATATTTAATCACTTTCATTCTTGTATCCTTCCAAATTGGATCTGTTAAAGTTTTATCAAAATTTTTGACAAATCCTAAACATGTTTCAAAGACAACTAATGTTTCTAATGATACATCCCCAGAGAGATAATATCTCATAAGTTTTGGATGTTGACCAGAGGATACACTGAATAGTCTTTCAAATTCTATTGAATATGGAAACTGATTATCATCAAGTAAAAGATTTACATCTTGTTTAAATTTATAAGTGAAAGACTCTTGATGTATTTTCCATTTATTATAGGTATCCTCACTAAAAGATCTGAGATAACCCTTAGGATTGTTTACAAAATTAGCAACGAAATAATGTAAGAGTTTGTTTCCTGTATGCTTTGTTGCTAATTTCTTAAAGAAATAACGGTCTTGTCTTTGTTCAAATGATTTTTCATTTGCACGTACCTTTCCATTATATTTGTAGTAATCATAATCTGGTTTAGTGAAGTGTTGTTTGAGTGAAAGATACATTTTATACACTTCAAATCCAGTCACAATGGCAAGACTCCTTTGGATGATGCTTTCATATAATTTAAACGCTGTGCCTCATGACGCAGACGTTCTTTCAATGGTTTAGAAATCAGTTTAGGAACTGTCTCTACTTCGATCTCATTCTCTTGACAGTATGTAACTACTGCTTCGATGTATGTAATGAGACCATTACTTTTTTTAACTAACCTTTCTATCTCTTGTGAGAATTTAGTAGGTGTAAGGAATTTATCCTCAAGTTTTTCTTTAGGCATTTCTTCCCCTAACAAATTCTTCGATATAGGATTTAAGTAACTGTAAATAGTCATCAAGATTGTACTTCTCAAATACTTGAATAGATCCTTCTTCAGTGGCGATAAGTGTGACAATTTTCTTAACCTCAATTCCAGAACGTTCTAGGAACATCGCTGCGTATGCAGTTTCTTGAACAAAATAGTTCTCGATGTATGCTTCCTGCTTTTCTTTAGTGGACGTTTTAAAATCGATTACTGCTAACTCGCCATTGAATTCAGCAATGCAATCTACTCGACCTGCCAAACCAAGATAGTGTGAATAGAGAAAAGTCTCTAGACAATGTATCTTATTAATTTTGTTTAGTGTAGATTTTGCTGCTTGAAACATTCTAACAGATAATGGATTATTTTCCAAGTATCTGTCAAGATTAAGTTCTCCTTTGAAATAATCTTCTGCAATGTTATGAAATGCTGTTCCTCGTTGAGTTGCTCTAGCAGTAATACGATTCGCCTCGTCCTCACCTATTTTGGTTCTCCATTCTTTGAAGAACTGTGCGTTCTTAAACGATGTGATTGAGGTTACGCTTGGATAATATTTAGATGCACCAGGAATTGGATAGAAACGTACCCCATCTTTACTCACTGGTTCGACATCAACTGTAATGTCACCAACATCAACGAATTCAAACATTAGAAACCAAGATTATATTTTGAAAGGAGATAAGATTTAACAAGTCCTGAGCGAACGATGTCATTGATATCAAACTCAATACATGAGAACTCAGGCATCTCCTGCAAGATCTTTATGAAGTCTGAGATACCAGACTTTTCATGATCCTTTGTAAGATCTGATTGAGTTATGTCACCACAGAACATGACTTTAGAATCCTCACCAATACGAGTAATCATAGAATCAAGTTCATGGAAATTTAAGTTGCTGAACTCATCGACAATAACAATAGCATTATCAAGAGTGACTCCACGAATAAAAGAAGTAGACCAAAACGAAATAGTTTCTTGTGCACGAAGGTTGTCATAAAGCATCTCAAATGAGTTGTCGTCAGGCATAGAGAACATGTATCTAACCATGTTCTTGTATGGTATCTGGTATAGTGCAGATTTATCTTCATGGTCACCTGGTAGGAAACCAATCTCTCTAGTAGGAACTAGAGACCTTACAATGTATATTTTATCATAAGGTGTAGATTCGTCAAGCACTTCTTGTAAAGCAAGATACAAAGTAATAAAAGTTTTACCTGTACCTGCAGCACCATGTAGTAACAAGTTCTTACCTTCGCTGTATTGAGCGAAAGCTAGTGTCTGATTATCAGTTAGAGGTTTAACCTCTGTCATGTATGAGGAATCAATAGGTTTCTTACGTTTCATATGTTTCCTCGACATACCATTGGGGAAAGTTTTAGGAGCGTTAGTTCCTTTTCGTGCTTTTGCCATTATGTGAAACGAGATAGGTTCGCTTTAGGATGTGCAGATTGAACTTTGGACATGACTTCTTTAAATCCGTCCTCCATCTTAGGTTGACCATAGGTCATACCACCGACACCTGCTTGCCAGTCTTTATCCCAATCGGGATTATCTTTTCTCCACTGATCATATTCTTTCATGGTCATGTGGAGTTCTTGTTTCTCTTCAGTTTTTTTGTTTATCACTGGGTAAGTAGGCATTAGTCTATCCTCAAGCAGGGTTGTAGGTCATTGTAGTAGTCTTCATCAGAGCATTTACATTCATCAGAACACCAACCAAGTGCTTTAGAAATGATTGGGAACTGACATATGAAATGTTCTTTACACGCTAATGCAATTTTCATATGTTCTTTCTGTGTTCCGTTAGCAGAACGCAGATCGATATAATGAATCCATGAGCGAAGTGATCCACTCATATACATTTTAGTAGGTGTTGCTAAAGGTAATACCATTCTAGCACATTCTTTTGCAATACCTGAGTGAAGCATTTCTTTATAGAGTTTCATTCCATCTAAGAAATGCCTCTGCATTTTAATATCAAAATCTTGTTTTGTAAACTCATCAATATCATCAATACTATTTTGTCTATTCTTTTCGTCTTGACGACGTAGTTCTGGAAGAGGAATACTGTCTGCCAGTAGAGAGGAGTCAGCGTACCTCTGTGAAAATTCTTGGTATGTAAATGATCTGTGTCTTAAAACTTGAGCAGCGATAGCACGGTTAGTGTTAATCTCTAGAGTCATGAACGCTTGTTCAAAGACACTCCAATGACCATGCTTAATACAATACTTAAGTAGACCTCCAACATCAGGGTTGTCTTGATTTTTGGGATTACTAACCCTAGCGACATACCCGATAGTTTTTTCTGCATCAGGGGTCACAGATATCAAACATACTTTATTCATACTTTCCAAATAATATTCTAGACATGAGATACAAACCCATTGCTGTCCAGTATCCAATGGTTACAAGACCAAACAAACTTGGCATCAACCAATTCCATAGTAGCATAACAATGGCAGGTTGAATAAAGAATCCGAATAATTTTGACAGTGCTTCTGCTGCCTCTTTATTCTTTTCCTTTTCACTTTTACTTTTAGGTTGAAAGTAAACGCTCATTTTTTGTTTCGTTTTCCTTTCTTCGGTTGTGTTGGATCGTTCCATAATTTAGGGTTGACTATACCTGCTGATTGTGTAAATCTTATAAAGTTTTTTTTATAAAGATCATAATAATAATCAAAAAGATCTACTGCCTTACCTGACATTGCGATGTCAAAACATAATTTGTCATCTACCTTATACTCAACCAGATAGGCGGAGTAAGGTAGTGACTTATCCTTTGCATCATCAGGATTGCATTTTTCTTTAAAGACTCTTACTCCTTTCAACTTCTACCTCCCCATGTAATAGATGGGAATGCTTCAGAGACTACTGTTTTAGTAATTCTCTTATACTTATCTCCCATCTTTCCGTCCTTACATAGAACCAAAAGTTCTGCTTCTTCAGCAGATAATCCTTCTAGAAGTTGCACAAACATAGACTCTCTCTTCAAAGACTTGAGACGATTATCTCCTCCTTTGAAGAAACGATATAGACCTCTATACTCAGATTCAAGTCTAGTATGATCTGTGCCTACAGGAGCATCATTAGGAGTGTATGGAACATCACCTTCGGGGAGTTCTGATACGATACTCTCATCAAAGTTAATGATCATCAGTTGACGTAGTGCAGGAGTGTTGTGTTTCTTCAGCAACTCAACTTTTTCTTTTTTAGTTTTTGCATTTGAGACCTTACGAAGGATCTCACTAATTAGTAACCTAGTGTTACTATTTTCCATTGATCGTGTAGCCATTGTTAGTTAATCATCATCGTCATCATCATCTTCATGTTGTAGAAACCTATAGTCTGGTCGAATATAGATCAATTCATCATGAATCATGTCACCGTCTTCGTCAAACATCTCAGGATGTGTAACTGATTTTGCATAGGCAGCGTTTTCGATGTAATCTTCAACGTACCCTTTTGCTAACCAAGAGACGGTTATACCAAGAATAAAAGCACCAATTGTTGTTAATACTACAAGTGCGATTTCCATAGGACTCTCCTTAGCTATTTTTATTTAGAGGTTTTCCTACGACCTGGTCTCTTATACCATTCGTATTGCCGAGCATCTATCAAAATTTGCGACAAGTATTTTGAAATTTTCCTTGCTTTTGGTTTTCCAAGATGCCCATATGCTTCACGAAGTAACTGATGATAAGAGTCAGATCCACCCTTGACGTATGCATCAAGGTCAGAAATAGTCAACGCTAATTCCTTAGCAGTTGTGCTATCAATAAACTCTTGTATTTCTTTACGTTTAATCTTGCTGTGTGTCAAATAGTTATACGGTTTGAAGAGAAACATATTCTTTTCAAACGCAGCATCAATAGCAGATTCAACAAGACCGTAAAATTCTTCCATCAGATAAGGTTGTTTTCACGAAGGTATCGAACTGTATCAGTGCAACCACCAAGATTGGTGCCACCTAATACAACTTGAGGAAAGGTAGAACCCATTCCAAATTGATTATAGAATGCTTCTCTTTGAAAGTCAACCCCCAATCTATATTCTCTGTAATTATATCCTTTTCCTTCAAATACTTGTTTGATTTGAGAGCAGTAAGGGCAACCGTCTCGTGTATAAACTGTGAAATTCATAGTAGTTTTGAATAAAAAAGGGACTCATAGAGTCCCTAGTATACCTTATATATTAAGGTTTAGAAAGTGAACTTGACACCTGCTTTTGCAGACCAATCAATATCATCTTCTGCAGTTACTCCAGAGATTTCTCCGTAGAACTTATCGTATGAACCACCAAGGTATCCGATTAGTTCAACGTCACCGAACTCGTCAGTTGACTCTGTGTGAGTTACTGTAGGACCACCAGATACGTACCAACCGATACCACCAGGTGTTTCTCCTTCGTAACCTACTACTGCTTCTAATCCGCCAGATGTATATGTTCCATCAGGATATGATCCAGTTGCTTCCAAATTGACATATGGACCAGCAAAAGCTGCACCAGATACTAGAAGAGGAGTTGCTGCTACTGCAGCGATTGTTGATTTAATAGACATGTTTGTTTAAGTTATCTCGCAAGGCAATAAAAAAACCCCTGCGGATGGTAGTATCCCCGACATGGGATACTTTTTACATACGCAAAGGGTTACGATCTTTCGAGTCCTTTGTTATGTTGGTATTTATACTAACACAAGGTCAAGGATCTGTCAAGTGTTTTGATTTACACGTTATCGATGTGGCATAACAGGAACAGGATTGTTACGATAATAATCCCTTGGAATACAAGGTCGTTGTATTGTGCATCTCCTCTTACGAGGCATTCTACAAACAACTACTTGTCCATGAGTTCGACAACGTGGTCTTCTTCTACGAATACCTTCTGGAGAAACACCAGCTTCTGCGGAAGGTAAAATGGTTCCTAGTAAAAGGAATACTAATAGTAGTTTTTTCATGAGGTTTCATGGCGCATAGGCCAAATCTATGTACAATGATAGATGAAGTGCGATATCATCTATCATTAAACTTAGTATAAAACTACTAGTTTAGTTATAACAGAAAGTTAAAAATTTGTCAAGTGGTTTGATTTTCAAGTTTTTTCTTTTCTTTTCGTTTGATCATTTTAGCATAGAGGACATCCTCTTTAGTCCACAATTTCTTGTTGACCTTCCGTTCCTTGATGATTCGTTTTGCTGTTTCGATTGTTTCTTTTGGATTCATGGTATTCTTTGATTAGTTTACGATTCTCTACTAGCATCTGTTGAACTTTATATCTGCCTTCATAGTATTCATCTGCATTCAAAGGTACGTCAATGATATCTCTAGGATCTGTAATTAAATCAAAGTGTGCATCTGCATCACCTACAATTTCTTTTATCTCTTTAGGTAGTTGATCGTTTGGGATTCTAGGAAGTTCCATTATGTTATTGAGTATGTGTATCCTGTTGCCTTTCTAGTGTGCCAGAAAAGATTTCCGCCACTCGGTGTAGAAAGATCTAATGATGAAGCTATTATAGCACCAGATTGAGATATTGTCCATGCTGCACCACCAGGATTATCTGTCCAAGTATTAGCTACGTTACCAGATGTAGTATTGTTGGTAACTGAAACAACCAAAGTATGCATTCCTGCACTCAAGTTGGAAAGAGTAGCGGTGCTGCTAGTAGAATATGAACTGGACGTTGCAATCTGTGTTCCATCAAGTGTGAATGTAGCAGTGCTATCTGCCTGACATTCAAAATCATAATTACCTGTTGTAGAAATATTTATATAATAAGTTGCTGTTTGAGCAGCATCTAGTAAAGGATCATTATCACTTGGGAATACTGCGTAAGTATTCATAAATGATGACCATAGAGGATGAGGACCTGCATGAACCCAATTAATATTTGTTGCAGTTACTTCTCCAGAACCCTTGAATATCTTGATATACCATCCACCAGGATTATTGTTCCACACATAATCACTATCAAGAATTGTTGGTGGACTAGTAGTTTGATTTGTGCATGTAACAGTAAATAAATTAATTCCTGCTGATAATGTTCTCGTAGTAGTAGCAGGAGAAGAACCTCCATCAACCATACTATTACTAGTTGTCAAAAATGCAGAGGATGAAGTTCCTGCAAATAAAGATGCATCAGTGTCAGCAGCAAGAGTAAATCCATATGTCCCTGACTCTGTAACATTAATTGAATATGTTACTGATTGAGGTAGAAGTGGTAACGTACACTCTGCAGCATTAACCCATACACCATATTCATTTCCTTCGTCTGTCCAAAGATATGATTCAACTGGAAACGTTACTGGTGAAGATCCCTCGGTAGCAGTTTTTGTAACTAAAGTTCCATTAGAATTAAAGAAGGTTAGAGGTCTAATATTAATGTCTGGTTTATATGCAGAACAACTTACTGAACTTAATTCTGTTGGAGCGAAACTATCATTTGCTCCGATTGATAAACCTGCTGTAGGAGCATCCCAACCATCATCATAGTTTTCTCCAAGATCACCTGCAAAATCATACTCACAATCATAATTTTCTATGGTGCCATCTGCTAATACTCTTTGCTTACATCTTTGACGTTCTAAAAAAGATGGCACCTCTCCAAGAACCTCCTGCATACTATCATATAAACCTGTTAAATCAAGAGTCACAACTCGATCAGCATCTTCTCCTAAACGCTCAGTATCAGACACAGCAAACTTTGCTCTCTGTGCTATCTCAGCATCAGTAGGAGGTAGATCACATACAGGACCAAAAGAACCTTCGGGATAATAAAATGCCATAAAAAAAGAGGGGTCTTATCCCCTCTATTTAGATTATGTTAGGACGGGTCCTAACGTGATACCTATTGCAATAAAGAATATGAATTCAAATATTGAAAAGTATCCTCCATATTTTACTAGAAATTGAGTCATTTGTGCTTGTGCTCCTCAGCATTAGTTTATAGTGCGTTACCACGAGGTAATACTTCCTCAGGGAATACAAAGTTTTCGTGTGGTTGGTCAACTGATGACATCCATGCTCTCATACCTTCGTTTAAAAGAATGTTCTTTGTATAGAAAGTCTCGAACTCTGGGTCTTCTGCTGCTCTTATCTCTTGAGATACAAA